>Ga0209702_10007484_pt1 | contig 13328 bp, 10 predicted proteins | sample FRY01_FD_187210 | JGI IMG/M metagenome (GOLD analysis project Ga0209702, IMG submission 187210) | Freshwater microbial communities from Lake Fryxell liftoff mats and glacier meltwater in Antarctica - FRY-01 (SPAdes) (version 2) | ecosystem: Environmental > Aquatic > Freshwater > Ice > Glacier... | reverse complement strand
TGGGCAGCATTCATACTGCTCGCTGGCTCAAACAGTTTCAAAACGAGGACCTAGATTTCATGCTGTTTCCAAGTTCTCCTCAAAGGCGCTTTCATCCAATGTTAAAAGCCTTGATCAAAAATGGCCAGCAGGTTCTTACCGTATAGTTCCGACGGCCCGAATTTTTGGCCCTGCCCTCTGGCTTTTGGACAGGCTCGTAAATAATTACTTCCGAGCCGCAGTCCTCAATGCCACGATTGAGCACTTTCGATCAAGCATCTTGCACGCTCTGGAGCTGCAGAATGCCGGCTACGTGAGCCTCAAGGCATTCTCTAGTGGCAAGCCGGATGATCTCAAGCTCATAGTGACAAATTGGGGCAGTGACATATTTTGGTTCCAGCGGTTCTCTAAACACAAGGCTAGGCCCAGACAACTTTTGTAGCTGGCAGATGCGTATTCTGCAGAGTGCGAACGGGATCTAGTGCTTGCAAGGAACCTTGGTTTTACCGGCCAAGCAATGACGGTTATTCCAAACGCAGGTGGCTTTACTAAGGACGAATTTGCCGCTCCTCGGCTACTACCCAGTGAAAGACGAACCATTGCCCTGAAGGGTTACGACGGCTAGGTGGGTAGGGCAAAAATATCGCTCATGGCAGTCCAGGAGATGTCTGAGGCACTCCATGGCTACGAAATTATTGTCTACTCAGCTAACCGATCAGTATTGAAACTTGCAAAACAAGTTTCTCGGAAAACTGAACTCGAAATCACGGCCTTCGGCAAGGGAGCGATGAGTCATAAACAGGTCCTTGGCGTATTCGCAAAAGCACGAATTTACGTGGGTCTATCTGAGAGCGACGGAATCAGCACTTCTATGCTGGAGGCCATGGCGATGGGTGCTATACCGGTGCAAACCTCAACCGCATGTTGCGACGAATGGTTTGGGGACACGGGAGTAGCCGTAAACCAAATCACGATTCCCGCGGTCAAGGATGCAATTAGACAAGGGCTCAAGCTAGCGCTGGACCCAAGTAATGCCGACAAGAACATGCAAACCATCAAGGAGAGAGCAAGTTCAGAAGTGGTTGAAAGCATTGCCCTCAGATTCTACGACTGAGTGGCTTTGGCTATTAGATGCGGTTTTGTTCATTCCTTGCAATCGCGCGAACTGCCAAATAAATCACTTCGAGGGCGCTCTATTTCATCAAACGGTTGCCAATAACTTGTTAACCTAATGGGGTAGGAATTCTTGTGACCGGGGCTAGCGGATTTCCAGGCCCCCACCTTTGCGAACGCCTTCTTTCAGAGAGCCATACAGTTCTTGGGGTGACAACTTTTTTACCGGCTCAAGATCTAACGTCGCTCACCTGATGGCAAATAGAGGCTTTGAGCTGACGAGCCATGATGTAACTTTCCCGATTGTTGAAGAAGTGGACTCAATCTACAGCTCTGCTTCTCCGGCAGCTGGCCACCCAGTGGAGCTAGGCGAGCTATAAACCTTAAGTTTCGAATCATGGATCTCGTTCAGAACCGAAGAGGCTGAATCTTCACACCAAGCCAAAAAGACCAGCAGCTCATCCTCTGAACCCAGCGCTAATAGCGTGGACTTGACCGCAATGCCGACTGTATTCCAGGCGCTCCGAGTGGACTACAGCCCGAAAAACGCATTTGCCTTTTCTCTCTTCAGGCCTTCCAAAGTGACTCCCTTATTTTCCAGTGAGCGAGATTTAGAGTGGTGGGCTCGCTTTCGTGTCGAGACCAACGCTCCGGGGTGGTGACAGCTTTACCTCGGTTGCCGGTGACAGCAGCCCACCAACTGAATGTTGAGTTCGACATTATTAGCCCATCGAATTTGGACATTAGAGCCAGAGACTCCAAGTCCGAAGAATCATTCGGTGGCAGAGAAAATTCGAGTTCTGTTCCGAAATCATGTTGTAAGAATTCGCTTTTAACTGAATCTATAGAGTCAGAAAACACGACTACTCTTCGTGCCTCACCGCCTGATATCGCTTCACTGATTACCCGCTTGTAGTATTCGACACTCAGGCTGCCAGGCCCCAATTTTTTATCGAAGTCAGTCCTTCTGACATGCACAGCGATTCCATTTTCGACCTTGAGCTGTGCCTCTTGGTCTTGAAACCATCTTGACGGCTTGGCAGGGACAATATCCATCAGAATTCCAAAATCTTGAAGCCATGTGAGATAGCTCGGGTCCTGGAAGTAGCCACTATCCCGAAAAAAAGTGTTCGAGCGCATTGTTGCATCGATTGGTTTGGCATCCAATGGCCTGCCCTCGGTTAGATGGACCATTGAGCCAATTGACTCGACGAAACTACCGAACCCCCTCATCGAACCGAATCGTTGAATTTTTGTCATCCAGGTCGCAAGGCCTCCCTCCTCGGCTGACGCGACTTCGAAATCAAGACACATTTCATCAAGAAGGCGGCAACCATGGGTCTTGTTGCCAAGCCCTTCTTTAATCAATTTAAATTGAACGTAATGGCCGTCATGAAATCGTCGGAATAGACCGTAGGCAAAAATAAAAAGCTGATTTCCAAGCCCTCCAACTAAAGGGATTTCCAATTTCAATCTACGCCCCGCTTCGCTTCCAGTCCCGACTCTTTTGGTACACCTTCGCCTCAATCAACTGTGCCAGCATGCCTAATATTAGCCACCTAGGAATTTTCTTGAGTTAACTAATGCTTTTAGGGAGCCGCCAGGAATCATCGCAGCTGGCATCATCTTAGACCCTTTGCAACCCCTAAAGTGCGGAAATTCTCTTCGAGTCTCAGGAAGCTAAGGGGCGGAAGGCTCATGGGGCGCATACCATCGGTGCGGTCAGCTAACTCCAATTGAAAGTTCGAATGACTCAACTCTCTTGGATTGCTTAGTCTCTAGGTTCCGGATCTAACGCCCTTCCAATTCCTATACTTGCCCGCAGTGGACATAAGGAACTTCAGTACTCGGGTCGAGAACTCAAAAGTCTCATAGCCCTCAGGTATTACGGCTGAGGGCCCAAGAGCGATTTCGATTTCGATGGCCTGAAGCAATATCGCTGGTTCGACTCCGGTAAGAATCATTGAACCCGACTCGAGGGCCTCAGGCCTTTCGATTGAGTCTCTTAGGCTCACCGCACTGAAGCCTGTAATCGATGACTCTTCGCTGATTGTACCAGAGTCCGAGATTACGCACTTTGCCTCTAGCTGAAGCTTGTTATAGTCCAGGTAACCGAACGGTTCGTGAAAAGTAATCCCCTCAACGTCTTCTCTTGCAAGCGACTTGAGACGAACTCTGGTTCTTGGGTGGGTCGACACCATTACAGGCATGTTCCACTTTTCACGAACGGCAACAAGGCAGTCGAGTACTTCTTCAAGCCTCTCGGGAAGATCTACATTTTCCTGTCTATGTACCGAAACGATAAAGTATCCGCCGGGCGTGAGTCCCAGGTCGTCAACTATAGTAGATGCCGCAATTTTGTCTTTGTAGTGTTCGTATATTTCACGGATCGGAGAGCCGGTCTTCTGGATAAAGCGCGGGTGAATACCCTCGGCCAGGAGATTCCGCATCGAATAGTCGTTGTAGGGGAGGTTGAAGCTCGCAACATGGTCAACCATCTTGCGGTTGAGCTCCTCGGGCACGTTGTTATCAAAGGAACGGTTGCCTGCCTCCATATGATAGACGGGAATATGCATTCGTTCGGCAACAACAGCTGCAATGGCGGAGTTGGTATCACCAAGGATCATGACGGCATCCGGCTTTTCTTTGAGAAAAACCTCTTCTGACTTCTTTAGAGTGTCGCCCATGACCGAGCCCATCGACGACGTGTCAACATTTAGAAAGTAGTCAGGCTGTCGCAGATCGAGGTCTTCAAAGAACACTTCGTTGAGCTTGGGGTCGCTGTTCTGACCAGTGTGAACAAAGATGTGATCGGTGTATTCGTCGAGCTTGGGAATAAGTCTTGAAAGCCGAATAATCTCCGGTCTAGTGCCAACAATTGTCACTACTTTGAGTTTTTTCACAGTCCTAGTTCCTGTCTTATTTCTGGGATTGTCATCAACAGCTGCGTCACGCCCTCGACATCCAAACGCTCTGTGTTGTGGGAGGTGTACGCATCGAGGTCTGGTGTTCTTTGCTCACCCTCTTCGAAATACTCGGAGTAGTTGAGGTCTCTTGTGTCCAGAGGAACCCGGAAGTAGTCGCCTAGGTCGTCTGCTTTGGCGCGCTCTTCGGTGCTGAGGAGAGATTCAAACAACTTTTCCCCGTGCCGAAAGCCAATGGTCTTAATTTGGTTCTCGCTGCCACCAAACATCTCGGTTAGAGCTTTTGCCAGAACTTCAATTGTTGATGCTGGAGCCTTTCGAACAAAAAGCTCACCGGTTTCGGCATTTTCGAAGGCGTATTCCACCAGGTCAACAGACTCCGTCAATGACATCAGAAACCTAGTCATTGTTGGATCTGTGATGGTGATTGGGTTGCCCGACCTGATTTGAGATATAAACAGCGGAATCACTGAACCGCGTGAATACATCACGTTTCCATAGCGGGTGACTGAGATTGTTGTTGCAGATTCAATGCTGTCTCGAGCAAAAGCGTGGGCTGTTTTCTCCATTAGGGCCTTGGTCATGCCCATCGCATTGATTGGGTAGACGGCCTTGTCAGTACTAAGGCAAACAACTCCCTTTACTTCGTTCGCAATCGCAGACCTGAGCACATTCGCAGAACCGTTTATGTTGGTCTTTACTGCTTCTAGTGGAAAGAACTCTGCTGAGGGCACCTGCTTTAGAGCCGCAGCGTGAAATATGAGGTCAGCACCACGCACCACGCCATTTACTGAATCTGCATCTCTGGTGTCGCCAATGAAGAAACGGACTCTGTTGTCGTTGATTGCATGACGCATGGCATCTTGTTTCGCCTCGTCACGGCTGAAAATTCTAATCTCGCCAACATCTCTGTCAAGCAGATGCTTTGCCATGGTTGACCCGAATGAACCGGTGCCACCGGTGATCACCACTTTGGAACCACTAATTTTGTTAGCCATGTAACCCCTTAGTCGCCACTAGTTTGGCAGATTTTCACAGGCTTCTAGAACCATTTGCTCAATTGTTGGAATTTCTGAATAGCCTGCGGCTAGGAAAAGCTCACTATTTTGCTTGCTGTTTTCTGTCCTTAGAGTCCGGTCCACGGCTATCTTGGCAGCCACGGACTGAACCGATACTTTTTCCCTGCCTAAGGCCGCTAGTTCCATTCTCACGAGGGCATCCTTTGTCACCCGATCTGCGGGAACTAGGTGCTGTACGCCAGCACTGAAGATATCTTCGCGAACGACTCCTGTGACAACCTTGCCGAAAGCTCTTGAACTAAGGCCGTTCCAAATATGGTTCGTGTAGCCAGATATTTTGGCTCCCTTTGGCTGACTTCTTACCCACTCAAAGAACAACGAACTTCTTCCAATTTCTGGCCCCACCAAAGAACAACGCAGGTGCATTACGTTTTCAGACGGCACTTCGCCGAGGCTCTTGGTTTTCCCATAAACATCTAATGCATCATGACCCGAGGTCTCGGAATAGTTGCCAACTGTTCCGTTGAATACGCAGTCGGTGGCAACTTGAATAACCCTTACGCCGCTTTGCTCAGCCGCTTCCGCGAGGTTTGACGGGAAATCAACGTTTAGCCTCACAGCCAATTCTCTGCTGGTGCGGCTTGACTCGTCGATTCTGGCTTTTGTTAGGCCAACGCAGTTGACTATGTAATCATCTGCGCTTAGGCCAGTTGCCGCTATTAGCGCCTCCGAGCCGAGGTTTTCGGCATCGAAGCGAACCCCTTGAGTCCTGGACGCCTTTATTACATCAACTCCATATTCTCTAAGAACCTGTTCTACTGCCGAACCCAACATTCCTGTGCTGCCGAGCACCAATACCCGGGTCACCTTGAGGCCCCAATCAGCTGTTCTAGTCTGAGCTCCATTGCTTTCACGGTATTATCGAGCGAGAACTTCTGTTTCACTGCCTTCAAGTTGCCCTCTCCGATCTTCGCTAGTCCAGGGCTTGAATAAAGTTTTTGTGCGGCTTGGTAAACCCCTTCGCTGCTGTCCACATAAACAAGGCTAGAGTCCTCACCAAATGTTTGCACTAAGCCCTCAAGCCTTGTTGAAACTACAGGCAGCTTCGCTGCCATGTATTGAATAACTTTATTTGGGAAAGCAGCATTTGAAACAATTGATCGGTGCATGGGGTTTACCGCAACTGTTGCAAGGCTTAAGTACCCAGGAAGATCTTCAAATGAGACAAAGCCCGAAAACCTAACCCAGGCATCAATTTCGAGTTTGGCAGTTAGGTTTCGAAGCTCAGATTCCTGCTCACCGCCTCCAACCAAAACCAAATATTCATCCCTCTTTCGATTCGCGGCGAAAGAACTAAGGAGCTCTGGCAAGCCGGAGAAGTAGAAGAAGCTGCCCATGTAGAGGCAGACACTTGCGGAGCTTGGAATCTCAAGCTGGGCTTGCAATTTGGCTGTGTCCTCCTCAGTGCTTCTGAAGTGACTGATATCTAGCGGTGGAAGTTCAACAGACCCTTTTGATCGCTTAGCTCCCAAGGACAAGCAGTAGTCCAGCATCGCCGGGTTATTTGCAGATACCCAGTCGGCATTTTTGTAGATGTATTTTTCCGCGATTTTAATCAGCGGAGACAATGCCGATCTTCTAATCTTGTGACTTACATCAAGTGCTCGAAACAGCAAAGGAACACCAAGTTTCTTGCAAACCTGAACCGCTTGCCATCCAGACGTTGGAACTGAAAAGCTCACAACAGCATCTGGTTCAAAATCTCGGACGACTTTTTTGAAGTCGCTCTTGAACGTGAATACCGCCAGCAGTCGACCTACGAAACCACCACTTAGTGTTTTTGGTGTGTAGAGGGTGAGGCTCTGACTGGTTAGCACGCGTCCTTGAATCTGCTGCTTGAATGGAGTCTTGGCCACCGATGCACGACTCTCGCCCTCAGGAAACTGAACAAATCCGACAGTGTGGCCGAGTTCTGCAAGATGCTCTGGGAATTCGTGCATTTCAAAAATAGGCTTCTTTAGATAGTTCACCTCATGCAAAAACAGGATCCTCAAGGCATTTCCCTATTTGAGCTTATAGAGGATGTAACCATCACCGGTGATCGTCTCGGTTGCCTCACCTGCGTATGACAGGTTTCCAGTTGCAAGTATGTACTGACTTCCTTCGGGAACAAGTGACTCATCTAGCACGCCACCTGGAGCAAACAAGTCATACTTCACGGCCGGAGAGTCTGCCCATATGGCCACGTTAGTTGCCTCGAACCTCGAGGTTGCAATGATCCAAGTGGCATCAATTTCCTCCGCAGTCAAGTTTTGGTTTAGATACTTCCCAGCTATGTCTTGAGCGTTTTCGTAACCACGGATTCGGTCGTATTCACCTTGGATTGTGTAGCCGGTGGCAACCATGCTGGCTGGCAATAGCAATACGAAAACCCACGGTGTGAATTTTGGCTGGAACGCAAACACCAGAAGACCCAAGAATCCGATCATGGCTACAGCGTTGAAAACATCTATGTTCACAACAAGACCCGCCAGGTTCGGAGCGTCAGCAATTTGTATTTCCAGGGTTCCGAAGAACCCGGTGAAGGCAGGGGTTAGCAACAGAAGCATTAGTCCAGCCAGCGGCAGCCTGATCCAGATTTTTGTCTCAGCTGAAAACTTGGAGCTCAGGGCCGAGAGTCCAGCCAATGGAACAAAGACGAATAAGAAGTCGTAATACCTGGACAATACGCGGCCTGTATGGTCGTCTCCGCCTCCAGTGATCCAACCGGTGAACATGATGATTTCTATTGTCATGCTCACAAGCCAGATAAACATAAACAGCGAAAGAACTGTCACGGGAGATGGCTGCCTAGTTCTAATCAGCTCAACCAGGCCAACAACTAGCCCGATAAAGGCAACACCGACCAGTGCGACCAAAGTTAGGACGTGAACATTCAACTGAGTTCCGAACAGCGCTATCACACCGTTCATTGGTGAGCTGCCAACAATTTCTGTGGATTCAGCAGCCTGAGCGGGCACACCGTCTGCGACCTGCCCGATGATGTCTGTGTTGAGGTAAATACCAAAGAAATCAAGCGCTCTGGGGCCTGCAACAAGGAATCCGATCACGATGCGACCGAGAATCGCGCCAGCAGAGATCGCTCCAACTGCCTTGAATAAGGGCTTGAATCGATGCTTTGCCTGGGTTAAACCAAGCACCACCAAGAAGATACCGATGGCAATCGCTGATAGCCATGCGTGCGGCTTTACAAGAGACGCGACACCGATAAGAGCTCCAACCAAAGCCCAGTCTTTCCAGGCGTATGACTCTGCCGCTTTGAGGACAGCCAAGAACACCAGGCTAATCATGAAGAAATACATCGACTCTGGCAAGAACATAGAGGTGTAGACCGAGATCGGCGAGAGTCCAGCAGCAACTGTGAAGGCAAGTGCAACCCAATAGTTCAAAAACCTAACGGCAATTATGAATACAACAGTCAAAAACCCAACAAAAAAGATCAGGTTCAGGATTTTGCCGCAGGTATAGAAAGCTTCACCACAAATGTTTGTAGAGCTATAGACGAGGTTGAAAAGGTAGTTGGAGAAATCACCAGCGGGAGAAGGATCCCATGGTGCCGCATGTCTTGCATTAACGGAGTAGAGGTACTCATCACCAAGGATTGCTGGGTTTACTGCACTGACACGAGAAAAGACCCAACCTGCAACTGCCAGCAGGCTGCCAATAAGCGTGTAGCTTCTCCAGTCCTTGAAAAACTTGGAAATTGCTTTCATGTCAAACCCCGATTATCTCTTTTGTCTTGGAACCCTGGGTTCCGATTGAACGTCGTATGCCAAGAACGAAAGTAGCAGCTGAACACCAAGAATCAGCGCAAGAGCTGAGAGCGTTACCTGACCGGCGGTAGTTGCTTGCCCGGCACCGGAAGCCTCAAAATACCTCGCCAAACCAAACCAAGCGCCGAAGATCGTCAACCCAATTCCAACTGGAAGCTCAAAGCTGGCAACTGACCATTCCCGCAGGTAGTACTTATAAAAAATCCGCTTGTGGAGGTTGACGGTATGCCTCCAAGGAAACTCAAAGATGACCTTGCGAATCTTTAGGTTGCTTTTCTCGTTTCCGTAAACCGAAACCATTGGGACGTCTATCACCACTGCATTTACGATGCTAAGCCTGAACAACAGGTCAGATTCAAAGAAGTAGGTTTTGCGAAGCTTGTCAAGTTGGACTGCTTCCAGTGCTTTTCGGTGAATGGCAGTAAAGCCATTTGTTGGATCCGTGATGTTCCAGTAGCCAGAAGAAAGTTTTGACCAAAGTGAAAGAACAGCATTTCCAAAAATCCTGGTCTTTGGCATTGAGAATAAATTCTCCAGCGAGTCAAACCGGTTGCCCTTGGCGTAGTCAGCATCACCTTCCAGCACTGGTTTGGCGATTGTTAAAATCAGCCCGGGGTCCATTTGGCCGTCGCCGTCAACTTTGACCACCACGTCTATGTTGTCTGCAAGGGCTGCCTTGTATCCCGTGACAACAGCACCACCAACACCCTGGTTGGTTTCGTGGAATAAGATCTGCACTCGCTTGTCTTTTGAATGCTTCTTTACAAACTCCCCGGACTTATCTGGGCAAGCATCGTCGATGACATAAATGTGCTCAACTTCAGGGCCTATGTTCTGGAGGACGTCAAGAATGTGTTCGGTAACGCGAAAAGAAGGTATCACCACCGCAATAGACATGAATTATCCAGACCCTTCACTAAAAACTCTTTAACTCTAGTGAGTATGTGCCAATAGGCTATCTGTAATGAAAACCAATAAAGCCTCTATGTCGCTTCGCGCTGTTGGCGGCGTAATCTCCAAGCAGGCAAAATCTAGGATCTATCGTTTCGCGGTTGCAAGGGTGGCAGCGAACCTTCTGGACCTAGTCGGTCTAGCAGGAATTGCTCTTCTAGCAACTTCATTTGGCGCATTTGCCACAAGTGGCGGTTCAGTAGCACCGCTAAACATTCCAGTGATCGGCGCAGTTTTGATAGACGAACGGGCTGCTGTCTTAATCTCAATGGCCATTGCCGGAACTTTTTTGTTGAAGTCAGTATTTTCTGTCTGGCTGAATCTGAAAACCGGTCTTTTCGTTGCAACTTTGGAGGCGAACTTTTCGGAATCCCTTGCAAGAGATTATTTCACTGGAGGCAGCGAAGGGGAGAGTGGGTTTTCAGACAGCCTGTCTGAATTTCAAAACTATTCGACAAGCTCAGCCGCGGCGTTATCGTCTTTCATCAACAACCGCATAGCTGCAATAACGGAGGCATCGCTCCTTGTAGTAATGCTCGGCGCTTTTTTGCTGATTAACCCAATTGCTGCTGCTGCGATGTTCGTCTATCTAGGCGCCGTCATTTTCTTGCTAAGCCAATTCGTCACCAAGAGGATTAAGGCTAATGGAATCAATCAAATGGCAGGCTCCATGATAGCCCTGGAATCAAGCCGAGATTTATTTGGCGTAAGACGAGAAGTTAGAGCCTCTGGAGAGCTAGATTTCTGGGTGTCAAAGTTTGTCGACGGGAGGGCGCGAACTGCTTCTAGTGGCGCTGTAATCTCGGCGGTAAGTAGCCTTCCGCGATACGTCATTGAAACGTCGTTGATTTTTGGAATTTTTGCATTCCTTGCAGGGATCGTTGTCTTTAGCGATTTACCGTCTCAGGCCGTTACCATTGGTGTATTTCTGGCAGGCGGACTCAGGGTTGTAGCATCGCTTCTTCCACTTCAAGTCGCTGTAAATGGGATGATAAATGGTGCCAATCAGGGTCAGTTCGCTTTGGAGCGACTCAAATCTAAAGTTGACACCCGAGAAAGCCAAAGTGAAGATGCCCCTCTTAATCTGGGCAAAAACAACGCTTTAGGACTACGTTTTGACCGAGTATCTTTTGGCTATTCAGCCGAGAAACGCGTAGTTCACGAGCTCACTTTTGAAGTTCCAAGGGGCAAAAAGGTGGCCTTAGTGGGGCCTTCAGGTGCGGGCAAGACAACCACGTTTGAACTAGCCACCGGATTTCGGTTGCCCACTTCGGGATCAATTGATCTAGGGGGCAGTTCTCCCAGGGCTCTGTTGGAATTAGGCGACGGGGTTATTGGAATTGTGCCCCAAAGACCACACCTTGTCTCCGGCACCTTGGCGGAGAACGTTTCTTTGGTTTCGGCTCAGAACACCGATGATGACCAAGTTCGAAGTTGTCTAACAACTGCAGGACTTTCTGAATTCATTTCGACCGAGAGGCTTGAAATGCACATTCAACCAGATTCAGGTCAGCTCTCTGGTGGCGAGATTCAAAGACTGGGGCTTGCTCGAGCCCTGTATAGAAACCCGCGCATTCTTTTTCTCGATGAGGCAACTAGCGCCCTCGATGCGGAGACGGAATCGGAGATAAACGCAGCCCTTGAGGGGCTCAAGCCTCAGATGACAGTAGTCCTTATCGCTCACAGACTCTCTACGGTCAAAAATGCCGACAAAATCATCTACATGAACAACGGTGTCATCGTCGCAGAAGGAACATTCAAGGAGCTTCAGAAAAAGGTGCCTGACTTTGAAAAGGCAGTGAAGCTTATGGGGCTAGACGACTAGCAACTGGAACCTTTTTCTGTTGCACAATGTCTCTTGCAAAATTTTGACCAAATACGTTTAGACGGTTTGATGGCGCTGGATCCCCGAAGTGAACTGCAAAAAATTCGTAACAACTATTGACATGGCCCGTATATTAGAAGTGATGGCCGAATTCTTTGACCCTAAGAGCCTCAATAATGAGGACTCGTTGGAATCTCTTCTCGATGAAGAGTCTGACGAGGAGTTTGGCCTACCTAAATTTCAAGAACATTTTGCTGACTCATTGACACCTGCAGTATTGAAGGACTGGTCAGCAAAAGACTTCGCCTCTATTTATGTTCGTTTTCGCCCTCACTTAGAACGCCATGCCAAAAGATTCTTGAACAACTCCTCTCAGGTTGAAGAGGTTGTTCAAGACGCATTCTTGTATTTGATGACCACCCTCCCGGAACTCGACTCTGAATTAGGAGTTTTGAGGTTCTTGAAGTGGAAGACCAGACTTTTGGCTCTCGATGTTATTCGAGCCAACAGCAGAGTGAGCCTGGCTCCGCTGGATGAACATGGTGAGCTTGAAGCAAACATCCCAGAGATTAGCCAAGACCTAGAGCGAGCAGACGATGCAGCAATTGTCAGCTTGGCATTAGCCAAGTTGCAGCCTCGTCACAGAGAGGCGCTTATTGCGACTCTCTATGAAGAGAAGAGCGCACAGTTTGTTTCAGCTCAAATGGGCCTAAGTGAGAATGCTTTCCGTCAGCTTATTTTCCGCTCAAGGGCAGCTTTCAAGAAAGCGCTCATTGGAGAAGCCGAGACTGCAGGGCTTTCAATGTCTGGAATTTTGTCTCTGGCTGCTAGGAAAGCAGCTGCTGACAGCGGCAAGATCGCTTCGGTTGCCGGAGCGTTTCTGTTAGTTCTCGCAGTTTCCATCGGTGTGATTCCCAACCTAGTTTCCACAACTTCTGAGGAAATCGTTTCGCAGCCGTTGGTGATAGCTCAAGATCCCGCTGCGCCTCGCTCAGCAGACAATTCTGCAACCAGCCCCTTAGCTCCTGCTGAGTCGAATTTAGAGCCATCTTCAACTGCTGATGAGCCCGAGAATCAGGGTGGCGTTGACATCATCGACAGCAACACTCAATTTGCACTTCCAGCCATCAACCCGATCGACTCCTCGGCAGATGTGCCCAGCGAAGAATCAATCCAGCGAACCTTGGTTGTAGGTTCACTGCAGCAAACCCTGAATGACTCTGCGGCCTCGTCACTTGCCTCGGCTTCTGGAGCATCTTCGGCCTATCTTGCATCGTCTGGGGTCGTGGAGCTTGACACCGGTTCTGGCTTAACTGGAAGGTTGACCTTCGATGCTTCTTCTAATAGTGGAATCGAATCGGCTTGGTTCAAGATTTCGGTGGATGGCAAAGACTTCATTTCTGTCCCGAATGTGTCTTTTTCTCAAAAAACAACCCGTCCAGACGGAAGTGTTTTTATTGAATACATCGCTACCGACCTGTTGATTGGCGACGCTTCGGGAGAGTTTGACTTCGTGGCAATAAACGACACTGTTGTTAGCCGAAGTGCCCTGAGAGTCGATCTTCTGCTGTCCTCAACGGGACAACTAATGAATTCCTCAATTTCATTGACTTCAAGAGCATAATTTTTTTCAAAAACTTAGGCGCAAAACCGTAACATCTCACCACTCATCCCGCTAACCTAC
>Ga0209702_10007480_pt1 | contig 13334 bp, 11 predicted proteins | sample FRY01_FD_187210 | JGI IMG/M metagenome (GOLD analysis project Ga0209702, IMG submission 187210) | Freshwater microbial communities from Lake Fryxell liftoff mats and glacier meltwater in Antarctica - FRY-01 (SPAdes) (version 2) | ecosystem: Environmental > Aquatic > Freshwater > Ice > Glacier... | reverse complement strand
CCAATGAAGTCATCTCAAAGCCTTTTTGTTGAAGCAGAAAGGCTTTTTACATTCCAACCAGGATTGCACCCGGGCTATTACGCACCAGTTCTAAAATCGGCCTTGCAAAGGGCAAGGTAAATTACGAGTAAAAAAGGATTTACTTTTATCACACGCTCAAACGTTAGCTTTGGAAGTCAATGCTGTGGCGGAATAGGGAGGGTTGCAACTAACGGTTTGCAGCTTGGCGAAGGTGGCGATTTTTACCGCTAAACTTTATGCGGAGAACCAATGTTTGATTAACCACAAATGTGTCTGCGGAGCACTGAACCGCCACTTTTGCCAAACCGCTGTTATGGGCTGGTTTTATTGCTTTTCAAGTAAGAACCAAGTAACATCATCTTGGGGAAATGCTTTATCTCTCTTGTAGCAAAACCCATAGTCAATTAACTTTAAGTCATTATACTTTTCAAGCATTTCACCTGCGAAATCTCTTTTAAATAGACGGTCATTATGTCCACGATAATTTACTGTGACTGGCGAAGGATTATAATATTCACAAACCAAAATGTATTTCTTACTTGTTTTATAAAGTTTTTCATAAACAAGAGGTAGCATTTCTGGATTTATATGTATTAGAACCCCTTTAATCAAAGAAACATCATATTGACGGGAAGTTTCAAAGTCGAAAATTGAGCCGTTATAAACGTTATCACTTCCGATGATATTTGCTAATTCATTGGCAGCATTCTTATTTATCTCAATGCCGAATAAGTCTATATTAGGAAACAATAGTTTGATTGCTCTTAGGTTCATCCCAACATTTGCTCCAAATTCAATTAAACTTTCAGGCCTTCCCAATTGGTTGAATGCTTTTGAAAAAAAGTTTAAATTAGAAGCTAAATATTCTTCACTTTTATTTCTACCGATGTAATCGTCTCCGAATTCACCTGCCCAAAATACTTCTTGTTCTGTTTTAAAATTCATAAAATTTTTTGTTTTATTTTTTCCTACTCATTTGGCTTTTCGGTGTCGCCCCGTTTTTAAAGTGGTTTCTGGCCTCCACTTTTATTGTAAGATTTTTTTGTCAGATATTAAAAGTGATTAAAAAATGTCAAATATTGGTGTTTCTCTAGTCTGTGTCATTACGTGGTGTCGTCTTTAAACTTGCCCATAACGTCTCGGCTAAAAGTAGTGCGGAATTAACCCCAAAAAACTCCGCATACCCATGAGCCAAATCTTTGACTTGCTCCTTTTAATTTTATTTTAATGTGCCAAATTAAAGATTTGGCGGTGTTTCTAATATCAATTTTGTTTCAAGTTTCACGATTACCCGCATTCCTTTTTAGCCTTGTGTTGGTGGCTGCTTACTTTTAATCGTTGTAAGTTTAATCTCTAAAAAACACACTTTCATATTTTATTTTCATCTAATATAATGCGAAAGTCATCCAAATAAATACCTGAGAACTTAATCTTAGCAACTTCTATTATTTCTTGTTGGTCTAAGCCTGTTCCGAGAAAAGTAGCAAGAGAATCTAAATCTTTAGGCTTAATTGTAATATGTCTTTCCATATAAGTCCAATAACTTGAAAAACAAAAACTTCTCTCTATAAACGAAAAATATTCATCCTTTGAGTTCTCAATGGTGTAAAAATGACCTTCAACATTATCTTTTTCCATTTATAAACATTTTAAAATTATCTCAATACTTAAGTTTACGATAAATTCCATTTTGAGAGAATTTATTTACTTTATTGTTGGCCTTTATCGTTTTTATATAGCTTTTATGTTCTGCCATTAATGAAGTTAGGCCGCCAATGTTCAAGCTTTTTATGATTATAGTCACATTGAATCATCAATTATTTTAACCTCGTCCCAAGTAGAATCCTTGACAATGTTTCCATTAAAAGTACAATTCTTAAATACCACTTCTTTACTTAATTTATAGAATTGAACATCTTCGAAATTACAATTAGTAAAAATGAATTTACCTTCCATATTTGCGATAGTTTGATTTCCAACAAAAGAACAATTTTCAAAATTTGTGTCAAGGGTTTTTATGTTCCTCAACGTTCCACTCGCAAAAAAACAATTTCTAAAGAAAACATTTCTAAAGTTGCAATCAATAAAAGCGGCGGATTGCAAGTCCATGCCTGAAAGTATTGACTCAAGTTTACAAGATTCAAATACTGCGTTGGCTAAAAGTTTAAATTTACCTTTGATATCTTCTTTGTAAACATCAAGATGGTAAAAGATAAAATAGCTTTTAAAAAAAGTTGCAGACTTAAAAGATGTTTTTAAAGGATTAATATCAGCCAAGTTAAGGTTGAAGTTTTCGAATTTTGCACTGCTATAATTGCCTTTGTTAGAATTTGGCAAAATGACATTACTAAGGTTTGCATTAATAAATTCAGTTTGGTCTATTTTTGCATTTGTGAAATTGCAAAAACTCAAGTCGGCATTGTTAAATTTCGTGTTTTGTAAAATTGCTCTCTTAAATGATGATTTATTTAAATTTAGTCGTGATAAATCTTCAAGTGTGAAATCTACTCCCTCTAATAATAACGGATTTTGCTCGCTGTTGCATGAGGAAAGAGCAATAAGCTTAATGACATCATTTCTTTTTAATTCAGATTCTTTACTAATTGGACTCCAATCTGAATCAAAAATGATTGTTTGACCATTTAAATGGTTCGATTTAGTTCTTAAAGTTTGCCAATCGAAAGGTTTATCGTAGATAGGAGATAGTACTAAGTGATTATCAGCTATAAATAAGCCGAATTTACCATTCTTAGAGACAGAAAAAATATTATATATATTATCAAATCTATCGTTATCTATTGTATCATATTCAAAGGGAAGAATAGCTGTCATGTCGGCTTTTCGAATTATTCCCCATTTCCCGTCCACTTTAGCTTTAAAATAATTATGTAAGGTAGACCACCAGTCTTCATAGGTGTCATGCCCATCATTTTGAATTTCATCAAAAATGAAATGCAATAATTCTCCTTTAATATTTAAAAGTAGTATTTTTTTGTTAATGACTACAGGGAAATATCCAAACTGAGAAGGATAAAATCTCTCCTCATAAATTATCTCAGTCAGTAAAGACTCTTGACCTAATAAACCATACTTGCCATTGTTTTTAATACAAATTGCATCGTATTCAAGCTCTCCAATTTCACGGACATCTCTACCATGATACCAAAAAATCATACTTTCGTCACCAACAGTGAACGAAAGTATTTCGCCTTTTTTGTTCATTAGCGTTTTTGGTGAGCCTGGGTGGTCGGACAAAGAGTTAAAGCAAAAGTTTAAATAAGGGTGTTTGCTTAAATGAAGTAATGTTTTCTCTTCCTCCTCGGGAGTTTGTTTTATCCAAATTTGCTCCATTTACTTTAAATTTAGGTGTTTTTACTTTTTATTTTGAGCTTATTTTAACCAATTCCAGTTTCGTCACAGGAAATACATTTCTGTTTAACATTGCAAACAAAGCAAGTTACATTTCCTATTCACAAATATTAAATGCGAATGTTTAATTACTTTTTTACCGCTACCACTTCCGAGGAAATTATCGTATTTACCCGAACCTTGACAACTCCGATATTTCATGATTCTTTTTTAGTTGCCACCAACGGTTTGCAGCTACCCGAAGGGCGGGACTTTTACCACAAAACTTGATTTGAAAAACTAAACTTCCATTAACCACTAAACCGTCTTTGGAACACGAAACCCCGCCTTTTGGGTAGGTGCTGTTATGCCTTCGTTGTTCTTATCGGTCAAGGTGTTCGTCAATTATTTCTAGTATAGTTTCCCTAAATCTACTGTCTGAATAAAAATTAAAGTTTTTACGTTCTTTCAGATTTGAATTATATTTTACTTGTGGTTCAAATAAAGTTGATTGATTATTAATTGATGAAGTCGACATAACACTTTTGTTTACATAGTCGCCCATTTCTTCCAATCCCGTATAGAATCTGTTGAATATATTTCGAATTGCCTCTGAACTATTATCAATACCAATCCACTTTCTGCCAAATTGTTCAGCTAAGTCTAATGTAGTCCCTGAACCAGAAAAACAGTCCATTATTATATCACCTTCATTTGAAGATGCCTTTATTATTCGTTCTAATAAATATGGATTTTTTTCAGTCGGATAACCTGTTATTTTTATGCTTTGATTTAATGAATCTTGAACATCTAACCAAATGTCTTGAACTGGAATTCCTTTGTCTTCATCTAAAAAAACTTTTCTACGTGGATTTCCTGTTGCAGACCAATAAATTTCTCCTTTTGCATCAAACTCGTCAAGTCTTGCGGGTGTGTATTGCCAATGTTTTCCCTGTGGTGGAAACATTCCTCTCCATTCTTTTCCTGTTTCACCATTTCTATTTCCTGGTGCGTGAATTGGAACTTTTTTATATCTACGACCACTTTTCTCATCGATGCACGGATATTCTTTTAATATTTTTTCATCCGTCCAAGCGTCCGTTGCTCTATGCCATGTGTAGTTTTCTTTTTTAGAATAGAAGATTATGTAGTCTGAAATATTGCCATAAGTTTTGCGTGTTGAATTCTTATTACTGCATTTTTTCCTTGTAATAAATCCTCTGAAATTTTTAGCACCAAATATTTCATCCATAATAACTTTCATTTGGAAAGTCATATTACTATCTAAATGCAAATAGATAGAACCATCCTCCGAGAGGAGTTCTCTTATTAATATTAGCCTTCTTCTTATAAACTCAATGAAATGACTACCAACTAAATCGTCTTTGTATGAGTCTTTTTGATGTCTTGATTGGAAAACACTATTTGTCCCATATGGAGGGTCAATGTAAACGAGTTTTACTTTTCCTTTCAGGTTCTTCTGATGAATAAGATAACTCATTACATCTAAGTTATCACCAAAATATAATTCATTGTCGTGATTGCCACCAACAATCAATTCATATTCGCTCTTAGGTTTTGAGTTTATTATTTCATTTTCAGAAGTCTTACCTTCGTAATTAAGTTCATACTTATAATCGCCAGAAAATATTTCATCGGTGATTATGTGTGTGTCCTTAGTCCATTTATTTGATGTTACTCCTGTTGCCATAATTTTAACTATTTAACCACTCTTCGTTAATTCTATCTACTATCATTCTCAATGTAACTACAATAATATCATCAGAAACTTCTTCGAGATAACTATAATCATTCCACATAGAACCAAGTAACAAACCGGGACCGTCATTAACAAAAATTACTTTAGTTCGTAGTTCTTTGCCTTTGGCGTATAACAAAAATTCACTTGACGCATTATGATAACCACCTGTTCTATCGTCTTCTTGAGAACCACCTCTGTCTGAATCATATCTAGCGAACCCAACAGCTAGTATAACTCCATCCTTTTTAATTACAAAGTCTGCTGGTCGATTCGGTTTAGGATAATCAGGGAATACTTCGCCTAATAAAATGTCTCGTCCTGCTCTTTCTGGACCTTCCAAAACGTAGTCGGGAAATTTTAATCTTAACAGTTCGAACATTCTTTCAGTCATATCATAACCTTTTTGCCCTCTATCTTTGTATTCCCAAAGTATAGCACATAATGCTTCGTCAGGCATTGGTCGAGAATAGAATGCTTTTTGAACTTCTGCAATTGGTCTAAAACCTTTTCCAAATTCATCGCAAATCCATTGAGCACTACTTTTCTTCTTTAGCATTTCAACTGGAGTGTTTGGACTTACATATTTTCTAAAAACTCTTGCTAGTTGAATTCTCATCCAAGGTTGTTTTACTTCTGTCGTTTCAAGAAACAACCGCTGAGAACTTTCTGATGACTTTAAAAGTTGACCAAATATTTCAAGAACAGGTCTGTATAATTGGCAAGCGTCAATAAGAATATCTGGATAAAACTCCCCTGTCGCCAGTGTTATCCAGTTTGCTCCTTCAGCTTTATAGTCTCTAAATGTTTTGTCCATTTTTATTTATTAATTTCTTTTGTTATCTCTCGAAAACTTGTTGTCAAAGATACCATTTAAAAAAGTGTAATTGCCATTTTGGGTAGTTGTTTTGTCTGTATGCGGTGTCTTTTTACAATGAGGCATAACGGTTTGCGTGTATGTGCAGTAGCGGATTAGAAGCGATTTCCTTTCCGTTAACCACAAAGTTTCTTAGAAGCACAGACCTTCGATTTACCACTGCACCCGCTATTGCCACATACACGCTGTTATGGGGGCGTTTTTGATTTAAACACCCTAGTTTATTACATATGGCATTTTTATGCTAGCCTGTCTCATTAGTTGGTCTACTATTCTTGAAGGACTGCTTCCTACACCACCTGATAACTTATGCTCATAATTCCATATCAACTTTTTATTTTCACAATCACTTATGCTTAATGTTGCTCGCACTTCATTTGTAGACCCCCAAGCACCTACCAAAAGACCAAGTGCAATTGCTGCTCCGTCGGACATCGGTTTAGATAATCCGAAATTAGAAGTCATAATACCGTCTACTCCTAATACTTCACATAGTTCAGCGGTAGTCAATGGATTTTCTGGATATCCTGCTCTTTTAAGTTTTGCATTAGTTGTTTGAATCTCCTGAATTTCTTTGGTTATTTTACCCTGCATTTTTCTTTTAAGCATCCAAGAGTAAATTTCATTTTGAAAATTGAGTGATTCTGTTTTTTGTTGTTCTTTCATTGCTTCAGCATCAACTTTTCTGCTAGCAGCAATAGATATTTTTGACGGTATTATGGCAATGGTCTGTTGCTTGTTTGCCAAAGTCCTAGCATCTGGACTATAAAATATTTTAGCACAAGATGACAAAAGGACAACTGTAAGTCCGATTAAAGAGATTTGTTTAATTAACTTCATTTTGAGTTTGTTTTAATTGTTTAAAAATAAATAATTCCCATTTTTTAGTGCCATAAAGTCAGCACGAAATTGTCAAGCTTTGACTGACGGTCAAGAACTGTCAAGAAAAATACTTGGTGGTTCTCTATTCTGTCGGTGTTCGGTATGTCGTCTTTTAAAATGCCCCATAACGGTTTGCAGCTACCCGAAGGAGGCGATTACGAAGCACAAAATTTCAAACAAGCACAAATGATGATACGAAGCAATACAGTTCAATTTACCACTATACCGCCTCTTTTGGGTAGGTGCTGTTATAAGCTGGGCGGTTAATTAAAGATAAAGTTAAATGGAAATACAAACAACACTTTGGGAGAAGCCCGTTTTACCAGCCGACATAGTTTATACCCCTACTTATGTTAGTGAAGGAATAGTGAGTGTGCTAAACCCAAAAGGAAAATGTTTAGACCCGTGCAAAGGTGATGGTGCTTTTTATAATTATTTGCCTGAAGGTAGAGAATATTGTGAGATACGAGAGGGTAAAGACTTTTTTTTATACGAAGGGAAAGTAGATTGGGTAATTGGAAACCCACCCTACAGCATATTTGAGGACTTCTTAAAAAAAGGCTTTGAGATTGCGGACAATGTTAGCTACTTAGTGCCAACAAATAAAATATTCCAAAGACAAATAATTATGGATATGATAAACAATTACGGAGGAATAAAAAGCATTATTATTTATGGAAGTGGGCAGTTAATAGATTTTCCCTTTGGGTTTTCCGTTGGGAATTTCCATTTTGAAAAGGGGTATAAGGGCGAAACCAAAGTGATTATGGGAATGAAAGCTATATTCGGAGGGGTCAGGTAGCCTTGCTTATAACGGTTTGCAGCTAAAAGAAGTTGGCGATTTTCACCACAAATGTTCATACGAAGCACAAATGTTTGTTCAACCACAAAACTTTCATACGAAGCACCGAGCCGCCAATTTTTTTTAGGTGCTGTTAGCGGTTCGTTGTTTTTTCTTCGGTCGTGTTTGTCTGTCCATGCTTGTCTGTCGTTGTGTGATTGCTTGGTAGCTCTTTTGTATTTTTTAGCGTTGGTTTGTGTGTCGGCAAAAAATGCAAATGTGCTACCAAATGCGTTGGCATTATTTTATTTTTAGTTTTTCTTTAAATTTTTCTTCAAATTTTTGTCTGGTTTGATAATTGTAAAATGGCAAGCCAATTACTTTAAATTTATCGTCCTCATAAAGCATATCAATTTTTGTGATTTTAGCTTTAACATTAATTTGTTCCAAAAACTCTTCTTTCCATTTGTCTTTGTCAATATAACCGTCACCTTTAGGTTCAATGAATAATTGATAGGTAAGCTTTTTATCTGTATCCTTTTCTTTTAAAAATAACACAAAGTCAGGTTCAAATGCCGCGCCATCTGAAAAGTTAAATATTTGAAATAGTTTTTCATTCCGAAGTAAATAAATGTCGGTGTACTTTTTCTTTAGTTCGGTAATTACCAATTCAAGGTATTTCACAAAATACTTTTCTTCTGATGTTCCATAATTCTCCTCATAAATATACCAGTCTTTGTCTGAAACATTCATTCTGAAATCTGCTACACGGTTTCCAGTCATTGGTAAACCATATTGTTTTTTGCTATCATCATCAGGTTTTGAAACCATCATTAAAATGTCATTCTGCAAATAGCTTTTTAATGGTCTGCCTTCAAATTCTGCACTGCCTTCATATTTTGTTATTTTAGCTGAAATGTCATTTTTAATAGCACTAAGTAAATTTTCAGCAATAAGCAATTTATCCTTTGGTGAAAGGTTTTTTAAACTCTCCTCGTTTGCTATAATTGTTAGTGGCACTTTGGCTACATAATTGTCGTCTGTAAGAAATTGTTTTTTACTTTTCAAATTAGGAAGTAAACGATGAAGATTTTCAAATTGATAAAAAGGAATTTTATCCATTGCTTTTAAGCAAATACTTACACCAATATTATCAATTGTCCAAGGTATATTTTTTGTGTTTTGCTCTTTTGGAATTTTATTTTGTTTCTGCTCATCTTCGCTAAATACGACAATCTCTTGGGTTGAAGAATTACCGATGTGGAATTTGTACTGAAGACCGCTTTCGTGGATTTGTTTTAACGAAGTGACTTTTTTAGCATCTTTTTTAATTTTCTGATTTGTAAAAATGAATCCATCATCCCAAAAAGATGTTTGTTTAAATTCTTCTTTTACTTTGATTCTTATCGGGTCTTCTTGCTCTCTGCTGTAAATACCTTGTTCTTCAAGTTCCTTCGTAATAGTTTCGATATAAGTATTGTCATTGATGCTATGGTAATACAATTCTTCGATACATCTCAAAGTGTTTCCTAAATCTTTATCTAATTTTCTTTGATACATTTCATCACCTGTTGTAATACTCATCGGAAAGTACCTTGCGCCCCTACCAATTAATTGGGCTTCACTTAATGTAGTTGCCTTTGTACCTTTACTTTCGTCTAATCGAACAATGTCGAATAAGTTTAAAACGTCCCAACCTTCTGTAAGCATTTTAACAGTAAAGATTGCCCTATATTCATTTTTATCACCCTCTAATTGGTTTAGTTCAATTTGATGTTCTTCACTTGATTTTTCATTATTAATAACAATACATCTTTCCTCTCTGAAATTATCTTTGAGTTCCTCACATAGCTGTTGATTAGAAATACCTAATTCTTCAAAATAGGCGAGTGCCTTTTTTAATGTTGCTCCGCCAACAGATTTGATTGCTTGAATTTGTTTGGTATTTAGCTTTTTTAGTTGAGTTAGATACTTCTGAAAGTGTTGCTCACTCTCAGCAATACTCGAACTTTTAAAAAGTATTACCGCCTTAAATGGAAGGTATGGCGATTGTATATTTTTATTGTTAGCAACTTTCTGCCGATATAGATTTAGTATGAGTGCCTGTAAAATTCTTTCTTCGTGCGTGAGTTCACCTTTTATTAGTTTTATTTCTTTACTAAATCCATCGTTACGAAATTCTTTTAGGGAATATCTTACAAAAACTTTGTCGGTATATTTTTCTAAAATATTTGGGTGTTTTAAATCAACTGTTGCAGTGTATTCTAAAAGTATATTTTCAGAATGACCAGCCAACACTTTGTTGATTGTACTTTCCCAGTTTTTTTCCTCCTCTTCTTCGCCCTTATTTTTTGAATTTTTTGTTAGTACATTAAGGTGATGTGCTTCATCAGATAGAATAACAATTTTATTTTCGGCTAAACTTTCAAAGGTAATTTGGCTCTCTCTTGGTTTATCTAATTTACCGTGTAAACCCTGTATAGTACTGAATAAAATATTTATGTCTTCACCGGGTACAGTTTCAAAATTTTCAACATCGTTAATATTAATTTCTTTAAAATTAAAGATGATTTTAGGAGCAAATAAATATTTAGGGTCATCCTGTTGTGTAAAGTTGGCTATTGTTTTTCTAATTATATTAGTGCTATTTACGATGAAAATAAAATTACGATATCCTTTTGTGTAAAGTTCTAAGATATTCGCTGCCATCATAACGGTTTTTCCACTTCCAGTTGCCATATTAAATAGTAAATGAATTGGAGAACCTTTTGGTTTATTTTTTGAAAGGTTTAAATAAAAATCAAATTTAGAAACCGCTTCAATTTGATAAGGTCTATCAAGAAAAATTGGGTTAAGATTGCTTTTTATATAATCTTTTACTTCTTTTTGAGCAATGCCGTATTGTAAAGCAAAGTCCCATTCCTGCTGTATTTTATCTGCAAGTAGTTGTACTTCTGCCATATCAATTAAATGTTATAGAATTTTTTGTTTAATGTGATTTCATCTGGTGACATTTTATGTTCTGCATCTTCCATTTCGGAGAGATTAACATAAAGGTGATTTTTATCTAAGGTTTTTAAAAGAATATTCTGTTGTTCCGATAAATTCAATTCATCAAAAGCTTTTTCTGTAAACTTTTCCTTATCAACTTCAATTCTTAAAAAGGCATCTTTTTTCATAGCTTCCCAAATAGTCCAAAGCTCTTTCGACTTCTTTGCTTTTTGGATATTATGAACGTATTGCTGATTTTGTTCTTTTAGTTCACAATAAATAAATGAACCGCCACCTTGCCATCCTACTTCTTTAGTAATATCATCATTCTCTCCCTTTATTGCTCTTTCTAATCTTGTCAATGAAGTTTTTACGTGTTCATTAAGTTGTTCAATACCAATCCATCTTCTTTTCATCTTATGGGCACAAGAAACTGTAGTGCCGCTACCCGAAAAGAAATCTAAAACCCAGTCACCTTCATTGGTTGCAAATTCTATAAATCTACTAATCTCAAAAGCATCTTTTGGGTGTGGAAAATCAAAATCATCATCGGTAAATTTCGTATTTACTTCCTTTGATGCACCTCTACCGTCTTTATAGAAAACACTTGGCGGAACTTCGTTTTCAGTTTCTTTTAAATATCTTTTTAAACAAGGTACAGTTGTATGGTCTGTTCCAAAATGAATTAGTTTATTTTTTAGTAGTTCAGGTAGGTTGTTTTCACCAAAACGCCAACCGCCTGCTGGCAATTTACAAGGCTTTTTGGTTTTAGGGTGTAGGATGTCAAATTTACCGCCCTTGCCAGTGCCTTGGGCAATATCACCAGGGAAATACAATCCTTTCTCATCAACCTCACAATAGTGTTTGTGTGAATAGGAATCATCGCCAACATCCAAAGTTTTGAAAAACTCTTTTATACCCAAGGAAATAGCTTCCAAATCATCTTTATGCTTCGATTTTAGTTTGTCATATTGCGCATAAACTTTTTCTAATCCCCTTTTTCGTTGCCTCCATTGATATTTTTTAGACCCATCATCATTACGTGAATTATCCATAAACTTCTTGTTCTTAGCGTAAACAAGACAGTACTCGTGGTTTGTGGCAATATAATCTGCAATGGATTTTTTACCAGCAAGCCACACCATATTTGCAACAAAATTTTCCGCACCAAAGACTTCGTCACAAAGTACTTTTAAATGAAACATCATTCTGTCATCAATGGAGATAAAAATTGCACCGTCTTTTGCCAATAGTTCTTTTGCTACTTCTAATCTGTTTTTTAAAAAAGTAAGCCAAGTTGATTTTTTAAACTTGTCATTGTATGTAAAGCTATCAAGTTCTGAATTATAAGGTGGGTCGGTAACAATCGCTTTGATTGTGCCACGAAATCTTTTTTGATTACCTAAACTTGAAAGCGCAAGTAAGTTATTTCCTTTAATTAAAAGATTTTGCTCATTTAATTTAATTTCTGTTTTGCTGTTTAATTCTTTCTTTCCGTTTTTATCGTAATACACGAATGAAGTAAAAGCTTTAGTATCTTTTAGTCTATCAATTTCATCGGGTGCAAGAGTTTCATTGTAAAAAACCTCTTCAAATTGTTTTTGGTCATCCTTTGTTTGTCCGCCTTCTAAAACACAATCTTTATGAGGCCAAACCAAAACAACATCTTTATTTTCTCTAAAATACCTACCTTCTTCATCTTGCAAACCAATTTCGTTTTTAAAACGAGTATAGCTATCGTTCAAAAAGCTTTTGTTATTTAGGAACATTAAAAACTCTCTCTGTTTAAAAACCTGTACTTTTTCAACATCAACAAAAAATTGTTTTTTCAGAGATGTATTATTCAAGAGCACCTTTAACAATGAACTATCATAGCTGTAGGCGGCATCTGTTACTTTATTTTTATTTAGCTTTTCATTCGCAAAAAAATCAGGTGCTTGTTTGCGTAATAGCTCTGTCATTTCGTTGTATAAATTCTGCATCATTTGTTTTTATGTTTTTTATTGTACTTAATTTTTTCTTCTGCCACTTGCATTGCTTGTAATGCCAAGTCTTCGTTTTGCACTTCATAATAAAGTTTGTCCGAAAGCCAAGCAATTATTACTTCATTTTTTTGGTATTTGTAAAAGTCTGCAAGTGCTTTCACTTGTTCACGTGTCGGCATTCTTTCGTCACGTTCTATTTTGCTTAAAATAGTCGGGTCAAGCGAAAGTTTTGCTCCAACTTCTCGAAGTAGAAGCCCTTTCGTTTCTCTCAATTCTCGTAATGTTGTTCCTATCGTTTTCAATGTGCTTTATTTTGACTTGACAATTATTGGCGAATATAAAAAGATTTTTTCAAAGTAGGGTCAAAAAAGTCGTAAAATTTCTCAATAATTTGTCAGGGTGGTGGGTGGGCTTTGGGTGCGGTAGGGCAAAATTAAATGTGGTGTTTTTGTGTCGGCAAGTGTGGTGGCAAAACACCTCTTTTAATTTTGCGAAGGGTCGGCTTTTTCATTTTTCTGTCGTTATTTTGTCGGTTTGCAGTGTGTCTTTTTACAATGACCGCTAACATCTGTATAAACGCAACCCATTTCGTATATACCCTCTAATCGATGTATATACGCAACTGGCCATTCGCCCAAAAATACGTACAGGCTCCAAATGGCGGGTGAGATACCGGCTAAGGCTAAGCCT
>Ga0209702_10007479_pt1 | contig 13337 bp, 18 predicted proteins | sample FRY01_FD_187210 | JGI IMG/M metagenome (GOLD analysis project Ga0209702, IMG submission 187210) | Freshwater microbial communities from Lake Fryxell liftoff mats and glacier meltwater in Antarctica - FRY-01 (SPAdes) (version 2) | ecosystem: Environmental > Aquatic > Freshwater > Ice > Glacier... | reverse complement strand
GTCATTTGCTGGACTAACGCGTTTGTGCCAAGCAAGATTAGCCACAAAATTCCCCCGCCCAAACACCTCATCCATCAACACCTTGAGGTAATGCCCTTCGTTGTCGTCAATCGTCACCCAAATGCTGCCGTCCTCACGCAGCAGCTCGCGCAGCAGTTGCAGGCGCGGCAGCATCATGCTGAGCCACTGGGCGTGCTCCAGGTTGTCGTCGTAATGTTCAAACGCGCTTTTGGTGTTGTACGGCGGGTCAATAAAAATGCATTTGACCTGACCCCGGTAAAAAGGAATCAGGGCTTTTAGTGCCTCTAAGTTATCGCCCTGGATCAGGAGGTTGTCTGTATGCGGGGCCGGGGCTGGGGAGCCCTCACCCCTGCCCTCTCCCAGAGGGAGAGGGAGTAAATCAGGGTCAGCTCGATGCACTGACACCTGCTCCAGCAGGCGGTACGGCACCTTGGCGGCCAGGGTAAAGGCGTAGGCGCGGTTAAGCCAGTCTAGGGTGGGCATGGGGTTGCGAGCTTATTTCGCCGTAATTTGGTAGCGGTCTTTTAACTGGTTCATGGGGCTGGCCCATGCCAGCAGCCCTAGGTGCTGCAGGCAACCCACGACTATGCCGGGGTGAATGTTGATCTGGCTTGCAAACGCCCGTATGCCTTGGTTGTTTAAGTCAATCTGGCCAAGGCGTTTGTGATCTTGCGGCGCAATCAACACATCTGCGGCAAACTGGTCTGCCTCTTTTTCTTCTTTGCTTTTGGCAGTTGCAACCGAGGTGGCATCGTCGAGAAAAACAGCGCGCTTGGGGTGCTTGAGGATGTGCGCCACTTCATGAAAAAAGCTGAACCAGAAAACGTCGTTCCATTTGCCAAGCAGTGACAGCTGAATCAAGGGGCGGTCACCCAGCCAGCGCGCTACGCCGCTGACATGGGTACCCCGGAATGACGGCACAAAGGCCAAGACCACGCCCGCATCTGCGCAGAGTGCTTTCAAGTTAGTGCCGATGTTTGCTGCGGGTTGGGTGGTTAGCGCGCGCATGGCGGCAAGGCTGGCTTGTAGCTTGTCCACGTTGTAGGGGGGCAGTTCTGGCAGATTGGGTGCTGACGCCTCAATTTCACCCAGTCTGAGCCAGGCCGTTATAGCGGCGTTGTCGGTCTGCTTGGCCGGGTTGGCGCGGCGAAAGGCTGCTTGCAGACGACCGTATTGCGCTGCGCAGCCGGCAGGTGACGCTACGCCCAAAAACTTTAACATTGGCTCAATCAACGAGCTTTTGAAAGCTGGCGTTAGCCGCCCGACAGGCAGAATGCCTGCCTCTTGCAGTTGCTTGAGTGGAAAGGTGTCGAGCCAATCAACACTGCTTTCAGCGCGGCTCGCGTCACGTTGGCGAGCCAGGTATTCCCGGTAGCGAGATTCACGCGCCAGCCAAAAGTGCGCTGGCGTGCCCAATACACGTTCTAGTTCAAGCGCTGTGTCTTCGGTGATTTCCTTGGCGCCCAGCACCATTTCATTGATAGCGTTGATGGGGCGGCCCATGCGGCGGGCCAGTTCAGCCTGTGCTATGCCGCGCTCTTCAATCAGCTCGGCCAGTGTGTCGCCGGGGGGCGATACGGCGGTGGGGCGGTAGCTTAAATTTTGTTCAGTCATGGTAGTCCACCATTTCAACGATGTAGATACTGTCAATGGCAGCCCAGTCAAGGCCACCGTCTGGTTTGGCGGGTGGGGGCTGTTTTTGCGGTTTCACAATCAGCCGCAAGCCGCCATGCAAGCGCACCGAAAATTGCCCGGCACGGTCGTTTTTAAGTTCTTCCCAGTGGCCGGGCAGGCTGCGCATGACCTCCATGCACTGCGCTGCACCAAGGTCATCCAGCCGTGCTCTAAGCTTTTCGGCGTTTTTAGAGCCATGTGACTTGGTGACCTGCTTGGAACTTTCGAAAAACGCTTTGTCTTTTTGATTGAGAAAGTCGATTTTAATTGACATACACCCCTGGGATGGACGATTCTATACTGATTGAGCTGGTATTTGCTTGATCGTTTTCCCGTTCGTCAAAACAAGCATCCAAGAAAGAGCTTATTTTGACAATTGCTGATTTACCCAATTAAATCAACAGCCTGGCTTGTCTGATTAAGCCATTTACAGCACAACCTTCACCATCGGGTGCGTGCTGAGCGTGCGGTACAGCTCGTCAAGCTGCTCCCGGCTGGTGGCGGTGACGGTGACTGTAACGCCCAGGTACTTGCCGCCGCTGCTTTCGCGCAGCTCAATGGTGGTGGCGTCAAAGGCTGGGTCAAACTGGTGGGCGACGTGGGTAATGGCGGCTACCAGGCCGTCAACCTTCAGGCCCATCACCTTGATCGGGAACTGGGACGGGTACTCGATCAGGGATTCTTGCTTGGGGATATCTGGGTGGGTGTTGGGGCCAGCGTCGGGGGCGGCATCGGACATCGTCATGCGGTTGGCTCTTGGGCGGCTTGCGGTTTGGCCGCCTGGTAGGCAGCGTAAAGTTTGGCGTAAACTGGACCTGGTGAGCCAGTGCCCACTTTCACGCCGTCCAGCAGGGTCACGGGCAGTACCTCTTTGGTGGCAGACGACAGCAGCAGCTCGTCAGCGTCCAGTACCTCGGTTTTGGTGATGCGACGCAGCTCAAACGGGATGCCCTGGGCGCGGCACAACTCTTCAAACAGGCCGTAGCGAATGCCCTCAAGCACCAGATGGTCCCTGGGTGGCCCCAGTACTTTGCCTGCCTTGACGACCCACACGTTGCTGGCCGCCGCTTCGCTTAAATAGTCGCCCCTGAACATAACAGTCTCTAACGCACCTTCATCTGCGCTTATCTGCCGTGAAAAAACAGCTCCCAGCAGGCTGATACTTTTGATGTGGGCTTTTTCCCAGCGGAAGTCATCAGCCGTCACACAGGCCACGCCTTGCGCGCGAGCTTGTGCACTGGGTAATTTCATAGGATTGACCATGACGAACACCGTGGGTTTGAGGCCCGGCGGCATGACATGGTCTCGCACCGCGACGCCTCGGCTGACCTGAATGTAAATAATCTGGTCAATAGCCGTCTGATGAACATTTTTTAGCTGATTCTGGCTGTCATTTGAGGCTACAGCCCCCGTTTCACGGGCGTGTTCAGCTATTAATTTAGTAGCAATTTGCAACCACTCGCCGTGCGTCATCGGGTTGGCTATGCGCAGCTCCGCCAGGCTGCGGTCAAGCCGGGCCATGTGCTGCGCAAACCTGAATAGCTTCCCCGAGTAGGCTGGCAAAACCTCGTAAACGCCATCGCCAAAGATAAAGCCCCGGTCAAGAACGCTGATTTTGGCGTCTTTTAGCGGCGTGTAGTCGCCATTTAAATAGCAAATGCTGTTTGGGAGACCATCAGACATGTTTTTCGGTGGTGCTCGATACGGTGTTTTTTAAGTCAGTTTTAAAGGCAACTTTTTTTTGTCGGTTGGAACGGTTTTTGTGCTTTAGCCAAAACTGAACACGCCAGACGATTTTGACCAAAGCATATGCAGCCAGCGAGCCGCCGACTGCAAACATGCCCATACCCAAAATCGCAGGCGCGCCAATGGCGCTTATGTAATCCAGAAAACCGCCGCTTTCGCCTAGCTGCTTGAGAGGCAGTGGCGGTGGCGCATCAAGCACCAAATCGCCCGCGTGGTAGGCCAGCCACAGCCAAAACCCAATCGTGAATGGGTTGGTGATCAACGTCAAGCCAGCGGCTATGGGTATGTTGCCTCGCCACCAGACGCAATTGGCGGCAGCCACCAGGATTTGCCCTGCTGGCAACACAAAAGCCCAAAACATACCGATGGCTGCGCCGCGCGCCACTGATTCATGGTGCATTCGCCACAGCTTTGGGTCCAACATATGGTGGGCAATCCGTTTGAGCCACGGGTGGCCGGCCAAGGCGGTGCGCGTGGGTACCGCTGTGCGCCAGCGGTCGGTCCAGTGCGTGGGTTGATGGGCTTTGGCTTTGGGTTTTTCGTGATACATAAGGTTTTTATGGCGCTGGACGGCTTGGCAAGACACGGGTTTAACCAATCGCCATGACTGTCAACGCATCTGAGACCAGACCACGCTCACCCACGGCAGCCGCCAAGTCTTTGGGTGGTTGATCCAACGATTCGTCTGTCAGGTTGAAAACACCCTAGTGTACGCCCACGCTGCGATTGGCCTTCAAATTTTGCTGAATCTGCTCCGCCTCTGCCGGGTTGACGTGCAGCTCTTTCATGAACCAGCGCGGCTCGTAAGCGCCCACGGGGTATGAGCGCCAGGTCAAAACCGCCGCCTTTGGCTGGAGTTTGGCGGTCAGCATAGCGCTTGTGCGGCTCATGGAAGTCCTGGCTGTAGCCTGCATCGCCGCTGAAGTACCCGTGGCGTGACCGGGCCAAACACGGCCCCGCCGCCCCACTGGGCCTGGCTGCGCTTACCCAGGCCACGCACAGACCAGTGCTGCACGGGTGTGAAGTTGAACTTAACGCTTTTGACGTTGACGCTGTCCCACCAGTCCAGCTCTTTGACGTTGGTGATGCAGAGGTCTACAAACAAGGCTCTTAGGCCTTAAGGTAGTATAAAAAGCGTAGCTGCCTGCACCAAATTTTCGCGATTTGCGAGGGCTAAAACCGAATTTCTGTCGAGATGGTCGTAGTGGTTGTCTGAAATCAACACCACGTCAATCGGCGGAAACAGGTCAATACTTAAACCTGGCGGTTGGGCGCGTTTGGGGCCGAAAGACTGTACCGGTGACGCACGCTCTGAAAATATCGGGTCGGTCAGCACGTTCAGGCCATTGGCTTGCACCAGCATGGCGGCATGACCGACCCAGGTGATGGCCGGCTGCATAGTGGGCGCTTTGGCGTTGCTCTGAACGAACGCCAAGCCAGGCAGCACAGTGGGCGTGGGCGTTTGTGCTGCTTTGGGCAAGTCGTTAAGCAGGCGCTCATATTGCCAGCGAAAAAAATCGCCTCGTGATTTGTTCACGCTGCTGGCATAGTTGTTTTTAAAGCTCTCCGGCGTATGGTGTGGTTTGGCCGTGCTGTACTGAGCGTTAACGCTGGCGCAACCTGAAAGCGCCACCAAGGCAATGATAACTGCCGAAATGACCGCATTGCTATTTAAAAAGTAGCTTCTTGATTATGAATTATATGGCTTCCTGGTCATTTGACCTTTAGCGAACAAGGCGAACTGCCAATATGGCCAGCCAACCCAGCGTGAAGTTGATCAGCGTCATGGTGTGCATTAGCCCGGCGGCCTTGGCGGCGATTGGCCATTCGCCCGCAGCAACCGCACGCTTGTACTTTTTAAAGCCTGCAAAATAAATGTGACCAAAAATAAGCATCATTATCAGGCCGAGCACCAGCATGATGTTCCAGCCCAACGGAACGCTGCCCTGACCCACTGCCGCTTTTGCGGCGCGAAATGTGGCGGTGTACAAGTGCGTACCGGTGGTGAACAGCGCGACGATGGCGAGCAGTACCAAAATATAAAACCGTTTCCATACTTCGCCCATCAAAATCGCTCTCGGTTGTGCGTCCAGGGCTGCAAGGGCGGCAGGCCGCAAAGCAAACAGCATGAAGGTCATCCCGCCCATCCAGACGATGCCTGCAACCAAGTGAAGAAGTTTTGCGTAGTCGTACATCGGGCGCCCCTGGAGTTAAAAGGCCTGATTGTGGCCGCGGTTTGCGGTTATCACCAGACCCAAAAATGCACCTAAAACTTGTCAGGCTTTAGCATGGTTTGGAGTGGAGGGGTTTCTACGTATATGTAGAAAAAATAGTTAATGTAACCTGTTTATAATTAGGGATGCGCAAAATCAATCCTTCCGCTGGCTATGACGATTTGGATCAGGCGCAAGATGACGAGCTCATCAAACCCCTGAGCCGCAGCGAGGTACAAGCGCTTCGCGAGCAAAACCCGACGCTTTCGTCGTGGGTGGTGTTGGCAGGGCAAGCGGGCGCGGGACTGGTAGTAGCGTTGGTTGCTGCGTTGTTAACGGGGCGGGCTAACATGGGTTGGTCTGCTTTATACGGGGCTGCTGCGGTAGTCATACCTGCCGCAGTGTTCGCGCGAGGTTTGATGAGCAAGGTTTCATTGGCCAATCCAGCCGCTGCGGTGACTGGATTTTTTTTGTGGGAAATGGTGAAGATCGGTTTGGTATTGGCAATGTTGTTTGCCGCGCCCAGGCTGGTTCCAGATTTAAGTTGGCCCGCCATGCTGGTCGGGCTGATAGTGACAATGAAGGTGGTTTGGCTGGTGCTTTGGCTTGATGCAAAAGTGTGGCGCAAATCGAAAAAGTTAAACGTAGTCCAATAAAAGAGATTTGAGATGAGTGCATCTTCTGACAAGGCTTTGACTGCTGGCGACTATATTGGCCACCACTTGGTGCATCTGCAAAATAAAAAGCAGACAACGCTGATCGACTTTTCAGTCATCAACATCGACACGATTTTCCTGTCGATCACATTGGGCATTTTGGGTTTGTTCTTCATGTGGCGTGTCGCCAAAACCGTTCATTCTGGCGTGCCGGGACGGATGCAGGCAGCGGTTGAAATGCTGCTTGAAATGGTCGACAGCCAGGCCAAAGGGATCGTTAAAAACGCGGAATCACGTAAATTTGTCGGCCCCTTGGCGTTGACAGTGTTTGTCTGGATTTTCCTGATGAACTCCATGGACTTGTTGCCCGTTGATTTGGCTCACAGCATTCTGGCCGTAACCGGCCTTGACAGCAAGATTGAGTATTTCCGCCCGGTGCCCACCGCCGATTTGTCGGCAACTTTAGGCATGTCTTGCGGCGTCTTGTTGGTTTGCCTGTTCTACAACGTGAAAATCAAGGGCTTCGGCGGCTGGGCGCATGAGCTGTTCTCCGCCCCGTTTGGTGACAAGTGGTTTTTGTACCCCATCAACTTTCTGATGCAGATGATTGAGTTTGCAGCCAAAACTGTGTCACATGGCCTGCGGCTGTTCGGCAACATGTTTGCGGGCGAACTGCTGTTTATGCTGATTGCCCTGATGGGTGCGGTTGGCTTTGGCTCAGCGACCGGTATCTTCCTTTTTATTGGACATATTTTTGCGGGTACAGGCTGGGCGATCTTTCACATTTTGATTGTGACGCTGCAGGCCTTTATTTTCATGATGTTGACTTTGGTGTACGTGGGTCAAGCGCACGACCACCATTGATGAATTGATTTCGGTTCTCGGTTTTTTTATTGGTCGGTTTTTTTGTTAATTTGTAGGAGCTTTAAATGGAAAACGTACTTGGTTTTGTTGCATTGGCCGCTGGCCTGATCATTGGCCTGGGCGCTCTTGGCGCTTGTATCGGCATCGGCATCATGGGTAGCAAATACCTTGAAGCTGCTGCACGCCAGCCAGAGCTGATGAACGAACTGCAAACCAAAATGTTCTTGTTGGCTGGTCTGATTGACGCGGCTTTCCTGATCGGCGTGGGTATCGCCATGTTGTTTGCATTCGCCAACCCGTTTGTGCTGAAGTAATCGAGCGCGTTTTTAGAACTTCAACTACAAAGGTGCTGCTGTGAGTATCAACTCCACATTTTTTGCGCAGCTCATCGTGTTTGCAATCCTGGTGCTGTTCACGATGAAGTTCGTGTGGCCACCGATTGCAGCCGCGCTGGACGAACGCGCGAGCAAAATCGCCGCAGGCCTGGCCGCCGCTGACAAAGCCAAAGCTGAACTCTCCAACGCCAACAAGCGTGTTGAAGAAGAGCTGGCCAAGTCAAAAGGCGAGTCTGCTGTGCGTCTGGCCGAGGCCGAGCGTCGTGCGCAAGCCATGATTGAAGAAGCCAAAGCCAAGGCAACCGAGGAGGGCGGCAAAATCATTGCTGCCGCCAAGGTTGAGGCTGAACAGCAAACCGTCAAGGCCCGTGAGACGCTGCGCGAGCAGGTTGCCGCGCTGGCAGTCAAGGGTGCTGAGCAGATCTTGCGCAAGGAAGTCAATGCCGCAGTGCATGCTGACTTGCTTGGCCGCCTGAAAACTGAACTTTGACTTCAAAAGCAAGAGTACAAACATGGCCGAACTAGCCACCATTGCACGTCCTTACGCTGAAGCGCTGTTCAAGGCATCAACTGCTGACCTGAGCGGTGCTGCTGCCTGGCTTGACGAGCTGGCTGCGATTGCGTCGAACGCGCAGTTGCAACAGTACGCTGGCAACCCAGGCGTCACGTCGAAGCAAACATTTGATGTGGTGGCCGGTGTTTGCAAAACAAAGTTGCCAATAGCCGCTGAAAACTTCTTAAGAGCCGTGATTGACAACGGGCGTTTGAGTGTTTTGCCAGAAATTGCCAACCAGTTTCGCGCATTGAAAAATGCACAAAGCGGCTCGTCGGACGCAACGGTTTACAGCGCATTTGCGCTTGATGCTGCTGCGCTGGCTGATCTGTCGGTAACGCTGGAAAAGCGTTTTGGCAGAAAGCTCAGCCTGACAGTCGAACTGCAGAGTGACCTGATAGGCGGCGTATGTGTCGTGGTGGGTGACGAGGTGTTGGACACTTCGGTCAAAGCCCGTTTAGAGCAAATGAAAGTAGCGCTGGTTTCTTGAAGCATTTGTCGCCAAAAGAGAACAGCCCTTAAACCAAAGAAAGAAGGAAAGAGTCATGCAACTCAATCCAGCAGAAATTTCTGAACTGATCAAGAGCCGTATTGAAGGCCTGAGCGCATCCAGCGACATCCGTAACCAGGGCACCGTCGTGTCGGTGGCTGACGGCATCGTGCGTATTCACGGTCTGAGCGATGTGATGCAGGGCGAGATGCTCGAATTCCCCGCTACTGCTGACGGCACGCCAACTTACGGCCTGGCGCTAAACCTGGAGCGCGACTCGGTCGGCTCCGTGGTTTTGGGTGAATATGAGCATCTGGCTGAAGGCGACATCGTCAAATGCACAGGCCGTATTCTTGAAGTGCCGGTCGGTCCTGAGTTGTTGGGCCGCGTGGTCAATGCCTTGGGACAGCCGATTGACGGCAAAGGCCCGATCAACGCCAAGATGACCGACGTGATTGAAAAAGTCGCGCCGGGCGTGATCGCCCGTAAATCGGTTGACCAGCCTTTGCAAACCGGCCTGAAATCAATTGATTCCATGGTGCCCGTGGGTCGCGGCCAGCGCGAGCTGATCATTGGCGACCGCCAGACCGGTAAAACCGCTGTCGCCATTGACGCCATCATCAACCAGCGCGGTAACGGTGTGAAATGCGTTTACGTGGCAATTGGCCAAAAAGCGTCGTCGATTAAAAACGTCGTGCGCTCGCTTGAGCAAGCTGGCGCGATGGAATACACCATCGTGGTAGCTGCTGCTGCTTCCGAGTCAGCTGCCATGCAATATGTGAGCGCCTACTCTGGCTGCACGATGGGCGAGTACTTCCGCGATCGTGGTGAAGACGCGTTGATTGTGTATGACGACTTGTCAAAGCAGGCTGTGGCTTACCGTCAGGTTTCCTTGCTGTTGCGCCGCCCGCCAGGCCGCGAGGCTTATCCCGGCGACGTATTTTATCTGCACAGCCGCCTGCTTGAGCGCGCGGCCCGCGTGAATGAAAAATATGTTGAAGACTTCACCAAAGGTGCAGTCAAAGGCAAAACCGGTTCATTGACGGCGCTGCCAATCATTGAAACGCAAGCCGGTGACGTGTCGGCTTTTGTACCAACCAACGTGATTTCGATCACCGACGGCCAGATATTTTTGGAAACGTCGTTGTTCAATGCCGGCATCCGGCCTGCGATCAATGCCGGAATTTCGGTGTCTCGTGTGGGTGGTGCAGCCCAGACCAAGCTGATTAAAAACCTGTCTGGCGGTATCCGTACCGACTTGGCCCAGTACCGTGAGCTGGCTGCGTTTGCGCAGTTCGCGTCTGACCTCGACGAAGCCACCCGCAAGCAGCTTGACCGCGGCGCCCGGGTGACAGAGTTGCTCAAGCAGGCACAGTACGCGCCGTTGACGATTTCCAACATGGCCGCCACGCTGTTCGCAGTCAACAAGGGCTTCATGGATGATGTGGACGTCAAAAAGGTTTTGGCTTTTGAGTCCGGCTTTCACGCTTACCTCAAAGACAAGCACGCTGCACTGATGGCCAAGCTCGAAGCTGCCAAAGCGATGGACAAAGACGCTGAAGCTGAAATGAGCACGGCAGCCGCTGCGTTCAAAAAATCGTTTGCTTAACCGCTCCTGAAACCAACGGAGATTAGTGATGGCAGCAGGCAAGGAAATTCGCGGCAAGATCAAGTCGGTGGAAAACACCAAAAAGATCACCAAGGCCATGGAAATGGTGGCTGCCTCCAAAATGCGTAAAGCGCAGGAACGGATGCGCGCCGCCCGTCCTTACAGTGACAAAATCCGTAATATCACGGCGCATCTGGCTGATGCTATTCCGGAATACACGCACCCGTTTATGCAGGCCAATGATGCCAAGGTCACTGGTTTCATTGTGGTGACGACGGACAAAGGTTTGTGTGGCGGTTTAAACACCAACGTGTTGCGTGCTGTTACGTCCAAGCTCAAGGACTTGAAAGCCACCGGTCATGAGGCTCAAGCTGTGGCGATTGGCAACAAAGGGCTGGGTTTTTTGAACCGCGTTGGTGTCAAAGTTGTGTCACACGCGACGCAATTGGGTGACAAACCGCATCTGGACAAACTGATTGGTCCGGTCAAGGTGCTGCTCGATGCTTATGCTGAAGGCAAGGTCAAAACGGTGTACCTGTGCTACACCAGGTTCATCAACACCATGCGCCAGGAGTCAGTGGTTGAGCAGTTGTTGCCGTTAACCTCGGGCCAACTGCAGGCCGACAAAAACCAGCACGGCTGGGACTACATCTATGAGCCTGATGCGCAAACGGTGATTGACGATTTGATGGTGCGCTATCTTGAGGCGCTGGTGTTTCAGGCCGTGGCTGAAAACATGGCCTCGGAGCAGTCCGCCCGTATGGTGGCCATGAAAGCCGCGACGGACAATGCAGGTAGCGTGATTGGCGAACTTAAGCTGGTATACAACAAAACGCGCCAGGCAGCGATTACCAAAGAACTTTCGGAAATCGTCAGCGGTGCTGCGGCGGTCTAGGCGCAAGAGAAGTGCCACTTGACCACGAATTTAAAGACTAAAGAACCCAACAGGATTTCATTATGGCGAATGTAAATATGACAGCTCAAGCTCGTGCTCAAGGCAAGATTGTCCAGTGTATTGGCGCGGTAGTTGACGTGGAGTTTGCCCGCGACCAGATGCCTAAAATTTATGACGCACTGAAAATGGAAGGCTCGGCGTTGACGCTGGAAGTTCAGCAGCAGCTGGGCGATGGCGTGGTGCGTACGATTGCGCTGGGCACGTCTGACGGCATGCGCCGTGGCAACATCGTTTACAACACCGGTGGGCAAATCACTGTTCCCGTCGGTAAGGCAACACTGGGTCGCATCATGGACGTGCTGGGTGTTCCGATTGACGAACGCGGCCCGGTTGACCAGACCCTGACCGCCCCGATTCACCGCAAGGCGCCGGCTTATGCGGAACTCAGCCCTTCGCAAGAACTGTTGGAAACCGGCATCAAGGTGATTGACTTGGTGTGCCCGTTTGCCAAAGGTGGCAAGGTCGGCCTGTTTGGCGGGGCTGGTGTGGGCAAGACCGTGAACATGATGGAGCTGATCAACAACATCGCCAAGGCGCACTCGGGTTTGTCGGTGTTTGCTGGCGTGGGTGAGCGTACCCGTGAAGGCAACGACTTTTATCACGAGATGGCCGACTCCGGCGTGGTAAACCTTGAGAACCTCGGTGAATCCAAAGTGGCGATGGTTTACGGCCAGATGAATGAGCCTCCAGGCAACCGTTTGCGCGTGGCGCTGACCGGCCTGACGATTGCTGAATCTTTCCGTGACGAAGGCCGCGACGTGCTGTTCTTTGTCGACAACATCTACCGCTACACACTGGCCGGTACAGAAGTGTCCGCGCTGCTGGGCCGTATGCCATCGGCGGTGGGTTACCAGCCCACACTGGCTGAAGAAATGGGCCGCTTGCAAGAGCGTATTACCTCGACAAAAGTCGGTTCGATCACCTCCATTCAGGCGGTTTACGTGCCGGCTGATGACTTGACCGACCCATCACCAGCAACAACTTTTGCGCACCTCGATTCAACCGTTGTGCTGTCTCGTGACATCGCATCACTGGGAATCTACCCTGCGGTGGATCCCCTTGATTCCACCAGCCGCCAGTTGGATCCGAACGTGGTCGGCGAAGACCATTACGCGACGGCGCGCGCCGTGCAGGGTACCTTGCAGCGCTACAAAGAGTTGCGTGACATCATTGCAATTCTGGGTATGGACGAATTGGCTCCCGAAGACAAACTGGCGGTGGCCCGCGCCCGTAAAATTCAGCGTTTCCTGAGCCAGCCGTTCCACGTTGCTGAAGTGTTTACCGGATCGCCCGGCAAGTACGTCAGCTTGGCTGAAACCATTCGCGGCTTCAAAATGATCGTGGCGGGCGAGTGCGATCATCTGCCAGAACAGGCTTTCTACATGGTAGGGACCATCGACGAAGCCTTCGAAAAAGCGAAAAAAGTCTGATCGGCGGCTGATATGAGCACCATTCGTATTGACGTTGTTTCCGCTGAAGAGTTCATCTTCTCAGGCGAAGCCAAGTTTGTGGCTTTGCCAGGCGAGGCGGGTGAGCTGGGCATCTATCCACGCCATACTCCGCTGATCACCCGTATCAAACCGGGTGCGGTACGGATTGTCAAAGCCGACGATACTGAAGAGTTTGTCTTTGTGGCGGGCGGTTTGCTTGAAGTGCAGCCCAATTCAATCACGGTACTGAGCGACACCGCGATTCGCGGTAAAGACCTGGATGAAGCCAAGGCCACCGCGGCCAAAGCTGCCGCCGAAGAAGCGCTAAAAAATGCAAAAAGCGATATCGATATTGCCATGGCGCAGTCAGAGTTGGCGGTGATGGCCGCACAAATCGCCGCGCTGCGTAAATTCCGCCAGAAGAAATAAGACACACCTGGGTGTGCGTGCTGCGCGCCTGATTCAGCTCAGTACCGGCTCGTCAGGCAACTCGTTGGTGGCCTGGCCGTCATCTTCGGACGGGAAATGCGAGACCAGCACGCTGGTGACTTCACTAATGGCCAGGGTCAAGCCGTCTTCAAACTGCCGATTCTTGAATGCGCTGGCCATGTGCTGCGTGATGGCCTGCCATTGCTGCACGGATACCTGGTGATTCACGCCCCTGTCAGCCACAATTTCAATCGCATGCTCGGCCAGCTGCAGATAAATCAGCACGCCATTGTTGTGTTCGGTGTCCCACAAGCGCAGCTTGCCAAACAGCATCACGGCGCGTTGGCGGATCAGCTCTTTCA
>Ga0209702_10007478_pt1 | contig 13343 bp, 10 predicted proteins | sample FRY01_FD_187210 | JGI IMG/M metagenome (GOLD analysis project Ga0209702, IMG submission 187210) | Freshwater microbial communities from Lake Fryxell liftoff mats and glacier meltwater in Antarctica - FRY-01 (SPAdes) (version 2) | ecosystem: Environmental > Aquatic > Freshwater > Ice > Glacier... | reverse complement strand
CTAGGCTTAACAGCCATTGACAACGCCTTGTGCTTAGCAAAGTTCTTGTCAGCAACACTGTCGTAGAACTCTGCGCTATCCTTGCCGTACAAACCTTCGATGTAGTTCAGCTTAGCTTTGTCACCGACAGTAGGATCGGTGAGTTTAACGAGGGCTTCGTTAAAAACATTCTCTGTGATCTGACCGGCGTTTTCAGCACTGGCACCTTCTGCTCTAGCCCGGTCGTAGATACCTTTGATTGACGGAGTCGGGGCACCTACGGCCTCTCCGCCAGTAAGTTCATAGAAGCTACTTGTCGTAAGAAGCTTAGTCAGCTCGCTCATATTCTTAGTATTACCAAAGGTCAATGAGAAGTTAGGACCAAGTAGCTGAGGTGAAACCAGAGCAGCGTTCCTTCGTATGACATCATGCGTCTTTTTAAAGCGATACGCATCATTAGTCGTCATCTGAGTACTCAGGACATCTGAAGTAAGCGCACCGTAGTCCTTTGAGTACAAACGATTCTCAATGAAGGCCAGTTTGTCGTCAAGGTTTTTGCGCATCTCAGTCTTCTGTTGCGGTGACAAAATCCCCTCGTATGTCCAACCGCCGTGATCCTCTCTTAAGACGGATTCCAGATGCTGGCCCCAGGCACTGCGTAGGGCTTGCATCTGTGCCTGTAGGTCTTCTGCTTCTTCGGGCGTGATGTTTCTGTCGGCTTGTGCGGCGTCGATAGCTTTGTTAAGTGTTGCTTCTGTAATGCCATTTGTATATCTGCTAATCGCGGTCTCAGTATCGCGGTACATAGTATACTCAGCACCTCTGAAGGCTTCTTCCTGAGTGGTCTTGTCTAACAGATTCTGCTTAACACGACTGTCGATAATAGCATTCTGTTGATCAAGGGCAGCTGTTCTAGCTTTATACGCAGCAACCTTTTTATGTACAATGTGCTCGGGGACTGCCTCTCCCGTTCCCTGTTTATCCCAGAAGTCATCGCCAAATACTGTTGCAATGATACCCTCATTCTGATTTAGGTATGTCTGATAACTAGCCTGCCCTGCGTTAATAGCTGCGAAACGTTCACGTACCATAGCATTAGCAGGGTTGAATCCTACAGTAGCTGAAGCAGCCCTATCAATATCTTCCTCATAGCCAGGCCCAAAGCGAGACTTCACAGACTTAACCTTGTAAGCTAAGTTAGCGTAGTACGCGGACTCAGACATAGTACCTGCTTGATGGGCACTGTGTATCTTACGCATCTCATTAGTAGCATCTTTGATGCCTGAAGGAAGACCAGCAACCTGATCCCGTACAGCGCCTAGCTCATCTCTAGTCTGCGTCTCTGCCTCAGTCCTGATTATATCATCAGTAACCTTGGTACCTGTCTTGATGATCTCTCCCCAAGATGTCAGGTAGCCAGAATCAACATCATTAGTCTTGTCAGAGTATCTCAGACTGTCAGAGCTCTGCGGAGGCCTGGTATAACCAAAGGTCTCTGGTGCAGTCGACTCGACAGAGGGGTTAAACCGCCTCTCGTCGTTGTTAGGATCAACAGTTTTAGTTGCCATTTTCTTGAGTTCCTAGTTCCTTGTTTCTACGGTTCATGAAGTTCTCCCAGTATTTCAACTTTTCTGGAGAATTCTGCGCAGCATACTTGTGCCAAATACGAAGAGACAGTGTTTGGTTTTCTCCACCGAATGCCTTGGCGACTACCTTGCCTATCTCCTCAGGATTTAGATCACCGGTAGTCAGCCACATGTTAGCGTTCTCAAACTCTTTCATCCCGCCTTCGAAATCTTCTTGTCCATGTTTACGAAGACCCCGACGAAATGCTTTGATGGCTTCTTGAGACATATTATCTTTGAATGCCTTACGTGCCTTTTCAGTGTTGCCCTGTATAAAGGTATCCACTATTCGTGTAGGAGTTATACCAAGGAAGCCCATCATGACTCCCTCTAGGCCAGACACACTATCCACTACCGTTCCATTGCGGGTGATGTAGAGACCCCAGTTAAGGGCTGCGTACATCTTATCAGTTTGATTGAAGGTGGAGATGCTCTTAAGTAGTGAGACAATCTCGTTACCCGTGAACTGATAGCCGTTCTCAGAAGTATCCCCTGATCTACCGATCATCCAAAGGAATGGGTCCATAACTTTCCATGTATCTGACATGATAGAACCTGATGCACCAAGAGCAATCTCAGCGTAGTTCTTATCACCCTTTATGAGATCGTGGAAGAATGTCATTCCAGAAGGACCGTAGATTTCATTGATGTTAGTCTCAGTTCCAGTAACCATAGTCAGCATAGATTTAGCAAGACCGTCGTTGAGGAACTTCACAACCTGGTGCTCCTCGAGATTAACTCCACGATCCATCAGCTCTGCGTGTAGTGACTGAGCGATGGGCCACACGCCGGCAACGCCTGCCACTGATACGGGCATTCCGTAGATGGCTGCATAAGACGAGAACAGATGAAACTTCTCATAGGGTGTTAGACGCTTACCAATGTACTGCTCCATCATCCGCATAGGATAGGTAGCGAACTGTGTGGCTACGCCTGCCCAACCCTGCTGTATCTGAGAGAGTGACTTAGACGTCATGTCAGATGTAGTGAGGCTAGCTCTATCGACAAGCTGTCTACCTACGGCATGAGTAAAGATAGCCTTAGGATTCGCATCTCTCCACTTCTTGAAGGCTGTCGCGTAAGCGATAATGCGAGGCTGACGATCACCCTCCTGGAAGAACATGCGACCGGTGGAACGAAACTTACCGAATGCGCTTGTGACAACCTGGTCGTCCATAAAGTTATTGAGGTTGGCACTATCGCCCCTTACAACACTCCAACCAGAACGACGAAGGAAGTCAAAGGCTTCTAGAAAATCGTTGTTCTTCCAACCCCATCTAGTAGACATTGAAGCAGCTGCCTTAAGCATATTGGGATGGCCGTTCATCTCCAATAGAGGACGCATTAGCCAGAAGCCAACCATACCTCCATTAAAGGTATTCCGCCAACCTTCAATACCGCCAACGTGTACGACAGCGTTCAGCTGTTTGAAGTACTGAGTAGGATTAAAGAAGCCGAGCTTAGAATCAAATGCCAAAGTACGAAGGAAGTTTACTGGATCAGTCATAGAAGACAGCATCCATCTGGAGACAGGTGCAGGCTTGTCTGAACCGTAGATTCTTTGCATAAGCTTCTCTTCAAGCCAGCTTAGAGCCTTAGCGTCGTCACCTTTGACGTGCATGAACTCAGAGGCAGCTCGCTGGACTGTCTTAGCAGTAGCCAACTCTTGAATCTGCTCACCCACTACAGGACGCCACTCAGGGTTAAACAGATACTTTAGAGGATTCTGTCTAAGCTCTTCAAGAGGCGCCTTCATAAGATGTGCGTAGTCGTTAATAAACTTCTCTGCTGTCTTTACCTTAAGATCGTCCATATATCTACCCTGCATAAGAGAAGATAGCGTACGATTCATAGTACCGATGGGATCAACCATACGAGCAGGGGTTAAAGAAGATGTTGGTACTGCAGTGTTCCCACTCTCTCTGATAGACAGTAGGGGTTGATCCTTGGACTGCATGAATTCAAGGTCTCTGCCCTTGTTAAGATTGTTAGGACTGTCAGAAGCCTTGTGTAATTTGGAGTACCTGTCAGCAAGCTTGTGTTCATTGAAAAGAGATTGTCCTGAGCGAGTCGCTAGGAATGGATTCTCAGGTTTGTACTGAGCTGTAGCACCTTCAAACAGACCATCAAAGCGTTTGTTACCAACGAAGTCAACAGGAAGATTGTCGTCAACAAAGGTACGGAAGGCGCCCTCAGCTAAACCACCAGCCTTCCACTCGTTGTAGAGGCCACGAGCCCGTTCAAATATAGGTGCCCAGTGCTTTGCTTCCTTCTCTGTATTGAAGTAGAATAAGGTGCGATCACCATAATACATATGATAGGGATCACCGGAATCACTACCAACCCTAGAAATCTTAGGCTGTTTTAAGTACCAGCCAGTCTGGGGGTAGACATTGTGTCCACCTTCAGTAGCGGGAATACGCTTTAATGGAAGAGGACTAGAACCATGCTCTCTGACCATGACGTAGTTGATCTTGTAGTCGGGCAAGGCCCTAACACCAGATGCGCGCAAAGCCTCTTCTCCAGCATCCGTGAGTTGAATAACTTTCCACTCGGCACTGGGGAAAGCCTTCTCGATGGCTCCTCTATTGACGTACCTCGTCTGAAATTTATTGAGGCTGACAGTCCCTACCTCAAACGTACTTTCGGGATTACTGTCCATGACCACAACGCCAGAGTTGTTAAGATAGTTCTCTTTAGACCAGACATGCTCGGGGAGAACCTGGAGTGCCTTTCCCTCTATACTGTTAAGGCGTCTAGCAAGACCGAAGGCTCCATCAGGTTGGGGGATTTGGAATTTAAAGTTGTGAAGCTCGATGCCCTGCCTGTACTGATCGCGGAACGCACCGAGGTTGCGAGTGATATAATCAATATTGGTAATCTGCTGGTAAGCGTAGTAGGCCTTAGTCTCGGCCTCAGTAGGAAGCCTGCTATGCATATGTAGCCAGTCGGCCTCAAACTCACCAAGAGTAGGTGAGAAGCGCCCAATCTTACTGGGGTCCTTACGTGAAGGTGCAATACGCTGAGCAGTTAAGAACTGATCTAGAGCCTTTCTGGAATCATTACGTAGAGTAGGGAGACTTCCAATAGCCTTAGATACTGATCTAATGATCTCTACCATACGAGAGACACCGTGCTGGGCCACGCCCATATCCTCTAGTACCTGCCTAGAGAGTAGGTATTCTTTACTACGTAGCGCCTTGATGTAGGTGTTCTGGAAGCTCACAGGATCAGCATACTTAGTGCCTACAGAGAGGTTCTGTCTAACCACAGGAAGTAGTTCATCTAGTGGTTTCTGGACCTGTATAGCGTAGCCAGCGCCCTCACGGACGACCCTGGCACCTCCTATACCGTAGTCCCTTAAAGCAGCAATAGCGGCCTTCTGCGTAGCAAAGGGAAGTGTACCAACGTCTCCGAAGACAACGCTGATGCCACTAACGTTAGCTGCGTTATCGTCAGATACAAATGGTCTGACATCCATGATACGATCTTCTAAGGTGGGATACTGAGCAACCCAAGATTCCCGCGCAGCGATCCGCGCCTCGTCTAGTGCTGTTGCGTTAGACAGACGATCAATAAAGATGGGGTCATTAACCAATCCTTGGAGTAGTTCACCAGCATTCTTAGCGAGGTATACGTAAAGCCTACGTGCGGCTTCTCTACTAAGGTAGGGATACGAGCCACCGGTGATCGATTCTGGATTAAAGATAGTAGGCGTCTCAGCCTCTATCTCCCTGAAGCTTCCAGGTTGTCCGATATCGTGTACTCGTGAACGAGCGACAGTCTGTGCTGTCTTAAGAGCAGCATCAGCACTTTGTGCAGCATCAGCAAGAGTGCTACGAGAGAAACCTGAGGCGGTTGCCTTCATCAACTGTTTAGTGGAAGAAGCAGAAGCTTTAAGGAGAATCTTTGCTTCTTTAGTAAAGAATAATGGTGTAGAAAGGTCTAGGAGGCTCGTCAGATTGGCCATGTCATAGCGATTAGAAGAAGCCTTAGCAAAGGTCTCTAGAAAATCTAGAGCTGCTGTAGGATTCTTAGCATAGAGCTCTGCGACTGTAGCTCTAAGAGATGAATCAGCATTCTCTAGGTCTTCGTCAGCGTACCATTGCTGTACCTGTTCCCTGAGGTTGTTACCCTTCAGGAATGAGGTGGCTCCAGGAAGCCTATTCTGCTGACGATACCAGTCAAGACCTGGGATAAGGCTACTGGCTGCAATATCAGCTACCGTACCAAGAATTGATTCTTCTTCATACTTACTCTGATACTCAGCTAATATTTTAGCGGCCAAGGTAGTGTGTGCTAACAGCTTAGACGAAGACTCTTTAACAAGCGCCGCCATTGTAGGAGGCACGTCTTGTAGGGCCTTACCTAATGGGGTGTCAGGAGCAGAAGCATTACTTATAACGGTTTTGCCATACTCCTTCTCCACAACAGTCTCTGGCGCATTAATACTTGGACGAAGCTGCTTTTCAACAAACGCAAGTTCATCAGGAGAGATATCTTCACCACGATTGCGTCGTTGAGAGATGTCGAACAACTTAGCCTGTAGGTCTTTCATGCGCTGGTTATCCTCAGTCACCTGAGTATTCCAAGCTATACTACGCCTAAAGTTATGGTCTCCACCAACAGTCAAGGACTCACGTATACGATCCTGTCCAGGTGAATTAACACCCAGAGAATAGTCGTACATGTCAGCCTTTGCGTCAGCCTCCATAGGAGGAACTGGAGGAGACTGATCTTCCATAAACATCTTGATCGATCCAGAGGTAACAATAGGTTCCTCCGGATCAACCGAGAAGTTTATTTTATTACTAAAGCCTGTCAAGGTAATGCCGATCCTATCTCTGCTTGAGCTGCGCCGCCTATTCTCGAAAGACCCTGTGCGGACTGAGTCACACCAAGTCCAAGATTGACTAGGTTAGTCCCGAGGTTGTACTGAGACTGCGCAGCATTAATTTGTGTGCCTTGATAATTAACGATTGAACCTGCAGCAGCAGATGCTTCGTTAGCAGCAAGGATACCTAAGTTAGCGTTGTAGACCTTGGTTGTAACACCGAAGTTCTCGTAGGCAGCGGCTTGTCCAGCAGCACTCTGACCAGCTGTCTGCTGTTGAGCACCAATAGCTGCAGATGACTTACCTGCCCCAGCGTTAACTGCTCGAGCCTCGGCAGTAGCCGCAACCACAAGTTGATTGCGTATAGTCTGTCTTACAGCTCTTGTAGTATTGATAGAGGCCTGCTCATACTTAGCCTGTTCAGCCTTCTTAGACTCAGCAGACGAAGCAACACTAGCAGCATACTGCTGTTGATAGGCAGCATTCTGTGCTTCAGAAGCCCTCGCAATCTTCTTCTGGGCGCCTTGTTGTTTTATGGCTCCTGCTGCTGCCGTGCCGATACCGACAGCTGCGATAGTGGCGGAAACGGGATCAAAAGCACATCATAGTGTTAGCTCCTTAAATAGTGTGTCACAGTTTTTAACGAAGCCTCGTGTCTCATAGACTCCAGTAAGAGTGGGGCTATACGAACCGATCGCCATTAGATTGCAACCGTGGTCCTTAGCCCACTGCTCAAACATGTCTAGAAGAATTAACCAGACCTCTTTACGATTAGAAATATTCTTTGAAACGTACCAGACATACTCTCTAGCAACGATACACTCCATAAATGTAGCATTGGTTATGATTGGAATGATAAGCCCAACGACAACGTCGCCCTGTTTATAGGTGATGATGTCCTCATCCTTGCACTGAGCGATCCAAGCCCGTAGAGCTTCTGGCTTAGGCTCGTAATCCTTGTAGACTGATTCTGAATGACAGTCTAGTGCAAGGTCTACAATCTCGTTGATGTTCTTATACGATAAATTAGAGGTCAGCGTTGCCAACAAGCTTTACTCCCCAGCCGACAATTGTAAAAGGCTTATTAATCTCAGACTCAACTCTAAGCTGAATCGACTTACCTTTACCACGTATCTTAAGTCTACGGAAGTTGGCTACTCGATTAGTCCAGGTCGTATTATAAATGTTTTGTAGTCCCGACCAGCGGTTAGAATCTGTACTAGAGGTCCAGTCAAAGATACCCTGTATCTTCCCACCGGCACCGGTCTCTTGTTCAAGGAATAGTTGGACGTAGTTAGGCTGGAAGAAGCGCATACCATCACCAGGTATCATGTAGCCTGTAATAAAGTAGCTGTCAAAGGACACACCAAAGGTATCATAAGCAGCCCAGTCTAGATAGAGAGTATCAACATTGGTTGCAATGGTAAATTGAGTATCGCTTGAGCCATCAACGTAAGACACAATATACTTGTTAGTAGCTTGTTCAGAAGAACCTGTAAGATTGTAGGAGATCACCTGATTAGTATCGGCGTCAATAACAAGGTTAGCAGAAGCATCAATAACATCGTAAGAAATATTAGCTCCAGCAAAGCCCTTGAAAACAAGTATTCCCCGTAGTTTTACATTAGTGTTGGGGATCGTCCAGACATAGAAAGCCTTGCTCAGTAGGTTGTAGCAGAGCATCTTATTGTAGTCTGTAATTTCGTCTGGTGTCGTTGACTGTGCTGTACTAAACAACCAGTAGACAACCTTATCAGATGCATTGTAGGCACCTGTTGATTGCTTACGACTAATAGAGGGCATTACAGTAGATAGATATCTACGAATTTTATGATTGGTTAACGAAGTAATTGTGAACAGATTCTGTGTAGGTAGTGTGTTATAGTTGGGGTCTTGCTGCCTGGCCGCTCCCTCAGGATTTGCGCCGATAGTCCAAATACCCTCATCGTTCCACCACATGTAGCTACCATCAACTTCGACGATACTAGTAGCGTTGGTGCAAGGAACAGAGCTTATCTTCTGTACAGCAAAGTCTGTGGCCAGAAACCCTGTCCCTGAAGAACCTGAGACAGCCCAGACACCATTAGAAGTAAAGATTATTATTGAATGTTCCATCTCACGCATAGCGTAGACAGTTCCGGCACCTTGTATTACTATATAACCACCATCATTAGGCAGTAGATCGTTCAAGTCTTCTGCTGTAGGGTCGTTGTGCTGATAACAGTAACCTGCCTGAGCTACATCCGACAAGACCTGAGAAAAGAATATCTTATTGCTAAATCCTGCATAGGCTGTGCCAGCATACCAAACACGTCCTGCAAAGAAAGCAGAAGAAGAGGGTCGTTTAGCTCCTGTACTTACGACGGCTATCGTAGTGATGCCAGAAGCTGTCGAGCGATCCTCACTAAAGGCTGACAATACGTAGTAACCTTTAGGGGCAGGTGTATTACCTAGTGTCCGCGTTGCTACAAGAGCCGTATCAAAGACGTATGCAGAAGTGCGGTAGAACCACCAGATATCTGCGTTTGAGGGCATTGTAGGGAGTGCTGTGTCCCAGGATGTCAAGTGTCCTGCTGCGTTGTAGTACCATCCCTGATTGTAGAGATTATACTTATGCGCTACGCTAAGACTCGCTACTGTTGCAGTAGGTCTTTCGTCGACACCGAGTGAATCGTCTAACCCTTCAAGGTCTCTAATCTTAACTGTTATGACTGTTCCAGTAACTGCGCTGCTAGCGTACGTCACGTAAAATGGATCGCATTGTGGGTGCGCGACAAATAGAAAGCCAAGACCCTGGCTAAAGGAGCAAGCCTGTGTACCTACGTCTGTAGCTCCCGGTGCATCAAAGTCAAGTAGGCTTACAGTACTGGCTAACTTACCCTGAGATAGCGAAGGGAAGGATAGATCATAAAAGTATAGAATCGTTCCGATCTGTACGACCAGGAGATTCTGTGTTCCATCACCATTGATCTCTGTCCAGGTATAATTAGACGTAATCAAACCCGCCGGTTCCACGTTGTTGCCAGAATAGTTAGGCTCGAAATCAAATCCAAAGCGTCGCCTTACGCGGCCAGTCTCGTCAAACACACAATTATCTACTTCCGTACAAGCATTGTCAGGGAAGTTTAATAGTGTATTATCAGAGACCAGACCAGCAGTAAAGTTGTTCTGAACCTGGAAACCTTGGTGGTTTCTGGGCATATCTTAGACGCCTGCGAAGATGATATAGTTAAGAATAAGGGTAGGCTGGACAACGTTAAAAGGTGTGGAGCTGCCCGTAGTACTTGTAGCTGTCGTGGCCTGATTGCTGAGGACACTCGCGCCGCCGCCGGAAACGCCGTAGGTGGAGGCGGCGTAGTAGCCGGTGTGGGCATGCGCGACGAGCTCTGCGGTTGTCATCGTATGCGCCTCCTCACCTCCAGCTAGACCTAAAGTATCTCCATTTATGCCGCCGGTTATACCAGTCAAACGGTTAGCACTTGTGCCGCCCATATCATCCTGACCAGCAACCGCACGACCTCTTAGATCAGGGATGTTGAAGGTGGTAGAACCATCACCAGCACCATAGGTTGTTCCTGCGATAGCATAAAGATCAGTGTAGGTAGTACGAGATACTGCCTGCCCATAGCAGAGAAGCCAGAGACTGGGTGCAGTTGTCCCCCCGTAGGGTGAAATAATACCGAGAGGTACTAGCCGTGCCCAGGCGCCTGAAGCCGCACCATTTGCGACGTAGACTGTTCCAGAGACAGCTGCAGCAACACCCTTAGGTTCATGTAAGTTAGCCCCGGTTAAACCGGAGTGTGCAGTAGTAGGCATGTTATTCCTTTGTAGGTTCTAGACCGAGTCTGTCGTAGTGATCCCTGGCTCTTTTACCAGGCTCTTCTTTCTTTGTTTTGTATCGGTCAATTGCGAAACGAGCTTCTTCACGGCTTGTGAAGGCCCCGCGTAACTCAATAGGGAGTTGCTGCTTAGGCGCCTTAATATACCAAAGGCCGTACTTATTGCCTGATTCAACTGTGTAGCCATTGTAGTCAAAGCTGTAGCTCTCTTCTTCAGTCTGTGTATGATCTTCATTAAACATAGGGGTCTCCTTTTAGTTGCGTAGGGTCGTTACGACCCGTTCCTTAGGAATCTAGGTATCTTAGATGAACGTCCATAGGTTGTTGAACGTCTGCCAAACCTTGAGCCTACCTTGTAGACCTCAGGAAGGTCTTCTACGATTCTACGCTTCTTTTGCACAGCGATCTTCTGCCTCTTTGTTTCGTAGGCAGCATCCTGGTTCTGTGCTTGTTTCAGTTCGGCGAATGCCCTGACCTTAGCACGGTTGCGATAATACGCAAACTGCTGGGGTTCTAGATCAGGTTCGAACGTATCGCTCAGTGTAAATGTTGGGTACACTGAACCATAGCACATTGTCTTTGACGCCTGTAGAGTAGTATCCTCAGCAGAATAGTATCCATCAAAGACCAATGTATAGTCATCCATCGTAGTATAGTACAATGGAAATTGATTTGAACGGTACATGATATTAAAGGTTGTGCCGTTCAGAGTGTAGTCCATCTCACCTACATTACTAGTGGCACTACGTAAACCAGTCTGAAATTCCAAGAAAGTATTGAAAGGTGTAAAGGCTACACTCTTCCAATTGGAGTATGTATCTGCAGTAAGCTTATTGTCATACTTGATTGAATCTAGTCTAATAACATTAGTAGGAACTGTCATAAGAGTTGGCTTAGCCGAATCACCTGATGCAGTCAGCTCAAACAGAGTATCATACTCGTCAAGCTCTAGCTCAGTAGCAAGATCATAGTACACACCACGAAGCAACAAAGCTACTTGGTATGCTTCATCGGTATCATTGATACTAGAGACGTTATCGGAATCCATAGAAGCTAGGATTTCCTGTGTCATCTCTAAGACTGTATATCTCACGGTGTTGTACCTCTACTTTCGATGCTTTTCTGTAGCAGTTCACGGTAGTATACGCGAAGTTCTTTATCACCGCTATCCTGTATTTGCTCTAGTGCGGATAATCGGGCCTCTCTGAAGTTTGCAGTAAACTTGATCTCAGAGAGAACGGGGTTAACTACACTAAGAACGAGATAGGTGATAGCTGCTGAAGTCATTGCAACGATGCTCCCCCCTAGAGCCGTCGTCCTCATAATATCCATTGTACTAACGTGTCTTATTGAGAGCTGTTCGGTTAGCTTATCTCGGATAGCACCAAGAATACTGTACTGGTCAGAGAGCCCCTTTTTAATTTCCAGGACGTCGTTTGTTAGGGCACCGAGCTGGTGCTCATGATGAACCAGTGTGACCCTCAGGTCCTCTGGTACATCTGTCAGTCTAGAAACTGATGTCGGTGAGCGCGGCATCAAAACCACGTTGTCCAGAAGACATCCCAGTCGGATTTACCGACACTCTTTAGATAGACTTTCTTTTCTGCAGCAGTACGTTTAACTAGTTTGTAGTCAGCTCTAATCGACAAGGCTACATCAGGACAACTGTTAGCTACCGATTTATACATGTACCCAGAACCAAAGCTAAGAGCAACAATGACCAGAAAAGCGAGGAATGTTTGCCACGGAGAAAGTATATCAGGAATTGCGACCTTAAGTACATCGATGCACCACCTTACAAATCCAGCTGACTTCTCTCCAAGGAGTTTAAGCCAGGGCTTCACAAATTCCATGATACCTACAAGAACTGAAGGTGCAAGGAACGCTAAGGCAATCGCTACAATAATAGCAACTGTACTAGAGACTCCGAAGAGCCAGGCAATCCAATTAAGCCAACTCATCTTGGGACTCCTCGGCTTTCACTTCTCCTGATGGTACGTAGCGTCCTTCACGGTACTCCTTAAGCTTCTTGCGCTCAAGAATCCAGAAGACTGCGCCTGCACCTAGTCCAGCTAGAACTAACAATGTGACAGTTCTCCAATCCATAACAAACTCTGCAAATTGGCTAACGAAGGCTGCAAGGCCACCGCCAGCAGGGAATACCCACTTAGATAGACTAGTCAACCACTGTGAACTTGATCCAGGGATTGCTGAAGCACCAGTGATCTGTAAGACCATGCGCATCATAGGCGCGACACCGGGCTGAGAGTCTATAACGCTAGCAGAATACTTGTGATCTGCTATATACTTACCTTTAGTATAATGGTTAGAACCTGCCCAAAGATAAGGTGAATTAGGCTTACGACCTGAAGTGTAACCCCAACCATTGTAACGTTCTGCTTCATAGAGAAGCCTAGGAATTGTCCAGTCAATAAACTGATCAAGACCTTTAATAGCCAGAGCATCTTTAGCCGACTCTAGCCAGGTGTAGCGAGTGCCGTTAGCAGGTGGTGCCGCTGGACGACCTGAAGGCACCTGTCGAGTCCGTCGAGCAAGAGAATCCCCATTATGTAGATGAGTGTTAAAATTACAAGAACTCTCGCGCATGTGAAGAGCACCAATAAAATACCAGGGAGCCCCAGTAAGTCGCTCAAGTTCCTCATACTGTGTCCGTCCTTGTATGATCTTACGCGCAGCGTCAGTGATCTGCTGGAGTCGTGTGATCTCCATGCTGTCCCAGAGTTGCTGGTAGAGTTCTTTTCTAGCGTTAAAGGTTGGCATGATCTCTCCTAGCCACCGGTTGTTGTTCGTGCTAGCGCCGCCTTAAGCTCGACTGTAGTAAGCCCAATGAGCGCCAATTTCTGCTCCGTAGTATCTTGTCTTGGCGGTGGGTTAAGCACGGCGTCAATCTCGGCTTGCGTAGGCTTATCACCAATCGCATCCACCCAATTAGCGCCGACCTGATAGCGAACAGCGTCTGGGTGCTGGTCGGTTGCGGGAAACCTCGGCTCTGCCGAATAGATGCAGCGTATTTGGGTCATGCCATAATCTCCGTAATGTGTAATT
>Ga0209702_10007476_pt1 | contig 13346 bp, 11 predicted proteins | sample FRY01_FD_187210 | JGI IMG/M metagenome (GOLD analysis project Ga0209702, IMG submission 187210) | Freshwater microbial communities from Lake Fryxell liftoff mats and glacier meltwater in Antarctica - FRY-01 (SPAdes) (version 2) | ecosystem: Environmental > Aquatic > Freshwater > Ice > Glacier... | reverse complement strand
CTTGGCTGGGCGCGCGCGCGTACCGCCAAGCAAGATGCTGTCGCCCATCTCGCCGAAGAGCTTTCGCACCACGAAGGCGGGCAGGGGCATGAAGGACGGGCGTCGCAAGACGCGCCCGAGCACCCGGGCGAAGTCGATCTGCTTGACGGGCTCTGGGGCGACGGCGTTGATGGGCCCCGATATACTTTCATCTGCAAGGACATGTCCGATCAGGCCTACGAGATCATCGAGGCTTATCCAACTCATCCATTGCTCGCCGCTGCCGACGCGGCCGCCGACGCCTAGCTTGAATGGCGTGAGCAGTTTTTCGAGCGCGCCTCCACGCGGATCGAGGACGACGCCGATGCGCGGGTGGACCACGCGTACACCCGCCGCGCGGGCGGGTTCGGCGGCGGCTTCCCACTGTTGGCAGACCTCGGCCAAGAAACCCGAGCCAGCGGCGGTGTCCTCGTCAGCGGTCGGGGAGCTATCGCCGATGTGGGCGTCACCATAGAACCCCGACGCAGATGCACTAATAAAGACGCTGGGTTTACGCTGCATCGCGGCGATAGCTTTCGCCAAGGCGCGGGTCCCGCGGACGCGGCTATGGAGGATGGACGCCTTGCGCTCGTCGGTCCAGCGCCCGCCGCCGACGTTCTCGCCTGCGAGGTGGATGATGGCATCGACGCCCTCAAGCGCGGCGACGTCCACGGTCTCGGCGTTCGGGTCCCAGCTGATTTCGCCAGGGCCAGCGGCGGCGCGACGCACCAGCTTCAGCACTGTGTGCCCGCCCGTCGTCAGAAATCCAGTCAGGGCCGTACCGACGAGGCCCGAGGCGCCTGAGATCGCGATCTTCATAGGTTTTGCTCCGAGGGCATGGCGCATCAGGTCGTGAGACGTGACGCGGTGGCGATACTGAAACATTTTGTTAAAATCTCGACGAAACTTCCAGCCCATCAAGATGTGCCCGAGGCGCCCGCCGGGAGGGCGCCAGGTGACGTCGTCGATGAGGGAGGTGCCGTCCGCAGCCTCGGCCGCCGGCTCGAAGCGATGCCGATGAAACCAATACGAGAAGGGGCCGCGCTCTTGGAGGTCGGAGAAGACGTGAGGCGCCGTGGCCGGACCGTGACGCGCGAGCCACTTGACCCCAAAGGGCCCGATGGCGAGGCGCATCAGGAGGTGTGCCCCCTCGGCGATGCCACCAACCTGCTCTAGCACCGACACCCTCTTCCACGGGGGCGAGAGGCGCTGAAACGCGCCGGGGCGGCTGTGATAGTCCCACAGCGCGGTCGCGGGTACAGGCAGGGTCGACACGGCAGTAAACCGCGCGGCCCGGGACGGGGGCTTGATGCTCTCGGGCGGCGGTGAGCCCCAAGGAAAGTCGGTGATTTTCGTGTCGTTCATGGCCAAGGAAGTGCGCACGAACGGATGGGGGTCAAGGCGTGCGGGGCGGGCTAAGTGCGGGTCGCGCAATCATCGCAGCGGCCTCGCAGCTGGACCTCGACCGCGCCGGACGCGATGGCGCGCGGGCCATCGCTGCCGATGACCTTGATGGTGACGCCGTCGAGGTGGGTGACCTCGCCGCAATTCGAGCAGACAAAATGGGCGTGGTCGCTGCAGCCGCCGTCGCGCCCCGATGGCTCGAAGCGGGCCAGACCTGCGATGACGGACTTACGCAGGAGCCCCGCCTCGGTCAGATCGATGAGGTTCCGATAGAGGGTGGACCGGTTCCAGGGAGACTCACCAAGGAAATCAACGACTTCTTGATGGGTACAGGGTTCCGCCGCGGTGGCGAGAAGATCCAAGACGGCGAGGCGCGAAGCCGTGACGCGCAAGCCAGCGTGTTTGAGGCGCTGCTTCGATGGGGTCTCAGGGGGTTCGGCGTGCGAGTGGGCCATGGCGCCGATCAGCCGGCGGCGAGGCGGGTCGCCTCGCCCTTGATACGCTGAACCATCGCGTAGAAGCCGTTCCGGCGGTTAAGCGAGATGTGCTGGCCTAGGCCGAGATCGTCAAAGAGGGTGTCGATATCGGTCGCGGCCACGGCCGACGCGGTCTTCTGGCCGTAGACTACGAGGAGCACCGCGATCAGCCCGCGCACGATCGCGGCGTCGGAGTCTGCGAGGTAGGTCATCGTTTGGTCCGGCTGGAGGCGCCCGAGCATCCACACCTGCGAGAGGCAGCCATCTACGCGCGTCTGGTCGTTCTTGAGCGCGTCATCCATCGGTGGGAGCTCTTTGCCGAGGTCGATGAGGTAACGGTACCGATCCTCCCAGCTCTCAAGGAATTCAAAGTTTTCTCGTAGATCGTCGAAGGTCATCGGTTCGCTCATGGTCGCAACCTCGCCGCAGACGTCGCGTTCGTCAAGACGTCGGTCGCCGCCGGGTGCATTCAGGGAAAAAGGTGCGCCGCGACGGCGTCTGCTGCGACCCCTAAAAAGGGGCGCTTCGATGGGCGGCGAGGCCACAACAACGCCGGCGACCAAAGACCAACAATCCACATGTTGGGGCTCCGGCCAGGCTGAATCGATGGTCGGAGGGCAGCTCAAGACTTGGCGGCCTGCGCGATACAAGCCGCCAAACTCTAGGGCTTATTCGCTGCCGAAGACGAAGGGCCAGCTGACGAGGCACGCGCCGCCGACGGGCTTGGCGAAGGACATCTTGCCGACCTCGCGCTCGACGCAGCTCACGACGTTCTTGTCCTTGAGGCTGCCGGAGCTGCTGAGCGAGGAGACGCTGCCATCAAGGCCGATGGTAAAGCGCGTGGTCACACGTCCCTTGAGGTCGTTGTTGAGCTGGAGCTCTTTTTCATAACAGAAACGAATTCTGCCAGTGTTCTTGCGCATCTGGACCTGAATATCGTTCTTATTGCAAAATTCAGGGCTGGCGGCCTCAGGTTTCGGGGCGACCGGCTTGACGGCCTCTTTCTTCGTCGAAGGCGAGGCGTCGAGGCCCCGATCGGACGGGACATCGCGCTCGGCGAAGACGACCGCGACCTGACCCGGGCACCCGTCAGCGCCACACGTCGCGCCCACCCACACGAGCTCGGGTTTCGCCACGAGGGGCGCCTTGATGTCGCGAGCTTCTTGGATCGCGAGGGCGACCTGGAGCACGGGCTGCGCCGTCGCGTCAGCGCCGCCGACCACCTGGACGACCGGGCCACTACCGGTGGCCTCACGCCACCAAGCGACGGCCGCGACGACCTTCTGGACGGTCGCGGCGTCGAGGCTGACGGCGAGCGGCGGGGCTGCCACTTCGCCCTCTTTGACCTCGGGCTGCGGCGCTGAGGGCAGGGGGAGGCGGAGGCGGGCGAGGGTGGTCGCGCGCCAACCCGGCTGATAGTCACCGGGGACCGTGCCAACGCGGTCGTCCTTCACGGGGGTCACCGCCGGGCTGGTGTCCGTCGCCTCAAGGGCGCCCTCGGGTCCCCAGATGTCGATGCTGTCCTTTCCGACCACGACCATGACCTCGCGCTCGGCGCCCGAGTTGATGGCGATCGCCGTGGACAAGGGCAGGCGCTGAGCCACAAGAGGCAGCTGGGCCGCAATCGGCGTGGCCGCCCCGGCGCGCAGCGCGATGAAGCGGAGAGTCGTCGGGCCAGCCGCTTGCAGGGCCGTGATCGCCTCTGCCACGCTCGACGCGTTCGCTGCGCCGTCGATGGCGACCGCGACCGTCGCCTCTTCGGCGACGGGGCCGTCGGGCATCAGGGTGCGTAGGCGCAGAACCACTAGTGAATCCTCGCCCTCTACCTCGGGCTTGAGGTCAGAGAAGGGCACGATCGCTTGTTCTGCGAGCATCTTGCCGGCGTGTGCTGGCACAACGCCGCCTTCCTTTACAAAAGGACGCATACCGACACCGAGCCCAGCGCTGGTGATGACCGCGACTAGGTTCGACGCCTCGGCCACAAGGGTCGGGGCTTTATCCGCGGCGCCCACGACGGACAGGTGCTGCTGGGCGGTGAGGGCCGGCAGGTGCGTGGTGCGTGGCGGCGTGCCCACGGAGATCGCCTCGGCGAGCCCCTGGCTCTCAAGGGGCTGGCTGGCCAGAGCGCTCAGCTCCTCAAAGAGAGCGACGACGAACCGATTGGCGGGTTCAGCGAAGAGGGGGGCGAGCCCCTCGGTCTCTTGGCTGACGGTGCAGCCGATGCTCTTGTCGTCGGCGGTGCAGCCATTGCCGATCTCAGCGGCCGCCGCCGCGGTCGCTTGGCCGAGCTGATGGCAGGTCGCGCATACGAAATTGCCGAAGCGGGCTGCGACGTCCGCGAAGGCGACCGGGTCGACGATTCCGGCCCCCAGAGCCACGAGGCCCTTGCGCGCTGCGACGCGCACGAGGTCACCGGGCAAGGTGTCCGCCGCGCCTTCCGCCACGAGCGCACGAACCGCAAAGGTATCAAAGGGTTCAGCCTTCTCTGGGGTCAGGACCCGCAGGAGCATGGCCGCGGCCTTCGCGAGGGGCGCGTCAACGGCGCCCCCGTCCTCGGCCAGCGCGAGGGCCTGGCGGACCTGGGCTTCGACGTCGAAGCCTTCGGGCAAGGTCTTCTTGGCGTCCATCGCGAGGACGGACAGCAGGCGAAGGCGAATGGCCGCGGTGCGGGCGGCGGGCGTACCCTCGCGCTGCAGGGCCGAGGCGAGCTCGAGGACGGAGCCGTAATTGGCCGTGGTCACCGCGGTGCGGTCCCAGTTCTGCGCTTCGGAGAGGCGGCTGACGGGCTCGGCTGGTTTTTCGGGCGTCTTTGCGACGACGGCGTCCGTGACGGCCGGGGTGGGCGGGGCGTCCTTGCCGCAACCGGCGGGGACAAAGGCGATGGCGGACGCTGTGACGAGGCCACCCATGAAGCGTGGAAACGCCTTCGCTGTGTGTGTGAATCGGTTCGTCATGAGAGCACTCCTCAGAAGCTAGGGACTTGAGCCCGGGGACAGCAATTAAGCCCGCCGGGCGGATTTTCGGGACGCGGGACACTAAATGCCACAAGGCACCTTGTCCAGCCTCGTCGCATGGGCGATGGTGCGAGCTATGCTTACGCGATGGCACACATGGGACGCTCCCGGCGGCCACGGCCGCGCTCCGACCTCGCAGCTCATCGTGGGCAGCGCGCCCTGGGGCCCCGAGGATATCGACTTTGTCGCGGGGGATCTTCAGGCGACGGCGCTGTTGTCTCTGCAGACGGACACGGATCTGTCCGCCCGCGGCCTGTCATGGTCGACCCTATGGGCGATGCACGCGCGCTCAGGCCTTCGCGCCGAGCGCGTGCCGATCGTCGATTTTGACCCAAAGGACTTGGCGCGGCACCTCTCGGCTGCCGTAGCGGCCGCCGAGTCTCTGCTGGCATCAGGGCATCGTCTGTACCTGCACTGCACCGCCGGGCTCAATCGCTCGGCGACGACCGCGGTCGCGGTAAGAGCGCGCGTCCTAGGGTCCTTAGATGAGGCCCTGGCAGAGCTCGCGGATATCCATCCGACCGCCGTCGTCGCGACCAAGCCCCTCGCAAAGTGGGCGAAGAAGGGGCTCTAACGATCCCCGTTCACGTGATCTATCCGTCCATGCGTATGGACGGATGTTCACTTGGGAGGCGTCGGCGCGGTGTCGGGCGGCGCCCCCCCATCCGGTGGGGCCACGATTACAAGCTGGGGCATCAGCTCGCTTGCCCACAGCGCCGTCTTCTTGAGCGCCGTGTCGCGCGCGAGGATCATCAAGGCCTCGACCATCATCGGCGGCAAGGTCCCGGCGTCGCGATGGTGCAGAAAACCGTCGGTGAGGTTCGTGAAGACGACGTCCTTGACCTCTGGATAATTGCGCGTGACGTACACACGGATCATCAGCGCCGCGCGGGCGGCGGTTGGCGCGCCAAAGGCCGCCTGCACGTCCGGGTGCAGAGGAGGTAGCGGGGCGGGCGGCGGCGCGATGACGACGACCTCCGCGGGGATCTCGGGGGCCTCGACCGGCGACACTGGGAGCATGACTGCCACGTCGCTGGAGGGGCTCATCTCTGCTGTCGGCGCGGTCAGGAGGGCCGTCAGACCACCGAGGAGGGCCGACACAATGAACCACGCGATCCATCCGGCGGCCCCCGGCGACCCGGGCCCTGAGCCGTGGCTACGCTCAAGGAATTGCCCACCGAGCAGGCGCCCATCCTCGTCCCAGGTGCGGGGCCTCTCGCGGTCCATGCGCGCGAAGGCGGGGTGATGACCGTCGCGCGGCCCCTCGTCGATCCTCTCGAAGATGGCGATCGCGATCGCGTCGTGTTGTCCGCGGCGGCGTGCGGTCTCGACGAGGCGCTGCGTCGCTAGCTGCGCGCCGTGCCCGTGCGCGATGTGGGCGAGGTCGGCGGCGAGCACGGCGTGAGCCGATTCCGACATAATCACGAGGCGTTCGCCGGGCTCCAGCGTGAGGCGTTGCCAGGAGGCCTCGGGGATGTCGCGGAAGAAGCCGACGCCGACGGAGGGCGCGAGGTCCCGAAAGACGGGCCGGGCGACGTTGTCGGACAGCACGTAGGCCCGTCCCTGGCCGATCCTAGCGATTACGACCGAGGCGGCGCCAGAGCCACAGTCGACGACCGCCACAGTGAGCGCAGACCCAGCGAGGGCCTCCTGAGGGCTGCCCGCCAATCCACGGCGAACGGCGTCGTGTGCGTCGACGAGAGCGTCGGCGATCTGCGATTCGACATCGCCGGCGAGAGACGACCGCAGCCGAGAGAGGGCCGTCGTCGTCGCGATCTGGGCCGCGAGGCGCAGCGGCAGGGTCCCGACCGTGCCATCGCCGACGCACGCGATCTGCCGCGCGCCGATAGCGGCGTAGGCCGAGGCGAGGTGCTGTTCGCCCGTAGACGCCGCAAGGAGGCGCTGGCCGAATACGAGGAGGGATTCCGTCATGGTTCGCGAACGCAATACCCGCGTCCGAGGTGTCTCTCAAGCAATACCGCGCTTCGGGCCCCGGCGCTCACCGGAAAAGGGGCCCTTGGGGGGCGCGGGCGTCAATGCGCCTTTCGCGCGCGGCCAAGCGCTGCTAACGTCATCGCGTGAACCTTAGACTCGGACCCCGCCACGATAAGCGCCTCTGCAAGTCCGTCACTGCGCTGACGACGGCGCTCCTGTGTCTCTTTTTGTGTTTTCTTGCGGGCGGTCAGCTCGGATGCCGCGGCGATGATCCGCGCCCCCTCATCCCCGCCGCGGGGCCAAACGGGCCTGCCGTGCGGATCGGCGCGCTCCCAAGGCTCGACGCCGCCGCGTTTCGCGCGTGGGCGGCGCACGAGAAGACGCCGGTGCTCATCAGCCTCTGGGCCCAGTGGTGTGCGCCATGCCTCGCCGAGCTGCCGTTCTTAGACGCCGCTGCCGGCACCTACGCGGCCCAGGTCAAGATCGTCGCCGTCAACGTCGACGACCACGACGCAGAGGCGACCAAGGGGGTCGACGCGGCCCTGGCGACGCTACGACCACGGATGCCTCTGGCAATCGCGGCTGACGGCGCCGCCGAGCTGGCGGCGGGCCTCGGAGACACGTGGCCCGGGGTGTTGCCGTACCACATCCTAATTGCGGCGGATGGGCGACTGCTGCACACCTACGCGGGGCCGCTAGATGCCCTCACGGCCGATGGCCATTCCCAGTTTGAGGTCCAAGTGTTGTCCTACCTGTCTGCGACGGAGGGGTCACAATGACCGCGCTCAGAGAGGAGTATGTCCTATTGTCGGACGTCCATCTCAACGAGATCCTGGCGACCCACGACGTCGGGTGGTGGGAGTACAAGTCGGCCAAGTCGAGCCAGGACGTGGCCCTCGCGGCTTTTTTTCGGGCGATCAACGAACGACGCCCACGATCGATGGACCGCAGCGTCATCGTCTTCAACGGCGACACCTTCGACTTCGACACCTGTTTCGCTGGCCCGGAAGGCCAAAAACTGCCGCCCGAGGGGCTGCCGCCGACGGTCGCGGGGTCGGCGTTTAAGATGACGACGATTGTCCGCGATCATCCTGAATTTATTCATGGACTGGCTCATTTTCTGGCCCAGGGCAATCGCGTCGTCTTTGTGATGGGAAACCACGATCGCGAGCTCCACTTCCCTGAAGTCCAGGAGATCTTGATTCGCGCGGTCGCTGCCGCCGCGCCCCCTGGTTGCGGCAGCGCGGTCGCCGCGGCGATCGCGTTCGAGCCGTGGTTCGTGCTGGTGCCGGGCGTGCTCTACGCCGAGCACGGTAACCAATACGACGCGACCTGCAGCTACGGGGACGTGCTGGACCCGTCGGTCCCCGCGGGCGACGGGCAGCCCCTTGAGATCGAGACGCCCTTTGGGTCTCTCCTCGGCCGGCACACCCTGTCGCGCCTCGGGACCTTCAATCCTTATAATGACGAGAGCTTCATCCTGTCCCTCGACGGGTACGCGAAGCACTGGCTGCGCTTCTACTTCCCAACGCGATCCTTTCTGAGCGCTTACCTGCACGCGATCTGGCGTGGTATGCGAGAGTTACGGGGGCGCCGCAAGCGCCAGCTAAAGGCGCGCGGGACATCCGCGATGCCGACGGCTGACGATCTGCACTACAAGCGCTACGCAGAGTCCAAGGGCGTGCCGCAGGAGACCCTGGCCCGCCAGCTGCGCCTCTTCTCGCGCCCCATCGTCGATAACACGCGCCTGCTCTTGCACGAGGTCTGGGTCGACCGCTTCCTCTTTATCATCGCGTCCGCCCTCGTCATCGGCGCGGGTATCGGCCTCGTCGAGACCTGGTTTCAGGGGGTCGTGCTGCTGATGCTGCTACCAGCGCTCGCCTTCGTGCTGCGGGCGATGGGGCGCGGATCCCTGGCGCTGCAGGAGCGAGCGCGGTGGGGCCTCGTCGCCGAGACCATCGCCGAGAGCATGAAGGTCCCAGTCGTCGTCTTTGGCCACAGCCACCGCCCCGAGAGGCGCCCCCTGACCGGCGGCGGCCGCTACTACAACCTCGGAACCTGGGCGCCCGTGCTTGAGGCGGACCGTGGGACGACGCTGGATCGCGCGCGGCGCTACCTTATCGTACGCCCCGACGCCGAGGGCCGAGTTCACACGGCTTTCTCGCGGTGGGACGGAGAGTAAGCTCGTTGCGTTCGTTCGCGCCCGAGAGCTAACTGGGGACTCTAGACCCACGTGGGGTTTGGCGTGGTGGGGACAGACGAGTCCCCGGTGACACTCGGGGCGCGACGGCGAGAACGCGGCGCCCGCGGCGTGTCGCACGGATCAGGTTGAGTCTACGCGCTGATTCGGGGTTTTGTGGGCCGCGATGGGCCAAAAGAGGCCGGGGCGCAAAAGCTGGCACGCCCGTTGCATATACTTCTTACGTCGGGTCGTTATCGCGACCGCCCCCGAGACACTAGGCGGAAGAGAACACAAAATCACTGGGACCGACCCCCCAATAAACCGCGAGCGACCCTCCTTACCCGACCAAAACGCCCGAGACCACTCTCGGGCGTTTTTTTTGTGCGATCGCGCTGTTTTGCGCCCGGCCGACGAAGGCCTCGGCGCAAGAACGACGCAAGATCCATCAACCATCCGTAATCTAATCACTTTTTCGGCAAAGCCCTCATGTCCCATTCCGAGCGGGGACCCGAGCTGCAGCCGGGTTGGGTACTTTTTTTCGTCAAGATGCCCAGCCGGCGTTGAAATGAAGGCCGTCTTCCGTTTAGATGCAGCCTCTCCGAGTCGGCCCAGCCACCTCGGAGTCCAAAAACCGGGCGAGGCCAGCTTTGACCTCCCCGGGCGTGACCGCTCAGAGTTCTCTCGGTCACGCCGTCACCTTCGTGCCGCATTCGGACTTGGCACGATGCACTCTTTTAGATCCCCAGGAGCCAATCAATATGCGCCGTTTCACAATCACTCGCTTCACGCGTTCCGCGACCATCGCCGCCGCGGCCCTCTCCCTTGGCGCCGCCGGCTGCGGCGATGACAAGCCGGGCCCCGTCGCCACTGACACGACGGTCAGCACGGACACGCCCGTCAGCACCGACACGACCCCGGACGGCGACGTCGCCGTCGGCATTGACGAGATGGGCGGAGAAGTCACGGTCACCGATCCGTGCGCGCCTAACCCCTGCACGACGGCCCCGGGCCTCATGTGCGACGGCAATAGCGTCGTCACCTCAGCCGGCCCCGGCACCTGCGCGGCCAATGGCGCGGCTGCGTCCTGCACGTTCACCGAAGTCTCAGTGCCCTGCGACACCGGCGAAGTCTGCTCGGCCGGAGCCTGCATCGCCGCTGGCGACGCCTGCAACTACGAGTTCGACACCCGCGTCAGCTACGTGACCGAGATCAAGCTCGTCGCCTCGGATGACTGCTGCTTCGATCTCGATGGCGCCAACGGCGGCGACCTAGCGATTGACAACGCGTTGGGCGACCTGCTGTCCCCCACGAGCGTGATCGGCGGCCTGCTTGCCAACCTCAGCCCCCCGTTCGACATCAACGACACTCTCGCCGAACAGATCGCCACCGGCAACTTGGTCCTCCTCCTTGAGACCAAAAACCTTAAAAACCTCACGACTGACACCGACGTCACCGTCAACGGTTTCTACGGTACCGACGCCGACGCGGACCTGACGAACAACGCGACTGGTATGAGCTCCTTCGTGGCTTACCAGAGCGCTTTCGTCGACGGCACTTCCAGCCCCTACATCTCGTTCATGGGCGGCACCGTGGCATCGGGAGTCCTGAAAGCGGGCCCGTCGCTGTTCAATCTCACTATTCCACTCCTCGGCGCCAGTCTTGCACTCGCCGTTGAGGCGACCAGCTTCGAAGCCGAGATCTCTGAGGGCGCGCTCGGCGCAGATGGCGGTGTTGCGATGGGCGGAACGATGGGCGCGAAACTAGGCGGCTACATCGCGATGCAATCGGTGGCCGATGCCTTCAACACCTACCTGAATACTTCTTGCTCGTGCATTTCTAGGAAGGTTGACGCGGACCCATATGTTGGCATCGCCTCCAACTCGACTGTCACGGAAGCCAAACTTGTGCTCAATCTCAAGGATGGCAGTGCATGCACCGCCCCGGAGCAAGACACCTGTAAGACCATCGCCGATCAACTCGGTGGCGCGATTGGAGGACTGCTGCCTAACGTCCTAAAGCCTGACATTGCCCGTAACGGTATTTACAAGGACGCGATCTCGGTTGGTGTTCGCATCAAGGCCGTCTCCGCGAACGTCACCGGCGTCGAGAATTGTGAAACCGCGCAATAACAGCCGCGTGTTTCAGTACTCTTGAAAAGGGGCGGACGTCGGATGGCGTCTGCCCTTTTCAAGTCTTTGGCAGATCCCGAATCAACTCCGCCACATATGTATGATGAGGGCTGCCGACGGTCGCTGCGTGAATCGATATGGGCTGATTAACAACGTGTCACGTTTCGGCTGGGCTAATACAGTGACGCCAGTCGCAGTATTTGCGGCGCTAACTATGGCGCGATAAAAACGCACGCTGCCATCCGACGGAGCATCGGTGTCGTTGTAAATGTTGCTGGTCGCGCCGTTGATGGCGGTGAAGCCGGACGATGAGGCGCCCGCCGAGCGCTTTTTTACGCGATAATCTAAACGGCTGGTGCTGCCCGATTGCCTGCGGGCTTGTTGCTGGATTGTCCAACACCGGTGCTGGTCAATGCCAGGACGGCATAGGTGACGGACGCGCCGTGACCCATCGATAACACAGGGATGACAAAACCCGCCGCTGTAGCGAGCCTTGAACTCGGAGGTGACCCATGGCGGGACGACGAGTTGATGGTGAGGGTGAGGCGCAGCAGTGCTTGGCCGCGGTTGCGGCGAGTGGGCTGACGTTGAGGAACTGGGCGGTAACGCAAGGGATTGACGCACGCTCGTTGAACATGTGGCGCATGGTTCTCAAGCGCTGGGCAGAGAAGCAGGTCAAGCCGCTACGGTTCGTCGAACTGGTGACGACCGAGGCGCCCCGGAAGGGCTCGCGATACCTGCGGCATGTGGGACGAGTAACCATCGAGGTCGACGACAGCTTCGATTCTCGCGGGCTCCAGCGTCTCTTGCAGGTCGTCGCCGCCTGTTCGGGCTGACGCCGACGGTTCGCGTGTTCGTGGTGGTTGAGTTCGTGGACATGCGCGGGTCGTTCAACGCCCTGGCTGGCGCGGTCCGAAGACTCGGCCTCGACCTGTTGGACGGACACCTCTACGTGTTCGTCAACAAGCGGCGTCAGCTCGCGAAGGCGTTGTGGTTCGACCGCTCGGGCTTTTGCGTGCTGGCGAAACGGCTCGAGCGGGGCACGTTCCAGATCCCAGCTGTGCCCGAAGGCGCCAGCCAAGTGCGCGTAGATGCTGCGACCTTGGCTTCGTTGTTGGCTTGCATCGATTTCACGGCGGTTCGCAAGCATTGGTATCACGGGCGGGGCAGCGGCTAAGCCGACGATGATTTGCGAGATAGGGGATCGACAGCGCCGATCCTTCATGATCCCCTCGGGTCGTGAGGATAGACCCGCTAAATCTTGAAAACGCTCGACTACGCGCCGAAAACGCGGCGGTCCTACAGCGTTTGACAGCCGCATTGGCCGAGTTGGCGAGCCTACGCGCGAGCTTTGACGCGCTCGTGATTGTTACCGGCCGAGCTATTTGATGGGGAAGCGGTCGGGCTTTGCGATGGGCATCATCGATTATGCCGTTTGAGGGCGCAGCCGATGATGTCGAGCGCCGGCGGCTGAAAGCTGAGGCCGCCGACCGTTCAGACGTCGAGGTGTCGCTCGGCCTCGAAGGCGGCCTTAAGGTCGAGCTGCTCGAGGTGAGCGTGGATCGCACGGCTGTGGACGCGCCAGATGACGTCGCGAAGGGTCTCGAGAAGGTCGCAGATGTGCAGGGCCTCCTCGGCGGTCCAGGCGGGCGAGATGATGTCGTCGATGGTCATGTTGGGCTCCTTTCATTGCTGTTGGTATTGCTTGTCGGCGGCCACAACCATTTGAATGATATCGCGTTCGACTCGGACGCGGCCTCGCGCGGCGGCTAAGTCGAGTGCAGCGGCGGCGAGGCGGTCCAGATCCCGAAGCAACCGCTGGGTGGCCTCATGGAGATAGACGACCGCATCTCGCGCGAATATTTCTCCCTTACTTCCAGCGGCTTGAAGCCGAAAGCGCAGATATTCTGCGGTGTCCTCGGGCGACAGGGGAGCGATCTTGCGTCAAAATGCCAAACGCGTCTCAAGTGCGCGATTATGGCGCAGCTGAGGGCGATCGGCGAGCTCTGGTAGGCCGACAAGGACAAGCGTAAGGAGGGCGCGGCTGTCCCACGCGAATTTGAGCAGGATGTGGAGGTGGTCGAGGGTACTTTGGTGCAGCAAATGTGCCTCATCGAGGATGAAGACGGGATGAGCATTTTCCTGCGTGAGTTCCTCTACATGCGAAGAGACCGCGTAGAAGAGAGAC
>Ga0209702_10007474_pt1 | contig 13347 bp, 6 predicted proteins | sample FRY01_FD_187210 | JGI IMG/M metagenome (GOLD analysis project Ga0209702, IMG submission 187210) | Freshwater microbial communities from Lake Fryxell liftoff mats and glacier meltwater in Antarctica - FRY-01 (SPAdes) (version 2) | ecosystem: Environmental > Aquatic > Freshwater > Ice > Glacier... | reverse complement strand
GCCCACCGGGGTGCCATACCCTAAAGGTTGTTCATCAGGGAAGGGTGGGAGCATGTCTTTAGGGAGTGCTGCTTGGCGCAGCTATTGCATTGGTTTCGTAGTCGTTGAAGCGGTGATGCTCGACTTACATCAGATCTGTTCGGAACAGTCCTCTTCGACCTTGCCAAGTTGTGGCTGCCTCAGATGAGTAGCTCCGCACCTCCATTTGTGCCGCCACCTCATTCAGACCTGGTGGCAAATAACGCTCTACATCGACCAGTGCCGCCACCGGTGCCCTACCTTGTCGTCTCCTTTACGGGGCTACTTGTTTCGGCAGTCTTAGTATTTTTTGGTCAATTTGCCGATGTTGCTCATGCAGTGGGATGGATGCTTGCAGCGGTAGTCGGAATTGGTGCAGTTGCACTTTTTACCGCTGAGGATTTCAAGCGGAAAGAAAAGAGCAACTACTCAGCACAGCCACTCGCGCTCAAAATCCGCACAGTGTTAGCTGTTGCAGCATTGATCCTGTGTGGAACTCACGCTTGGATAATTGCTTGGAGTCTGGCCTCAAGATGAGTTCAAAAATCGCACTAGCAACCTGCGCGCTGCTACTCGTCCTAGGAGGCAATCTTGGAGGCAATCTGGGAGTAGTAGCAGCTGCGCCAAATACTCAGGCGCAGGCTGGGGCACCTTCGAGTAGCCCTGCACTGACCCGGCTTGCCTCTTGTGTCGCAGGCCGTAAGCAATTGGCCGTGGTGGTCTTGGTTGATGAGTCAGGAAGCCTGAAGAAAACAGACCCAACGAATAGCCGGGTTGCGGCTGCTCAAGTGGCGGCTACCGGTTTGGCCGATCTAGTTCGTCGGAGTGGCAAGAACCTTCGTGTAGACGTTCAAGTTGCCGGTTTTGGCGTGGACTTTGAGCAAGGTGCTCAATGGGTCACCGTCGGCCCAGAAAGCACCTCGGAAGTAAGCAATCAGATCTTGAGTTTCGCCGATCGGAACCGGGGAATTGATACTGACTATGTCAACGCCTTGCAAGGAGCACTAGAAAGCGTTCGCACCCACGCTCAGGCGATGCCTAGTGCGGACGGGCAGTTACCTTGCACCGCCGTGATTTGGTTTACCGATGGCAAATTCGACGTTGAGGACCGTCTTGGCTCAACGACAAAGCAGTCCGGCAAAGACAATCGCGGCGAGAGCCAGTCAAAGGACTACGCACAAGATATTGATTTGTATGCCAAAGGTGGGGGAGCGAGCACCGTGGCTCGGGGCAAGGAAGTGCTGTGTAATTCCGGGGGACTCGCTGATCAGTTTCGGTCTTCGGAAACCTCGATCTTGGGCGTGGCTCTGACCACTGGAATCGATCCGGCTGATCAGGATTTTTTGCGTAGCGTCGTGACTGGCCCGAACTGCGGAGCCCAAGATGGGACTTCAAACGGCGACTTACTTGCGGGCGACTTAAGTCAGCTCATCGGATTTTTTGATCAGGTAGTGACTGAACTTGGCAACCCAAGCGCTAAAGATGAAGCAAATCTAAGTACCTGCCCGCTGGAACAAACAACTTGCCCTCAGGGAACAAAAACTTTTGAGGTCGACGGTGCTCTTGAGCGGTTCCACGTACTGGCGCAGGTTGATGCACCCGGAATCGCAGTCAGACTCACTGCACCTGGGGCAACGCCGCTCAACATTCCTGTCTCCGGCTCCCCAACTCCAACCGAACCATCAACCGCAGGACCAAATGCTGTGACTTGGGCATGGTTATCTGCCGATGCCTTAACTATTGACGCAGAGTCATCTCAGAGCGGCGCCAACTGGGCAGGCACATGGTCGGTCACCTTTGTTGACACCACTGGATCAAATCCAGGTGCCCCCGTTCGAGCAAAGATCTATCTGTTTGGAGATGTGCTTCCCGAGGTCGCAGATAAAACGCAGTTCCGGGCAGGCGAGAAAAACCCGTTTACGGTTCGTCTCACCCGCACTGCGGGAACGCCCATCCCTCCGACCTCTCTTTCTGGTGAGGTGCGTATCGTCGCAACCGTTACTGATCCGCAGACCAAACAAACTGTCGACCTTGGCCCGCTCGTAGCCGATGGTGAAGTCTGGAAGGGTGAATACACCGCCCCTCTAGACATTTCAGCTTCTTCAGTGAATCTGTCGCTTACAGCTGACGTCACTACTCGTACCGGCATTGCCCTTGCGCCCACCGTTTCGACGGCCGCAGTTTCGATTCTTCCCCCTGCAGGGTACCCAACGGTTCGAACCCGAAACATCAGCGTGGGACCGCTCATTGGGACCCAACCCGTGGAGTCAAAGATTGCAGTGCAGGGCTCGAACAAAGCTGACACCTGCGTGTGGCTGAGCGAGCTTCAACTACAAGACGGCCTTGTTGGTCCGGGCGAGATCGAAGCTGTAGTGCAGGGCAGTGGAGGTTCACAGAAGGATTGTCTAAAAATCGCTCAGGGCAAAAATGCCGAACTTATTCTCAGTTTTACTCCTCAACAGAGCCAGCGTGGTCTAGCAACGGGCACGCTAAAACTGGCCACTAAGTCGGTCAACCTTGATGATATCCGGGCTGTCTCTATTCCGTTTGATGCGCAGTTAGTAAAGCCAGCCTCGGCCGGAACTGCTTGGGCAATCTTTGCGCTACTACTACTACTCGGGGTGGGGATCCCCCTGCTTGCGTTCTATCTCACCAACTATCTGGTCGGAAAGTTCGCACCCTTGCAGCTCCTGCAGAGTTGCTCGGTGCCAATCAACCTCAGCGAGACAGCTGCCATGCGGAGTGGGTCACAAACTGGATCACGGATTCTTGTTGCCGAAGACTTCAATAACCACGGTTTTGTTCCTCACGCATCCACTGCTCGCCTTCGTGCCTTTACCTGTAATGGGGTGGATTTTAAGTCGCAGGTTTCGAAGAATCCTTTCCGCCCGCCATCTGGTGTGGCACGAGTTGCAAATACTCAAGTGTTTGGCAGTGATCGCGGAAACTCCTCGGGCAGCGCCGGGAAGATTCCATTGTGGGTGACTGGCGAGTGGGTGTTTATCCCTGATCCGGTCGCAGACACAGAGGCCCCTGTGACAGGAATGCTGATTGCCTTTGTATTAGCAACTGAGCGCAACCAAGCTATTGAAAAACTCAATGAGCGGCTCATCGAGCGGCTACCTTCACTCGCCGCCACTAGTAAAAAGCTGCGTGCAACTCAAGCGATTAGCCAACCCACTGCTGATCCAGTGAGTAGCGAAAACATCTGGGATTCCTCACCATTTGACTCTGCCGTGGGTGGGGCAACTACTGCCACCGCTGCAAGGCCTGCTCCACCTGCGACTAGCTCCACACCAACAGCCGATTCAAAGGCGAAGTCAACTAACAGATTGAAGAACAGATTGAAGGCCGGCTCGAAAGCTCAGCCCACCGCCTCATCACCTGCCACGCCTTCGGCTGAACCAACAGTTCCCCCAGCCGAGACCAAACACGTTTTGGACGACTGAGAGCGACTCACAGACGTTGAACTTAGGTCTGCATCTACGGACCAGATACAAGCCTACAGCGAGACATACCTAAAGACATAAAGACCTAAAGAAGGGAAAACATCATGCTGCGACCAATGTTACTTGTGGGAGTCGGAGGATCCGGAGGTAAAACGCTGCAATTGCTGCACCGTGAGCTTCGGTGGAGGTTGCGCGACTACGGCTGGACCGAGGGCGTTCCCGAGGGCTGGCAGTTTGTGCATATTGACGTGCCTACCGATCCAGACACGGGGCTTCCTAACGACGCAGTCACCGTAAATACAGCCAAGGTCGGTGGTAGGTATGTGGGCCTTGCGCCCACCGCAGTCAGTTATCGCGCCATTGATGATAATTGGTTGGGCGATGCGCAATCTGCAGAGCTACCAAAGGTGGTCGGGTGGCGGCCTCGAGCGCAGGATGTTGGAGTTGCGATTAACGCTGGCGCCGGGCAGTACCGAACGATTGGGCGCGTGATTGCGCTGTCACGAGCGGAACAAATTAGGGATGGAATTAGTCAAGCGCGAACACGTCTCTCCGACCCTGGGATCCAGCCGCAGATGCAGCGACTTACGAAGCACCTAGGTGCCGAGGGCTCGCTCACTGACTTAGACCCACAGGTAATTGTTGTGTCCTCAATGGCTGGTGGCAGCGGTGCAGGAATGTTCTTGGATGTGGCTGACATTATTCGTGCTGCCGCCCCTGCGGGTTGGTGCGATAGCTCAATTGGCATCTTGTATACAGCAGATGTTTTCGAAGAAATTCCTCCGCTGAGCAGGCAAGGTGTTATGCCTAACTCATTGGCCGCAATCTGCGAGCTGATGAATGGCTATTGGAACAACTCTGAGCCTGGTTTTGAATACAGGTCTTTTGAGCGCGCTGGCATTCCTGTTGCCGGGTTTCAGCGTCGAGGTCTTCGCTACCCGCTGTTTGTTGGCCGTTCCAATAACTCAGTCACATTCCCAAGCCAGAATGATGTTTATGCAGCGTGTTCAAAGACGCTGGCTGCGTTTATGACATCACCTAGTGCCCAAGGATCAATCAACGCCTATTTGGCTGGAAACTTCATTCAGAGTGCCACTGCAATTCAAGACAACACTCCCTTTAAAGATGCCGCCAAAGGAACTCTGGCCTCGGCTATGGGTATGGGGTCACTGAGCTTAGGGCGCGACCGATTTGCGCGTTATACCTCGCAACGATTGGCGCGGGCTGCAGTAGAACACGCGCTGCGGGCACACCTAGTGGGTAGGAAAGTTCCTGAAGAGATCACCTTTGAAGCAGCACGAGACCAAGCAGCGATGATGCAAAAAGAGCGGTTCGTTGAGCAGTGTGGGCTTGACGAAATGGGAGAGGAGCACAATCAAGTACTTGATGAGCTCAGGCCCAGAGAATCGGCACCAGCCGAATTCGTACAACAGCAAATTAAGCAGCAACTTGACCAGTTTCAGAATCTTCAGCCTAACGAAGCAGCGCAAATCATCATCAATGTTGCTGAGCAAACTCGTGGGCAGTACATAGCTGCAACCGATGAACTCATTCGACAACGAGCCTATGCCTGGGTCGAAGATGTTGTTGCCAAAATTGAGGCCACTACTCTCGACATGATTGCTCGAACGGGCCTCGAGGTAACAGTCACGGTTCTTCATAGCCTTATTAATCATGTGGCTGATGTAATCAACGACCTAAATACCGAGATTGCAAAGTTTGAAAGCAACGCAAACAAGCTCTCTGAGGGCGTCTTTGGTGCAGTCCAAGAGTGGGGCACAGCAAATATGACTCGGGATAACGAACTGCTAGCGAAGGCCGGAAGGCGAGCAGTGAGGGCATTTGAGTTTGGCCTTGAGGGAAGATTGCGAAGGACCGCAGGGGAGCTTCTCAATGACCTAAAAGTCAATGAGATAACTCCGCTCTATGACGCCGCTCGGAATGCACTTAGCGAACTGCAGGTCGATGAGCATCCACCGCCGGGAACTCCCAATATTGGTATTGAAAATTGGCCAGTTCAAGACTCAATCCCCACGGAACTGTTCCCAGCGCTCAACGAACGCTTAGTTGAGGCAGTTGATACCTTTCCTGCCTCGTTTGACCGCGAACTCGTCAGCACTGTTCGCAGATCAGAGGACCCGGCTGGGATTTTGCCCGCCGAAGAGGCTCAGCGTTTAGCAGTCGGTGAAATCCTGACGGGGCGCGGCAACGGCATGACTAACAACAGCGTGATTGTTTCCAAGGATCGCTGGTGGCCCAACTTTTTGAGTTCCCAACGTGCAGCAACACCCGCTCGATATGAACTCTTACTGTCTGGCGAAGACCTTCTTAACCGTGCCGAGGATTGGACCGCCCGCCGTGACTCTGCCCTAGGAGACTATGTTCATCAGTCCCTTCGAAGCTACGTCGAGTCGGGTGACCCAGCCGAGCAAGCACTGCGAAAGAGCCGTGTCTTGGGAGCCTTTAGAGAAGTTCTTGGCGTGTCGCCCCCGCTGATTCAGTTCAACAACATGCTGGTTCAGGCCATTCATGGCACCACCCCCACCCCTCAATACCATTTCACATCGATACCATTTGCTCAGACAGATCTCGAACCAGAGTTGGTTGCGATTGCCGAGAATTCAGGTCAGCCAGAGGAGGCAATTAGTCAACTCAAAGCTGCCATGACTATGGGCGATGATCAGCGAATTGAAATTATTACCACGTTGAGTGCCCCGGTTCAGCCGCTGGCCTTGCAGTCGGTTATGCGACCGATTGCCGAGCAGTGGGTTGCAGCTCGAGACAACCCTGCGCAACGCGAGCAGTTTTGGCGCTGGCGTCGAGCACGGGCTTTGCCTGAGTTCATACCAACCTCGCCAGAAGTACTTCGTTCAATGATCAAGGGTTGGTTTCTTGGGCGCATCGTGGGGGCAATTAGCTGGGATAAGACAGCAATTAGCGAAAAGCCCATTCTGATTTTCGATAAGGAATATCAAAGAGATACAGAGTTTCCCTTCCCCTACCTAGGGCCAGCACCAGCTAGCGAGCAGGAACTACTTCCAGTAGTTCTGGAATCTATGGGAATAGCCATGCTTGACTGCCAGATCAGTGGGGTTCTACAGCCACTCAAGGCTTACAAACTTTTACGCGAGCTGGGTGAAAATTCTGGGCCAACATTGACTCACTGGATCCGATTCGGCCAGACCCCATCGGGTACTACAGCTATGAAACGAGCGTGGGCGCCAGCTCGCTCAGAGCTTTCGTCAGAGGCTGATGCAACCCCCCAAGACCGCCAAGCTGCGGTTACTGAATATCTAGAAGGCCGGCACCGTAATTATGTTGGCGTCCTAGACAAGGATCCCGTCACCAAGGCAACCATGCTGACCCAACCTCGGTGGTTAGATCTTCGAGATCAATTGGACACTGCCTTTACCGACCTAATTTCCGAGGCGGCCAGAGTTCCTACCGCCGAGGACACTGACGGAGGCGACTGAGTTGCTTGGGCACACGCTATTTTTATTGCAAGGCAAAGAGGTTCAGCTCGATACTGTCGATGCCATCAAAGAGTGGTCGGGCAGCGGCCTGATCCATCCGGTGAGCTTCTTGGACCTTGACGAGCTCACGCCAGAGTCTCGAATCCAAGAGGCCGAGCACTTTGTCCTTTCAGAGGGCACCATGTCTGCCCAGATCTTGTTACTTGACTGGCTGGCCGATAACTACTGCCCGGTTTTGCGACTAGTAGCACTGCATACTGCGGCTACGCGTGGCGAAGAAGAAGATGGAGTTCGGAAGGCAGAACGACTCAGAGCCGAGCTCTTACAGTGGATAGGGGCTGAGCAAAAACTGCTTACTCTCGCCTGCTTCTTAGTAGATCCAGACGAGGCAACTCTGTTGACCACTTCTGTGCTGCCAACTTGGTCGGCCAACCTTGTTGTTAGTCCAACCGACCAGGCTCTACCCGCCGGCACTGCAACACCAGTTCGTTCTCGAGCTTCAAACAACATTCCAAATAAGCGGTTCGCTCAGCTTGCGGCACAAAACCTATGCACCCTTGGAGCAGCCTGGAAGTTTATGGGCGAAGGTCCGCTCGATTCCACCAGCCCACATAGCCAAGCTGCGGGGGTTCAGGTTGTTCGGAGCTTTGTTCGCAGCCTTGACTTGGTTGACCCAACGGTGTCGCTGACTCAATCGGCATTGCAGCCCACGGCAGAGGGATATGGGCAAGGCTGGCCAGTGCCAGCAGGTTCGCCCGCTCCAGTAGCGGCTGTTCCTGCGGCATCTTTTGCTGCAGATGCAGCTCAGCAGGTGGGCGATCGGCATAGCGCAATCATTGACCTTGTTGAGCTTCCGCCCACAGCCCCTAGGCCAGTGAAAGAACTCAAGCTTCTTGAAGCCTTGAGAATGTTTTTTGAGTTTCTTCGCCGGGGAATCGTCAGTTTTCCTCGCAACGTCGTCAACACCGTGGTCACTGCTGCGAGCAACGCTGCCTCGGGGCTAGCCACCAATCTTATTTTTGGAAGTTCTTCAGCCTTCACCGTGCGAGTCGGCCGCCCCTCAATGGTACCGACAGCCGATACCGAAGAATTGCAAAAAGCCTTGGAGCGAGCAATCAGCATCGCCGATCCGCGTAACGAGTTCATGCCGCCCATCACGAGAGACCTCTGGCAGGAATATGTTCGAGTAGGTATCTCTCTGGTCGACGGATCGGACATGCCACCAACTCATCGGCGCCCACAGATTGGAGATTTACAGGCTGTCATTTCTGACCCATCAGACGTGGTTGTCAGACCCGAGTATCCCAATCTCACCATTCCGAACACTGCGGTGGGCGGTTTCACTGCAACAGTACTTTCAATAGAAGACCCCCTTCAGATTCTCTTGACACAGGAAACATTAAGAGCACGACGTATCTTTCTTGGCGGTCAAGAACCAGAGGATGCGCCAGGCTCTGCCACAGCCGAGTCGATTGAGCAGAGTTCGCCCGAGGCACAAGCAGCGGGTTCTCCAGCAGAAAATCCCCAATACCCTTCTCGGCCAGATGGAACGCATCAATCTGCAGCAACAACGGTTGCGCCGATCACATCAGCACCAACTGAAACTCCTGAGGGTGTTGATGATGAGCAGGAACTGAGTCGTGAGGAAATCAGAATTAAAGAGGAGCAGCGTCTTGAAAATCTTGAAGAAGTAGAGGATCAAATAGTCCGGATCGTCGAGTGGGTAGCCAAAAGTGGCCAGCCTTACACTTGGCAAATCTCGAGTCGGTTAGCAGAGTCGCTCAGCCAAGCCGAGATGCGCTTTATTGCTGCTGCAAACAAACTCACTGAGGAACTTCCCGAACGACCTTCTGAAGATCCTGCCAAAAAGAAGAGTATGTACCGAGCCGTTATCGCTGGCATTGCTCTGTTTGGTTTTTTTATGTTGCTGGGACTGATCCACTGGCTCAATTGGAGCCTGAAGGTTCCATCGATTCTGCCGCGGGTTTGGGCATCACCGTTATTTACAATTGGGGGAATCAGTTGGTGGCGCTCGGCACCTATTGCAGTCGGGTGTTTGCTTATTGGCACCGGAATTAGCTTCTCACTGTTTCTAAAGTATCTACGAAAGCAATTTCAGTTGCTCCATGCATATGAATCTGGTGTTGATCGCCAGAGTGAGGCCGCTCGCGCATTTAGTTATTACGCGATCCAGGCATTACGACTCAACTCGGTGTACTGGCAGTGTCTGCGATGGACTCCCATGTTGGCCACGATCTTGCATAACCCATTCGCTGGGAGGCCTACGGAGCCTGCTGCAGCAAAGCCGACCCTCATTCATGATGCTCCTCGCGCCACACGTTCCGCAGCCGCAACTCCCAACCGGGACAAACTCGAAGTGATGACGCATTTAGCTAGGCATCAAATCTTTAGGGTCGGCTGGGCCAGCGTATGTTGGGAAGCAAGCAACATGGCTCTACTGCAGAATTTTCAACGGCAGAGGGCTCTTGATGATGTGACCGATCCCTACGAGGAGAACTTCCGCAGGCGCTCAGGCATTCTTGATTACCTGCAAGACGGTTTTAGCCAGGGTATTCATGGTCCTATCTGCCGGGAAGTGCCAGAGGGTATTACCAGAAACCTTGTTACTTCTAGCCCCATTGACTCCCTAACGAGCAACGTCTTAGTCGATGGAAACTGTCTCTACCCCGATGCCGCAGCACCATCCAATGCTGACCCAGCCAATGGTCTGTTTAACGAGATCCTGCCCGAGGATGACCCGGGTCAGTTCGCAGCAAACCTGTGGCGCAAAGAGGGTCTTGGCGCATCAGTCATGGTGCAACAGAAGGTTGTCACCATGGTGCCGGGTTGGGGTGATAGCTCCCGAACTGATACTCGCTTTATCGACAGCCTTCATGTGCAACATGACGGCCAGATTCTTTTTGCTGCGGCCCGAGTAGACCTGAGTGAACCGTGTGAGGCCTCTGAGCTCGCCGTGTTTCATACTCCAGTCGAACAGGTTGAGGCTGTGCAGCAGATATTGCCAGATGACGAGGGCGACTGAACACTGCTCGACCGGCTCTCAACCGATCTTCTCAGACGGCTTTGTTGAGAACCACAACCTCAATCTTGGAATCAGCATCCTTGAGTAAGCGGGTTGTAGGGTCCGGGTTCAAGCAGATTTCTGACGGCCTGTGATCGCTGCTGAGTCGATAACCCAGAGCAATGATGCCGCCCTGAGCGCTAGCCCAGTCTTGAACTTGCCCGAATGTCAGATCTAGATCACTCTCGCTCGGAACAACCTTTATGAGGTTGCGCTGAATCTGGTCAAGGTTAATGAGTTCAATCTCGACAGATTGATCCCCTTGCGGATCGATTATCTGCTCAAACACAAGCTTTAACTCGGGCTCCACCGCGTACTGAGCCAGCAACATAGCAACCAGAGAGTCACCCACAATCAAGTCGGCAGTAAAGCGTTTACTTGCCAAGTGACGGTTAGGTCGCTGCCGCAGTTCTGCTACGACAGTATCTGGTTTAGGGAGTTGATTGTCCGGGTGGCGAAGCGTCAGCAGTGTCAGCAGCACATTGGCATCAGACACTGCTGGTAGGACCTTGTTATCGGCCAACACCACGGTGTGGTCGCAGCGAAGTTCCGGCGGATGTTGATCGAGCCAGTGTTGAATTCCCAAAGGTAAGTCATGCCACTCAAACTCTGAATCTTCATCGACAGGCAATCCGGGTGGTTCTTCCCCGCATGCAAAGACCTTGATTCGAGACCCTGAGGGCAGGCATCCCTGGAGAGCCTCTACGAGCCGTGACCCGCGATGGTTCCATCCGATGATAGAGATGCTCTCGGGTTCTTGCTCAACCTGCCAGCCTGGTCTGCTGCTTAGCCTGCGAGCCCAACCTGCTTGCCGGTCAAAGCTTGGCGAGCGGGCATCTTGCATCAAGGCAACAAGACGCTGATTGGCCACTGGGTAATCCCAATCTGGCCACAGTTCGGGATTACCGTTTTTGTCCATCAGGCCAAAGGCAATGCCGCCATCTAGTAACGAGACAGCTTCACCAAACTCCTTCACATGCGGTGGCATGTCGAGTAGGTGGATTTCACAGCCAGCAAAATCTAAGAGTTCTTGGTAAACACCAGAGAGTCCCGCCTTACGTGATACTTGGGCAGCTAAACGCGCCTGAATAGCGGCGCCGTCCAAAGTGAGAACCTGAATTCGATCCTGCCCTAGCCGAGTTTTAAGGCGTTCTTCAAGTGTGCTGCCCGCTAGGGCGTTTTCTGGGATTTCAACCACTACGGTCGGCCGTTCCCGATGAGTCCGAACCTTATGTGCCCGAATATGTTGAGCTTGAGATTGTTTCAGGATTGCAGTGCTAGTGGCAGAGTTCGCTGCAGAGGTGACAAGAAAAGGAAAACAGGCTGAAACAGCCAGAACCGTTTTCACTACTTCAGCCGAAGCTGCGCACAACTCATCGGGATACTCAAGGACTGCAACCACTCTGCTGGATGATTCCGGGGCAAGGACAATCACTGCATCCGCATTTTCGATTTTCGCAATATCGATCAGATCACGAGTATCTGTAGGGTTTCCAGTCCGTAGTTGTGGCCAGTCACCAGGAAAATCTTTGTGTTCGGAGCGCCGAAGCTCCTCAACTCGATGTCGCATATCGTCTACTGAATCAACTGCGAGTACCAATACCGTGGGTGGTTTGTTTGCAATATGTGACTGCGCCAGCTCTTTAAGAATCCTGAGCGTTAAGTCTGTCCATCCGAGTATCACGATATACATGGGCTCGTCCCCAGAGCCACGAGAGATACTGCTTAGGTCCACCGGTTTGCGACCTCGCTTGACCCGATCAACCCGCAATTCCACTCGGGTGTTGACAATAGAAATCAGGGTAGATAGCAAGAGCAGCCCAACAATGGTTGTTAGAAGGCCAATGAGGGCTGCGCCGTGGTGATCAGTAGCGATCTGACCGGGGTCTAATGTGCGAACAAGTGCTTGCCAGAGTGTTCCAGCAACGCCGGGTCTCTGGTTCTGGCCCCGGATCACTTCATCAGGCACTGCATCAAACAACACCATTAATAGAGTCGAAACTGCAGCAGCTAATAGCGCCGCTGCTGCGAGTAGCCCTACTACATGAAATTGCCCCTTAACTAGTGACTGATCAATCCGCCGGTTCAGGCGGTCTGCAAAGTCTCTCCACCTGCTTTTCATGGCATTCCCCTCTCTTCCTGCAGTGATCATAGGGGTGAAGGCAGTTCACTTCCAGAGAGATTTCGGGCCGTAAACCCCGCCAATTCAGCAAATGTCCTATCTTGAGCACCGTTGACTCACTACCTCTGAAGCGCAAACCTGCGCCGAAGAAAGGTTCATATGTCAACATCAACCAGTCCGACTCCGTCCGGTCCTGCTCTACATAATGCAATCTCCAAGCTAGTGGTGTATTTCTCCCTGGCTTATGTCTCAACGATGAGGAGTTTCCAACCTTTGAGAAGGCTCGCTATGTTGCAGCGAGGTTTGAAAATGATCCTACGATTGAGCTTCGTGCACCCGTGCCCTGCACCGTTGCCGAACTAGCCGACGTGCATGAGCTTGAGTTCATTGAGGCCATACAGAACGGCGATCATGAGCTTTCAACCTCTCATGATTTGAATTGGGATGAGAAACTCTTTGAGGCTGTATCGGCCTCGACCGAGGCATGCGTTCGGCTGCGCTGACGGCGCTAGAAGAAGGTGTGGCGGAAAGCTTGTCCTCTGGTCTTCATCATGCCCGGGCACATACCGGTGCGGGATACTGCGTATTTAACGGGCTCGTGGTAGCGGCTCTCGCAGCCCGATCAGCTGGCGCCAAGCGAGTGCTTATCCTTGACCTTGATGCCCATTGTGGCGGAGGCACCGCCAGTCTGATTGCCGACCTGGTAGGTATTGAGCAGGTTGACGTCTCGGTCAACGGATTTGATAGCTACTCCAGCACCGATAATGCTCACCTGACGATGGCCACCGGCAAAAATTACCTGCAGGTCATTGGTCAAGAAATTGAGCAGATCGCTCACCCCGAAACTATTGATCTGGTGTTGTATAACGCAGGCATGGACCCGCATGAGCATGCCGGCGGGCTAATCGGGATCACATCTCAGGTGATCGAGCAGCGTGAGTCGATGGTTTTTGACTGGCTGGCTCAGAACAATATTCCGGTGGCGTTTACGTTGGCCGGTGGCTACTTGTCAGCGAATCTGGAGATGGATGGACTCGTTGACCTTCATGCATTCACGCTGAATGCGGCGAGCGCTTTGAAGCGGGCTCGCGGCTAGCGATCTTGCAGGCAAGGAAACTCTGCACGGCAAGTGTCGGCTAGCGCAGGGTCGATGCTTGCTCGCAACACCTCTTCACCGCTGCCAGCCTCGGCAACCACATTGCC
>Ga0209702_10007471_pt1 | contig 13351 bp, 22 predicted proteins | sample FRY01_FD_187210 | JGI IMG/M metagenome (GOLD analysis project Ga0209702, IMG submission 187210) | Freshwater microbial communities from Lake Fryxell liftoff mats and glacier meltwater in Antarctica - FRY-01 (SPAdes) (version 2) | ecosystem: Environmental > Aquatic > Freshwater > Ice > Glacier... | reverse complement strand
ACGGTGCTTTCCCGCTGAATGGTGTGAATGGTCCTTACGGTGCTTTCCCGCTGAATGGTGTGAATGGTCCTTACGGTGCTTTCCCGCTGGCGGGTTTGGGCAGTAGATTTAAGAGATCTTTTAGTAAGGTGACGGCCCCTATAAAAAAAATAACAAGTAATAAAATAATGCGCCCTGTGCTCGCAGTGGCGACAGGCGGCGCATCTGAAATGGTTAAAAAATCAATCTCAGTTGCTACAGATCCAGGCAATACTATTAAGAAAGATTTATTAAAGCCTATCAACATGGCTGCATCGTTGCCTGGAGGTAAAAAATTACCGCTCGTGAAGAAGTTCGGAACCAGTACGCAGAACGCGACTCCGGCCGCTGAGCAAGCAGTCGTTTATCAGGACGCCAACGGCAATGACATCAGCAAGGCGGAGTACGATGCTTTAATTCAAGCGGTGTCGACTGGTCAGGCGGTTTATTTTGCAGGTAAGTGGGCGATGCCAAATGGTGTGTTCATGAGTAATGCTGATTACATGGCGCTAAATAGTGGCGGCGGTGGCTACAATGGCCCACAATCGCCTCCCATTCTACCACAGCCGCACAGTAACAAGGATCGATGGAGTACGGGGTCGGGTAGTGGGTATTCCTCGGGATCGTATGGTGGTAGTGGGTATTCCTCGGGATCGTATGGTGGTAGTGGTTACGAGTTGCCGCCAGAAGCACCACAATCAGCGGCTTCTGTACAGCAACAGTATGCACAACCAGATACGGTCGTGCATACTGAAAAGAAATTTAATCCGCTTATAGCAATTGGGGCACTCATTGCTGTTCCTGTTGTGCTTGGGCTGACTGGACACACTTAACTGTGAGCTATTTTAATCAACGCTCTCCATCGCAGCGTGCGATGGACACAAATCAGCGGGCTCGAAAAGTCGTCCACAATGGCGCTGGTTTTGCACGTCCGCCTTCAGTGCAAGCACAGCGAGGCTCATTTGCTCCGCATGCCCCTGTAGCGAAGCCCGCGTATGCGCCATCAGCTCCTTCGACCGGGCAAGCATCGCATCCGATATACCGTCAATACCTGCAATACGGACGCCCCATTTACGGCATCCATCGTCGCCAGGGTACGTCACAAGTGCCTGTCCATTGGTTCGCGGCTCGCGGTGGTATTGATGGTTTTATGGGCACCGCGCCAATCGTGACGGATGGTCCCGTGCTGGAGCAAGAGGTGCACTGGGATGCGCCCTCGTTGACGCTGTATGTGGGCTCAAATAAAGTAGCGCTTGTGCCAGCCCTGATTAGCGCACTGGTCATTAGAATTTTATTATTCGGTGGAGGTAAATTATCGACATCTGCTAAGTCCTGGTTTGGTGGTTCTGCACCTACGAAGGCGTAACCATGACGTACATCGTTCCTGACGATTGGTACGCCAATCATAATATGGCTCCTGGGGACGCACGTCCACCACAACCTGCGCTGGAATTGATTCGTCGTAACAAACCATTACCGCCTATTCGCGGATCGTTTGGCCGCTATATTCGTCCGCTGCCCGCGAGCACTCGCACGGTATCACCATTTGCTGTGCCTGATGGTTTGTGGGTGCAGGGTATTATGTCGCGCCAAGCAGCGCGGGCTGCTGGTTTAGGTGAAGAGGCAAAGCCGCTTCCGGCTGCCAGCCATGAGCAGACGCTGCAGGAATTATTGGAACGTACCTCGAAGGAATTGAAGCGGCAAATTATTGAAACGTCGGTAGCACAGGCCGCTACGTCTCTGACGGTGTCGATTGTGATCGCGTCTATTTCCTGGGTGCCTGTCGTGGGATGGATAATTGCGATAGTGTGGGCTGCCTTGCAGCTAGTTTTCTCGTGGTCTGCTGCTAAATATCAACGTGAAGCTGAACGCATCATGTCGGACTTATCCTTAGAATTGCAGACGATGGGTGCTGGTTATCAGCGTCAATTAGATGCGATTAAATTGCAAGTATTCGATCAAGAGAAGGCGGCGTCCATTCGACTTGCGTTAAGTAATGAATCATTGGAGGAGCCAAAGCCAGTGCAGGGTCTTGGTGCGGATTGGTGGAAAAAGTTAATTAGTCCTGTTTATCACGCGACGAAGGTATTGCAGGTAAGCGCCAAGCCTGTGCTGGCGTTAGTGAAGGCTGCAAATCAAGCGAATCTACCCGGCGCGGATAAAGTACTGGTGAGCTTAAATAAGACCGGGGCGCTAGTTCAAAAATTACAGAATAAGGATCTGGACATTTATTCAGGAGCATCAGGCGAATCTGTCCGCAATATAGCTCGCCAAAAAGCGGGTGAAGCACGTATCTTAGCTCGTGCTGAATTTGAGGAACAATTTAAAAACGCGAAAATATTTTTCAATTCAGCTGAGTATCGGTCTGCCTTACGCCGAAATACTGCGCAGTACATACGCGACCAACCGTTCATGTCAGAACTCATTACAAATGCCAGAGGCGCAGCGGCACAAAATGTAGTAGTGCAAATGGTGAATACGGGTGTGATCCCGCAGCAGGAAGTGGCAGCAGCAGCGTATGCGGCCGCCGTTAAAGAGGACCAGCGCAACCAAGCGGCCACCATTCTTCCCGCTGTTGGTGCTATGGCTGCAGTTTTACTGATAGGCTCGTTGAAGTCCTAGTATGCCACTGACCGGCCAAGATATTTTTAATGAGGCTATTGGGGTCGTTCCACTCATCCACACCCCCGTGAGTGAGGATCAGCACCTGTTGGTTGTGGGTGCTGGTGCGATTGCGTCCGCTGTTGTCGGACTTCGGTATCCGACATTCACGCAGGTTGGCATTGTTGCAGCTGCGAATGAGGTGCCTGTCCAATTACGGCAGGACAAGCGGGTAAATCTATTTCCGCGATTAGAAGATGTACCAACGGCCTATCGCGCTGATTTAATTACTGTAGCGATCCCATCGTTAACGGATGACACGTTAGTAAAATTGAAATTGCACAGCACACCGCAATCGATTGTGTGTATCGCTGTTCCGAATGCGACAGCTGCTCGGGCGATGAAGGATGGAGCGCGTCGCATTTGGTCGACCGTGGCGCCGTACCGTGAGCATTTACCTTCTGGGGGCAGTGCTTATTTTTTATTATGTAGCGGGCTTGGCCTGACGAAGCATCGGGTGGTTCCGGCTTGGACGCGACGCATCACCGATCGATGGGTGCCTGCCCTGTTCACGTGGGCAAAGGATGAGTACGCGACTTTATTTGGGGGTGGGTGATGAATGCCATATCTGAGGCGCTTTTAGCGGAAGCAGCAGGCCAAGTTACGGTCCTACCCAAATATCAATTTAACCGAATCCGGGTGGCGGCGGCAGTCGACGTGGCTTATGAGGGTCTGGAAACCTATGATCGCTGGAAGCCTACTATTTTTGCCGCTAGCGTTGCTGGATTAGTGATATCAGGAGCAGCGCTTGCGCGTCGGGTACGGACGCCAGAAGCGCTTGCGCTGTACGGTATAGCAGGGGCGATTAGCGCTGCATCTGCGTGGTTTACTCGGCCGCAGTGGCTTTTACCACCGCCACCTCCAACCATCGTAGCGGACCCAAATGCTCCCTCGTCGCTGAACTTATTGCTGGGCCGATTGGATGCCCGTGCGGCGTACAAAACCGAACATTACCCAGGCTGGGAGGGGGCCACGCTCACACGCTTGGCAACTGACTTAGGAATGGGTACCATGAACCCTGTTGTTGCCACCCTGCTCACCAGGAACGCCCGTTAGGACATTACCCATGGTACGTACTCGCCGCCGTAAATCATACCGCAAGACGAAGCGGTGTAATCCTTCTCCTGAGGACGAAGGCGCTTTGTGGATAATTAACAAATATAGTAAGCATGCTGATGATGTTAGAGAGCATGCTGATGATGTTAGAGAATTAAAAGAGGCGATTGACGATAATATATTATCACCTGCTGTGGCGAAAAAGGCTCGGGCATGGTTGAAGGGCGGCAAGTCAGCACGTAAATCGACAGCACGTAAATCAACCAAGCGGAAGACAACTAAGCGTAAAGCTAAAAAGTCTTACCGGGAATCACTGACTCGCACCGAACGCGCTACGGCTCGCCGGATGTGGTTACGGAAGCAATCGCTTGCAGAGAAGCGGGCTCGTAAGGCGGCGAAGTCCTACCAAGCGCGTTATGCTAAGGGTGAGCGATTTAATCCTCGCCGTAATCCTAAATGGGAAACAACTAAAAACCGCGATGGTCACGAGTATTCTCGCGCTGACGTAATTAAGGCCATTAAAAAAATAGCGAAGCACAAAGGGGTACCTGCTCAGGACGTCATAAGAGACTTTGGTTACAGGAATTATGGTGATTACGTTGATCTGTCTAAGACTCACCGACTCAGCCGTGCTAAATCCCGCCGTAGTCGGCGTAACCCTCGCCGTAGTAGCCGTTCTTACCGCTAAATTTTAAACAAAGGTACACCACATGTTAGGCAATCACGCTGATCACTTTATGCTCGCTCAATTCAATGAGCACGTCACCGCAATTACTCCTAATGCGGGCGGTAAAAGCTTTGATGTACCGGATCGTGAGCGGGCTGGTACCGCGCACGTGACGATGCCTCGTGGCTTTCAAATGCCAGGACCGCAACGGGTGGTCAGCTCTGGGTTCGTTCCTGGAGCATCGTTCGTCGCGCCTCCTCGCTTGTCACCAGATCCCTCGGGCGCTTTGCCGGGTATGGGCAATGATCCCTCGGGTGCTTTGCCGGGTATGGGTGAAGGCGGTCAAGGTGTAGCTGTCAACTTGAACACGGCTACTTTGCTTGGTTGGGGCGTTATCGCTGCTGGTTTGATTTTCTTCTTGGGCCGTCGCAATGGTGAAGCACGTTCCGCTCCTACTGAGGCAGTAAAATAATGGCTTATCTCGCTAGTCACTTAGATGGTGGATATCTCGGCGCAGAAGCGACAAGTGCGGGTTTTACGAATGCTCCCACCTCGTTCCTGCCCATGGCTACGTCCGCGCAAGAGTTATTAGTCCCGGCTCCATTACCTGCCAACAATGGCAAAACGAACATGCTTTTATTATTTGGTGTCGCGGCTTTGGGGGCGTACCTCATCTGTCAGCACCTTAAATCAAAATAATCACCGACGACAAGGAATCAAATCATGGTACGTAGAGCACGTAAAATGACCCGCCGCGAAAAAAGCCGAGTAAATAAATCTCGTCATAAAGCGAAACGCTTAAAGCTTATTCGCAGCTCACGCACCAAGAAAGTGCGTGCTCGTAAAACCCGCAAAGCACGTGCTCGCAAGTCGACTCGTCGCGTCAGCGCTCGTCGCGGCAAAAAATCACGCGCTCGCGCTCGTCGCTAATCAAATAAATACTGATCTGTGGACCGGGGCGTTGATTTTCTATGTCGTGGCCTCTTCACTATGTTCCGAATGATGAATGGTCTGATGGTCCTCGCCAAGTTGGTGATTGGACCTTCGCTGATTGGGTTTTAGAGGATTCGCCTGATACGTTAGGTGCTAATTACCACACTCTACCAAATGCCCCCAAAAAGCGTCTTCCTATCATCATCATGTTACCGGATGGCAGTGAATGGTGCCCCGATCGCATGGTCTGGAGCGAAGCAGTGGGTTGGCATGGAGATGGGTGGGATGTGAGCGGATCGCTCGACCCACAGCACTGCACCATGACCGTCAGCCCCTCGATCAACGTCGTGAATCGGTATCATGGATGGGTGCGGGATGGTCGGCTGACGAGTGATTGCGAAGGGCGGGTACTTCCGTTCACTGACCGCATCAAACGCAGTCGCTAGCTCCGTAGTCAAAACCCTACTTACACTTTTGACATGGTCCGTTAGTGTTGGGCATGACGAAAAAAGGCGAACGCGGTTTTGCAGCTCGATCAAGTCACCTCGGGTACGATTGCTATAAAACCGGATCAATAAATAATGGGCAAGGAAATGTGCGTATTATTTTACGCTCGATCCGATTGCCGCCCTCCGTTACCGAAGAGATGCGAGCGATTCTGCCAACAGAAATGTGGTGGCCGGAGCAGGATCATTCTGGAGCGCATGCGTGCATCGATTCGGTGCTCGGTTGCGCTATTGGTTCGCTACGTGGGTGGAAAAATGCGTGGCCGGATCATGTATTTGGATTTGAGCGCTACATTGAATGGTTGGAGCGAAAAGCGCATGGAAAGCGCGGGGCAGGTGGTCCTGGTAAATTATCGCCTATTCAGCTGACCAAATTTCCAGCGCAAGTAGTAGGTATAGAGCCCCTCAGTAAAGCAGAGCAAGAGGATGGCACGCGCATAGCGATGGCACTGGTCCGTTTCGCTGATGGGAAGAGCGCGGTTCGATTGACGTTATATGCTATGCCTGTCCTATTCGGATTAGAATCGGGTGCGCCTTTAAAATTAAGTCGCGCCATGATTGACGTGATTTCGGGAGAGTTTGATATTGTTGAGCATTATCCCGGCCGCTACACGGTCGTGGGATTACCGCCTACGCTTATTCACACGATCCTCGGTGTGCGCCCCTTTAATATGAAGCGCCGGGTATCAGCCTCGGAGCGGCCGCGAGCGGTGGAAGAGATACCGCCGTTACCGGATTCACGTGAGCGGCAGGTGGCGACGAACGCAGCGGCTCCGGCTCGTAAAGCTAGTGCTGAGGTATTTTTCGAGAGCTTCCCAACGGCACCGAAGCCGCCCAAAGTACGAACGACAGTAAAGGCTCGCTAGTCTTGGTTTAAGGAAGCAGTACCATAACGCATGCTGCAACACGTTGGTGAAATCAATTCGGCCGTTAAAGGCATCAGCACGATTATTGGCACCCAGCGACCTTTCGTCGGTTTTTTGGTGAATAATTGGCCACTAACCCTCATTGGTGGGGCTGTGCTGTGGTCACGATTACGCGAGCGACACCAGAAAAAGACGTTGAGTGCGTTCAATGTGGCGACTGATTCGGGCCTCGTTTTGGCACCGCTCATTGGCATCGCCTTGATCAATCTGATGACCGCTAAAACAGAACAGGCTGCAGCAGCTGCTCCGGCCATGAATGCTGATTATTACCGAGAAGCTGCTAATAGTCCCATACCGGGAACCTAATTATGACACGTTACGACGGAACCCCTACCAGAGCTGAGAAAAAAGCAGCCAATCGTGCTAAATACAGGGCTGATCGATCTAGCCCTAAGTCGTCACCGACGAGGCAATCAACCTCTCGCAGCGGGGGATCACTTACCCCGCATCAGCAGCAATTGATGCGTGATGCTGAATCGTTCGCCAGCCAACACTACGGATCAAATTTGTCGCACGATGAGAAAAATATAATAGGTAAGCGCATACTTACCGAGTTATTTAAAGCAGGCATACCTCCTAAAGTAGTTGCACAAACACCGACAGCAGCACATCACGACATGAAATTACTCACCTATTTAGGCGATGTAGGAAGTAGTCTAAGGGATACTCGCGAGTCGGACCCTCGTCGAGGACTGCAGCTAATTGCTGAGACGGACAAGCGACTGAAAACTGCTTCAGTAGAAAGGGCTAAAGAAAATGAGATCGAAAAGAAAAAAGCCGCCGCAGAGCGTAAGAAAACCTCCGCTCTCATTGAACGTGTGCTTACGCCAGCTGCGCGAGCCCACATGAATAAGCATAAATATACTATTGAAGATTGGTTCAATCATTACGGTGATGGTGCATTTAAGGAGCCAGCGGCTGTGACCAAGTTGCGCAAGATAGCGGAGCCTCTGGGGCTTGATGCCGAAGAATTGTATGAACACGTTCACGACTACTGACTACTGACATGCGCATCCCCGTCCCTCGACCCCCTGAATGGAAGACCATGACCCGCGCCCAGAAAAAGCGCTGGAACAGGGCGATGTGGACAACGTTGCAGCGAGCGGAGCGCGAAGGTAGGTTAATAATTCATCGTGACGCCCCCAGACGTAACCCATTTAAGCTCGCTCGCCCTGCTGAGTGGGCCACTATGACCCGGAAGCAACGCACGAAGTGGAATAAAGAGCACTGGGTGCCAGATCAGTACGTTGCGGATAAGAGCCTCCTGCGAGAGCAACGCAGACTCACCAAGCGCAAGGTCAGGGCCGAGATGGCACAGCGACGCGGCGGCGGTATTTTTGGCTTAGCGAAGGCCCTGGCTCATCATCTTGACGAGTAAATGAACCCACGCCGTCGCACTTGGCGGAAGAGATGGTAGGATATGCCCATGTACAACAGCAGCCACCTCGACAGTAACGAACAGACAGGCCCCTCCCTCGACATGCATCGGCTGACGGCAAATGAGCCGCGCTGGCGTGAAGAGGGTTTCCAGATCCAGCCGAAGCGGGTTCCGGTGTCACTCGATTTAAAAAATTCAACGCGCCCGCGTGTGCATACGAAGCCGCACATGGATCTACAATTGCAGCGCATTCCGGTATTGGTGCGTCAGTCAAACCAACGTCCGGTTGAGGCTGGTGAGGGCGATCAGAGCGAGAACTGGGCACTCAGTGATCCCGGTGCACCAACCATGATCTCGCCGTGGGAAGATGGCTCCGGCAGCGGCATTCCTGGTATGGGTGATGCGCTTGATCCAGTTAGTTTTGCGCCGACGAAAAAGACCATGGCACTGTCTGTTGGCGGATTGCTGATGTTTGGTGCTTTAGCTGGCGGTTTGATTTATTTCTTAAAAAGTAAGTAATTACTCCGCCCGCACCGAATCGCGCACCTCGAAGCATTCTAAAGCCTGGATATATTTGAGCAGACTGTGATCCTTGATGTCGTGTTTATGAAAGCGCAGCCAGTATTTTACATGTTGCCACCACGACATTTTTTTGACTATCCCATTGTGATTAAGCCACATTAAATGATGTACGTGTTGGTAACGGCCGAAGGGCAGTGTTGGCACGATGTCGCGATCTAAAACAACGCGCACCGTCTTGGGGACCGCTGCATTATATTTGGTGGCGAGGGCACGTGAGCAGACGCGAGGTGATCCGAAGGTGTGCACCTGCACATCCAGCTCTGGGCGGTTTTTTGCTAATACATAGGCCAGGAGCGTTGCTACTGCACCACCAAGACTGTGCCCGGTGATGATAATTTTTTTAATGCTGCCTAATCGCGTGATGACCTGAGGGAGCACTTTATGCATGATGTCCACGAAGCCATCGTGTGCGTAATCGTCTTCCAGGCCAGGAATGGCGAGCGGCACTAATTTAGCCTGCAGATCCTCCATGATATCGTCGCTTGTCTTCGTGCCGCGAATGGTCACGTAGAGGACCCCATCGAGTCCGTCTTCAATGCGCACGGGGACCGTGTACTTGTAGGCCTCTAAAATGCGTATCGCGCTGATGAGCGGGAGCGGGGATCGTTGGGCGGTCGTGGTTTCCATGCTGCCAAGTGTACGCACAGTTAGGAGCGAGGTCGAGGGCTTACTTCCTCTTTATTATTATTACAAATGAGTGCACATGCATCAGCGGGCACAGCAACACGTTGGGTAAATGCGTCGCTATTGGATTGCGTATCGTGCGTATTTTTCCTAATCCCTAAATAAAATTCACTCATGATTTATTCCTAATCCACAGGATGACATCGCCCTTGGATGCCTGAGGGAGTGATGCGTAAAATGGAGAACCGTACTCTTTGTAAGTAGTGAGGTTGATATTATAAATGCGAGAGTATCCATATTTGATGGCCATAGGGCAACAGGTGTGGATGATTCTGCATGCGTTAATGCGGTCTGCTTCAGAGGGGTGCTCCCTGAATGATTTGAGTAGGTCACCGAATTTTAATTGTTCGTCTCGGCTCAAAGAATCGTGAGCGAGTGTCGTCAGGGCGTGAATGAAACCATTGAAGGTACCGCGCTCATGTTGAATGAATCCAGTGCCATTTGCAAAGTCACTATCCCACACGCCAAGTGGTTGAATGTCTTTAGACAGGAGGGCGATTGTTTTAGTGAGGTATTCATGGCGGAGGCATGCGGCTTCGTCGGCAAAGGTCTCACCATCGTCGGCCTTGAAGCGAGTGATTGTATATGGCTTCATTATTTACCTCCTATTTTAATAAGTACAGGCGCATGATCACGTAATTCTGGAGGGCCTTGTGGATGAGGTCGCATTTAGAATCGCCAAGTTTACCAAACTCGCTCAGCGGACCATCTTGGAAGAACGTATTACCGACACCTATGTATTTATTGAGGAGTGTGGTGTTGGTCTTTAGCTCATCCATCTTCCAGCGCACTATGTTTGTAATGTCCTTCCCCTCATATTCGTCACTAGGATCGAGGACATGCCAGAGCGCATCCTGCTCCTCTACTAAGCTCGCCAGTTTCTCCTTTACTGCAGTGAGTTCTACGGCCAATGCATTGCACGCCCCTTCGGCATCTTCATGGACGATGGGTTCATCGACGGCATCTTCTGTGGGCGGTTTAAAGTGCTTAATGAGCCAAGCGGTTTTCATGATCGCCACCGCTTGATTTTTATCTGAAGCGGTGACGTGCCACGCTGCATTGTTAGCGTGTGTGCAGATGACCTTAAAAGGGTTTATGAAGGTTACTTCTATCTTCCAACCGTAGTTCACTATTTTTAGCGTTAATGCCTGACGAGCTTCTGACGAATCGTGAAAGGGCTGTTCGTGTGGCCAAAATTTATGTGGTGGATTACGCTCAACCCACCCATCGCTGGCCCGGCACCAGTTCATGAAATAAATGCCGCACCACTCATTTAATTTATCGTCATCAGTGGGCATAACGGAATCAGTGCTTATTCGCCTCATGATTTCGTAGGCGTTTGGTGGAGCAACGTACCCAGCAGGTGAATCGGGCGAAGCTATTCTCGCTAGATATCCAAGAGCGGTCGGTAGCTCATTACCTGCTACCTCTGCTTCTTTCTGCACACCGAAATAAACAGCGCGACACAAAGCAGTGCCGTAATTAGTGTAAACACCTTTTCCGAGTAATGACCATTTACCTGCTGTAAATACTTTCGGTGCTTTTTTTACGACACTGACCTTGTGGATTTGCGTGTTATTTTTGGCGTCCCAATCACGATGCCAGTTGATTGACCACCCATTTGCCAGCATATGCTCAACAAGTAATTTAATGGCGTAATCATTTCCGGCAAAGAGCGTGGAACCTGATCCTAGTATGCTCCCCTTGCTGTCGTGCCAATCACTACCCTGCATAATGACCCACCCCAAGACATTGCTAGCGACCCAGTTGTGGACATTCGTAGGTAAGTCATGAACGGTGGTGAGGCTTATGGGATCGTCGGTATTCATGATTTAGCCTTTTTATCCCGAGGTATGTATTTAATGCCGAGCCAATACCGGATCACGAGCCGGAAGAACCAGTTCGGTTTTTTGTTGTAGGCAGTCCAGTGAAAGGAGCCATCGCACCAGACCCACTCACCGACGGGGACGGGCGCAGAGAAGGGGAGGCATTCGCTCGTGACGTCTTTATATTTTACGGCAGGTGCGCCTTTTTTATTGTGCTCATGACTATCCGGTTTGTGAATAGTTTCTGTGTCGGCCTGCGGATTGACGGGTGCTGAATTTAGTGCTTGTTGTGGATACTGTTGCTTATGCGTGTTCATGAGTGTCCTATTACTAACATAAGGAGATACCTCTACCCGCCCCGTACCACTACAGAGAAGGCAGGATGCTCCCGACGGGTAATGTCCTACACCATCACAATTATGGCAGTATTGCTTCACACCTTCACCACACACGCTATGAGTAGGGCAGTAACCGCAAATAAGAGTATGACCAGGACGCAACCCCACGTATTGCCGTTTAAGTTTTTCATGGAGCCTCCACCTGATCTACTGCTCGTTTTTTCTCAATAAAACCAAAATCCTCATCCGGATGCTTCACACCCATTTCTCCCCAAATCGCTTTCGCTGCGAAGTACGGTACCGATTCTAAGCCTGATTGGAGTTCCGTATTCCGCACAGCGACCTGCTCACCGCGATGAATAAGCATGGTCACGATATCAAACAAGGTCACGCAATCGCCGCGCATCCGGTCCATGGATAATTGTAACTTCGCCTCATCCGCTGCATCGCGTTTTAAAGCCCGTTCCGTGCGCACCCCTTCAGATGCCCATTGGAGCCAAAATAGTTTCGGGTTCGGTAACGCGGCGAAGAAGTCGAGCTGTTTTAGCGAGCGGGGTTGCCCATCAATGAAGCATATTTTCTTGCCTGCTGCTTGGTGCTCCTCGATAGTATCGGTGCACATCGCCATGGTCTCCGTTTCGGTATGAGCCGGAGCCGCTGAGCCTTTAAAATAACTGGGCGGGTACTTGGCCCGCATCCTCTTCCCGACCTCGACCGTGCCGATACCAGGGAACTTACTCAGCATATCCATCAGGGTCGTTTTCCCGACGTTGGTAGGGCCTATGACGAAGACTAAGGGGATGAGCGGCTTCTGATGTAGCATCGCCGCCTGGACCGCTGAGCGAGCTAGTGCGACCTGCTTAATAGCATCAGGGCTAAAACGGCGCTCATTCGATTCGTCGGGATCGAAAGCGCCTGTAACATCGAGTAGTTGCTCGACAGCTTGGCGGAAGGATTTAGGGGCGGGTGTGTTCATTCGTCCATACCTTTCGTCTCATCTAATAAATCATTATACGGATTTGTAAACGCAACCCACACACCATCGGGGCCGAAGTAACCACCGAAGTAACCACCGAAGCTGCCTGCTGTTTTACCTCGTTTACCGACGAGCTTGCTGGAGCACTTCGGCAAGAAGTAATGCAAGAGCTTGCCCCTCTTCCGGTCCAGGTGCCGCTCGATGCCGAGCACGTCGTGCATGAACGCATTGTCATCAGCGGCCATGAGTTTAGCGAGATCTAACGGACACCCATTCAAATGACAGGCCGTGATGTCCCTTGACATATTAAAAGGGGTATCGAGAAGATCCATCAGCGTTTTGAGGCGCCCCATACGTTCCATTATTTTATTGATGAGCGCACGATCTTGATTGTTCAGGTCGAATTTTACAGTCATGGGTTGTGTCCTTACAGTCATGGGTTGTGTCCTAAAAATGGTGGTGGTTCGGGTGGGCCATCAGGTGCGCTCCGCATTTGGTACGCGCTGCGACACCATCACACCAGGAGCAACCTGCACCATCTGCATCTCATAACCTTGCTCCTGCACCTGCTTTTCATGCGCCTCTTTATCGGCCTTTTTCTTGGCGATGACCTGATCCCGTACCGTGGCCGATTCAATCAAACGCTGCTTGGTACAAATTAAATAAATTACTAATTTTTCAAAATCCCAAGCGTGAAAATAATACTTATCGTTCGTCACATTATCGACATTTATCGGGTCCGTGTCTTGGAAGATGACTGGGAGTTTCGTGTCGCGCCAATCCACTTCGATAACACGCTT
>Ga0209702_10007469_pt1 | contig 13353 bp, 12 predicted proteins | sample FRY01_FD_187210 | JGI IMG/M metagenome (GOLD analysis project Ga0209702, IMG submission 187210) | Freshwater microbial communities from Lake Fryxell liftoff mats and glacier meltwater in Antarctica - FRY-01 (SPAdes) (version 2) | ecosystem: Environmental > Aquatic > Freshwater > Ice > Glacier... | reverse complement strand
TCGGCTCAAACCCAGCCCGCGCCGGTGCCGGGTGCTGCGCGCATGGTTCGACCGCATCTTCCTGCGCCAGACAGGCTTTGCGACGCTGGATCGCCTGCTGGCTCGCTTGCATGCCAACAAAGACAAACTGCGGAGGGTGCTGGAGCGCCCGGAGATACCGCTTCACACCAACGGTTAGCAGAACAATATCCGTTGTCAGGTCACGCGGCGTAAGGTCAGTGGCGGGACACGAAGCGATCTCGGGCGCGATTGCCGCGATGCCTTCCTGGGATTGGCGAAGACCTGCATGAAGCAGGGAACCACATTCTGGGATTATCTTGGGGATCGCTTCAAGATACCGGGCCATCGCGGCGTTCGACTGTTGGCCGACTACATCCGATGTCCCGGCCAGACAGCCTGATCCCAGCCGCCGAAACCAGGATCGCCACCGGTTTTGCCTCTATTACGGCCCCAGGTCGTAGTGCGTTGAATTAGCGTGATAAAACGGTGTCGATCCGGTCCTTAATTAGTAATCGCGTGTGCAGCGCGATGGCAACTCGGAACGAATCTCCGGCCCCAGGACCGCGAAACCGTCCTCAACTCTCGAAGAATCCCGCATAGGAGCGGCTCAGCAGGGCTGTTTGGCGGGAAGGCGTATATACGCTCCCTCAGGGCGCTGGCAGGGTACGGCACTTCCACCGATGAACCCGTTTTCGATGTGTGCCAGCGCTGAAAAAAACACGTGGTTTCTGATGGGTTTGGCGTCAGACTTGTTGACCGCTAGGGGGCAACGAACGCCGAAATCGGCTTCTCTGAAGGCCGGTTGTCTCCGGACCTGTGGACTGGCGTGATTTGGTACGGTCTTGAAACTACAATCGGAACAAAGACTTGCTCTTGGCGTTCGGGCAGGTGGTGTCGCGAGACCGATTGGTGCCGGGATCGAATCCTCGCTTGCTCGTACGCCAACAAAGTCGGCATGGTTACCCGAGGAACCCAACGGAGGAAGAGTGATCGGTGATTGCGCCGTTGATCCCGCCGGCGAAGCGCGACGGCAACAAGCGCAGGGTAGAAGTGCACGAGATCGCCAACGGGTTGCTGTACGGTCCTTCAACCAGATTCGAAAAATGCCGTTCTTGCTGCTGCCGCGGCCACTGCGCGACCAAGGCTACCTGGCTCTGGCCCCCGATAGCGCCGCACAAGCCTGTGCAGTTCATCGAGCCTGCCTGGCTCATCGATCAGCCGCAGCACCTCCCTCTGCCAGGCAGGCAGGTCGTCCGGGTCGATCGCCGGCATCAGGTTTTCCGAAGCCTCGCGGAGGGCGGGGTGGGTGCCCGTCAGCACTGGCGTGCCGCAAGCAAGGCTCTCCGCCACCGGCATGCCGAACCCCTCCGCGAAGGAAGGGAACAAAGTAACGAGTGCACGCCGATAGCACTCCGCAAGTTGCTCATCGGGCAGACCATCCAGCACGACAAGGTGCGGTGTCATGCGCCAGTCGCGTGTCGTCCAGAGCCGCACGGCGTCCACACCCCAGCCCCAGCGGCCGACGAAGACCAGCCGCGGCAGGCGCTCCGGCGGCAGGCGACGGCGCAGTCTGTCCCACAGCCGCAGGAGCAGCAGGTGGTTCTTTCGCACTTCGATGGTCGAGCAGAACAGCACGAAGGGCCGGTCTGTGGCGAAGGGCAGGGGGAGCGGCACGGAAGGCGGCCGGCCAATGGCGGGGACGATGCTCGGGTGGACGATCTCGACCGTACCGCGCATGGGCCGCTCCCTGCTCGCCTCGGCGAGGCTTGCGGCGCTGTGGGCCGACACGGCGACCAAGTGGTCGGCCTCGGCCAGCACCTCCAGCATCCCGGCGATGAAGCCCCGTACCTCGCGACCTCCGATGAGTTGCGGCACTTCCCAGGGCAGCAGGTCATGCACGACGCCAACGAAGCGCCCGCCTTGCGCCGTCCAGGCCCGGAACATCCGCGGATCTGCATAATCCCAGGGATTGGCGACGCTGACGAGCACCTCGCCATCGGGCAAGGGCGCATCGGGCATGAGGGCGTCCGAACACGCAGGGGGAAGACGCAGCCGGCGCATGGCGAGCAGCACAAGGGCCATGGCCGACCGCAGCGGGGCCGGCGCCAGTTGCCTCGCCATGCCGGCAAGCGCCGTTGCGCCATGCCATCAGCGCCAAGCGGGCGGCCGTGACGGCCCGGCAGTGCCGGCAGTTAGTATCCCGAACCGCCAACCCAGCCATTCGGCTTCGGCCTCGTCCAATGGGCGGTAGCCGCCGGCCGCCGCGTCGTGGCGCAGCAGGCGCAGAGTGACGCGTCGGGCCTTCAGCGCCTCCGCCACCTCTGCCTCCACACGGCTGAGGCCCATCGGCGTCAACCAGCCATGTTCGAGCGTGCGTGTCAGGTCGAGCAGCACGCGGGGCCGGTCCGGCTGTTCTGGCGCGACGGCGACTGGCCGAGGCGCGGCGCGGAAGAGGACCGCAAGCAGCCGTGCCGTGACGCCGTACGCGTCGAATTCGGCGCGGACACGCTCGAATCCCGCGCGTCCCAGGCGTTCGCACAGGGCGGGGTCGTTCGCCAGCCGGCGCAGGGCGGCGGCCAGCGCTGCCTCGTCGCCTTCGGGCGCCAGCAGCCCGTCCTGTTCGTGGCGGACAAGACTCGCCGGGGCACCGGCGGCGAAGGCCACCACTGGGCGGCCATGGGCCCAGGCCTCGATGATGGTCCGTGCAAAGGTCTTCGGCCCGCCGGAGTGGGAGACCGAGGTGACCGCCACGGCCAGGCAGTCCCGCAGCAGCGACGAGGGGTCCGGCACATAGGGTTCCAGACTCACCAGGCCTTGCAACCGCAGCGTCGCAATCTGCTCCGTCAGCGCAGCGACCTGCGCCGGATCGTGCTGGTAGCCGATGGAGCGCACAGGCAGAGGCCGGTCCGCATCCCGCAGCAGGGCAGCCGCAGCGATCAGGTGGCGATGTCCCTTCCACAGGTTGACCGTGGCCAGATGAAGCACCGGAGCGCCCGCCGGCGGCGGGTGTGGCGGAGCGGCCAGTTCCGCCATGTCCGGCAGCACGACGGCCCAGAGCGGGCCGCGCGGCACGACATGGGGCTCCAGGTAGCCGGGCCGGCGCAGCACGGCTTCGTCCGGCACCAGAACCATCGCGCCCGGCAGCCGCGCCAGTACGCCGGGCAGGTCCTGCCAGAGGAAATCCCGCACATAGACGTGGCTTCGGGCGCACAGGCCGGGCAGCCAGCGCGCCGCCTCGGCCAAGATGCGGGCCGAGGTCTCGGTGTTGGCGAGCACCGCCTGCGGTCGCAGGCGGGCATACAGCGCGATGAAGCGCTGTAAGGCGCGGTTGAACCCTGGTTTGTCCACTGTCCCGACGACCTCGATCCGCGTCGCCGGACGTGCCATGCGGCGCAGTTCGGCTAGGTGGATCGGCGATTCCACCAGGATGCAAACGCGCTGCTCTGGCGGCAGGTGGCGCAGGATGATCTCAACGCTGCGTTCGGCGCCGCCATAGCCTGAACTGGTCGAGACGATCAGCAGTGGGCCCGACGTCGTCACGGTCTCCGGCCCCGCCAGCACGTCATGGCATGACATCGGCGGAATCGTAGGTGGCCACCCGCGGCAGCAGGACCGTGTCCGCGCGTAGCGCAATCTGGCGGCAGTCCACCAGGTCCAGCAGGCGCCGGATGGTCAGGCCCGGGCGCGGCGGGTCGATACCTAGCCGCACCTGGATCGCCGGGGCGATCTCGATCCGGCTGCGGCGGCTCTCGATCTCCGCCGCCCAGAATTGCCAGAAGGCGAGCTTATGGGCGTCGTTCTTGTGGCGCAGAGAGATAGTGTTGCTGCCGTCGTCCCGCTGGCGGTAGTCGCCGACGATTTGGTCGATTGCGGCGTAGGAGAATGGGTGTCGCGCACCGAGCTGCAGATGCCAGTCGTAATCCTCGTAAATCGGTAGGCTCTCGTCAAGGCGGAGGTCCTCCGGCGCGATGCGGGTGCGGTCCACCAGCATGCCGTGGAACTGGCAGAAGCCCTGGCGGAAGGCATCCAGCAGTCCATGTCCCGACATCCGCCCCGTCCGCGCGATACCGATGCCGAGCGGCACCGCGGCGGAGGCCGCGACCCCCTTCAGCGCGATGCCGGCGAAGGCGACGGCGCAGCCACTGTCGCGCAACTCGTTCACCAGCACCGCGTGCGCGTCGGGATAGAGTGTGTCGTCGTAGTCTAGCAGCCTGTCGGACTTAGCGGTTTCGCGCAATTATCCTACGTGAAAAGCCAACGATATATCATTTTATTTTGTCAATGCCACATTGTGCGAAAGAAACTTCCGAAATTTTCCCATTTTTGCCTAACTCCGACAGGCTGCTAGCACGCCGAGATAGCGGCCCCGCGCGCGGGCGATGCCGGCATTGACCAGGGCGGTTCGCGCATCGGCCAGCCCCTCGGTGCGCGTGTAGGACACCACCTCCAGTTCCACCGAGAGGTCGAGCCGGCGATAGGCTTCGAGCGCCGTTTCCAGCGATTGCAATGCCTCTGGCGAAAAGCGATGGGTCACCAGCAGCACGCGCTGCGGGCGCCGGGTCTGGGCGATCAGGCTGAGCAGCGCCGCGGCCAGTTCCGCGAAGCGGGACGGGTCGTGGAAGCGGACTATGGTCTCGACGGTGTCCTGCGTCACGGCGTACCCTTACCACCGTGCCGGGGCGAAGCCGAAGCCGTGCGACCAGTCGGCGAAGGAGGGGTCGCGGCCGAAGCGGTCCGCCGGTGCGACGGGCACATCCGCGCCGTGGCGGCGGATCTCGGCGGCAATTGTCTCCGCGGCCTGCCCCGCGCCCCAAAGCCTGGCGAGGACATGGCCTTCGCGCAGCAAGGCGAGGTTCACCCAATCCTCCACGCCCGGCGCCGGCTGCGCGCCGACATAAAGCGCCGACGGGCAGGTCTTCACGCCGAGCCCGGCCTGCCGAGCACGCCAGGAAAGATCCACCGCGGCCAACCGGTCCAGCGCGGGCTCGAAGCCGCCGATCCGCAGAACCTCGGCGACGGGCAGCAGCAGGCAGCCGCCGCCGGCCCAGCGGGTCTCGAAGGTCAGCGGATCCGAAAAGCGCGGGTGTTCCTGCGGGAAATCGGTGGCAGCGACTAGCAGCCTGTCGGACTTAGCGGTTTCGCGCAATTATCATGCGTGAACAGCCGAAGATATATCATTTTATTTTGTCAATGCCGCATTGCGCGAAAGAAACTTCCGAAATCTTCCCGTTTTTGCCTAACTCCGACAGGCTGCTAGGTGCGCGGCAGGTCGGTGGTCGACAGCCCGGCGCGCTCGAAGGCGTCGAGGTTGAGCCACATCACTGCCGAGGAGGAGTTGTGCGGCATGGAAACCAACCGCCCCTGCGTGTCGGAATAATAGCCGCGCACGCCGGCGAGGTAGCGCTTCGGGTCGATCTCCAGCCCCGCCTCGCCCATCAGCTCCCAGGTGGGGCGGATGGCGGCGCCGGCGGCCATCATGGTGGCGGTGCCGACCTCGAATACCTGGGCGATATGCGGCGGGGTGCCGGCGCGCCAGGCGGCGATGGCGCCGGTCATCACCTCGACATAGGAGCCGCGGAACGTCGCCACCACGCGGTAGCGGTCCTGGCTGGCGTTGAAGCGCTCAACCTGCTCGGCCACGCGCTCGCCGAGCGCCCCGCCCAGCCCGTACCAGAATTGCACCTCGGTGCGCCCGCCGGCGCCGGTCTGGGCGCGGGCGGAGGGCGCGATGGCCGGTGCGGCTAGAACCGCGCCGGTGCCGAGAAGAAGGGAGCGGCGGCGCATGAGCAATTCTCCATAAGGACGTCATCGTGACGCCTACAGATACCCGCCGATGATGTCGGTCGATTTACGGTTTCAAGACACATCTGTGAACCCGCGGCCATGCCGGGTTCTGCCCGGCATCCCCGGCCGGGTGAAGCCCCTCCGCTACGCGCGGCTCATCCACGCGCAGCAGCACCCGCGTCATCAGCACCATCACGTTCGGCGCGTTGAACCCGTGCATCGCACCCGCCAGCAGCGGAACCGGCAGCCCGCCGAACACGCTGACGGCCAGCAACGCCCCGCCATGGCAAGGCGGAGGCGACGAGGAAGGCAACCAGGGGTGACAGCGCGGACACGCGCCTACTTCAGGCCCACCCTGTGCTTGCGCAGGGGGATTTCGCCGCGTTCGCCACTCGTTCTATACCGGCGGCCATGACCGATTACCTCACCCGCCTGAACCCTGAGCAGCGCGAAGCCGTGGAGGCGCTCGACGGCCCCGTGCTGGTGCTGGCCGGCGCCGGCACCGGCAAAACCCGCGTGCTCACCACCCGCTTCGCCCATATCCTGCTGAGCCGCCGCGCCGTCCCCAGCCAGGTCCTGGCCGTCACCTTCACCAACCGCGCCGCCCGCGAGATGCGCGAGCGCGTCTCGGCGATCGTCGGCGGCCCGGCGGAAGGGTTGTGGCTCGGCACCTTCCACGCCCTGTGCGCCCGCATGCTGCGCCGGCACGCCGAACTCGTCGGCCTGACCAGCAGCTTCAACATCCTGGACACCGACGACCAGCTCCGCCTGCTGAAACAGGTGATGGAGGCCGCCCGCGTGGACACCAAGCGCTGGGCGCCGCCGGCGCTGATGGCCATCATCCAGCGCTGGAAGGACCGCGGCCTGCCGCCCGCCCGCATCACCGCCGCCGAGGACTCCGATTTCGCCGGCGGCGCCGCACGGCGCCTCTACGTGGATTACCAGGCCCGCTTGCGCGCCGTGAACGCCGCCGATTTCGGCGACCTGCTGATGCACATGACCGAGATCCTGCGCGACCACGCCGACGTGCTGGCCGACTATCACCGCCGCTTCCGCTACATCCTGGTCGACGAGTACCAGGACACCAACACGGTCCAGTATCTTTGGCTGCGGCTGCTGGCCCAGGGCAACCACAACATCTGCTGCGTCGGCGACGAGGACCAGTCGATCTATTCCTGGCGCGGCGCCGAGATCGAGAACATCCTGCGCTTCGAGCGCGACTTCCCCGGCGCGAAAGTGGTCCGCCTGGAACGCAACTACCGCTCCACCGAACAGATCCTGGCCGCCGCCTCCACCCTCATCGCCCACAACGAGACCCGCCTCGGCAAGACCCTGCGCAGCGGCCGCAACGACGCCACCGGCGAGAAGGTGGAAGTGGTCGGGCTGTGGGACTCCGATGAGGAGGCCCGCATGGTCGGGGACCGCATCGAGAGCCTGCGCCGGAGCGGCGATTTGCTGGCCGAGATGGCGGTGCTGTTCCGCACCGGCGCCCAGACCCGCGCGGTCGAGGAGCGGCTGATCACGCTCGGCATCCCCTATCGTGTCATCGGCGGCCTGCGCTTCTATGAGCGCCAGGAAATCCGCGACGCCATCGCCTATGCCCGCCTGCTGCACCAGCCGGCCGACGACCTGGCCTTCGAGCGTATCGTCAACCTCCCCCGCCGCGGCGTCGGCACCACCGCGCTGGCGCAACTCCATGCCACCGCCCGCGAACGCGCGATCCCGCTCTATGCCGCCACCGAGGCGCTGGTGACCGAGGGCGTGCTGAAGGGCAAGCTGCGCGACAGCCTGCGCGAGTTGCTGGCCAACTTCACCCAATGGCGCCGCGGCATCGAGCGCGACGGCCACGTCCTCACGCTTCAGGCCATGCTCGACGAAAGCGGCTATACCGAGATGTGGCGCCAGGACAAATCGCCCGAAGCCCCGGGGCGGCTTGAGAACCTCAAGGAATTCGTCCGCGCGCTGGCCGATTTCGAAACCCTGTCCGGCTTCCTCGACCACGTGTCGCTGGTGATGGAGAACGAGCAGAACACCGAAACCGACCGCGTCAGCCTGATGACCCTGCACGCCGCCAAGGGGCTGGAGTTCGACACGGTGTTCCTGCCGGGCTGGGAGGAGGGGCTGTTCCCCAGCCAGCGCACCATGGACGAAAGCGGCGCCAAGGGCCTGGAGGAAGAACGCCGCCTTGCCTATGTCGGACTCACCCGCGCCCGTCGCCGCGCCATCGTCAGCCACGCCGCCAACCGCCGCCTCTATGCCAACTGGCAGAGCAGCATCCCCAGCCGCTTCCTCGACGAATTGCCCGACGAGCACGTCAAGCGCACCGGCTCGGCGGCGATGGAGCGCGAGCGACGGCTGACCGCCACGCCGGTATTCTCCTCGGCCTTCCCCGTCACCGCCCGCCGCCCGCGCGTGACCGAGGCGTGGGAACAGCCCGCCCGGCCCCAGCGCGCCGACCGCATCCCGGTCGGCACCCGCGTCTTCCACCAGAAGTTCGGCATGGGCACCGTCACCCGCGTCGAGGACGACAAGCTCGACATCGCCTTCGACAATGCCGGCGACAAGCGGGTGATCGACCGGTTCGTGGAACGCGCCACATGAGAACCCGCCACGCCACCCAGCTGGAAACGGTGTCGGTGACGGTGCCGGAGGACGCGCTGGAAGCGTACGAGTCGGCGCTGGCCGTCGCCTGCGGCACGGTCGGCTTCTTCCTCGACGAGGAAACCGGGCTGTGGACGCTGGAGGGCGTGAAGGACCGCGGCGTCGGGGAGGCCGAACTCATTGCCGCCCTCACCCTGGCCGCTGCCCTCACCGGCACCGCCGCCACGCCCACGCGGGCGCATACGGAGTCGGAGGGCTGGCTTGCCCGCACGCTGGAGGCTTTCCCGGAACAGCTGGTGGGCGCGCGCTTTGCCGTGCGCGGCACGCACCTGCCCGACGCGCCCACCCCGGGGCGCATCGCCGTGGTGCTTGATGCCGGCATCGCCTTCGGCTCCGGCGAGCATGGCTCGACACGGGGGTGCCTGCGGGCCCTTGAACGCGTGGCGCATCGCCGGCCTGCGCGCATTCTCGATCTTGGCACCGGCTCCGGCATCCTGGCCATGGCGGCGGCCAAGCTGCTGCACCGGCCCGTGCTGGCGACCGACATCGACCCGTGGTCGGTGCGGGTCACACGCGAGAACGCCGCGCGCAATCAGCTTGCCGGCCGGCTGCGGGCGGTGCGGGCGGATGGCTGGACTGCGCCGGTCCTGACCCGTCTGGCGCCGTATGACCTTGTGTTCGCCAATATCCTGGCCCGCCCGCTCACCCAGATGGCCCGCCATTTGGCGCGCCATCTGGCGCCGGGCGGCACGGCGATCCTGGCCGGGCTGCTGACCACCCAGGCGCGCTGGGTGATCCAGGCGCACCGGGCGCAGGGACTGGTGCTGGAGCGGATGCTGGTGGAACGCGGCGGGATGGGCGATGCCATCGGCCGGGGCTGGGCCACGCTCATCCTGCGCAAGAGAAAGTGATCGGCCCGCCCCACTGGGGGCAGGGGGCGGGCCGATCGTCCGCGGCGCCTTCGGGGGGAGAAGGGCGCCGCGAAGCGGGTTGTCAGACCCCGGCGATACGCCCGGCCTGCAGCATGGCCACCGTACGGTCTTGGTCGCGCCGCGCGACGAAGCCGTCGGCGAAGATCATCGGCACTTCGCCGCGGCTGATCCCGATATCGGCGAGCTGCGCGTCGGACAGGGCGGCGACCTCGTCGATCCGGCCCTGGCGCCCGGCCCAGGCCGAGACGGCGACGAACATCCGGGCAAACGGCCCAGGGCGCGGCGGCTCCAGGTATTCCGGCGTGTCCTGGAAATAGTGCGACATCGTGCCGGGCATCATGAGGGCCAGCTGTTCCTTGCTGACATGCGCGGTCATGGGGATAGTCCTTGGGGATGGTGATCGTGGCGGGCGTTTGGCACTCTCGCCATCGGCCACGCGATCATCGTGTGACAGCGATATAGCAACGGCGCTGCGTTAGGAAAACTATCGTCTTCGCAGGTGCAGCATTGCGCTGTACGCATGATTGGTTAACAAGCTATGCATCAAATGTAATCCTGCCGTGAGGTCCACTCCGATGTCTGACACCACCCCCGCCGACCGCCTCGCGGCCCTGCGTGCCGAACTGGCCCGCCAGGGGCTCGACGGCTTCCTGGTCCCGCGCGCCGACGAGCACCTTGGCGAGTATGTTCCGGCCCGCGCCGACCGGTTGCGCTGGCTCACCGGTTTCTCCGGCAGCGCCGGGCTGGCGATCGTGCTGGCGGATAAGGCGGCCGCCTTCACCGATGGTCGCTATGTGCTCCAGCTTGCCGAACAGACCGACCCGGCGCTGTGGGAGCGGCGGCACATCACCGACGAGCCGCCCGCCGACTGGCTGGCGCAGCACGCGCCCCGGGGGGGGGGCATTGGCTACGACCCGCTGCTGTTCAGCGAGGAGGCGGTGGGTCGTTTCGCCGAGAAGGGTGCGGCGCTGGTGGCGGTGCAGGCCAATCCGATTGACGCAGTATGGGTGGGGCAGCCGGCCGCGCCAATGGCCCCGGCGCTGCCGCATCGGATCGAATTCGCCGGGCTGGAGTCGGCCAGGAAGCGCGAGCAGGTCGCCGCCGCGCTGGTGGCCGAGAAGCAGGATGCGGCGGTGGTGACCGATCCGGCCTCGATCGCCTGGCTGCTGAACATCCGCGGCGACGACGTGCCGTTCACGCCGTTCGCGCTCGGGTTCCTGGTGATCCATGCCGATGCCGGCTGCGAGTTGTTCATGGCGCCCGAGAAGGTGCCGTCCGAGACCCGCGCGTGGATCGGCAATGCCGTCTCGGTGCAGGACCGCACGGCGCTGCCGGGCGCGCTGGCGCGGCTGAAGGGCCGTCGGGTGCGCGTGGATGCCGGCGGGTCGCCGGCCTGGTTCGCGCAGACGTTGCGGGCGGCGGGGGCGGAGGTGGTGGCGGGGATGGACCCGTGCATGCTGCCCAAGGCGCGCAAGAACGAGGTGGAGCGGCAGGGCAGCCGCAACGCGCATCATCGCGATGCGGTGGCGGTGTGCCGGTTCCTGCGCTGGATGGAGCAGGCTGCCGGGCGGGCGACGGAGATGTCCGCGGCGGCGAAGCTGGTGGCGCTGCGCGAGGAGGTGGCGATGTTCCGCGGCGAGAGTTTCCCGGCGATCTCCGGCTCCGGGCCGAACGGCGCGATCATACACTATCGTGTGTCGGAGGACACCGACCGGGCGATCGGGGCGGATGAGTTGTACCTGATCGACAGCGGGGCGCAGTATTCGGACGGGACAACGGACATCACGCGCACGGTGTGGACCGGGCCGGGGGCGCCGCCGGAGGAGATTCGGGCGCGGTGGACGCGGGTGCTGAAGGGACACATCGCGCTGGCGACGCTGGTGTTCCCGAAGGGGGTGTGCGGGCCGCATGTCGATGCCTTCGCCCGCGCCGCGTTGTGGCAGGTGGGGCTCGACTACGACCACGGCACCGGGCACGGGGTCGGGAGCTACCTGAGTGTGCACGAGGGGCCGGTGAGCATCTCGCGTGCGGCGCGGGCGATTGCGATCGAGGCGGGGATGATCCTTTCGAACGAGCCGGGGTTCTATCTGCCGGGGGCGTATGGCATCCGGCTGGAGAACCTGATCCTGGCGGTGGAGGCCGAGTTCCCGGAGGCGGCGAAGCCGTTCCTGCGGTTCGAGACGCTGACCTGGGCGCCGTTCGACCGGCGGCTGATCGACGGGGCGTTGCTGACGCGCGCGGAGGTGGAGTGGATCAATGCCTACCACGCGCAGGTGGAGGCGATCGTCGGGCCGGGGCTGGAGGGGGCCGAGCGGGCGTGGCTGGCGGGGGCTTGTGCGGCGTTGAGGTGAAGGAAGCAAGAATCTTCTTTTTCTGAAGAAAAAGAAGCAAAAAGACTTTCCATCCCTTTGCGCCCGTCAGAACGATCAGGCGATGCGCAAACGGACAGAAGTTTTTTGGTTCTTTTTTTTCAAAAAAGAACTGCTTTCTCCTACTTCTTGCGCGTGGTGTGCAGGATGCCGTCGGACTTGAGTTGTTCGATCTCTTGTTCCGAGTAGCCGAACTGGGCGAGGACTTCTTCGCCATGCTGGCCGAAGGTGGGGGGCTTGGCGCGGGTGCCGCCGGGGGTGCGGGACATCTTGATGGGGGTGCCGAGGCCGGTGTAGCCATCGAGTTTGGTGACCATCTGGCGGGCCTCGGTGTGGGCGGCGGCCATCGATTCGTCCACGTGCATGACCGGGCCGGCGGGCAGGCCCATGTTGAGCAGGCGCAGGCAGAGTTCCTGGCCGTCCTGGTCGGCGAGCGCCGCCTGGAACATCTCGATCATCGCCGGGCGGTTGGCCAGCCGGTCGGCGTTCTTGATGAAGCGGGGGTCGATGGCCATCTCGGGGCGGCCGAGGGCCTCGCACATTTTGCGAAATTGCCCGTCATTGCCCGAGGCGATGAAGATCTCGCAGGTTTTCGTCTTGTACTTCTCGTACGGCGCCAGGTTGGGGTGGGGGTTGCCCAGCGGGGCGGGGCGCTTGTTGTTGAGGAAGAAATTGGCCGCCTGGGGGTGCAGCAGGGCCATGCCGCAATCGTGCAGCGTCATGTCGAGATACTGGCCGCGGCCGGAAACGGTGCGTTCGTAGAGGGCCATCGAGATGGCGATCACCGAGTAGAGGCCGGTGGCGAGGTCGACGATCGGGGTGCCGATGCGCAGTGGGCCGGTGGTGGGGTCGCCGTTGATGGACATCAGGCCGGTCATGGCCTGGAGGATGGCGTCGTAGCCGGGCAGGCCGCCGAGGGGGCCGTGGCCGCCGAAGCCCGACACCCTGCAATGGATGAGGCGGGGGAATTTCGGCTCCAGGTCCTTTTCGTAGCCGAGGCCCCATTTCTCCATGCCGCCTGGCTTGAAGTTCTCGACCAGGATGTCGGCGGTCTCCAGCATGCGCAGCAGGATGGACTTTCCAGCGGGCTTGGAGATGTCGAGCGCGATGGAGCGTTTGTTGCGGTTGACGCCGATGAAGTAGCTGGCGTCCTCGCCCCCGCTTGGATTGGTCACGAACGGGGGCCCCCAGTCGCGGACCTCGTCGCCCTGCGGCGGCTCGATCTTGATGACGTCTGCCCCGTGGTCGGACAGGATCATGGTGCAGTAGGGGCCGCCGAGGACGCGGGTCAGGTCGATCACCTTGAGGCCGGCGAGCGCGCCGGGGGAGGCGGCGAGGCCTTTGCCCTTTGGCTGTACCGGGGTGGTGGCGTCGTTCATGGCGGGGGTCCTCGTCGCGATTGGGGCGAGTGTAGCGCGGGGGCGGCGGGGGGCGAAACCGGGGGATATTGTTATGATTGCGCAATGAAATTGTCATGGCTTGGCGGGGCCGGTACGGCCCGCGGATTTTGGCGCCAGCGCGGTTCAGGGCGGGCCGCGGGCGGATTCCGATGGGAGGGTGGGTGCTGCCCTGGGGCGGCGGCGCGCGCCGCGGTTGGGGCCGGGGCCGATGGCCCAGAGCATCGGGTGCTCGCAGGCCAGGTGGGTGCCGTCGGTGGCGAGCCTGGG
>Ga0209702_10007462_pt1 | contig 13371 bp, 12 predicted proteins | sample FRY01_FD_187210 | JGI IMG/M metagenome (GOLD analysis project Ga0209702, IMG submission 187210) | Freshwater microbial communities from Lake Fryxell liftoff mats and glacier meltwater in Antarctica - FRY-01 (SPAdes) (version 2) | ecosystem: Environmental > Aquatic > Freshwater > Ice > Glacier... | reverse complement strand
GGAAATGTAATCGTCCAAAGACGCCGGAAGAAACATCAACTGTTCTCTGCTTTCTCCTTGAATGTATCTCATGATTTAAAGATACAAAGTAAGGCGCGGAAGACAAAGATTTAATAATTAACAATAGGGGGAAGTTTTTAGACAGTCTGACGGTTTGCGGCTAAAAGAAGTTGGCGATTTTCACCACAAATGTTCATACGAAGCACTAATGTTTGTTCAACCACAAAACTGTCATACGAAACACCGAGCCGCCAATTTTTTTTAGGTGCTGTTACCTGCTGGCCTTCCTTTTTTATTTCGCTGTATGCCTTGTAAATATTGAGTTTCTGTGTCATTGTCTGCTGTGTTTGTCGGGCGGTGTGTTGATGTATTTTTATTTTTTTTGAAGCGTTGGGAAATTTTTTTAAAACAATTTTTCTCTGCGTTGGCAAAGCAAGCTCTTTTGCAATTTTTGGTCTGTGTGTTGGCTTGTGCGAATTGCAAATGTGCTTGCTTTTAGCGTTGGCTTTCCTTTGGTTTCATAAATATTGATATTAAAAGTCCTATACCTACAACTACATCAACAATATTCCAAATTTGTCTGCCCAATGATATTTTTATGAATGGTTGAAATAATATTGCCAGTCCGATATAAATAAACATTTCGGTCTGTCTGCCTTGTTGGTTTGCTTGATACGCAAGAAAAGCAAAACCTATTAGTCCAATGAATCGAACCATTTGAAAATAACCATAAGGCATATCTACCAAACAGATGAAAAACAAAATCGCTAAAATTATTTTAATAAGATGTTCTGTTTTCATTATTCCGCTGTATCAATTATATCTGAGAAATCTGGATTTAATGGTTTGATAATAGCAAATTGAGGTAAAACTTGAGTGTCAAATAAGTCATCTTGAAGTCTTCTTAAATAGGATTCACTTATAATGTCTTGTTCTAAATACTCTTCAAAATCAGGATGAATAGCCAAAATTTGGTCATTGTGTATTTTTAGTTTACTTCTAATGACTTTGAAAAATTTTATCTCACTATATTCAACTTTATCATCTGCCTTGATTGTGTCAATTGCTACTTCAATCAACTTTAATTCATCTTGCTCATTTAACTCACTAGATGATAAATCATTGAAATAGCTTTTTAAAAACTTATGTCCATCTCGGTTTATTTCTAAAAGCAAGTTTTCTAACTCTTGGTTAATGTCAATTTCACCAAATATTTTAGTGTCTTGATGAATTTTCTTGATTAATACTAGTTCTCTCTTATCAATGTCTCCGTCACAAGCCATACAAGAGAAAGCCGTTTTTAAAAGAAGTTTGTTAAAATGTATCTGTTCCATTTTTTAATTGTTTTTAAAACCAATATTTGGTCGTTCGTTAGTGTTTGTTTGTTGACCTTCTATTTTTGCTTTCATAGATTCATATTTTTGCAAATCATCTACTGAAATACTTGGCTTACTTTTTAAAATTGTTGACTCAAGTATCTCAAATGTTAATCTTGCTGCCCCATCTTTAATTCTTTTTCTTGATGCTTCATCTGTAATTAGTTTAATGTCGCTTGATGAATATCTTTCGGTAAGTTGGGCAAGAAGATCATAATTAATTCCTAAGTCTATTGTCTCTTTTGATTTAAGGTAAAGTTCGAATAAAGCCTTCCTTGCTTCGGAATCAGGGGGAGGTAAGTATATGTGTTTATCTAGTCTTCCTGATCTTAAAATGGCAGGGTCAATTGCATTTGGTCTATTTGTAGCACCTATAATAAATACACCGTCATCACCACTATTATTCATTTGTGCTAAAAACTCATTGACAGCACTAGTATTCATATGGTTCACATTTGAATCGTTACGATTTGGAACTAATGCGTCTAATTCATCGAGAAAAATGATGCTTGGAGCATTTTTTCTTGCTTCTTCAAAAAGATTTTTGATATTTTCTTGTGAAGCGTTCACCCATTTACTTTGAATGTCAGAAGGTTTGATTTGATAAAAATTAAAGCCAATTTCTTCTGCCATTCTCTCGGCAAAAAATGTTTTCCCACAACCTGGTGGCCCATACAGTAACATTCCATTTGGAATGCCTATGTTATCTTTTTTGTATTCTTCAGGATTTAATATTGCGTCAATAATATCAAGTTGTATAGTGTCTTTGAGCTCTTGCATTCCTGCAATTGATTTGAAACCTTCGCCATTTTTCACCGACTTTAAGGTTTGAGTTGATTGTGCTGATTTTTCAAGAACAGGATTTTCAACAGCGATTTCGCCATTGACAGCTTGAATGAATTCTTTTAGGTTTTTAAATCTATTCTCTGCATCAGGCTGCAAAGCCTTTGCAATGATATTGAAAGTATTATCTTCAATTTTTGAATCTGAACTAACAACTTGTAAAGGCTTTTCTCGCTCCTTCAAAACAGCATCTTCTAATTTTACTGAATCAGATTTGAATTTTGATAACTCAACAAACCAAGGGGGTAATCCAACTAATAAATGATAGTAAAGAGCACCTACAGAAAAAATATCACTTTGAACTGAGAAAACTTTATTAAAAGTTTCATTTGCAGTGTAGAATGGATTTAAACCTTCTTTTTGAAAGTCCTTGTTCGATTGGTTTAATAACCTAGCATATCCAAAATCAATGATTTTTGGAATTGAAACTTGCCCTGATAAATCCAACATTACATTAAGATTTGTTATGTCGTTATGTATAATTGGAAACTTTTGATTGTGCAAATAGTTTAAGCCATTTAACACGCCTAGAATAATCCCTTTCGCTTCATAGGAATCGAATGTTTGATCCCTTTTCATTTTATCTGCAAGTGTTTCACCGCTTATAAAATCCAATATGGCATAAGCATATTTTTGGTTTTCGATTAATAGATTACCACTATCTTCAAACTTTACAATATTCGGATGCTTCAACTTTTTCAGAATTTCAATTTCAAGCACATCACCATTCTGGTCAAATTGAGTACGGTGCAATTTAGAATAGTAAAAGAGTTTTAAAAGTTTTGTTTGCCCTTTTTCATCTTTCACACGATAACTTTCAGCATAATCTCCTTTTTTTAAAAAGAATGTTACGGTGAACTTGTCGTCTATAACTTGACCTTTGGATAGTATTTGTTTATGATTCATAGGCTTTAATATCATTGTATAATTTCACTATTTCTTTTGTATCGTCACTCAAACTAGACAGTTTTTCAAAAAAATCTTTAAATATTATTGATGGAATTAATTCATCTTCGGTTAATTGAAATAATAAATTTTCTACTTTTTCTTTTGAAATTTTACTTGTTTCTTGACATATTAGATTTAAAACTTCTTGATAAACTATACCTCTTTGCCTATTGGCTTCTTCAAGACTTTCTTTTACTTGTATTAAAGTCATTTCTCCATTTTCATAAAGCTGAAGATATTCTCTATCATATTTTTCGTTTATCGTATTTAAGTGAACAAACAAACTGGTTATTTCTACCATTAAAGCTTCTCCAAGTTTAATGTCTTTTTTTCTAATGACTTCTTCTAATTGTATTTTAATAGAATTAATGATTCGATTTATTTTGTCGTTTCCTAAATCTTTATTGGCTTTTTCTAAGCGGTAAAACTTTTCTTTAAGTTCCTCTTCTAATTTTGGCCACTCATTTTTGCTTTCAACGTCATCAATTACTTTAGCTACTTTTTGTAGTTCTGAACGAGCTTCTAATCTACCTGCTTCCGTCTTTTTGTTTTCAAAAATGGTTTTAACTTTTTCTAGGTCTTTTTTTACCTCCTCTTTTTTATTAAAATCTAAATCAGCTAAAATATTTTCGGTTTCATTTATTTGGTCTTCTAACCATCCCTCTGTTAATGTCGATTCATTTGTATTAACTTCAAAAGGCATTTCGAAATCAATATCCAAAAAATTCACTTTTCCAGACATAATATTTGAACGGTCAATTTCAATTGTTAAATTGGCTAAGCTGTTTTCAGCTAATAAAACAGGAAGATCATTTCCTGTAATACGAATTGTTGAAACGTGGTTGTTTAATACTGCCTTTGTAAAAGGTTCACCTTGATATATTGGAATATCAATGAAAGCATCAGTTCCAGGTCGAAGCGTTTTTGTAGTTATGAAATCACACCAAGTTCCAACGGCTGGCAAAGTTTTGTTTTTTTCTAAACCAACAAGTGGTTTTAATATCTTCTTTTTTGTTACTTTATCAATTACCTCAATACAAATTGAATGAGGTAATGTTGCACCGCTAGCAACAGTTCCTTCTTTTATTGAAAAACTTTTTGGTTCGCATTCTAATTTATTGGCAAATTCGTCATATAATTGAATAAAGAAATTGTTGGTTTCATTTTCTACTAATGCCAATTCTACAACTTCTCCAATATTATTAATTTCAACTTTTTCACTTTTGAACGCATTGTCTCCTCTAGATATTTCGGCAAAAACTATTTTATCTGCTTCTATGGCTTTAATAGTTACAAAGGTTTCTGCACCTACAACTATTGATTCATAATCAATATGAAGTTTTACAGAATTAGTATCATTAGAATAATTGATTAATTCAGGTGCTAAATCTATTGTGCTCGCATAAATTGCAGCACCACGTACTATAATATTCTCTGTTTCAATTGTGGTATTTGGTTTTTTAATCTGATTCTCCAACATTTCTCTCACAATTGGCGACAAAGTAGGTTTTCCAACAAGAATTAATTCATTTAATGAGCTTCCTGATAAATTATTCCTTTTTAAAAGGTCATTACAATAATCAATAGTTTTTTGTATAAATGGAGCAATAATTCTCTTTAATTCGTTTCTTGTAATTGTTAAATCAATTTCAAATTCTTCGCCTTCGTCATCTACACCATATTCGTCGTAATGATTTGTTATAATTGGATATTCTTCTTTATAAGAAAGTTGGTTTTTTGCATCCTCCGCAAGTGGTTTCCACATTTCTTTAAATGCATTCAATTTTTCAGCATCTTCAAAAACAGAATCAATAGAATATTTATTTTGTAAATAAGGAATAAAAACATTTTCAACAATGGCTTCATCAAGGTTTTTACCACCTAAAAAATTGTCGCCTTCTGTGTCAATTACTTTAATTATACCGTTTTCAGATTTGATCAACGCACAATTAAAACTGCCAGCCGAAAGTTTATATAACAAAGAATACCCATTGTTCCTTTTTGAATCTAAACCATAAGCTAAAGCTACTGCATATTCCTCGTTAATTATCTCAACTTGTTTTAAACCTGCTAAATAACCTGCTTTTCTAACAGCATTGATTTGATTCATTTTAAAAGCAACTGGCCTTGTAATCACAGCTGCATCAATTTTTTCATCAACGACAAATGACGTTAACTGCTTAATAACTTCTGCTAAAAGTTCTTCGGATGAAAAACTTCGGTTTAAATTACTTGAAAGATATTTTATATCAGTTCCGAGAGTTCTCGTAAATTCACTGAAAATATCTGAAATATAATCAGGTGAGATTAATTGTCTCTTTTTGTCTTTTGGTAATTGAGCAAAAACCTTGTCTCCAACTATCAATCCTTTTTTCGTAGCCATAACACAAACGGGAATATAATCTCTTTGTGTATCACTTCGATAAACAAGAACATCTCCTGCTTCCATTTTTGCAATAGAAGCAGAAGATTCACCTATGTATATACCGAAGTTTACTTTCATTTTACTTAACCTTCAAATTTATCATTATCCTCCCTTCCGTCAGTGGGCAATAAATCTATTAACGAAATAACAATAGGGTGTAAATCATCAGAATTTGGGTTTTCACCAATTTTTTGTAAACCTTGATTTATTAATGTTCTTGCTCGGTTTCTATCTCTCCATCTGTAATTATCAAAATTTTGATTATGCCCTCTTATAAAGTTTATTAATTGATAGACTAGTGTTATTCCTACAAATAAACTAGTTATCTCCTCCATCAAAGCGTTTCCTAGTTTAACTTCTTGCTTTTTAATAACTTCCTCTAATTGAACTTTGATATGATTTACCATTTGAGTGGTTTTATCATTTCCAAGTTCTTTATTTGCTTTTTCCAAGCGATAGAATTCCTCTTTTAGTTCTTCCTCTAATTTTGGCCACTCATTTTTGCTTTCAATATCATCAATGACTTTAGCTACTTTTTGAAGTTCTGAACGAGCTTCTAATCTTCCTGCTTCCGTCTTTTTATTTTCAAAAATGGCTTTAACTTTTTCTAAATCTTTTTGAACTTCTTCTTTTTTTGCAAAATCTAAATCATCTAAAATACTTTCGGTTTCGCTTATTTGCTCCTCTAACCATTCTTCCGTTAGTTTAGATTTATTTGTATTAACTTCAAAAGGCATTTCAAAATCAATATCCAAAAAATTCACTTTTCCAGACATAATATTTGAACGGTCAATTTCAATTGTTAAATTGGCTAAGCTGTTTTCAGCTAATAAAACAGGAAGATCATTTCCTGTGATTCGGATTGTTGAAACGTGATTGTTTAAAACTGCTTTTGTGAATGGTTCTCCTTGATAAATTGGAATATCAATAAAATCATCCATTCCTGGACGAATTTGTTTTTTACTTTTCAAGTCGTTAAAAACACCTGTCGCAGGCAATGTTTTGGTCTTTTCTAGACCAACAAGTGGTTTTAATATTTTCTTTTTAGTTAGTTTATCAATTACTTCTATACAAATAGAGTGGGGAAGCGGTGCACCGCCAGCAACGGTTCCTTCTTTTATTGAAAAACTTTTTGGTTCGCATTCTAATTTATCTCCTTTCTCATTATATAGTTGAATCGTGAAAATATTATTTTCGTTCTCAACCAATGCTAATTCTACAACCTCGCCAATATTATTAAGTTCTACTTTTTCACTTTTGAATGCATTATCACCACGAGAAATTTCAGCATAAACAATTTTGTTTGCTTCTTTCGTTTTAATGGTTACAAATGTTTCTGCACCTACAACCATTGATTCATAATCTATATGCAATTGAACTTTTGAAATGTCAGCTTCTCCTTCAATTGGGTTGTTGATAGAAGAAGCATAGATAGCTGCACCTTCTGCAACTACAGTCATAGGGTCTATACTTGTGTTTGGTTTTCTTATTTGTTTTTCCAACATTTCTCTTACAATTGGGGACAAAGTAGGGCCACCAACAAGAATCAATTCATCTAATGAACTTCCAGATAAATTATTCCTTTTTAAAAGAACTTTGCAGTAATCAATTGCTTTCTGAATGAATGGTGCAATAATTCCTTTTAATTCTTCCCTTGTAATTGTTAAGTCAATTTCAAATTCTTCTCCCTCGTCATCTTCGCCATACTCATCGTATAGGTTTGTTAGAATTGGATATTCTTCTTTGTAAGAAAGTTGGTTTTTTGCATCTTCCGCAAGTGGTTTCCACATTTCTTTAAATGCGTTCAATTTTTCCGCATCATCAAATACAGAATCAATAGAATATTTATTTTGTAAATAAGGAATAAAAACATTTTCTACAATGGCTTCATCAAGGTTTTTGCCACCTAAAAAGTTGTCGCCTTCTGTGTCAATTACTTTAATAATTCCATCTTCAACTTTAACCAAGGCAGAATCAAAAGTCCCACCACCAAAATCAAATACTAACCAATATCCGTTTTTATTGGACGATTCAACACCATAAGCAATTGCCGCTGCATAAGGTTCTTGAACTAATTCTACATATTCCAAACCTGCTAATTCAGCTGCTTTTTTTGTAGCATTAATTTGATTCATCTCAAAAGCGGCTGGAATGGTTATAATTGCCGATTTTACATTTTCATCATCAACATATGATTTCAACGTTTTCAATATTTCGGCTGATAGGTCTTCTGAAGATAATTCAGAACCACTATCAGTTTTGTACTTTATGGAGTTACCCATAGTACGTTTGAATTCAATGAATATATTTGAAACAAAGTTAGGGTCTGTGGATGATTTCTTTTTGTCTTTTGCTAATTGAGCAAAGGCTTTATCTCCAACCAAAAATCCTTTTTTTGTAACCATAACACAGGAAGGCATAGTTTCCCTTTGCGTGTCTGTTCTATATATTTTCGTTTTACCATTATTGTAAACTGCTATACCCGAGTTTGTTGTGCCCAAGTCAATGCCGAAGTCAATTTTTAGTCTTGCCATTATTTTTTATATTTTTATTCGTTAAATGCTACTGTTACTTTTGCTGTTTGAATGACTTTACCATCAAAATTCACTTGTGGTTTAATAATTCTTTTAATGATTTGTTTTCCTGATTCAATAGATTCATCAAATTCTAAAGTTGCCACCATATTCATTCCTGAATTGTAATTCATTCCAATAAGTTGCGGTATTTCATAACCATAAGCTTTGAGGTTATCAAGAATAGATTCAGAGTATTTTTTCAGGTGTTTATAACCTTTAATTTCTTTGTCCATCACTTCAAGATTCATTAGAATTCTTGTTACTTCATCTGCAACTTTAAGCACTAAAGAATGGTCTTTTTCCCCACTAGGAGTTTTGTCATTATCAAATTCTTTAATTTTCAATTGAGTATTTATTATTTCTAATAATTGAGCGTCCAATTTCAAACTTTCCTCTTCTAAAGATTTTTTGGTGTTTTTAATTTGGGTTTCAACGTCTGTTTGGCTTAACTTAATTTGTGTCTCGACATCCATTTGACTTGATACAATACGTTTACCTATTAACCAATAGATTAATCCACCTAATAATAGCGTTGCCAAAGTAGCAATAATCCAATATAAACGATTTGTACTTACATCTTTATCCAATTTTGAAATACTGTCTTTAGCAGAAGTTTCAGTCTGCTGAATTTTTGTTCCTAAATCTATTGCAATTGATGAAATGTTACCGCCATTTATTTCAGTCAATTTGAAAAGACTATCATTTGATGTCTCTAAATCCTGAACTTTTTTGGTTAAGCCTTCAATTTGGATAATATGCTTCCCTAATTTTGCATTTAGATTCTCAATTTCTTTTTTCTGCTTTTCAATGTTTTTTTGAATAGAAGGTATTTCCTTTAGTAAGGAATTATCTGTTAGGTCTTGAGCATATAAACTCGTTGAGAATAAAACTGAAATTGCTATAATTTGACTTTTCATAATTTTGATTTAATTACACGCTTTGATTAAAATAATAAATAGGATTACCCCTCCAACCCATTTTATCCAATCTGGAATTCCTTCATCACTTGAAGAGCTTGAACTTGTTGTTTTTTGGGTTTCCCAATAACAGATATATGCTACTCTATTTTTATATGAGTAACTTATTTTACTTATTAGAAAATTAACCAAAGTCTTGTATTCATTTACTTTAGTTGTGTTGCTTGACTTTTTGATTTTATCAATGTTTTGAGTTGGAATAGTTTTTAGAATTAATTCTACAACCTTGTCCCAAGCAAGTGCGTTTCGTTTCATTTCTTCTACTTTACTCCAATTTATTGAAACATTAAATTTGAGAATTCTCATTGGTTGGCCCCCTCCAATTCCGGGAAAAGTGTCATATTTTAATTCATCTACTTGTTTATCAATTTGTCTGCACGCATTTTCATAGGCATCTTTGATTGATTGTAAAACTAGAATCGCTTGAGCAATTTCTTTGTCCTTCATTTCTTCAAGCGTTGAAATATGGTCTTTAGCTTTATCTTTTGTTAATTTCCCAATAGCAATTGAATCTGCTAATTTAGTTAAACGCATAGCGTTTTCTAAATAATCTTCAGTGCTTTCATTTTCAGTGCTTTCATTGAAATAATCAATAGCACATTGCATTATTTCTTTTGCAAGATTATCAGCTATTAATTTGTATTTCAAGTCGCTAATACCGAGCAAAGATTTAAGAAGGGATAATTCAGATTTTGAATTTTCGTAAAGTTTTAATCCGTATTGAAAAGCATTGCTTTTATTTTGATTTCTTTTCTTTTTTGTGCTTTCAATTGACGTTTCTATCTTGTGAAGCGGTTCTTCTGTGAATTTTTCCGCTAAATAGTTCTTCGTTTTAGCATTGCAGTTATCAAATAGTTTAAGTGTGTCTGAATTAGAAAATTTGCCATTTATCTGACTCAATAAATCATTTAAGAAATTTTCTAATTGCTTTTGATTATCAATAACAAAAGCTTCGCTAGCTACTGAATGAACAAAGTTTGTAAAATGACCTGATTCAATTAATTTTATTTTAGATTCTACACCCTCTTTTATTTGTTGTTGAGATTTCCCAAGCAATTTTAAAGTTCCTATATTATTGAAGCAAGAGAAGTTTTTGGATGTAACCTCTTTGTCTAAAGTTATCTTTTCCCATATCTCAATTGCTTTGTCCTTATCTCCATTCATTAAATAAGTAATAGCTGTTTCATCAAAGGAATTTGTTTTCAAAAACCAAAATAGCGAATTGTCAAGCATTTCTTTTGATTGTTGAATCGCTGAAAATGCCTTTCCTATACTGTTATGGTCTCTTTCAATAGAATTGAGAAAAGGGAAGTCATACTCAGAAGTTACTTGTTTTCCAACTTTAGCATAAGCAGTTATTTTACCCTTTCTACTTTGAATTTCTTTAGCCGTGGCATTTGAAAGTATGCCAACTATACGGTATGGATTTTCTTGAATTAGTTTCATTTACAACTTAGTTTATCTTATTTAATTGGTTCTGTAGAGCGTTGGCAAAAAATGGCTCTTTTGGTTTTGCCGAAGGGTTGGCTTTGTGTGTCGGGGCAAAAGCAAATGTGCCATTTGTGCGGCTGGCTAAAATTGTTTTTAAAAAATGTGCGGTGGGAAAAAATAAAAATACAGAAGCGTTGGCTTTTGGGTCGGCTGTCTGATGGTTTCTTTGTCTCATTTGTTGTCTTGTTATGTCGTTCATTTTATGCACTGTCGTCTTTTTAGGCTTGCAGGTAACGTTTTGCAGCTTGGCGAAGTGGCGAATTTAGAAGCACAAATGTTCAATTTAGCACAAATGTTTATTTGAAAACCGAATGTTCAATTTAGCACTGAACCCGCCATTTTGCCAAACTGCTGTTAGGCGTTCGTTGTTATTCTTCGTCATCTTCGTCAGTGTAGTTAAATTCCACTTTACTCTGTACTACAATTTCGTCAAGTATGTTGTTTAAGTAACCTTGTTCAACAGCTTCATTAAATCTTACATTAAGCATTGGAATATTGATTACTTCCTCAATACAAGCCATATATTTTTCGACAATAGCTTTTATTGTGTATGTTTTGTCGGCATTGTCTTGTATTTTCTTTTTTAGAGGTTCAACTTCTTCGTCTGATTTGATTACAAAAGTTATCGGATATTTTTGAATTTTGTCAATATCAAGAAAGTATTTTTTAAAATCCAATGTTTCAGTAACTTGAAAAAATCTACCCAATGGTTTCATTACAAAGTCAATACCTCCGTCATTTGCGTTAGTTCGCCCTGTTTTGTAAAGTTTTAAATTTTCCGTATTAAGTTTGTCCATTTCGTAACCCCAAATAATTGTTTGGTCGTGATAGAAAAATTTAAGAATGGAATAACTAACAATTTCAAAAAGTCGTGCGTCTACATTTGGTGCAAGTAAACCAATTATAAACTCTTCAACCTTTTCTGGTGTTGTGTTTTCAATATCTTGAAGTGCTTCACACTGTTTCACAAAACGCTGAAAAGCATCTTGTTTCGTCTTTGTATATTCATTAATAATTTCAATGATAGTAGTTGCTATATTGAAGTTGGCTTTGCCAACTTTTATATTCAACAAATTTTCATTTATCCAATATCTGTTTGTCGCTTGGTCTCGTAAAATTGGTTTATATTCAGAAGTAGGAAAATACTTTTCAAACTCTGAATTCATACGATTATTCAAGGCGTGATTTTGTAATTTATTACCAAATGGCAACTCTCTTTGTCTTGCAAACAGTTTATTGAATAAAGCACCTTCATATTTTGAATAGTCGCCTTTTGTGTCAAATCTATTTGCTATATAATCTTCTATGATTACATAAATTGCGTAAAGATTAGCAAAACTACCTCTTGCTTTTGAGCCTCTTCCAGCTGAACGAGTTTTCTCGTTTATGTATTGAATAAGTTGGCTTTTATCAAAAATATCATCTGCATTTTTGTCAAAGTTCCTTTGTAAAATCTCTTTAATATTAGCTGTGAATATATGTTCCATTAGGTTCAAATAAGGTTAAATTTTGTTGTGTTGCAATTTTTTCGGTTTCAAAAGTCCGAATTTCTTTTTCTAATTTTTCGCCTTTGAATTCTTCTGCTAATTGTAATCTTCTCAAACCAATTTTAACATATTCATCCTGTAACTCAATTCCAATGGAATTTCTATTTAATTCTTTTGCTACATAACAAGTTGTAAAAGTTCCCGAAAATGGGTCTAAAACTAAGTCACCTTCATTAGAACTTGCTTTTATTATTCTTTCAAGTAATGAAATTGGCTTTTGAGTTGGATGATTTTCGTACTCGTCCATTCTGTAACGAACTCTTGAAAATTCCCATACATTTCCCGGTACTTTTTCTGAATTATAAACAGTTGGTACAGCCTTACGATAATCAATAAGTTTACGTTTTGCTCCTGTTTTTGCTTCAACTAAAATGTCATTTGTGTTGAAAGTATAATTGTTTTTGTCCTTTACGCAAAACAAAATAGGTTCGTACATCGAACCATAATATTTTTTGGCTTGAACACCTGAACTGTCATAAGACCAAACAAGTCTTGAAAGTATGGTTAGTTTTTTGCGTAAATGAATGTCAAAATAAGGCATAAATTGAGTGGCTGTCATTACATAAAAACTTCCATTTGGTTTTAGTTTTTGAATGCACAAGTCAAGCCATTCATAGCACCATTCTAAATAGCTTTCTTCTGTGTCCCATTTTTCAATTTTCCCATTAAAATTCTTCCCAATATTATAAGGTGGGTCAGCAAAAATCAAGTCCACAGAATTGTCTGGTAGCGTTTTTAATGCTTCCAAAGCGTCTGCATAGATTATTTTATGTCTGTCGTTTCCTAATATTTCCATTTTGTCAAAATTATTGCTCCAAATTTACGTCTTTTTTCTAAAATATGTGTCGGTTTCTGCGGTTCGGTACAATGACGCCTAACTACCTTATACCCGAAACAAACTTTCGCAAAGCCACCCATTTTTAGGTGTATGCGCGAAAGTTTGTTTCGCTTTTTCCGCTTATCCAAATGTATCAAAATAAACTCATAAATCATCAAAAGGACTTTTTATTTGTTGAATACTTTTTGTACTTACGTGCGTGTAAATTTCGGTTGTTTTGCTGCTACTGTGCCCTAATAATTCTTGAATGTAACGCAAATCAGTCCCGCTTTCCAACAAATGTGTGGCATAGCTATGGCGTAACCAATGCAGGGTTACTGGTTTTGTAATTCCGGTTTTTACCAAGGCCT
>Ga0209702_10007459_pt1 | contig 13375 bp, 9 predicted proteins | sample FRY01_FD_187210 | JGI IMG/M metagenome (GOLD analysis project Ga0209702, IMG submission 187210) | Freshwater microbial communities from Lake Fryxell liftoff mats and glacier meltwater in Antarctica - FRY-01 (SPAdes) (version 2) | ecosystem: Environmental > Aquatic > Freshwater > Ice > Glacier... | reverse complement strand
GGTAGGCACCATACGGCCCTGGTAGGGCGTCATCAGCTTCAGGGTTCGTAGCGACTGGTCATCCAGCACGCGCACGCCTTCAAAGAGCTTCTGCGCATTGGTCAGATCGAGATCTGCCATTCCCAGATCTGGCATCGGCATTTCATCAAAGGCTGTACCTTCTGCTGACCGGCGCAACTCCTCAACCATCTGAGCGTCGGCCTGCCTGTTGGTGGATCCCAGGCGCACATAGACTCCCGCCTCCTGGCCCTCTGACTTGAGCCAGTGCGGCCGCGATCCGCTCACAAACACTTCCACCACCAGCAAGGTTTTCCCGTCCACCGTGGTCAGTTCCACATTGGGCACCAAGCGCGGGAAAATGCTGTCGGCAATCAGGTTGCACAAGCGCTCTTCTTCGTCCAGCGGATGCTCGACGCCCAGAACCTGGCGGTTGTCGTCCACGCCGACGACCAAACGCCCGCCTGCAGTGTTGGCAAAAGCGACCAGCGTCTTGAGCAGTGGCTTGGGCGAAGACAAATCGCGCTTGAACTCCAGTGTCTTGCCTTCCGGCTGAGTCAGGATGTTGAAAAACTCAGTCATGCGCACGCCCCCAAAAACACTTGCCGACCCACAAAGGCAAAACCTTCGTCCATCTCCATCAACATCTTGGTGACGTGGCGGGTCATGGCGTTTTCGATCTCGCGCTCGTGTGCCTCGTTGGACACACCCAAGAAGTCGAACAGGTACGGGTCTTTGAGGGTTTGCTGCGCTAGTTCAGAATCTGGCGATGGCAGGCGCTGGTCAAAGTTGGTGACCGCCTTGCCAGTGCGCTGCTGCAACTGGGTGGAGATGTGGTGCCACATCACGTTGCGCGACCAGCCATGCTCAATGGCCTTGGCGGCATACCACTGGCGCTCTTCGCGGGTTTTGAGCTTGTCGAGCAGGGTCAGTTGGTGATACCAAGGCAATTGTGCAAGCACCTCTTGCACAAATTCGATCTCAGGCCAAGCTTGCGCAAACGCCCGCATGTATTTGAGGCTGCGCGACGAAAACCCCTTCATGTCCGGGAAGGAAACCGTCAAATCCTTAGCCAGCTGCTCGATGACTTTGGCACCCCAGCCTTGGGCCTGCTGCCGTTCCAAAATGTCTCGCCCGATCTGCCAATACAGCAAGACCAATTCACGGTTGACGGACAGAGTGGCGCGCTGCTGGGCGGACTGGATGCGCTGTTTGAGGCTGCCAACCCACGATTCGTATCTGTCAGGAACAAGGCTATGCATGTGCCGCCCCTTTAGCAATTTGTGATAACAACCACACATCAAGTTCTTCGTGTGCCGCCGTCGCCAACACTTTAAATTCTTGGTATGTATTCGCGGATACAGACTCCCCTGAGTGGGCGACTGTATTTCTTCGTTTTCGATATTTTTTATCTGAATCCAACACCTCATAGAACTGTGGCGAAAATTGGAGGGGCAAGGCAAGTTTGAGCAATTTCACATTCGGCATGCTTACTTCAATCGAAGCCGCCTGCCTAAAGGTACTGGCCAAAATATCACCGGGTCTAGTTGGCACTGAACCATTCAAGAAGTCTAGCCAACGTCCTAGATCAGCCTTCAATTGAACCCTTTGCCACGTATGCCCCAAGTTCTTGGCGAAGTTCTCACCTACAGCCCAAAGCGCAAGATATGCAAGACCATAATTTTGATTTGCTTCATGTTTTGCACACAGTGCCATCTGCACTTCCCTCTTAAGAAGGAATTCTGTACGCAATCCTTGCACATCAGCGGTAGAAAGAGGCTCACTCATCACCCACCCCCCCCGTCACCACCTTAACGCTGTCCAGCAAATCCCCAAACTTGCCGTAATTCACCTTCACCCCATCGTCCAGATCCAGGGTGATGCGCATGTCGGCGTGGTGGCGGAGTTGTTCGTCGTAGGCCAGTAGCTCTACGTGCTTTTTCTTGAGCTTTTCGATCTCTTTGTTGAGTTTGTTGCGGGCGGCGGTGGAACTGGCGGCTTCGGCGTCTTTTTGCAGCATGGCTATGCGGGCTTGCAGTTTGCCGGTGAGGGGCACGACGTATTCGGCGCGCAGTCGGGCGAGTGTGCCTTCGTTGTAGCGGTGCAGATAAACCAGGGCCTGGAAAGCACCTTGTTTGCCACTGGAGAAGAGCCAGTAGATCGGGCGTTTTTTGTAGGTTTGCAGGTGGTCTTTGAAGAACTTGTCGGATAGGTAGCGGCGGATGGTCTCGTCTGGGGTTTCGCTGGCCTTGGTGCCCAGGCTTTCGGCCAGCCAGGCCATGTTTTCTTCCAGGGTGTCTGCACCCCAGACGGCCAGCATGAATTCGCGCACGCGGCTGGCGGCATCGTCGGTGAACCAGAGTTCGTCGGTGAGCGGCACGATGCCATCGGCATCGGCGGGGAAGCTGGCGTAGCGGCTGGCATCAAAGCCGACGTTGCCAGCGTGGGCGTAGATCAGGCCGGGTTCGTCCAGGCTGTAGCGGCCCATCATGCAGCCGATGGAGTAGCAGACCAACTCTTGCATCGTGTCTTCCCGGAAGCGAGCCCAAAGCTCCTCTTTGCTTAGCTCGCCGCCGTAGCGGTAGGCGGGGTTCACGGTGAGGGTGATCTGCCTAATGGAGACTTCGTGGGTGACCTCGTCCGACAGGCCGTAGGCGTCGATGAAGAGGCGGTTGTTCTCCTCTTCGAGGCACTTCATCTCGGCGATGGTGTCGCGGTTCCGGGTGATCCAGGCGGTGTATCTGGATTCGAGCGTGGAGGTGGGGTCGCAGGAGGCCGGCAGTATCGGTGGGGATTGGAAGTCCCAAGAGCGTTCGTAGGCATCCCAGTCAGCCCGGCTCAGCGCGATCCCGTTACCAACATTCGAATCAATGACAGGGAACTCACGCCGGGATGGCAGAGGAAGTCCTAGTACGTCGTTGACTGTGGTATTGAGGGTCGGATTCATAGCCTTGAGGTACAAAAAGGCTATAGGGCTATTTAGAAAACCAAGTACGACTTGGTCGCACCTGAATGAGTCTTCAAAGATGGTCGGAGCACCGGAGCTGTAATGCGCTTCCGATGGCTTTAATCTAAAGCTTGTCCTTGCCGAAGTGATCAACCCCCAAGTTATGCCTTCTTTGAACCAATACTTCTGAGGGTACAACCCTCCGTGGGAGTCATAGAAGGCCATTGCAGCCCTCGACCAATTCACAACTTGGAGATCGTTTCCCGCATACTTACGGTAATCGCCCCCATTCGCGTAGGGAGCCCAAATTTCGGATGGCCTTGCGACCTCCCACCAGTATCTGAGATAAGTCTCGTTCCCATGCGTCTTTGTTCGCCCACCTGATTCAAAGACATCGCGAATACGAGGCCCGTCGAAAGGATGAGTGTTTCGAATCCAATAGGCGACTGGACTTCCCGGAATTTTCTTGAAATCATCTGGCTTGGCGGTATAGAGACAGCCACAATCAGGGTTTCTGATTGCCTCCAATGTCTTCGGTCCTTGCTGATCCGAACCTCGAAAGTCTGATAAGCGAATGAACGAGCCTGCAAAGTTATTGATGTGCGCTTTGCTCAAAGTGAAGGTGCAGATTGGCACAGTTGCGCCATCAAAACCCGAATACTCCAATTGCACGAGCGAGGTGATCGTGGCTTGGTCGATAAAGTGCTGGCGCAGTTCTTCGTAAGACGAAATAAACATCCACACAAATGGCGACATGAAGCCAAGTTGCCCTGATTCTTTAGTCAGGGAAAGATCGCGGATCATGAAGGCGGAGAACAAGTCTTTTTCGTAGCCCTTGTAGTTATCCTTCAAGTAACTTTTCAATATTGGCGTAAGGTACTTGCCACCCATATACGGTGGATTAGCCACCACCGCATCGAACTGCATCGCCAGAATTTCCGCCTGTCGCATCAATGGCAACAGACTTTCGGCAGCTTCCTTGGCAAATAAATCTCCGCTGTTCAGCACTGTAGTTAGTATCTTGCGCAGCTCGGGCAAGGATGCAGCCAGCGCTTCTGGAATTTGAATCAGCGAGCCGAAGGTTTTGGCATGGGCGAAGGTGGTGATAAGGGCGAAGATTGTAGGGGCGGGTTTTAAACCCGCCCGTACGTCCGATGTACTCCCCAATGCACGGACGATTTCATCGGCATCCATCCCTTTGCTCTCTTGCAGGCTCAGCACATTGAGCCTTGGCGGTTCGTTGAACAGACGGCGGTCATCGGCGCGGGCTTTCATCAGCAAGGCAAAGCCCGCCATCTGCGCGGCGCGGTCATCAATGTCCAGGCCGCAGAGGTTTCTCTCCAGAATCAGGCGCGGTATGGCACGGGGTTGATAACCGCGCTCCAGGTAAATCGCCTTGAGCACGTCGTAGGCCACCACCAGAATGTGGCCACTGCCACAGGCCGGGTCTAGCACGGTGATGGACTCGGGGTTTACAGTGCCGCCGTCTTCGTCCATGCGGGTCTGGATGAGGGCATCCAACTGCGCTTGCACTTCGGGCGTTTGCTCGGCGGGTTGGATGTAATACGGCCACTGGCTGGCAAGTGTGCTGGCCGGGTTGGCCATGAGCCACAGGCGGCCCACGCTGTTTTGCACCAGGTATTGCACGATCCAGTTGGGGGTGAAGAGCTGGGTGGCGGCGGGGATGTCTTCACTTTTGACTACTTTGCCGATGACCTGGTCTTTTTTCTCGCTGATGTAGAACTGGTACAGCCAGCCGATGATTTCAACCTCGGCCCAGTCTTCTTCTGGGATGGCTTGCAGCAGCTTGGCAATGACGGAGTCGGTGCGCAGCAGGTTGTCGGGCAGCAGCAGCTCGGTGTCGTCGTCGATGCGCTCAAACAAAAAGGGCATGGCCGCGCTCAAGGCGTTGCACTGGGCCACGAGCAACATGCGGTAGAGCTCGCCGTCGCGGTTGCCGGCCAGCTTCATCGCTAGCACTTTGGCGGAATTCAGGCCGGGCAAGCCTGACTCTGCACCGCCTTGGGCCAAGTCGGCGGCATGGGTCAGGATGTCGGGCAGGTTGCCCGCTGCACTGCTGAGCGCCCGGTGGCCGTGGCCCAGGTAGTCGTGCAGCTCCATGAAGCGCAGGGCGGCAAAGCGGTTGAACCAAGTATAGGCCACGGCCTCGCAGGTGTGGGCAAAGCCTTCGCGCCGCATGCGGGTGATGAGCTTCTGGCGCTGCGTGGCCACTTTGGCGGGCCAGGCTTGGCCTGCGATCACGGTGACGTCGCCCTGGGTTTGGGCGGGGGCGACTTCAAGCTGGCCGGCCTTGTCACCTGCTTTGTCAGACAAGCCCAGCAGGTTGGCGCGGGCGGTGACAGCGGCGATGAAGTCTTGCCGGGCCTGCGGGGCGTAGGACTTTAGTTTGGCTTTGTTCATGGGTTTCCTGAATGCGATTCTTGTTTTTATAGGCTAAATTTGGCTGTATCCAACGTGAAATGTGCGTTTACTGCTGCCTTTTCTATAATCTTGCTTCACGAGACCACGAAATCTGGTAGCCAGATGATTTGGCCAAGATGCTTGGCTTTGTCAAAGTAACGGCGGTCAGCGGTGACGAACATGGTGCCTGGGGTTTCCAGTGCCAGTGCGTGGTACAGGGTGTCAAACAGATGGTGGTTGAGCTGGGTTGCCAAACCAATCGCGCGTGCGTAAGCCACTGTGGGTGCGGCCCAGGTGATGCTCATGGAGGCAATGTCTTCTGCGCATTGCTGGGCTGTTTTTGGCGTGATGCGGGCCAACACAGCGGCAACTTCCGCCAGGAAGTGGGGGGGCTGATAAAAGTCTACCCCACCATTTTTGCTGGCACGCAGAATGTCCAAGGCAGGTTGAATGTGGTCTTCTCGGGTAGCCCAGTCGCCCTCAGTAAACCATTTGATGGCGACGCTGGCATCGACCACACAAATCATGGGCGGCCTTCTTCTCGGGCGGCGCGAAACTGCTCTTCGGTAATGCTTGGTGCAAATTTACGTCGCGCCAAAATGCGATCAACGGCCTCGATGTGCTGCTGATGACGCTGCGCACGCTCCACGGCTTCGCGCATCAACCCCGCGATAACTGCACTCTTGTTTTGCCCCTCAAAAGTGGCGTTGAACGCCTCTTTGACATCATCAGGCACACTGAAATTGACGGTTGACATGAAACCCTCCGGTTGTTGAAACTTTCAACAACACTGTGCGCGCCGGTGGCCAGCGCAGTCAAGCACTATTGAATGCGGGCGATATGACCGGCACGGATGGCGGTGATCAACTCGGCTTTGAGCTTGGCGACGTAGGCATCCACATCAGCCTCGGTCTCCAGGTAAGTCTTGCTGGAGAGATCGGCAGCGCGAATGACCTTGGTGGTTTTAGCGACCGGCGCTGGCACGTTGGGCTGGCCGGTTTGCAGAGGTTTGGTGGTATCCCCCGGCGTGACGACTTTGTGGACGGGCTTGGCGGCAGCGGCGGCTGCTTCAATTAGCGCAATAGCGTCGTCCATGGCATCGCCGCCTTGGCCTTGCAGGTACAGAATTTGGGCAATGCTGGTTTGGCTGGCGATGCGGGTTTTGAGGTCTTGCAGCGGGCGCAGGGCCTTGTTACTGGTGTCTGGCGTGGCGGCAGTGGTGCTGAGCTTGGCTTGGACTTCGGCGATCTTGGCGTCGATGGACAGCAAGGCTCTCTCACGGCGGGCTTGGGCCAGTTGCTCATTCACCGTGGTAACGGCGGCGACCAAGGGTTCGATGCGGCTGATCTGGCCATAGGGTTTGGGGTTGTCGCGGAGCTGGGTAAGCTCAGCCAACGCTGCAGCGGCTTGTGGCACCTTGTTGAGCGCCTCGCGGTTGTCGGCGAACTGAGCCAGTGCAGCCAGCAGCTTGCGCCAGGCGGCAATTTGGGTTTTGTAGAAGTTGACCAGGTCGTGAATGTCTTCTGCGGTGTCCAGCCAGTCATCCTTGGCGTTCAGCAGGCTCTCGATGAAGGCAAAACTGTCGCGGGTGGCCAACTGCTGTGCGATACGGCTCAAAGCCGCGTCAATGTCTGCCTTGCCGGGGTGGTGCGGTGTGCTGGCGGTGAGGACAAATCCTTTCAGGTCTGACTGCCATTCACCCAAACGGGCGCGGAAATCGGCTACCAGACTGTCTTCTTCCTCCCGGCTCAGCTTTTGGAACAAGTCTTTATATAGCTCGCGGGCACGCTTGAGACTGCTGGCGTCAGCCACCTTGCGCTTGAGGATGGACACCTGCTTGAAGCGGGCGGATTTGGTCAAGGGTTCGATGGCAGACAGTGGGTCTAGGTCTGAGCCTTCAAGCATGAGCTTGATTTCACCGGCCATGAACAGGCGAGCAATCAACAGCACGGTTTCCCACTCCGGCTTCCAACCCCACGGGATGCCGACAAAGCGATCCACCACATCGGACAGGAGCACGCGGGTCTGGCTGGCGGACAAGTGCAGATAGTCGCGCATTTCCTTTACCGCGAGGGCGTTGCCTTCAGCCCCGTCCAGCGCCAGCTCAGGGCGGCTTAGATGGTCGGCGCTCAGCACTGCCTTAATTTCGGACTGTGGGTCTGCCTTGCGGACTTTAAGGTAGGGCAGCTTGCTGTAGGTGTTGGTGATGAGGTAGTTGAGCAGGTCATCCAGCACCTTGTCGGGGCCGTTGGCCTTGATTTGAACCGATTGACCCATGGCGTAAAAATCACCAGCGACCATCAGCTCCGAGAGCTGATGCACCAGCCGCTGGCGGCGCTCGCGGTTTTCGTCTTTGCGGTCGGCCAGGATGCGCTTGAGGGATGGCGTGGCTTGGTCCGCCTTGGGGCTGACGATGTATTTCTCAATCTGCTGGTACAGGGCCAGCTCAATGTCGAGTCGGTCGCCTTCGGCCAAGCGCACGATGGCGCGGCCATTGCCCTCGGCGCTGCGCAGAATGCATTTAGCGCTTTGCAGTTTCTCATAGTCGTCACCCAAAGGGGTCAGCACCTCAAAACTGAGGGCCTGACTGGCTTGCCGCCAAGGGGCACCGTCGAGCAAACGGTTGAATTCGTAGTCAGCCTTGGTGTCACTGTGGCGCACCTTGGTCTGGCCGCTGAGAATCTCATCAAAGACCAGCTCTGCCAGCAAGCGGGATTTCTCGGCTGCGGAGACTTCAACGTGGCCGATTTCGCGGGCGACATCCCGCTCTTCATTGGTCAGGAAAAACCATAAGTCGCCATTGCGGCTGACTAGGCGCTGCTGCTCCAGACGGGCCAAGCTCTCCTGAATCTTGCGCTTGAGAGCCAGCTTGTCGGCATCGATCTGATCAACGCACAGGGTGGCCAGGTTATCAACATTGGGCTTGATGATGTCGGGGATGTAGCGAATCAGGAACATCGCCTGCAGCAGCTTGGCATCGAAGGGCTGCAGCGCGGGGTTGAGAGGGGCCTCGTCAATGGAGCGTTTGGCGACACCGTCGATGAAGCTCTCTATGGACGGATAAAAGTCATACAGCGGCACCAGCACATTCGTGCCGTTATTCGCGTTATGAACGGCCGCGGACTGAAACGCATCGAGCAAGGAGCGCTCGCCTTTGGACAGGTGCTTGCCGGTGGCACCAACCTTGCGAATGGTCTCAAAAATCTTTTGCAACAGCGTGAACTGGTAGTGGGCAAACGGATAGAAGGCCACGAACTCGACGGCATCTCTGTACCCGCGCAAGCTGACTGAGTTGCCGACAAAACCAAGCTGGTTGTTGATGATATCGCCCTTGCCTGCGTAAACGTCGCGCAGGAGCACATGGGCCTCTTCGGTTTTAGCTAGCAGGCGCTCGCCAATCACCTCGTCGGTGTTGGTGCTGGCTAGCGACAAGCGAGTGTGAAAGCGGCCCTGAATCTTGGAAAAATCTTGCGTCTTCGCCAGGTTGGCTTCGCCAATGGCGGCATCAATGTCTTCCTGGCTGGTAACAATGACCCAGGCCCGGCCCTTGCATTGGGTGCCCAATTGCTCGGTGATGGTCTGCAGACTGAGCATGAGCTGGGAATTGGCGCCGATGAACTGGCCTACCTCATCGACCAGAAAGATGACTTTGTGATTGGCTGGCTTGGTGGCGAGGTAGTCGTTGACGATTTTGGCGAAACCTTCGATGTTTTCGCGGAAAGTGTCGCGGGCGCTGTCGAACCAGGTGCCAGCGGACTGCGGGCTCATCTTGAGCGACTGGGCCAACGCGACCACGATGTCATCGCGCAAGAAATCGACCGCATCGCGCTCCTCCTCCCAAGTGCTGCCGTTCGATGCCACAAAGGCAGTCTTGAAAACCTCGAACACCCCCTTGGACACCAAGTGCCGCTCCATATCGGCAATATGCGGCGCATCACCGGAGTAACCCAGTTTTTCATTGAACACGCGCAGGAACACTTGCAAGATGGCATCGCGGTCGGACTTGCTGTCAGCCTTGGCGTCGATGTTGAACAGAATCACATCGGCGGTGCCCTGCACAGCGCGCTGAATGTCGGCCAGCAGCATGGCGTCTTTGATCTTCTGGTGGTTAAAAAACTGGTGGGCCCGGCGCTTCTCGCCAGTTTGCGGGTTGTGCGCCTCCAAGTTCTCCAGCAGGTACGACAGAATTTTGATGAAGTGGGACTTGCCCGAGCCAAAGAAGCCAGACACCCAGACGCCCATGCGCTCTGTGATGGCAGCGTCATGGGGGCTGTCGATGGCCGCGAGGTAGGCATCGAAGAAACGACGCAGATGGTCGCTGATCTGCTTGGTGACCACGTACTCCTCCAGTTCCTGCCACACGCTGGCAGCATCCATCTGGTCGGCTTTGATGACGCCGTTGATGGGGCGGTCGATGGGCTTGAGAAAGAGCTCTTTGATTTTCATATTCTTGTCGTCTCAGGTTGTCGTCTCAGGTTTTCAAATGTGTTCCGGGAGCCAGGCTTCATCACGAGGTTTCTGGCACCAGCCTGAAGGCGCGGTAGTAGTGGTCTTCGGCCAGGGTGTTGAATAGCCGCAAGGAATGCCCGTCGTACTTGCCCGGAAAGAACATCAACAGCGGCGTGCTGCCCATGATGGGGTGCAATGCCGACAGCAGCGTGTGGGTGCGCAGCATCGGATACACGGAACCCACGCCCGTCAGGATCAATAGATCGAGGTTGGCTATATCAAACTGGGCTGCAATTTTTTGCGCGAGCTTGTCTTCTTTCAGGACGGAGCGCAGTGCGGCCAAGGCGCTGTCATCACCCTTGGTTTTCTGCATCTCCATGGCTTTGTCCAGAAGGTTTCTCTCTTCCAACAAATCTGTGACCAGCTTCAGCAAGTCAACCGTGGCGGCCCGGATGACAGGCATTTGCTTACCCAGTACAGGGAGCACGGTGTCGGTCAGAAATTCGCGCACGTCCATTTCACGCTCGGGTGCGTAGTCAAAGATCCAGAAGCCAATTTCATTGCCCAGGCCCTTGCTGTCAAGGAAGTCACGCGATGTGATCCGGTGCAGAATCTGGTTCAAGCGTTCGTCAAGCGTCAGTGTCATTGGGAGAGGTCCAGGCAATCGAGGGCATAGTTTTCATTGCGATCATGCAAATAGCGTCGCACTACCGGGTGCAATGCACGGGGCGACAGCTTCATGGTTTTGGCGCTTTCCAGGTACTTGGCTTCAACCAAAATGCGAACAATGACCTGAAAGAGCTTGGCTTTGGTCGAGTCGAACCAGTTGGCAACGGCCAAGTCATGGTGAGAACACTCTATCAAAAAGTCTTCCCAGTCAGAAGTGACGATTGATGACTCCAACCGGCGCTGGTGACTGGCATACACATTGCGCATGAAGTCACCCAGCAATTGGCTGTGTTTAACCGCCGCAGTCAAAAGGAGCTGGTTAGAGACTTCGCTCTCGCGTTCGGTAATGAGCTTCCAGCCCGGCGCGTCCAGGGTCATCAACCGTTTACGGATCAGCGTGGCTTGGCGGCGGGCAGTGGCTGGAGTCTTTTTCTGCAGGATGTTGTCAATTTCGACGGCCTTCCGCCAGGCAGCCTCATCAGGCTCAGACAGCAGTAAGCCTGCGATGCGCTTGCTTTCGAGCGGCATCAGGGAACCAGCAGAGATTTCAGCGTTGTAGTGGGGCATGAAGCGCTAATTGTAAGACGTATTTTGAGTTTTGCCCCAGAACATCGATACTTGGCTTGGGTAGAAGCCGTTCGTCGAACTTGTGCAGACGGTCATTCAGCACGGCTATATTTCCCCGGAAGTGTGGTCACGCTTTTTTATAGGCATGACACTTTGACAGCATTCAATTTGGATGGCCTGTATGGAAAAAATGCGCATGGTGAAAAAACTGACTAAATCCCCTGATTTTCGTCGTCCAAGTAACGAGTTTCATGCTACCAGTTTTTCCTGGGGTTGCACATTAACCCAGTCATTCAGATGTCGCCTCTGTGACTTGTAGTCCAGTGTCGCCGTTTCCGATTGCAAAATACCTCAATGTGTTCAAAAGGCCCAACCTCATTCCCTCACGTGTTGAAAGGCATTTCCCGTATAGCCCGTAGCTTGGACGAGAACCGCAACGAGCTAATGAGACAATACTTTCCCAAGCGGTTGGAATTAACTGGCGTTACCCGGGAGCAGGAGCCATGGGCGGTAGATCGCCTTAACCATCAGCCACGCAAGGGCTGGGATAAAGAACACCGTTTGAGGTATTCTTCGGAAAGACGGTGCGCTACACCAAGACACCAATAGGAGTTGCACTTCACACTTGAATTCGCCAACATTCAGCTAAACTCGCCTTTTCGGAATTAATGCGACAGAACCAAAAAAATCCAAGCAACCGATAAGAGTTCGGATTTCAAATAATGATGGCGGATGGGTGACCGTCGGTAAAACGGCTCACTGGACTGGTGAGTACTGCTGCGGGTGCTTGTCCCTGGATTGCGGAGATTGTCCACGGGCTGGTCCTAACTTTCGCCAGCGATGGGGGTGGAACGTCCATCTTCCGATTGTGGGTTGGGGGCTAGTGCTACAGACCAATGACTTCCAGGTTCTTGCTGCGCCACCAACAAGTCGTAGGTGCGGACCATATCCAGCAGGCCTGAATGGCCGTAAATCTGTGGAGAAAATGCCGGGTCTGTGCGTTTTAGGTACGCACCCAGCGGACCCAATCCGACCTTGCCTTCGGATGTATCGCCAGCGAGAAGACTTACCGCCTCAATGACGAACTTGGGACGGCGTTTGGCAGCAAGCTTGGTCCCGTCGGATTTTGGCGGATCGACTTTTCCTGCGCTCGTCTTTGTTGCCGCCTTATCAGCCATATCGTCATGTGTGACAGGTGTCTCTGGCTTGACCCATTCAAAGAACTGGTCGCTTGCATTTCGCAAGGCATCTGGTGTCTTGGCTTCCCCAACGATGGACACTGTAGCGCCACGCTCGCGCAACTTGCGGCAAAGGTATGCAAAATCTGAGTCGCTGGTGACCAAACAGAACGTGTCAGCACGATGGTCGAACATAGCTTCCATGGCATCTAATGCCAGCGCGATGTCTGCCGTGTTTTTTCCAGCGGCGTACTGGTACTGCAAGCACGGGGTAAAGGCGAGTCGAACAAGTGCTTCTTGCCACTTGTTAGCCAAAGTTGTGTGGTTGCCGTAACCGCGACGCAATACCACCCGCCCGAATTGAGCCACAACACGCAATGCGTATTCAAGAATCTCAGGGCTAGTATTGTCGCAATCAACAAGAACCGCTACACGCGCATCCCCACCTGTATTGCTGTGACTCATTTCGTAACTCCCGAACATATTTCGAATTTATCCTGACCGATGAAGATCAGGAACACGGCAGTGACCTTCCTCTGTTTTTCATCGTCCAAGTGGCGGGTTCATGCTACCAGTTTTTCTTGGGGTCGCACATTGAACCGGCAAAACCAGCCTCCCGGGAAATATCGCTTTCAGTCTCGTAGATAGGACGGGTGACGTTCACCGGTTAGCCCTTGACCTGCTTAAACAAACCATCCAGCCACAGGGTGAACTTGTCATCGACAGTGGGACCATCGAGTGAGATCCAAGTGCCCCGGCAATGAGGGCGAGCAAGCCCGGCTGGCAGCTTCCACAGCTCATCATCTGAGCGTTTCACCAGCGTTCCGCCATTGCGCTTATAGAGGGAGGCGGAGCGGTCGACGTTATCCTTGTCCGCCTTGCGCAGATCCACCACCATCGCCATGACGCCGTCGATTTTCTGGCAGAACTGGCAGGCGCCCAGATACTGTTCCACGCGCTTGACCTTCTTGCCCGGCTCAAGACCAGCAATAAAGCCCCGCATAAGCGAGGCTTTATTGCTGGATTGGAGTTTGCGTCGTCGGGGCGGAAGAATCCAAACAGCCTTTGGGCTGTTTGTCCCCTGCGGGCTTCGCGCTGGCGCGCTCGTAGCAAATTGCTTCGCAATTAGTCGAACCAGATCGGTGGT
>Ga0209702_10007455_pt1 | contig 13380 bp, 12 predicted proteins | sample FRY01_FD_187210 | JGI IMG/M metagenome (GOLD analysis project Ga0209702, IMG submission 187210) | Freshwater microbial communities from Lake Fryxell liftoff mats and glacier meltwater in Antarctica - FRY-01 (SPAdes) (version 2) | ecosystem: Environmental > Aquatic > Freshwater > Ice > Glacier... | reverse complement strand
TGCAATGTTATTTGGAGAATAGCTTTGAGCCAGGAGCTAAGGAGTTAAAAGTAGGAGATACGGTAAAAGTACCTTTGTTAGGAGAACAAGCCACCCTACTCTCTATAAAAGGGAAAAAGTGTTTGGCCCAATTAAAAAAGTTAGGGGCAGTCGTTTCATTTCAATTGCAGTAAGCAATTGGAATTTTTTTATATACTAAAAAGCAATACTGTGGGTAGTGCCGGCGAAGCCGTGAAAAAAAGGAATGTTTTGCATTAAAAATTACAAAAAAAAGAAAACAGACTACCGGTGGTAGTCGAGAAAATATAGATAAATAAAAAATATACAGGTAAAAAGAATTGAATCTAACTATAATTCAAAAGATCATCAGTTTTCTTTGAGTGGACTTAAAAAACAAGTAAAATCAGTATAGAAAAAAAAGGAAGTAAATAGTATACAAGCCTAGTCATTATGTTGACCTATTAACTAAAAATAAATAATGAAACAAAAATATTCAAAAAACATATTAATAACTGGAGGTGCCGGTTTCATTGGATGTCATGTAGTAAAACTGTTTGTAAATAAATATCCAAGTTATAACATTATAAATTTGGACAAACTTACTTACGCAGGTAATTTAGAGAATCCAAAAGCATATATTGATTCTAACATAACAGGGTTTTTAAACATTCTTGAAGGATGTAGAAATCACAAAGTCAAACATTTGGTTTATGCGAGTAGTTCTAGTGTATATGGAGAAAATAAAAAAGTACCCTTCGAAACAACAGACAATGTAGATCGCCCAATTAGCCTGTATGCTGCCACAAAAAAGAGTAATGAGTTAATGGCGCATACTTATGGTCATTTGTATGGTTTTAAAACCACGGGGTTACGTTTTTTTACAGTGTACGGTCCTTGGGGTAGACCAGATATGGCTTATTATTTATTTGCTGAAGCGATTTCTGAAAATACATCAATTAAAGTTTTTAATAATGGCAAGATGGAAAGAGATTTCACCTACATAGATGATATTGTAAATGGTGTTGTTAAAATCATTGAAGGTAATATAGCGGATAGAGAACATTACAAAATATACAATATAGGTAATAATAAAACAGAAAGTCTACAGAATTTTATAACTACCATAGAAAAGTTATTAAATAAAAAAGCAGTAAAACAAATGTTGCCGATGCAACCAGGAGATGTTCCAAGGACATTTGCAAATATAGATGATTTAAGCAATGATTATAATTATGTTCCAAAAACAGATATTAAAAAAGGGCTCAAAAGTTTTATCAGTTGGTTTGAGGCATATAAAACTAGATAAAAATCACCAAAATAATTAGACTATTAATGATATCCAAAACAGCAAAAATATATATTGCAGGGCACCGAGGAATGGTAGGTAGCGCAATATGGCGCACGCTTTCAGCAAAAGGCTATAAAAACTTGGTTGGTGTTTCTAGCAAGGAACTCGATTTAAAAAACCAACAAGCAGTAAAAGATTATTTTGCAAAGGAAAAGCCAGAAGTAGTAATTGACGCAGCTGCAAAAGTAGGAGGGATTTTGGCCAACAATGATTTTCCATACCAGTTCTTAATGGAAAATATGCAAATCCAAAATAATTTGATTGATACAGCATTGCAGGCTGGTATTGAAAAATTTATATTTTTGGGAAGTTCTTGTATCTATCCTAAATTGGCGCCTCAACCTTTAAAAGAGGAATATTTGTTGACTGATTCATTGGAGCTAACAAATGAATGGTACGCCATTGCAAAAATAACGGGTGTCAAAGCGTGTCAGGCTATTAGATATCAATTTGGTAAAGATTATGTAAGTTTAATGCCGACAAATTTATACGGTACTCATGATAATTTCGATTTAAATTCCTCTCATGTATTGCCAGCGATGATCTGTAAATTTCATGAGGCAAAAGAGAATAATAATGCGCATGTAACGCTATGGGGAAGCGGCACACCGATGCGCGAATTTTTATTTGTTGATGATATGGCTGCAGCGGTTGTTTTTGCTTTAGAAAATAATTTACCAGAATACTTGTATAATGTAGGCACTGGTGAGGATTTAACAATCAAACAATTAGCAGAAACAATCCAAAAAATCACAGGTTATCAAGGAGAAATTGTGTGGGATGCAGAGAAGCCAGACAGAACGCCAAGAAAACTGATGGATGTGTCTAAGATGCATGACCTAGGTTGGAAACATAAAACGCAGTTGGAAAAAGGAATCCGGAAAACATACAATTGGTTTTTAGAAAATATTGATAATTATAAAGAGGTAAAATTGTAACGAGGAGTTTAGTCGGTTAAGGAAAAGTTAAGCTATTAATGGAATAGCTAATGAACCTCTGGGTCAATAAATAAATACTTAACCCTGTAGACACACAACCAAATAACCATTTAACCCTCAACTAACACGATTACACAACAAAAAGCAGCACTAATCACTGGAATTACAGGCCAAGATGGTTCCTATTTAGCCGAATTACTGTTAGAAAAAGGATATATGGTTCATGGTGTCAAGCGTCGCGCTTCCTCTTTTAATACCCAACGTATTGATCATATTTATCAGGACCAACATGAAAAACATGTAAATTTCAAATTAAATTATGGTGATTTGACTGATTCTACTAATATTATAAGGATTATTCAAGAAGTGCAGCCAGATGAAATTTATAATTTTGGAGCGATGTCTCATGTGAAAGTCTCTTTTGATTCTCCTGAATATGTTGCTAATGTTGATGGAATAGGTACGTTAAGAATATTGGAAGCGATAAGGATTCTTGGTTTGATGGACAAAACTAGAGTTTACCAAGCCTCAACTTCTGAACTATATGGTGGATTGGCTGAGAATAAAAATGAAAAAGGTTTTTATGATGAAAACTCACCTTTTTATCCTCGATCATTTTATGGCGTCGCTAAAATATACGCCTATTGGATCACAAAAAATTATCGCGAAGCTTACAATATGTATGCCTGTAATGGAATTCTATTTAACCATGAATCTCCAAGACGAGGAGAGACTTTTGTAACTCGTAAAATTACAATGGCAACCGCCGCAATTGCTAAGGGAAAACAAGACTGTTTGTATCTTGGAAATCTTAACTCACAAAGGGATTGGGGACATGCTAAAGATTATGTTGAAGCCATGTGGAGGATTTTACAACAAGAGGTAGTCGAAGATTATGTTATAGCAACAGGTGTAACCACGTTTATTAGAGATTTTGTGATTATGGCTTTCGCCGAAGTAGGAGTTGAATTATTATTTGAAGGGGAGAACGAAAAAGAAACGGCAAAGGTAGCGGCTTGTAATAATCCTTTGTATCAATTAGAAATTAGTAAAGTGGTAGTTCGGGTAGATCCTGAATATTATCGTCCCACTGAAGTAGATTTACTAATTGGTGATCCTTCCAAATCTAGAAGTTTAGGTTGGGAGCCGAAATATGATTTAGCAGCATTGGTAAAAGAAATGATAGAGAGTGATTTAAAGTTGTTTAAAAATCAGTAATTAGATAAAGAATATGCTGCTCTCCAAAAACCGTACAACTTTTTGCTTAAATTTAAGATAGGATTAAAAACGCTTTATGAGCAAGATTATGTCAAGAGCAAGAAGAGTGTATTTGGAAAAGATTTTAAAGCAAAAATTGTTTTAGAAGCGTTAAGAGAGAAAGAAACGTTGGAGAGTTTTAGCCAAGAAATATGAGCTTTTGCCCAAGCAGATTTCAGTGTGGAAAGCCGAGGCGCTTAAGAATATATCGGCCGTTTTTAATCAAGAGAAAAAGCTTGCAAAAAAATAAGAAATTCCGACCGAAAAGCTTTATGCAAGAATTGGACAACTGACTTTAGAGAATGATTTTCTAAAAAAAAGTTGAGCTAATACCGATGAGGAAAGACAAGAAATGACAAATTCTAAAGCAAATTTGAGTTTGTCAAAACAATGTAAATTATTGAAAGTCAATAGAAATTAGTTGTATTATTCTAGCGAAAGCGAAAATGCTAGAAATATAGTACTTATGGAAATGTTGAAAAAACAATATATTTTAACCCCTTTTTCTGGATGTCGTAAGATGACTGTTTGGTTTGAAAAATATGACTTCAATATAAATGAAAAACGTGTTCGACGCTTAATGAAACTGGTAAACTGGCAGACGATTTACAGAGAAGCACGCACTACAATTGCAGTAAAAGAACATAAGCATTACCCTTGTTTACTCAAAGGATTAGAGATAACAAGAAAGAATTAAGTTTCGGCTACGGATATGAACTATATCCCTATGAATATGGGCTTTATGTTTTGAGTTGGGATGTAAGCAAAACATTGACAGCTGAATGACGTACAGGAGTACTTCAAGAAGCAATAGGACCAGTACGGCAAACCAGAAATTTTCAACAGCGATCAAGGTAGCTAGTACACAAGTGAGATGCATAATAAACTATTGATTGATAATGATATAAAAATATCAATGGATGGAAAAAAACGTGCTATTGACAATATTTTTATAGAAAGATTATGGCGTTCAGTAAAATATGTAAACGTATAATTACAAGTTTACGTTAGCACTATAGAACTATGCAAAGGATTGAAAGAATATTTTAGATTATATAATAACGAGCGTTTTCATCAATCATTAGATTATCAAACGCCAAGGGAAATGTATAACAAAATAGAAGTGGCATAAAATCATAATAACTTTTTTGACCTATGGCTTCGCCTGTCAAAAGTTATTTTCGATTTCAGTCGTGTAAAAGAAAACTAAAACTTAAAAACTACATAAAGTTTTGAAAAAGTTGCATCGAGAATAGGTTGCAGCATATATAAGAAAAAAAACTTTACAGGAAGAGTGTATTGTGAAGACAAAGGAATCGAATTGTATTTTAATAGTAGAGATCATCGATTTTCGAGTAGTGGATTAAGAAAAGAAGTGGCTAATAAAGAACAACTTAAATAATATATGAAAATAGTAGTAATAGGAACAGGTTACGTAGGTTTAGTGACTGGGACTTGTTTTGCCGAAGTTGGAATAGATGTAATTTGTGTTGATATAGATGCAAATAAAATAAAAAATTTAAAAAAGGGAATTCTACCGATCTATGAGCCTGGACTGGAGGAGCTTGTTACTAAAAATGTAGCTAAGGGTAGGTTGCACTTTTCTACTTCATTAGAAGAAAGCATACCAGGAGCTGATGTTGCATTTATTGCTGTGGGAACCCCACCAGGCGAGGATGGAAGTGCAGATTTAAAATATGTAATTGCAGTTGCTACTGAAATTGGTCAGTACATGAATAGTTATGGGGTAATTGTGACTAAAAGTACTGTACCTGTTGGTACCGCTACTAAAGTGGATGAAGCTATAGAAATGGCTTTAAAGAAAAGAGAAATTGTAATTGAATACGACGTAGCATCAAATCCTGAATTCTTAAAAGAAGGAGCTGCTATTGATGACTTTTTGAAACCAGACCGTATTGTGGTTGGAGTTTCTAGCAGCAAAGCGGAAGAGGTACTACGGAAATTATACAAACCGTTTTTATTGAATGGGCACCCAATCATTTTTATGGATGTTCCAAGTGCTGAAATGACCAAATACGCAGCTAATAGCATGCTAGCAACAAAAATTAGCTTTATGAATGATATTGCTAATTTATGTGAAATTGTTAATGCTGACGTTAATATGGTTCGTAAAGGAATTGGTAGTGATTCACGTATAGGGAATAAATTTATTTACCCAGGAATTGGTTATGGAGGCTCTTGTTTTCCAAAAGACATTAAAGCTTTGATCAAAACAGCTGCTCAAAATGGATATAGAATGCAGCTATTAGAAGCAGTAGAGGCTGTTAATGAGCAGCAAAAGTCTGTTTTGTTCGACAAAATAATGAATCGTTTTCAAGGAAATATTTCAGGAAAAATCTTTGCGATGTGGGGATTGTCTTTTAAACCTAATACTGATGATATGAGAGAGGCACCTTCTTTAGTGCTAATTGATAAAATTATTAAAGCAGGTGGCTCAATTCAAGCATTTGACCCTGTAGCGATGAATGAAACGAAACATATGATTGGCGAAATAATTAAATATTGTGACACAGAATATGAAGCTTTGGAAGGTGCAGATGCTTTGTTGATTGTAACAGAATGGACGGATTTTAGATCACCTGATTTTACTAGAATTAAAAAATCATTGGTAAATCCAATTGTTTTTGACGGTAGGAATATATATGATAGGAAAGAATTAAACGAGTTAGGTTTTGAATATTATGGTATTGGAACAAAATAAAGATATGAGTAAAAGAATATTAATTACAGGAGCAGCTGGGTTTTTAGGATCACATTTATGTGATCGTTATATCAATAAAGGGTATCATGTTATAGCAATGGATAATTTAATAACTGGTGATATCAAAAATATTGAGCATTTATTTCCACTGAAAAATTTTGAATTTCATCACCACGATATTTCTAATTTTGTGCATGTTAGTGGTGAATTAGATTATATTCTTCATTTTGCATCTCCTGCAAGTCCAATTGATTATTTAAAAATTCCTATTCAAACTTTAAAGGTTGGTTCATTGGGGACTCACAATTTATTAGGTCTGGCTAAAGAAAAAAGAGCACGAATTTTAATAGCTTCTACTTCAGAGGTTTATGGGGATCCTACAGTACACCCTCAACCTGAAGAATATTGGGGTAATGTTAATCCAGTTGGCCCGAGAAGTGTTTATGATGAAGCTAAAAGGTTTCAAGAAGCTATAACTATGGCATATCATACTTTTCATGGTATTGAAACAAGGATAGTGCGAATATTTAATACTTATGGACCTCGAATGAGATTAAATGATGGACGAGTTTTACCAGCTTTTATTGGTCAAGCATTAAGAGGGGAAGATTTAACTATTTTTGGAGATGGCACGCAGACCAGGTCTTTTTGTTATGTTGATGATTTAATAGAAGGAATTCACAGGTTATTACTCTCAGATTATGTTTTCCCTGTTAATATTGGTAATCCTAATGAAATTACAATGAATGATTTTGCTCAAGAAATAATTAAATTAACTGGAACCAATCAAAAAATTGTTTACTTGCTTTTGCCTCAGGATGATCCAAAACAAAGACAACCCGATATTACTAAAGCAAAAGAGCTTTTATCTTGGGAACCGAAAGTTGATAGAGCAGAGGGGCTAAAAATAACGTATGATTATTTTAAAACATTTTCTCATAATGAATTATCGGATAGTAGATATAGTAAGAAATTTTAATAAATTTTTAATTTTGTAAATGTTTATGGCATCAGTTATAGTTACTGAATGTCAATTTCCATATTTCATATTCATTGAATATTTAGGGAGTTTATTAATTTATTTAGATTAAAAGCTAATAGTCTAAAGTCATATTAATCTAATGATTACAAATTCAAGGTTAAAAAAAAGTTTAAAGAATGCTCAAGTTGCCTTACTATTTTACGTATTAAATTTAATACTGCAATTTTTTTACAGAAGGATATTTTTAGAGCAATTAGGTGCGGAGTTTTTAGGATTAAATACCACGGCAATAAACTTGATGCAATTTCTTAATTTAGCTGAGTTAGGTGTAGGAGCGTCTGTTAGTTATTCCTTATATCGGCCTTTAGCTAATAATGATCAAACTCAAATTAATGAAATAGTGTCGGTACAAGGGTATCTTTACAATGTCATAGGGCTTATTGTATTAGGGTTTTCCTTAATTTTAATGAGCTTTTTTCCATGGTTTTTCTCTGATATAAAAATTCCAATGGTGTATTTGTATGCTACATTCGGGGTTTTGCTAATATCGGCTTTAGCGAGTTATTTTTTAAACTACCAAGAAATTTTATTAATTGCTGACCAAAAAGAATATAAATTAAATTATGCAATTCAATCTATCAAAATTTTAAAAACTATTTTTCAAATTGTGTTTATTTATTTTTTAGTCAATGGATATATATGGTGGTTAATATGGGAGTTAACAGCGGCAATTTGTACAATATTTGGAGTTAAATATGTTATTTCGCAAGAATATTCTTGGCTAAAAACAAGTATCATTAGTGGAAAAAATCTCATTTCTAAATATCCCCAAATAACCTTGAAGACGAAACAACTATTTGCACATAGAATAGCTGGTTTTGCTCTGAATCATAGTAGTTCGTTGGTTATATATGCATTCACTAGTTTTTCATTTATTGCTTTTTATGGTAATTATCTATTAGTTATTGCAGGAGTTACTGCCGTACTAGGTGCGATTTTTAATAGTTCAAACGCAGGTGTAGGAAACTTAGTTTCTGAAGATAATAAAGAAAAAATGTTACAAGTTTTCGATGAATTGCTTACCATTAGATTTTTTTTAGGCTGTATTGCTTGTTATGGTGTATATAAATTAATTCCAATTTTTATAAGCTACTGGGTTGGTGACAAGTATCTGCTACAGGATTCAACTTTGACATTAATGGTGATTATTATGTATTTAAATTTAACCCGCCTTACAGTAGATTCTTTTATAAACGGATTTGGTCTTTTCAGCGATATAGCTGCTCCAATTATTGAAACAATAATTAACCTTAGCCTCTCTGTTTTCTTAGGATATATATATGGTATCAACGGAATTTTAATTGGTGTAATATCAAGCACGATATTGAGTGTTATGTTTTGGAAACCCTATTTTTTGTTTAAAAATGGATTTGATTACAATATTAAATTTTACATTTCAAATTACTCGCTATTAGTAGCGGTTTTAGTAACTTCACTGTTTTTAACGGAAAAAAGCGTCCATTTTATAACTATTGACCCTTATGAATCCATGACAAAATTTTTTCTTTTCGGTTCATCAATAATACTAATATTTTCAATACTACTTTTATCGGGGCTTTTGATATTTACCACTGGAATGAGACGATTTATTTCTAGATATAAAACCTATTTAATAAAATAAAAAATGACAGACAATCACGATTACTATATAAAAGGTAATTTTATTACTAGAAGTAAGCATCAGCAAACATTGTTTAAAAATGATATCACTAGATATATCGCTTATATCCTCCAATCTATTTTAGTTTTTGTTTTCCTATTTTTTAGCAGAATAACAAAGAAGAAATCAAAAGAGTATAAGTACACCCTCTCTCTTTGCGGCATTTTTAAAAACGAAGCTAAATTTTTAGAGGAATGGATTAATTATCATCTCGTAATCGGCGTTGATCATTTCTATCTGTATAATAATAATTCTGACGATAATTTTATTGAAATTTTGCAACCTTTTATTGATAAAGGAATTGTAGATTTAATAGATTGGCCTTATCAGCAGGCACAAATGGCTGCTTATGAGGATTGCTATAAAAAAAATAAGATTGATACAAATTGGTTAACTTTTATCGATTTGGATGAATTTATATGCCCCATTGCTACAGATAATATCCAATCATGGTTGCAATCTTATAAAAATTATCCAGGGGTTGCTGTTTATTGGAAACAATTTGGATCAAATGGGAAGTTAAGTCATGATGTTAGTAAGTTAGTAATTGAGCAATATACCCAGTGTTGGCCTAAACCAGATACATTTACCAAAATGTTTTGCAATATGGATTTTGAAATTAGTAATTTTGATAATCCGCATTTAATCAAAAGCAAAGTGTTTGGTTTTGAGGTGCCTCCTATAAATCAATATAAAAGATTAATTAGTTTTGGAGTTAATATAATTCCATATTGTACCAATGAATTACTTCAAATTAATCACTATTGGGGAAAGGCTTTTGATGTCTTTGTAGAAAATAAGATAAATAAAACCTATGTTACTGTGGGAAATGATGATGAAATATCTCAATTACGGATGCGTCTTTTAAAAACTCATGAAGCTATGTGTACTGAGCGAAATTTCACCATTCAGCGATTTTTATTATATACGAAGCTGAAAAACAGTACTATTTAATGATTGTCTATTTAATACCGTTTTTCATAACAATTTTTGGTGCAATAAAATATGACATATGCAAAGAAAATGACGCTGATAAATATTTGCTTTGGTATAGTTTGTATGTGTATCTATTTTTATTGATAGGATTGCGTTACATGGTTGGTGGCGATAGTTACTTTTATATGTTGTATTTTAATGATTTTACACCCAAAGGAATGTTCGATATGTCATCTGAGGCTGATTATCAACCACTTTTTGCGTTATTGACTTCTTTTTCAAAAATAATTTATCCAAGTTTTACATCGTTTCAGTTACTTCATTCGTTTATAATTAACACTTGTTTGTTCTATTTTATTGCAAAAAATTCTCAGTACCGTTTTAGCACAATGTTTTTATGCCTGTTGATTTTTTATATAAATTTTACAGTAGAAATTTTACGAGAGTCTCTTGCAATTATGGTTTTTGTGTATAATTATAAAAATTTAGAGAATAAAAAGTGGATAAGATATTATATTGGGGTTTTTATTGCGGTAATGTTTCATTTGTCTGCAGTTTTTTTGATTGTTTTGCCTTTCTTAAAATTTCTTAGATTAAATAAACAATATTTAGTATTGTTGATAATTGCTTTTTTGGCACTTAGTCAATTACAATCTTTATTTACTTTTTTTGAAAATATTGAAAAAATTAATAAAAAAATTAATGATTATTCAGAAGCATCTTATGGATGGAAATCAACAGTTTTGTTTTTTATTACCAGAACTTTAATACCTGTGGGACTGTTATTCTGGGCGAAAACTAAATATAATTTTGTAATTAAATACGAGTATTTAGTGTGTGTGTTTGGCTTGTTAGGTGTTTGTTCGATTTTCAATACAATTATCTTTGTGCGGTTTACTAATTATTTTGTTTTGTTCTATTGCATTGCTTTAGTTGATGTCTTAGTTCATTTTTTTAGATTAAAAACGGCGTACGTTAGTCAACTTTTTGTAGTAGTTAATTTTGTGATAATTTTATTTGCTTACGGATATTTATCTTTTTATTGGCCAGTTAGGTATTACGAGAAATGGATACCATATTACTCCGTGTTTAGTAGTGAGGCTCAAAATGATAAATTTATAGATAGAGATTATTAATTTATGATTGCAATATTATTAGCGACCTACAATGGCGAAAATTTTTTACGAGAACAACTAGACAGTTTGTTTTTTCAGACTTGTACTGATTTTATTCTATATGTTAGAGATGACGGTTCAAGTGATTCAACGATAAAAATCCTTCTGGAATATAAAATTAAGTTTTCAAATATTGTTATATTTCAAGACGGTAAAACAAACATTGGGGCTGCCAGAAGTTTTTTATGGTTGTTGGAAAAAGTAGAAGCAGATTATTACATGTTTTGTGATCAAGACGATGTGTGGTTTTCGTCGAAAATTCAACTTTCATTAGATGTAATTAAATCGGAAGAATCTAGATCTTGGGATGCGGGAGTTTTAGTGCATTCGGATCTAATTGTAACAAATAAAAATTTAGAAATTATCTCTAACTCTTTGTGGGAGAATGACAAAATTAATCCCGTAAAGATTACACGAAAGTATTTAAAAGTTGTAAATTATATTACAGGTTGTACAATGTTTTTTAATCGTAAAGCAAGAGATTTGGCAATAGTCGAGAGCAATACTAATATTTTGATGCATGATTTCTGGATTGCTATCTGTGTAGACTCTTCCAATGGAATTATTATTTCTTTACCGTGTCCTACTATTTATTACAGACAGCATGGAAATAATGCAGTTGGAGCTTCAAGTAAGAGCTATTTATTTCCTCGTTTGCAACGATATTTTCATATGCCTGACTTTAATTATTCGATAGATTTATACAACATGATTAAGTATAAATATAAAATTAATCTGTTCCAGTACATAGCGCTTAGGATTAATTTTTATTTTAAACATTAAGTCTTAAATAAATAAATAATATGGATGTTTCTTTAATTATTGTTAATTACAATACTTTACAGATGACGAATGATTGTATAGAGAGTGTGATTAAGTTTACAAAAAGTAATTCAATCGAAATTATTTTGGTAGACAATGCCTCGATCGACGGAAGTAAAGATTTTTTTGTAAATGATGAACGTGTTAAATATATATATTCAAAAGAAAATTTAGGTTTTGGTAGAGCTAATAATATCGGTATTGAAGCTGCGTGTGGAAAGTATATTTTCATGTTGAATTCAGATACTATTCTTTTGGATGACGTAATTAGTAAGCTGTTTAATTTTGCCGAAAATAATTACACGGGTACTTTAGGAGCTTTAGGGACTTGTTTGATCGATGCTGAGAAAAAAGATGCTCTATCATTTGGATTATTTATAACTCCCAATAGGATATACAAGAGAATACTCGAATTTACAGGTATTTACAAACAATCTTTTGACGCTAAGATTTACAATCAACTTGATGTTGATGGGTATGCTGAAGTTGATTTTGTATCAGGAGCTGATTTGTTTGTTCCAAGAAATGTATTTGCTAAGATAAAGAGTTTTGATTCTGATTTCTTTATGTATTATGAAGAAACTGATCTTGAAAAACGTATGGATGCAGCTGGACTGAAGAGGTTCATTATTAATGTAAGAGATATTATTCATTTAGAAGGTGGTAGTTTTGGAGGTAGTTTACCTTTTAAACGTAAAATGTTAATGACAAAAGGAATGAAACTTTATATTAATAAACATTATACTGGATTGTCTAAGATTCATATAGTTTCACTATCTATTATTATTTTAATAAAAGATTTAATAAAACTCGATTACACACATAAACAAAACTTATCCTTAATCAAGGAAGTTTTCAAATAAACTTAAAATAATTTATGAAAATCGCTTTTATATTACCGTCTTTAGTTAATAAGGGGCCTATTGTTGTTGCGTACAACATAGTAAAGCATATTAAGGATAAGGTTGATTTAATTGATATTTACTATTTTGATGAAACAGACTCTTCTTTAAATTTTGATGGTAACATCTATCATATTAAAAAATCTGATTTGATAGATTTTGATAAATATGATATCATACACAGTCATACCATAGGGGCTGATAACTACCTTTTTAAAGCTAGAAATAAAATTCATAAAGCAAAGATTGTAAGTACAATTCATCAGGATACATTTGTTAGCTTCTCTATTCGATACAACACCGTTTTGTCCTTTATTTTAACAAGTTATTGGTGTTATATTCATAGGAGTTTTGATGGTGTTATAGCAATTTCAAACGAATTAAAGGATAAGTATAATGGATTTCTATCTAATAAAATCACAACAATCTACAATGGTTGTAGTATAGATGATTCTAGTACCGATACCAAAACTAAAGACGCAATTTTAAAGTTGCGAAATGAAAATTATAAAATAATTGGTGCATATGCCTATATTACTAAAGGAAAAGGGCTTTCGCAAGTTATTAATGTCTTGAAT
>Ga0209702_10007454_pt1 | contig 13381 bp, 19 predicted proteins | sample FRY01_FD_187210 | JGI IMG/M metagenome (GOLD analysis project Ga0209702, IMG submission 187210) | Freshwater microbial communities from Lake Fryxell liftoff mats and glacier meltwater in Antarctica - FRY-01 (SPAdes) (version 2) | ecosystem: Environmental > Aquatic > Freshwater > Ice > Glacier... | reverse complement strand
CCGCGCGTAGATCATCGCCGAACCACGCCACCACGAGGCTGACGCTCTCGACCGCCGGGGCCATCGCCTGCAACCGGTCCAGCGCCACCACGATGTCCGGCTGGTCGGGCAGCGCGTTCAGGTTCTCAGCAACTGTTGCACCGGCGCTGCCTTTGCGGATGGCATCAGTGGCATAGGTGAACTCGCCTGAGGCCGGGATCAGCGTCACGGCCTTCACCAGACCTTCGGCCGTGTCGGGATCGGCAAGTGGTCGGAAGACCTCGAAACTGATCTGCGGCAGGCGGTTGCCAAACGGGCTGAGGTCCAGTTCCTCGAACACGACATAGGCCATGCCGCGATAGGCGGGCGCGTTGGCCGCTCCCATCTTTGCGCTGATGAACGGATCGGCCGTTTGCGCCTCATCGCCGGGGTACCAGCGCCAGGTGACGCCGGTCATGTCCATCGCATTGCCGTCGGCCCACACGCGCCCGATGCCGGTGATTGCCCCTTCGCAAAGCCCTATGGCGAAGGATGCATAGTAGAGATATTCCGTTGTGGTCACCGTCGGCCCACCCCCTTTGCCGCCGCCTTGGCTGGTGGTGTTGATCTCCTCGCGGAAATCAGTCGCCCAGATGATATTGCCGCCAATCCGCATGCGCCCGAAAAGCCGTGGGATCACAGCCCCTTCGGTGGCCGAGGTGATGCGCAGTGTGTCGAGCCGCGCGCCCTCGATCCGCTGCGCTGGGGCCAGCGAGGACACGATCCAGCTGTCGACGACCGAGCCCACGGTGGAACCGATGAAGCCACCGATGGCAGCGCCGGAAAAGCCAAGGATCGCCCCGCCAAAAGCCCCGCCGATGGCAGTGCCGACAGCGCCGAGGACGAGCGTGGCCATGGTGAACTTTCAACGTTGGGGAAAGAGGAAGGCGAAGGCGATGCGCCGTCGCCATGTGAACGTGAGCGGTTCCTCGATGACGCCTAACCGTTCGTAGGAATGGATGAAGCGGTCCGGCGCGGTCAGGATCCCGACATGCTTGGCGATGGCGCGCGGGGCCATGCGAAACAGGAGCAGCGCGCCGGGGCCAGCCTCATCTGAGGCAATTTCCGGCATCATGCGCCGCGCACCCTCCGCCAGCACTTCGCGCGGCCCCGTTTCGCCCCAGTCCCGGCTGTAGTGCGGGATCGGGAAGGGTTCGTCCCCCACCACTTCGCGCCAGACACCGCGCGCGAGGCCGAGGCAATCGCAACCGACCCCGCGCAGACTGGCCTGATTATGATACGGTGTGCCAAGCCAGCCGCAGGCGGTGGCAACGACCAGATCGGGATCGGCGATATAGGGCAGCAGGCTCACAGCACGTCTCCTTGATGCCCGCCGTTCTGGCTGGCGTAGCGCAGAACAGCATCCTGACCCGGGATGTTGGGGAAACCCCGAAAGTTGGCGACATTGGCGAACTTGGTGCCGCAGGTCGTGATGCGCTTGTCGCAACCGGCGCGGACGGTGAAACTGTCGGACCCGGCGATGGCCCGCACCGGCGCTTCCAGCAGGGTGACGATGGCGACCCCGTCGACGAGGTCATGCGCCAGAACCTCAGTGCGCCGCCCGAGATTGGCACCGCTAGTCCATTGAACCGTGCCGAAGACGAACCAGCCCGAGGAAAAGGCAGCGAGCCCGGACGCTGTGAAGGCCCGATCGCGAAGCAAGTCGATCACCGTACCGCTGCCTTTGAAGGCCGTAGCTTCCAGATTGACGCCGCAGCGCGCATCGCCAAGGGCGGCATCGCAACTCGCCTGAAACGTCCGGCCGACGGTCTGGCCGAGGACATGCGCCAGCGATCGCACTTCGGCGACGAACACCAGCCGCCCGCGCCGGATCTGGCCGATGGCCCCGCGCCGCATCAACAAGCGCTGGCTGGTATCGGCCCAGTTCACCCGCCAGACCTCGACGCCCGCATTGTCCCAGCGGCCATCGAGGATGTCGGTTTCGGTGATCCGGTCGGAGGACAGTACGCCTTGCGCGTCCTGCGCATCGACGGAAAGGTCCGACCCCGACCGCACTTCAGATGCGGCGAAGCCGCTCTCCGGCTCGAAATCGGTGCCATCGAAGATGAGGGTCCGATCATGGTCGGTGAAGCCGAGCGTCACGCCATCGCCCCGCACGATGCGCCAGCACCAGGACAAAGTGGTCGTTCCTTCGTCTAGATGGGCCTGAAGCGCGGGGGGGAGGGACTTCACTTCCGCCCCCAGCCGCGCCAGAGGGCGACAGAGGCCAGCGCCGAAGAAATCACGCCCCCGGCCGTGCCGGTCAAGGCGTATAGGTTAAAGGGGCGCAGATCGAAACTGCCCGTCACCAGATCGAAATCCGCCAGCCCGGCCATGGCCAAACCGGAGGCAGCAAGGCAGGCCAGATAGATCAGCCCGCGTGCGAGGTTCCAGTTCATAATGTTGCCTTTCCTGTCAGAAAATCCACCAGCCGCTGCCACCATGGCTGCGAGGGCGCGGGTTGCTTCGGCATTGGCGGCGGCACTTGTGCGCCGGTCGAGCGCAGCAATGCTAGCGCCTCGGCCTCGGTCAAACGGCGGATCGGCCGCGAGAAATCCATACGGCCGTTGCGATCCACCGCCCAGACCGGGATGGTGCCGGTCGGATAGCGGCCGTCGCGGAACAGATCGCGCTCGGCTTCGCGGCGCGTGCGGATCGCAGCCGGTCGGAGCCAGCCCATGAAGGCTTGCGCGGCAGCGGCACGGTTGCCTGCGTTCAGATGGCGGGTCAGCGACGCCTTGGCGATGCCGCCGGTGTTGTAGTGGAAGCTGACCAGCGCATCGAACTCATGCGGCTCCAGCGGCACCTTTACCGCGCGCAGAACGTCCGCCTCGTAGGCCACGATGTCGGCGCGGAAAAGCCGGAACGCTTCGCGGATCCCGGCGTCCAGATTGGCAGGCATGCCACGCGGCAACCGTGCCGGATCGGGCGGCCCCGCCGAAGCCGTGTGGCCGATGCCGAAGGTCCAGACGTTTTTGACGTCGAGATAGGGTCCGGGCACGAGTCCTTCGTGCCGGACGAGGGCCAACAGGCCCCGGTCTGTCATGTGCATGGGATCACCCTAAAAGTGAGAGGAGCAGGATCAGGACGGCGACAAGGACGCCGATGCGGAGACGGTGGCTGAAGGCTTGGCCGGGATCAGCGGCATCGCAGCGGATAGAACGTGCAAGGCGGAGAAGTTCATGCATCGGGGTTATCCCCTTTGCCGCTGCGCAGCCGAGCGAGGATGACCTCGATGAAGGCGGGGCCGAAGACGCCGACCAGATAGGCGGCTGATCCTGCCGCACCCCCGGCCGGGATCGCTTCGGGCGGCAGACCGAGCCAGCCGGTGATGATCGCCATCGAGAGGCTGCCCATCCCGGCCGCGATCAGACCGACGAGCAAGATGTGGCGCAGCGCGTCGCGCAGCCGCATTCGTGTGGTCAGCGCGTTGGTTGCCCCGCCAAGCGCACCCCAGGCCGCCAGGATGACAGCGGTGGAGGTTGCCAAGTCGCGCAGCACGGCGGCAACAAAGCCGGATTCTTCGTTCATCGCCGGATCTCCAACAGGGGAATGGATGTGATCGACCCGAGGCGCTCGATGTCGAGGGTGACGTCGATCATGTCGGCGTCGAAGCGAACGGGGACGTCGAATTCGAAGCCCGCTGTGATCGCGACGCCCACGCCGGGGGCAGCAGCGAAGGTGACGCTGCCGGTGCCGGTATCGACGCTCCAGCCCAACATTTGCTCCACCCCGTTCAGCGCGAGGCGGACGCTGCCTGCAACCGGCTTGGCGATGGCGCGCGTCCAGCTTTGCGCGCCGGAGGTATAGCGCTTCAGCAGGGCGAAGGTCGTGACCGCGCCGTTGCCGCTGCCGATGGGCTGGTCGGTGGGGGCGACGGCGTGCGACGGCAGGCAGGATTTGTAATCCGCCCAATCCTTGTAGCGAAAGCCGTGCAGGCGCCCGTTGCGCGCCTCGAAGAAGGCGACAACTGCCGCCAGATCGTCGGCGCGGCGGATACCATAGGCGACGTCAAATCGGCGGCGCGAGTTGGCCCAGCTGGCATTACGTTCCTCGTCACCGGAGGCCAGTTCTACCACTTGCGTGCGCCGTTCCGGACCGCCGCGTGCCCCGCGGCTGATGTTGTCGGGGAAACGAACCTCGTGAAACGCCATCAAAATTCTCCGTTGTTCGTGCTCTGATCCGCGCAACCGGTGCCCACTTGCGGGGTCGCACTCACATGCCCCTCCGACCCATCGACACCGCGCGGGCAATGTCGGCAGCGACCTGCGTGCGCGATTGCCGGAAGCTCTCGGCATCCCTAGCCATGATCGTGACGTTGACAGCAGGCGCACTGGCTTGGCCGTAGCCCGCAGCCTCGCGGCGCGAGAGGACGCGCTCGCCCCGTTGCAGGATCGCCGGAACCTCGTCAGGTTTGATGCCTGCCCAGCCACCGGCGTGCATGCGTGGTGCCCCGGCAAAGGCCATCGCCGGAACCATGCGGCCCGGGCCCGGCGATCCGACAATGCCGCCCGCGTGCAGGATATTTGCAAAGAGCCCACCGGCACCGCCAAGTGCGCCCGACAGCGCGTTGGCAATGGGGCCGAGGATGAAGCGCCGCGCAGCCAGTTTGGCCAGATCGGCGATCATGGATGTAACGAGGTCGCGGAAGTCGAGCTTGCCGGTCTTGACGAACTCACCCACCGCGTTCTCGGCCGAGGTGAAAGCACCGACCAGCGCCTGGCCGATATCGCCACCGATGTTGCGCGCCTTGGTGGCATAGTCGGCGAGAGCGGCCGTCACTGCGCCCCAGCCGGTCGCGGCCTGATCGGCCCCTTCGGCAGCGGCAGCCCCGGCATCGCGCGCGGCAGCACCTGCACCTCCGGCAGCGGCGGTCGTGTCGTCCAACTCGGTGCCAAGCGCATCTGCCGAAGTGGCGGCAACGGACAGCGCGGCTTCGGCTTCCGTCCCGGTGCCCGTCACCGCGTCGCGCAGCGCCTGCCAACTAGCCAGTGGTCGACCTGCGGCATCGGCCAGCATCCCCGCCGCCTCGCGATAGCCGTCGGCGCGAGCGCGGGCATCGTCGGCCATGGTGTCAAGCCCGAGGTCGGGCGGCTCGAGGTATGTGCGCGACAGGGCCGCCGAGAAGGCATCAGCCGCAGCCGCTCCGGCGGCGGTTGCGGCACCCTCGAACGGGTTGCCGATGCGCGCCAGTTCCACCGGATCCAGCGTACCGATCCGCACGCCACCTTCACCCACCGCCCAATCCGGCAGCAGATCGAGTGCTGCATTCAGCCCGTTGATGAAATTGTTGATGCGCGTGACGACGCCGTTCAGCATCGCCTCGACACCTGAGATCAGCCCGTTCGCGGCTTGGAAGGCGAAATCACCAATGGCGCCGGGCAGGCTGCCCCAGATCGCGACCGCCGCATCATAGGCTCCCTGGAAGATCGCTGCCGTCCGGTCACCGAAACTGACGACCCCCGCGATGGTGCCTTCGAGAGCCAAAAGCCCGGCCGCCTTCAGGCCTTCCCAACCCGCAGCCATGTTGGCGAATGCGGCGTCGAGCGACAGGCCGATGCGCGACCAGACCTCCGATGCCAGATCGCCCAGCAGCCGGAACGCCTCACCCACCCCGCCAACCCGGGTGACGAGTTGCGAAAACTGATAGACCAGTTCCCCCGCGCCCACGATCAATGCGCCGATGCCTGTGCGGATCAGCGCCCCGCGCAGGAAGACCAATGCCGTGGCAAGGCTGCGCACGGACAGCGCCGCCGCAGCCAGCCCTGCCACCCAGCGACCCGCCATCAGGGCGGCGAAGGTCGTGGCATAGGTGGTCAGCCGCCCAATATTGTCGAAGAGAGCATTGATGGCACCGCCAATCGGCCCGGTGCTGCGTGCCATGTCAGCCAGCGCATTCGCCACGGTTTCCAATGCCGGAGCAACGGCGGCAGTCAGGCGGTTGGTCAGGCCGATCCAGATCAGGCTCAGCTTGGCGATGGCATCGCCCGTGCGTTCGATCTGGACGGCGTCGGCCGCGCTGACTGCGACTCCGAAGTCCTGAACGTCTTGCGCCGCTTCCCGCAGGGTGGCGGAGTCGATGCGCAGGAAAGCCAGTGCCGCCTTGTCGCCGAAGAGATCGGAGGCCACGGCGGCGCGCTCGGCCTCGGGGATGAGACGGTTCAGCGCCTCCTGAATGGCGACGATACGCTGGTCGAGCGGCAAGGCCTGCAACTCAGTAGCAGTCAGGTTCAGCCGCTGCAGCGCGCCCACCGCAGAGCCCGACCCGGTAGCAGCTTCCGACAGCCGGGTGGTCAGCTTCTTAGTGGCTTGTTCGATCTCACCCATGGAAACACCAGCCAACTCGCCGGCCCATGTCAGCACCTGCAGGCTTTCCACCGTGGTTTTCAGCGAGGCAGCCATATCGGCTTGCGCCCCGATGAGCTCAAAGCCCGACCGGATCATCGCCACGCCAGCCGCCGCAGCAGCGACGGTCACTGCCGCCAGCGCGATCCCGGCCTTGCTGGCGAAGCTGCCGAGCTGGGCATTGGCCTCTTCCATCTCGGAGGACAGACGGCCAAAGCCCCGTGCGCCAGCCTCGCCGATGCCTTCCAACTCGGCCCGGACCTGGCGGCCGCCTTCCGCGACCAGCCGGACAGAGACACGCTTTTCGGCCATGGGTCAGGATCCTTGATACGCGGCAGTGTTTGTCTTACGTTGGCGGCATCGATCAAGGAGACGTATGATCATGTCCGAGACCGCGACCCTCTCTTCGAAGTTCCAAATCTCGATCCCCAAGGCGATCCGGGCGGCGCAACACTGGGAAGCCGGGTTGACCTTTGCCTTCATCCCCAAAGGCACCGGCGTTCTTCTGGTGCCGGTCCCGAGGCGGGAGGCGCTGAAAGGTCTCGCCCACGGGGCATCCGCCACGGATTACCGTGACCGCGCGGACCGGGTCCGATGATCCTCGTCGATACCTCGGCCTGGATCGAATGGCTGATCGGTTCGCCGACCGGGGATAAGCTGGCTGAACACCTGCCCGAACAGGCCGACTGGCTGGTGCCGACGATGGTCCAGCTGGAACTGGCAAAGTGGCTGGCGCGCGAAGTGGGCGAGGACAAAGCCGATCAGGTGATCGCCTTCACACAGGTCTGTCAGGTCGTGCTTCTCGACACCGAAATCGCGCTTGCGGCAGCCGAGGCCTGCCGGGCCCACAAGCTGGCAACGGCAGACGCCATCGTCTGGGCAACCGCCCGTGCACGTGGTGCGACGCTACTGACATGCGACACGCATTTCAAAGACTTGCCCGGTGTGACCCTGATCGAAAAGATCAAGACCTGAACCCGCCTCCCTCGTCTGAGGCGATCTGTTCGTTGAGCTTGCGCACCATCACCGCCTCGATCTCGGGTAGAAGTTCGGCGGCGATGAGGGCGTCGATCCCGAGCGCATTGGCCATTGCCAGTGCCGCGCCCATGTCCCAGCCGAGCACCGCACCGGGGATCACCCGCAACTGGCCACCAAGGCGGCCGACCAGGTCCCAGACCTGCCAGCCCTGTTCCGTCTGCGGCCGGTTCAGTCTTGCTGGGCAGTCCGGGCAGCGCCCTTCACAGGCCGCGCAGTAGCGATCGCCCCCGCCGAAGGACCACTCGGCAAGGGCGCGGAGACGTTTTTTTCCGCGTCCAGGATCAGGCCCTTGGCGACGTATTGGGTCTGGAAGGCTTCGAAGACCGGCCAGATTTCCAGAAGGGCATCGATGCCTTCGGGTGTGACCGGCACGACCTCGCCCGCGTTATCGCCGACGCCCTCCCAATCAAGCACCGCACGCCGGGCGACGGCCTTGGCCATGGTCAGCGCCAGTTCCTCTTGGGTGGCTGTATCCGGCAGAGCTTCGATGGCCGGATCGGCGCGGGCTGAGACCATCAAGGCGGTGGTCAGCGGTGCAACGTGCAGACGGAGGCCAGGGGCAAGGGTCAGCCACGCAGGTGTGGCGGTCAGGTTCAGTCTGATCATGGTTCAGTATCCCACTACGGTGTTGATGAGGACGGCGGTGCACATGCGGGCGGGGCTGACGGCCTTGGCCGCTTGCCAGTCGAAGGTGGCCTGGATGCCCTGCGGGCCCGGGATTTCGATCCGGGGGCGCGGCAGATAGACCGCATGGGCGGTGAAGGTGAAGCTGGCGTTCGCCCCAAGGCTCCAGGCGAAGACCAACTCGCAAGGGCTGCCGTCGATGGCCTGCGTGATCAGCGTGCTGTCGGCGAAGCGCACCTCGACCCGGCCAGTCAGCGCGGCCATGCCGGGATCGGCCCCCTCGATCCGCCCGTCCGAGCGGATGGTCTCGATCCGGTCGAGACCGTTGGAGTAGGTCACCTCGGCCGAGACGACGTTTCCGAGCGCTGTGCCGTTGCGGGTGATCGCGCCGTTGAAATGACCGAAACGCTGCAGCGCCAGCGAAGTGGTCGTGCCAGCAGCCGTGGCCGCTGCGACGCTTTCCCCCTGCGCCACCAGGCGCGCCGTTGCGGTCAGCAGGCCCGACCGCGCCATCTGCCAAGACAGCTGATCGACAACGCAGCCGGTATACATCGCATAGCGCGGCACCTCGGGCATGGCCGCCTCGATGGCGAGGCTCGGCAGCGTCCAATTGCCGGACTGGAAGGTGTGGGTCTTGGGCGTGGTGCCGGCGGTGGCAGGCTGACCGAAGGCGGCCTTCAGCCAGAGGCCGAGGTTCTCGACATCGATCGGCACCAAGACATCGCCATCGGCGGTGACCGCGTCCTTGATCGGCGCCAGCGGGTCGCGCCCCTGGCCCAAGAGTTCCGAGGCGATCAGCGGCTGCTCGGACCCGAGCGTGGTGCTGGCAAAGGGCACCGTGCGAAAGCCCGTAGCGGGCGCAGTGCCATAGACGGTTTCGAACGCAAGCGCCATCTGCGCCCGCGCTCCATGAGCTCGTGCCATCGTGTTCTCCTATCGTGTGGGGGTCAGGCCAGCGGATCGGCCGTGGAATAATGCAGGATGACCGCGATCACCGCAGCCTTCAGGCTGGCAGCACCCTCGACGGCCAGATCGACCGGACGCGGCGCTTCCGCCTCGACCCAGTCGCAAAGGCCGCCGAGTGTGCGGTCGGCGGCAATCGCCACGCCGATGCTGGCGCAAAGTGTGCCGAAGACGGTGTCACGCGCAGCGCCCTGCACAACCGCCTCGATCTCGGCCCGGTGCTGGTAGTGGTAGCACAGGGGCGACAGCGTGACCTCGGGGTCACCCGGTTCGCCATCCCGCAGGATCAGGAGGCCAGCGGCGGGGACGCGCTCGGGCAAAACGTCGCCGCGAAGGATAGTGGCGGGCAACGCCGAGAGCAGCTCGTGCAGCGCGGAAAGGATAGTTTCGCGGGGAGTGGGCATTGTCGTTGGCTTTGCATCCTCGCCCAAGCTATCAATGCGCAGGCGTTGTTAATGATCGTGCAGGTGGACTTGCGCTGGATCAGTCATCTTCATGGTTTCACATGGTAGGTAAACGCACACACAGGAGAACCGACATGCAGTTTCAACTTAATACCGATGCCAATATACAGGGCGATGACCGCCTGGCCGAAGTGGCCGAAACGGTTGTTACATCCGCACTCGGCCATCTGACTGATCGTCTGTCACGGATCGAAGTGCATCTAGCCGATGTGAACGGCGCCAAAGGTGGATCCGACGATATTCGCTGTACCGTCGAAGCACGCCCCGAAGGGATGCAGCCGCAGACCGTTACCCACAATGACGCGAATGTAGACGCAGCCCTGCGCGGTGCGGCGAAAAAAATCCGCGCCTTGCTGGACAGCGAATTCGGGAAGCTGGGACGCAGATAGGGGTCACTGGCGACGTAGGCGATCCAATTATGCGCTGAGAATTCTTTGCATCATCGTCACAAATCATCGCCGACCGTCCACCCAGTTCGCCACGATCAGTCCCGGCACCGCGTCATGCGCCCGCTCGGCATCCCGCGCCAAGTCCAGCCGCTTCGGCAGCTTGACTTGCGGTACCAGTAAGAAAATTGGCGCGGTCACAACGCCCCGGCCGGTTTTCGACTTTGATCCCACCGCGCGGCCCTTGGTGTTCAGCCGCCCCTCAGCGACTAGCAGACTTGGTCCGCGACGACGGTAGATGAACCGCAGGCGCAGGCCAGTGCGGCGTTCCCATTCGCCGGGGGTGATCCGGCCGCCGCGCGTGGATTTGCCAGCCGCTGGCGTGGGGATCGCCAGCCAGAAGCCGTTCTTCGAGCGGATCAGCGGGCCGGTGTCATGCGCGCCGACGATTACCGGGGCGTTCGACCAAACCAGCGCCGCGGCGTTCAGGCTTTCACCAGACTTCGGGAAGCTGGCGAGCCGGATCGAGTTGGCGAGCCTGGTGCCCAGCCCCGCGCCGGTGATTTGCGTCCGCCAAGCGGATTTCAGACCGGTCCCAGCCTCGCGCATCGCGGCCGTCACCGCACGCTCCCCCGCCGCGACCTCGGCCGCCATCAGGGCGACGATGTCGGGGTCTATGTCGAGCCGTAGTTTCATGCAGGCCTCAGGTCCACGGTCCAGACCAGCCGCTCGCGATCACGGACTGGCTCGCTTTGAATGAGGAAGGCGTCACCATCGATCTCGATCCTGTCACCGGGGCGCGGGTTCGGTATCTCTGCCACCTGCAGGTCGACGCGGGTGGTTTCCGACCAGAGCCGGGCATCGCCAAACTCGGTGACGTCATCGGCGCGTCGGGCAATGAGGCGCACCAGAACCGGTGCGCCGCCGTCGGCGATATAGACGGCATCGCGTCCGATGTTGCCATCGGCGAAGAGCGCGCCGACGGCAGCAGCAAAGGCGGACATCACGTCCGCCGCGCCGAGCGCAGCACCTGCGGGCGGGTGCAGATCGGCAACGGGTTGCTCTCGATCTCCAGCCGGACCCATTCATCACGATCCCGGTCCGGGATCATCCGTGCGTAAAGCGGCTGGCCCAGCGTGTTGACCGTCTCGAAGGTATCGGCAGGGGCGTGGTAGATCTCGAACAGCCCGTCGACGGATTCTGGATAGAACACGGCCTTGTCGGTTGCGACGCCGAAGCCTGCACCGCCGCGGTAGCGGCGGAAGGTGATGCCGCCGAAGCTGACCTCGTCGGCGATGCGGGACCGCAGATCGGCGGCGGCGGCCGTGTTGAGGTAGGTCTCGCGCACCTCCTTGTGCGCCACCAGATCGGCGAAGAAGGCCGAGCCGCATTCGGCGCGGAGTTGGATTGCCCCGGTGGCGAGCCCGCCCATGGTGTCCTCGACGCTTTCGATCAGCGCCTGGCAACGTTTGCGCAACGCGCCTGAGGCCGGTGTGGCGTTGTCGAGATCGAAATCCACCTCGGTGGCGGGAGTGATGCCGAACTCGGTGAAGTAGTTCACCACAGTGGCGCCGTCGCGCGGGTCTTTCACCAGCCCCTGAATGCCGTTGAAGAGGTGATACTCGAAGGTGGTCTCGGCGTCGTTGCGCAGGCGGCCCAGCTTGCGAGCGACTTCGGCCTGCACCTGCTGGGTGGCGGACTCGGAGCCAAAGTCACGCACCTGCTGGATTTCCGAGGCCCAGATCACATCCTGCTTTTTGAACTGGCGGCAGACGAAGGCGCGGACATCGCGGCGTTCGGGGGTCTGCTGGTCATAGGCTGAGCCGCGTTCGGAGAACGGGATCAGCGACAGCGTGCCGTCGCGGCTTTCGATGACGACGGTGCGAGAGCGCACGCCGCGCGGCCCGAACAGACCCGAACCAGACAGGGTCGCTGGCTTGAAAGGGATGTTTTCGAGCGCACGGGTGAGTTCGATGATCGAGAAGGCATCGCCTTCGAAGATATCCATGGTGGCCATGGGGTGCCTCCTGATTTTGGGGTTATCGGACGAGGATGCCGAGCGTCAGCAGGGCAGCGTGGGCGGCGGCGATCTGCGGCGCGGTCGGCGTGCCGGGGATGGTGATCTCGTACTGGTTGACGATGGCGGGGCCGCGGATCAACACGACGGCGTTCTTGTCGCCGCCGCTGGCATCGACACTGTCCCAGAGGATGACCGCTGCCGTCTGGGTGCCATTCGCGGCAGCGGGATCGTGGGCGGCGTATTTCCCCGAGGCTGTGATCTTGCCCAGGATGGTGCCGGGCGCGAGGTTGCCGGAGGCCAGAACGACGGTGCTGCGGCAATAGTCGCGGAGTGCTTCCCAGACGAGGAAGCCACCCGCGTGGCGGGTTTCGGTAAGCGTGGGCATGGGTTTATCCTTTCAGACGGAAGGTGCGGGCGATGACGTCGCCCCAAGGGCGCGCGCCAGAGGGGCGGCCAGGTTGCGGATGGGCAGCGGAAATGTCGGGTTCCGCTTCGGCGCGTGTGGCAAGCAGAGCTGCGCGGACATCATCGAGGCCGGTGTCGCGCTCAAGGAACCGACCCGCCATCTGCGGCTGACCGGCCAGACGGCAGAGATCGACGACGACGCGAGCATGGGTCAGAGCCTCGGCACGGATGATGACGACATCGGCGTTGGTCGCTACGGATTGCACCGACGGCAAAACGGGTTTTGCAGGAGGATCGGGTTCAGCAGGCCGACTCTCGGGGGCAAGAGCGTCCTCACAACCGGCCGTTTCAGCTTCATCTTCAGGGACGGCCTTTTCGTTCTCACCACCAGCACCACCAGCGTCGCCACCCGAAGGATCGTCATCGGCCGCCTCGACTTCAGTCTCCGCAAGCGCAGGCGGCGCATTGCGGAACCGGTCAACATCGAACCGCGCTGCGATCTGGACCGGCTCTGCAATTCGGTCAGCAAAGCCGAGATCGAGCGCGTCCTTGGCATCGAGCCAGGTCTCTGCCGCCATCAACGGGGCAATTTCTTCGGGGGGCCGACCAGATTTGGCGGCATAGCCCTTCAGCAGGCTGCCCTTTATCTTGTCGAGTGCCTCAGCCATCGCGCGCATGTCCGTGGCGGAGCCCATGACCATGCCGGCAGGATCATGGATCATCAGAAAGGCGTTTTCTGGCATGACGACCTCGTCGCCTGCCATGGCGATGTAGGACGCCGCCGAAGCTGCAATGCCGTCGATCCAGACTGTGACCGTGCCGGAATGGCGTTTGATCGCGTTGTAAATCGCAACGGCATCGAATACCGACCCGCCTGGGCTGTTCAGCCGCAAGGCCAGAGGCGTGGCACCCGGCAACGCGCCCAGTTCCGCCAGAAACCCCTTGGCCGAGACGCCATAAGCGCCGATTTCATCATAGATCACCACCTCCGCGCCCGTGGTCTGGGCGCGGATCGTGTACCAGCTGTTCATGGGCTTACGCTCCTTGTTGTGTGTCGGATCAGGACGCGCCGGTGTCCGGCAGGGTTTGCGGGGTGGCCCGCGCGCCCTGCGTCTCGC
>Ga0209702_10007452_pt1 | contig 13382 bp, 10 predicted proteins | sample FRY01_FD_187210 | JGI IMG/M metagenome (GOLD analysis project Ga0209702, IMG submission 187210) | Freshwater microbial communities from Lake Fryxell liftoff mats and glacier meltwater in Antarctica - FRY-01 (SPAdes) (version 2) | ecosystem: Environmental > Aquatic > Freshwater > Ice > Glacier... | reverse complement strand
TTTTAAATAGAAACTTCAGGTAAAAAAGCATAATAAAAGCTCAGCACCATTATTATCGATTTGGGGTCGGTTGGCTTGTTTGCAGGAGGAATTTTAGAGTGAAAAATCTCTCAATTTATCTTTCAAAACCTGTTAGTTGTTTAATTACTTGATAATCTTGCTAAAATAAATGATATGGTAATTCAGGAACAATTATAATGGCTGAAAACAACCCCCTTCAAGATGCTTTGCTTAATGATGCTAAGTCAGGGAAACCCGATGCAATTGATAGGCTTATTTCGCATCATCGTGAACCCCTCAGAAGGATGATTAGCAACCGACTCGACCCCGCCCTTTCTGCCAGAATAGATGCCAGCGATATTGTTCAAGATGTTATGCTGGAAGCGAATCGTAGGCTAAGCGATTACCTTCGTAACCCCGTTATGCCGTTTCACCTATGGCTTAGGCATATTGCACTCGACCATATCATCGATGCACATCGAAAGCACCGAGTAGCAAAGCGAAGAAGCCTCGACCGAGAAAAACCAATGGTCATTCCCAGCTTGAATGATCAATCATCCATTGAACTAGCGGGGCAATTACTGGCAGATGAGCCAACACCCGCCTCTGCGGCTATTCACGCGGAACTTAAAAGTAGACTTGAAATGGCGATATCACAGCTTGAGCCGGATGACCGAGAAATCGTGATGATGAGGCACGGTGAACAAATGACGAATCTAGAAGTAGCCACCCTTTTGGGATTGAATGAAGCAGCAGCATCGATGCGATATTTAAGGGCAGTACGCAAACTTCGGAGCGGGTTACTACCAAGGGGCATATAATATGGGCAAGGCAGAAAGTCCACCTTTAACACAGGCTAAACACAGTGACGAATTATTAGCTTCACTTCTTGATAACCTTGTGAATCAATCTCGTAGTGGGAAAGTAAATCTGGAAGAAACCTGTATAAATCATCCGGAAGTTGCAAAAGAGTTAAGAGAACTTTGGGCAGCAAGCCAGTTTGCAGATGTCTTTGCTAAAGTTGAGGCACCATCGGTTGAAAAAAACAGTGAAGATCCTGCACCAACAATTGAAAATCCACCCCGATTTTTTGGTGAATTTGAATTATTGCAAGAGTTAGGCCGAGGCGGGATGGGCATTGTTTATAAAGCTTGGCAGAAGAATCTTAACAGAATGGTGGCACTTAAAATGGTTCTGCGCGGTGGGCAAGCACGCCCCGAGGTTATGGCTAGGTTTAAAGCCGAGGCTAAAGCCATTGCGCTTTTACAACATCCAAACATAGTTCCGGTTCACGAAGCAGGTATTTTTAACAACCAGCCTTACTTCAGTATGCGTTATGTTGAAGGCCAGACCTTGGCAACGATTTTGAGCACCGGGCCAATCAAGCAGCGCGATGCTGCAACCCTTGTTGCAAAAGTAGCCCAAGCGGTTCATCATGCGCACGAACGAGGAGTATTACACCGAGATCTTAAACCTTCTAATGTAATGATAGATGGTGAAAATCAACCTTTGGTAACGGACTTTGGCTTGGCGAAAAAATTCGACCTTCAAGATGATAACCTTGAAACACAACTTACCCAGCCGGGTGCAATTCTTGGTACGCCTTCTTATATGTCCCCCGAACAAGTAAGTGTAACTCGAGGGGTAGTAGGCCCCGCAAGCGATGTTTATAGCCTAGGGGTAATCCTTTATGAATGCCTAACGGGTAGGGCGCCATTTAGGGCGGCTTCGCCTGTAGATACGATGCTATTGGTGTTAGAGCAAGACCCGGTTAGGCCAAGATTATTAAACCCTAAAGTCGATACAGAACTTGAAATGATTTGTTTAAAATGTTTGCAGAAACAAGCAGATTTAAGGTATGTAAGTGCGCTGGGGCTTGCACTTGATTTAGAAGCTTGGGTTCGGGGGGAAGCGACTTCGGTTCGATCTGGAAGTTTGGGAAGTTTTTCTAATTTTTTTAGTCGAATGTTAAGAGAAACCCACCACGCAATTGTGCTTGAAAACTGGGGCATTCTTTGGATGATGCATAGCGTTATGATTTTTTCTCAGTGTGTTGCAACTTGGTATATGGCACGCACAGGAATCACCAGCCCTTGGTGGTATATCTTGCTTTGGGGTGGAGGATTAATTGTGTGGGGCACCATTTTTTGGGAATTGCGCAAACAAGGGGGACCGGTATTATTTGTAGAAAGGCAGGTAGGCCATATTTGGGCATCTGCAGCAATCTCCACGGTGGGTGTTTTTTTTACTGAAATATTATTAGGAATGCCTGTACTAACTTTATCGCCTATTCTTGCAATCATAGCGGGGACGGTATTTTTCACTAAAGCAGGTATGCTAAGTGGCGAGTTTTACCCGACTGCAATTGCCCTTTATCTAACGACAATACCGATGGCAATATGGCCTAAATATTGCCAACTTATCTTTGGTGTGGTAAGTGCGATCTGCTTTTTTATTCCTGGCCTTAAATATCATAAACTGCGCTTACGCTCGCGATTGGCAAACAACCGAGGTGAAGGAAGTAGCTCAAGTATTCAAGAAAATTTGGTGCTTACTCGGCTCTATACAAATGAGCCTTAATTGGTATGCAAATAAGGTTAAGTATTCAAAATAATTTGGTGATAACCCAATCTGCAAGGTGGCGGCCTTTTCTGGTAAGAGAGAGGTTTTCGCCATCGTCTTTAAGCAAACCTTGCTGGATGAGGGAATTTTTTTTAGGGCCAGTGATTTGATCTAGTTCGAAACCGGTGCGAGATAAAAACCTCTGTCGATTAGCGCCTTGCATTCTGCGCAGATTAAGGCCAAGGGTTTCAATGGCTTCTTCATTTGAGTTTAATTGTTCTGATTGAAAGATTGTTTCCTGCCCAGACAACGATTTTTGAATATAGGAATCTAGATCACGGGTATTAACTTCGCGCTTGCCCTCGACATAGCGTGCAGCGCCCATACCAAAGCCGAAATAGGCAGCATTTTCCCAATAAACCTGATTGTGCCAGCATCGTTTGTTCACTTTAGCAAAACTAGAAATCTCGTAATGTTCGAAGCCATTCGCTTCTAAGGTGTCGATAGCGGATTCATAAAGGGCAAGTTCTTCAGTATCATCAAGGGGAAGAAATTCGCCTTGATTCATTCTTTTCCAAAGGGGTGTACCTTTTTCGTAGGTAAGACCGTAGGTTGAAAAATGATCAGGTAAAAGGGCCAAACCTTGGGCAAGGTCTTGATTCCAAGAATGAAGTGATTGGCCTGCAGAACCAAAAATAAGATCTATACTTATTGAAGGAATCCCAAGTTTTCTGGCTTCTTTTATGACCGAATCCACTTGAGGATTACTATGCTTTCGATCGAGAAGTTGCAAAACAGGTTGCTGAAAAGATTGCACGCCAAGGCTAAGGCGGCTAAGGCCAAAGTTTGCAAGAACTTGTAATTTTTCAACAGAAGTGGAATCTGGATTAGCCTCGATAGAAAACTCGCACTCCCCTTGCAAAGGCAACCATTCTTTTAAGATGGAGCAAAGGCGTTGCAACTGTAAAGCGGAAAGCTCGGTAGGAGTTCCGCCCCCTAGGAACCAAGATTGAACTGGATGAGGCTTGCCTAGTTTTTTTATTTCGGATTCGAGGGCATCGAGGTATTTATCGCGAAGATTTTCTTTACCTGTTGCAATTGCGAAGTCACAATAACCACAGTGATGGGCACAAAAGGGAATATGCACATATGCTGCCTCCGGCTTACGCCAATCAGGAATGCGATAATTTACCGAGGTGCTTTGCACGCTTTTGGTTCCAGTTTGTTTCAATGCCTATAAGATAAAACAGACAAGGTTTAATCTAGCAAATAGTAAAGGGAAGAAGTATGAAACTAGCAGGAAAAGTAGCCTTAGTGACGGGAGCATCATCAGGAATTGGCAGGGCAGCGGCCATCGCCCTTGCAAAAGAAGGCGCTGATATAGCGCTTAATTATCTGACCCTGCCTGAAACTGCTGAAAGCGCCAAGAAAGAAATCGAAGCACTTGGCAGAAAATGCCTGCTTTATCCGGTTGATTTAGTGGACCAAACTCAGGTCGAAAACATGGTTGCAGATGTAGTGAAAAATTTAGGCAAGGTTGATACTCTGGTTTCTAGCGCGGTTTATAGCGACCGAGAGATGTTTCATATTGCAGATATGAAGGGGTTTCACAAAACCATTGATGTTTCTATGTGGGGTGCATTTCATACCTTACGAGCCTGCACCAACCATATGATTAACCAAGGCGAAGGGGGCAGTGTCGTAATTGTCAGCTCACCTCATGCAGTGGTGCCCTACCCTTCTTGCATGGCTTACAACATGGCAAAGGCGGGACTAGATATGATGGCAAAAACCGCTGCTATTGAACTTATTAAGCATAAAATTCGAGTGAACATTATTTATCCGGGGTGGACCGATACCCCTGGCGAACGAAAATTCTTCACCGAAGACACTTTACACAAAGCCAGTACTTTTTTACCACTAGGCCGGTTAGCACAGCCTGAAGAAATCGCCCGGGGCATTGTTTTCCTTTCTGACCCTGATTCTTCCTATATTACCGGCAGTCTCCTTACCATCGATGGTGGCGGTATGCTTCCTTGGTGGTCGAAGCGAGGAACCGGGGATTTTTGATCTTTCACTAATTTTCATTGTATAAATTTGTGGCATTTGCTATCTTCCACTTATGAATGAATTATAACTAAGTGTGGGATGAAATCTATAAAGGGTATCAAATATGATTAGCAGATTAGTTACAGTATTTTTAAGTGCAACATTTCTCGGATTAGTGTTCACATTCCCATCTGCAAAAATTAAAGCAGCAGAAAACCCAACTAAAACCCCCTGCGCAATCGATTGGATTCCCAAAACTTCTACCGCCTTTGGCATCATGCTAAAAAACAAGGAACAACTCGATCTTGTTTTAAATAGCAAAGCATTTAAAAAACTTGCAGAGCTTGGCGCAACCAAGATGCTTTTAGAAAAAATCAAGGAATATCCGGCAGGCATCGAAGAGAATAAATCTTTGATTTCAGAAGTGCTAAAGGTAGGCGGGGAACTTTTTTCCCATGAAGTTGTTTTTGTTGCTGGCCCGAATGTGCCCAAAGCAATTCGCGTTTTTTCTTCCGCTATTAATGCGAGCCAGATGGCGCCTCTCACTTTATTATTGCAAGGCAATACCGACCAAGGTGAAATATCAAAAGCACAGCTTAGTGCGATGATGCAAGCCTTTGCAGAATCACCTGACGAAATCACGGTACCCGAGATTTTAATTGCGTTCAAATTAAAGGAAAAGAAAACAGCATTAGAATTACTTAAGAAGATCGAAGAAAAGATTCCCCTGCTTGAAGCAACAGACGCTAAATTAAAAGGTGCTGTGAAGAAAGAAAAAATTTCAGGCAATGATTTTATAACTTTAAAAATCAAAGGCAGCATCTTCCCTGTCAACGAAATTGAAATCGAAGGCCTTGAAGAAGAACAACTTAAAAAGTTTAAAGCAGCAATATCCAAGCTTACCTTTACAGCGGCCATCGGAATTAAAGACGATTATTTGGTATTCTCGATGGGGCCAGATACTAAATTTCTTGCAAGCATAGGAAAAACAGAAGCCCTTGCCTCGTCAAAAGAATTAGCTGTGCTTTCTAAGCATTCGGGTAAAAACCTTATTGGCCTTCAATACATCAGCAAAGAAATGGTTGAAATAAGTTCAGGAAAACAAGAAGAATTAAGTGAAAAAATCAAAGGAATGCTTGTTGGAGCCAACCTGCCCAAAGACCTTTTAAAGCGCGTCGAAAAAGATGTAGATGCTTTCATTGCTGATTCCATCCCATTTATGCCTAAGGTTGGGGCTCGGGTTGGTTTATCCTTTATTAGTGACCGGGGTTTTGAATCGGTTAGTTATGACTACACCACTAATTTGCCTTTTGAAGCTTCAAAACCTTTAGGGTTACTGGAAAACTTTGGTGGAAATCCAATTTTCGCTTCGGTACTGCGCGGGAAAACTGATGATAATCAGATAAAATTTATCGCTAAATGGGCAGGCATCGCTTACACCTACTTCAACGACTTTGCTATTCCCGTCATTCCCGAAGACCAAAAAGCTCAAGTGACGGAATTTCTAAAAAAGGTTGAACCAGCTTTTACTAAGCTTGCAAAAATCACCCTAAACGAACTTATACCTGCAATGCGGGATGGACAAGCCGCCATCGTTTTAGATGCAAAGCTTGGCAATAAACAATGGAGCGATATGCTCCCCAAATCTAAAAAAGAATTGTCTATTCTTGAGCCAGCTTTCATTCTTGGCATCAGCGATAAAGCGAAGTTTGAAGCAGCCATTAAGGGATACCGCGAGGGGTTAAACGAGATCATAAAAGCAGCAGCGGGCTTTGATCCTACGGGAACCTTAGCAGCGATAAAAATTCCTGCACCCGAAACTAAGGACTTAAAATCAGGTAAAGCTTTCTACTATCCAATACCGATGCTTAACATAATCGATAAGCGCTTACAACCCACAGCAAGCCTAGGGGAAGAATTTTCAGCGCTTACCTTATCGTTTGATCACGCAGAACGCTTATTGAAGAAAACGCCATTAGTTTCTAAGTTGGCCAAGCTTGCTTTGGTCAACAAAAACCTTGCAGGGTTTTGCCTTTTCGACAACCTTGCGATGATGGCATTTCTTACCCCTTGGGTCGATTATGGCCTAGAGCAACTGCCCCCTGGAATTGACGAAGCCTTTGGCGTAAAGAAACAAGTTAAAACTTTTTTCGATGTTATGGGAACTTTCAAAGGCATTGTCTGCTCATCATTTATGGAAGATGGTAAATGGGTCAGCCATACGATATCGGTATGGAAAGACTTAGAGTAAAAATAGCTTGAATCTTAAACCCCTAAATAATGTTAGGAGTTACGCAGTTGCCCATAATTTGGTTGTTTGGCCAACTGCGGAACTCCTATATTTATTTAATTAGGTCTGATTTTAATTAAGAAGCCCTTCCAGCCACATAGATACCACCTACAAAAGATTGGTGATAGGCAAAAAAGAAGTCAATAGGTTGGCTAAGCGAATTAAAGGCCTTAACATTAGGCCTGCCACTAACCCCAACCCCCGCCCCAGTTATAATATCTGCACTAGTAGAAGTAGGCGACATAATACCCGCAGCAACTCGGACTCCCCCTGTAAAGGTTGAAACATAGGCAAAGAAGTTTTGCAGCATATTAGCATTGCCATCAAACACCCTAACATTAGGCCCGCCGCCTGAGCCTGCCCCGACAATAATCTTATCCCAGTCACCGCCACCAACATTGCCTGCACTAACAAAAACTCCGCCAAGGAAAGTAGGATCGAATGCAAAGAAATCTGCAATTACCGAAAGATTAGCCCCAGAAAAAACCTTAACCCGAGGGCCCCCACCTGCCCCTGCCCCCACAATGATATCGTAGTTGTTACCGGCATTTATCAACCCTGCAGCTACATTCACGCCCCCGGTAAAGGTTGATTCAAAAGCGAAGAAATCCTGAAGAATGGAGCGGTCACGGCCACTGAAAACTGTGACCCGGGGCCCTCCTCCAGGGCCTGCCCCAACGATAATATCATCGTAACCATCGTTGTTGATATCGCCTGATGCCACCGTTACCCCACCGGTGAAGGTGGATTCAAAAGCAAAGAAGTTATAGCCATCAAGCTCGGTATAATCTGCACCGGAAAACACTTTGATATGTGGGCCACCACCCGGGCCTGGGCCGGTGATGATATCTACAAAGCCATCACGGTTGACATCGCCCATTGCAATGGTTAAGCCGCCTGTAAAAGCAGGTGCATAGGCTTCGATTATGAAAACTGGTATGTCGCGTTTTGTTACTGCGGTGGAATCATAAATATTTACATGGGGCGAAGAAAAAGAGGTAGCCAATGACCCAGGGCTTGCTGCAAAATTCGTAGTCGACAACCGATTAGAAACCGGAGTCCCTACTAATAGGTCAATAGCTCTGCTAAAAGCTGACACCCGGGCATAAAAACCGATTGAGGCAAATTTACTGCCAGGTGGTATTCCCGCACTAGTAATGCCTGCTATTACTAACCCAGATGAGGTGCTTAAAAAGGCTGGGCCCCCTGAATCGCCCCTGGCTGTGTCTGTTTCCACCAATGTACCTGAACTAAAAACTCCTAAGTTTGATGGCACATCAAAAGTATTTTGTAATGCATTACCCGCAGAAGTTCCATTATCAAAATCGGTAGCTAAGTTGCGAAAGAATTTGAACCCTTCGGTAGTGGGAGTGGTATCGGTAGCTTCAAAAGTATTGGTTCCAATTCTTTTGCTTCCTCCTGTATCTGCTATTGCACCTGTGGTGCCATTTCCTGTAAGTCCAAACCCTACCATTATAAAGTTCTGACCTATTTCATCATGCAGGCGATAAATATCATATCCTCGAATGGTCGCTGGAACGACACCGTTTATCTTTATCACTGCAACATCATTTCTCAAATCATCAGGGTCGTAACCATTAACAACACTAACATCATTGGCGGTATAGGGAAAACTTTGCGGCGGACCCGAAGCAGTGACAAATTCGATAGTTCCGGATAACTTTACCCCCGCATTGGTAACCACATGAGCTGCGGTAAGAATATGAGTCCTACCGATTAAAAGACTACCGGTGCCAATGCCACCGTTAGCCTTAATAAGAACCACGCCATCATAGTCGGGAGCATCGGTGAAAGGGGGCATCAGCAAAGGCCCCTACCACGGGAACAGTCCGGTCTTCGAGAGGCTCTAGGAAAAGTGTTTTTCGATCTGGTTTTTTGGTTTTATGCTTCACGAATCACCTCGAAGAATTAAATGTATTTTACCTATCTTACCATATTTTGCCATTGTAAAGCTAAAATCTAGTCTAAATTTTGGTATTTGAAATAAGTGGGACATACGCAGTTGCCAGCCTTGAGTGTCCCAGCCAGGGGTATTTCGCATTTTCCCTGGGAAATGTGCCAATCAGGAGATTGGCGTTCCAAGGATTAGACATCTGTAAGCGATATAGCAAACGCATGTAGGCATCCGTGTGCAGGGGGATGAATTGCTCGGTGGATTGAGCCTTTTTGCTTCCATTGCCGTGGCATTCAATGGAATGACTACAGGAAGTCGATGAAGGCTTCAGCGCTAACCTTTAGCTTGTTCACAGATGACAAAGCTAGCCAGATTGAATAGCTTAGGCTGGCCTAGTTTCGGCCAACTGCGTAACTCCTACATTATTTAGGGGTTTTATTTTTAAATTTGATCTGCCAACCACTGCTTTATATCTGCAAGATACTCTTGAGGTTCTGGCTCAAACTCGAGAGTATGATGCGCTTTGGGGTAGTCTTTAATCACCAAAGTTCCAGCAACAAAACCTTTGACAAAGTTACAAGTTTTGGAATTATCAATAATTCTATCTTGCCCGGCAATAAGTAATAAAACTGGCTTTTCAATCTTCTTCCTAAATATTCGCAGGTAGAAATCAAGCCTTACACTATCGAGTAGAAATCTTGCAGTGGCCTGCCTAAGTGCAAGGGGATCGTTTTTTAAAAACAGTTGGGCATCTGGGTTGGTGGTAAAAAGATCGGGGTCGTTCAGTGGGATATTGAAAAGTTTGCGGGGAACAAAAAGCCAACCAAAAGCGATGCGAAGTCGCTCTAAAAAAGTGGGTTGAATTTTAGGGCAGAACCCAGGTGCGACTAAAATCAATCCATCGAAAAGCCCGGGGTGACGAATGTCTAAACCGAAAGCTATTTTTCCTCCCCAGGAAATAGCTCCAAGAAACAACCTCTCTTTTTCTTTCAGACCTTTTCTCTGTTCTACTAAAAATTCTTTAAGGTCGTCTATTAAAGTTCGAAAGGAAGGACTATCACCTCGGGTAACTTGATTGAGCCCGCTGCCACGCCTATCTAAAAACAAAATCCGATAACCATCCCTAGCAAGATTTTTGCAGGAAGATTCGTACCAACCGCCATGGCTTTGAATCCCATGAATAAAAACAACCGTAGCCTTGGGATGTTCAACAGAATTAGGGTGTTCAACAGCATTGAAAACACGATAAGTAAGAAGGTAGCCATCCGAGGTGGTGAAAGTTAAAATTTCGGAACGGAGATCAGCCACGAAGAATCTCCTGCCTGATGGTAACACGAGCAAGGGAAGTTTCATCGACCTGAATACCCAGGCCAAAGCCTGTAAGAGAAGGTGCCACACCTCCCCATCCAAAAGTTATATCGCGCTTGGAAAGATTTTCCTTCACGAGATGTTTATCGTAAGAACCTTCAAGATAACGGATATCCCGAACACTAGAGGCAAAGTGTCTGCCCGCAGCGGAAAGTATAGCGGTCTCGCCGACTTGGCAGCCGAGCTGATATTTAATCCCTTGCCTGCGTGCATATTGAGCCAGCCTTAACGAAGGAATAAATCCACCGCATTTAGAAAGCCTGAGGTTAAATATATCGCAGGCCTCGTGTTCGACAGCGCGTTCAGCATCGATCATCGAGCAAAGAGATTCATCGAGCATGATTGGAGTACGAATTTGGGAACGCACTTTTTTTAGAAGATAAACTTGTGCGTGTGGAACAGGCTGTTCCATAGCAGTAATGCCTGCGGGTTCTAATTCTTGAATGCGAGCTACAGCATCATCAATCGACCAAGCTTCGTTAGCATCGGCCCGAATGTCCATTTTTTTGCCCAGCCATCTGCGCGCTTGAAGAATTCTTTTCGCATCGTCATAACCAGCAATACCAACCTTAATCTTCATTTGAGTAAAGCCATAAAGGCTATAAAGCAGACTATTAAATTTCATTTTAAGGCCAGAGGCCGAGGTAATGGCACCGCTATACCGAACCTTGTTGACAGGGTTAAAAAGATCACCTGCGAGTAACCTTGTGACAGAAGATAAAGGCTCTTTGAATTTTTTACCGTAGGCATCAAGAAAAGCAATTTCAAGGGCACACCGAGCAGCATTAGCACTACACTTTCGATCATCGGAGGGGATAGTAGGGAGGTAAAGTTTTTCAGCTAATTGAATAGCTTGAAAAAAGTCGGAGCAGGGAACCATCTGGGAAAGAATCTGAGAATTTTTTAAAGAATTAATGGAAGAATCAATCGTTTCGCCCGTGACATAATCGCGAGGCAAGCCTTCGCCAAAACCTGTAGTACCATCCTCCAAAATGCAACGAACCAAAACGCTATCGGTATCGGTGCGATGATGAGAAGCATGCCTAATGGGCCGCTTTAGGGGGATTCGCATATGAGAAATGGTAACCTCAGCGACTTTCATTTGGCCCTCTTAAATCGACTTAAAAGTTCAATTTCAAATATCTTATGGCAAAAGCAAGGCCCTGTCATTAAAAGATATTGCGAATTTGTTTGCTTAATTTAAGATATTAAACTAGGATTACCAACGGTTGTGGGTACCAAATCTCTCACGGAGGAACTTGTCCCATGTCTATTTCAGCCTTGGCATCTTCAGCAGGCAATGCGCTAAGAAGTTGCCCATTTTCCGCTTTACGCGATGTTACTTTGGAAGATCTGGCCGATCGGGTCATCATTCACGGCACAGTGAATAGTTACTACTTAAAGCAAATAGCCCAAGAAGCTGTGATGCCTGCTCTTAAAGGCAGGAATTTAGAAAACCACATTCGGGTGGTTAAATAAATATCGCAGTTTAGAAATCTAACTGCAAGCCTGCGTTAACACCATTAATAATTAGATTACTGGTGCTGTATTGAAATGCTGGGATTTGCAACGCCTGTGATAAACTTTGTGTGCTGCCATTTGAAGTAAAATTTAATTGATTGGTGTACGGGATGATTTGAGTCTGATTCGCAGCACGAAGCACATTAGCTAACAATAAAAAGTCGTAACCTACAGTCAACTTTATTTTTTCTGTAGCTTTAAAACCAAGCTTTGCATTGATTTCGGGAAGCAGTCCAAATTGATTTCTGGAATAGGTACCTACATCCAAGGGAGAAAACAACAACCCACCCGCAGAAGTTGTCGAAGTTGTATTGGTGGTGCTAGTAATGGCTCCTTGGCCGTTTTGACTAGAAGTTTCTCGGACAACCGTTTGGGTAGTGCTAGAATTAATTTTTGCAACTTGATGCATCACCCCAATACCTAACTTTGCGCCTGTCATAACCGACCAGCGATCGAAATTAAAATCTGCATTAAAGCCAATCTGGGGCCCGATGAAATGGTTGTAAACTTTAATTTGATCATTGCTTGCGGAATTAATATTGATCGGAACAGGAAAATTCAAAGACACCGGCGTTGTCTGGGGTGTTCCATTAACCGTAAATGTTTGGTTGTCAGATACACCATTGGGCCTAAAAATCGTGTACTGACTATTTACATCCAAGGCTTCTTTAAGTTGAAAATATCTAAACCCCAAAACACCGCTGAAATTCATGTCGCCCATATAAAGGTCTCGGCCTCGGGCATTGATTTCTGCCCCGCCTACAAAGGCACTGGCATTGGCAAAAACAGTAGAATCAACCTGCCGCGCTAACACCACCGCAAAAGTCTCGGTTTGTAAAGATGCAGAATCCCCTGCCACAACAGGCGGAATCACAAAGTTCAAGGTATTGTTAAAACCTGTTTGCAACAATATCGGAAAATCATTAAGCCCAGTTACACTCGAAAGATAGTAGCTATCCTTTGGAAGCATGATGACATTGCCCACGATTGCTAAACCGGAATCTTGTTCCAAAACATAGCCTGCGCCAAGCCTATACCCAGATTGTATGCCATAATCTATAATGCTATTTTGTGATAATTGGGCTTGCGATTGTAGCAGTAAGCTAGATTGATTAGATACACTTACAATCGAGCTAACTTGCCCTTGCTGATTAAAGGTAATCGTCGTGGGCGAGGTTTGAAGAATACCTTCAGGGACATTAAATAGAATCGGATTAACTGTAGTGTTGTTCAGCTTCCAGCCGATATATTCGCCCGACAAATAAAACCGTGAATAAGGAGAATGCTCTTCCCGAGGAATTGCACCCAAGGGCACTTTATCTACTTCCATTGCAGGAAGATCTAATTCTTTTTTAGCAATATCGGATTTTACTTTGGGTGGAGTTGCTGAACGAATTTGCCCATAGGGACTTAATAAGGGCGAGGTAACTTTGCCACCATCTTCGGCCGTTTGCGAAAAAGTGACAGCTGCCATGAATAGCCAGGCACCCATTGCCAACAGCTTTTCTCGTTTCATTTTCTGCCTTCTTCCTTACGGTGTTACAACCCAATTCAACTTCTTAACCATTTGACAAATCAGGTAGGGTGTGCCATTTTTATGGATTCTCCTATAGGTATCATCGGCGGGTTTCATCCAAAGCTTCAAAATAAATCGAAGATTCCACCTTTTCGGATTAT
>Ga0209702_10007448_pt1 | contig 13388 bp, 9 predicted proteins | sample FRY01_FD_187210 | JGI IMG/M metagenome (GOLD analysis project Ga0209702, IMG submission 187210) | Freshwater microbial communities from Lake Fryxell liftoff mats and glacier meltwater in Antarctica - FRY-01 (SPAdes) (version 2) | ecosystem: Environmental > Aquatic > Freshwater > Ice > Glacier... | reverse complement strand
TTAAAGCTTCGCTAAACTCTCTCGCGTCCAGCATCGTCCTCGTTTGCCGGAAGCGCTCTGCCAACGCCCCCACCGCCACCCGCCGCGATTTCCTCACCGTCCTCAAAGCCGAACTCCCCGCCGCGCTCGCCCACCTGCAAGCCGGCAACATCGCGCCGGTGGACTTGGCCCAAGCCGCCATCGGCCCCGGCATGGCGGTCTATACCCGCTACGCCAAGGTGCTGGACGCCGAAGGCAAGCCGTTGTCGGTGCGCGCCGCATTGGCACTGATCAACCAGACGCTGGACGAAGCGCTGGCCGAGCAGGAAGGCGATTTCGATGCCGATACCCGCTGGGCGCTGACCTGGTTCGAGCAGAGCGGTTTTGCCGAGGGTGATTACGGTGTCGCCACGGTGCTTGCGCAGGCCAGAAACACCGGCATGGATGGCCTGGTGCAGGCGGGCATCATCGTGTCCAAAGCGGGTAAGGTGCGCCTGCTGAAACCTGCCGAACTGCCCGCCGACTGGAACCCGCTACTTGACGCCCGCCTGACCGTGTGGGAGATGCTGCACCAGTTGATTCGCGTGCTGGAGTCTGGTGGCGAAGCCGCTGCCGCCAAGCTGGTGGCCCAACTGGGCAGCCAAGCCGAGACCGCGCGCGAACTCTGCTACCGTCTCTACACCCTGTGCGAGCGCAAAAAGCGCGCGGTCGATGCCATGGCCTACAACGCCCTGGTGCAAAGCTGGCCCGAGATCACCCGGCTGGCGCAGGAAGGGCCGCGTGCTGCAACGCAGGGCACGGGCGAATTGTTTGAGTAAGAATGACGGGCGCACTTTTACAGGGCTATCAACCATGGCTGAACCACTGAACCTTAATTTGAATGAAAGCGGGCTGGCGCGTTTTTGCGAGCAGCACCACATTCGTCGTTTGTCGCTGTTCGGCTCGCAACTGAAAGGAACGGCGCGACCCGACAGCGATATTGACCTGCTGGTCGAGTTCGAGCCCGAGCACACGCCCGGCTTGCTTGGCATTGCCGGGATGGAGCTGACTCTTTCGGAGCTGCTGGGTGGCAAAAAGGTTGATCTGCGCACGGCAGGTGATCTGTCGCGCTACTTCCGCGACGAGGTGGTGCGCACGGCGCAGGTGCAGTATGCGCGCTGAAGACCGGGTCCGCCTGCTGCACATGATCGAGGCGGCAGAGAACGCGGTGCAGTTCGTATCAAACCGCCAGCGAAGCGAGCTAGACACCGACCGGATGCTGCAGTTCGCGCTGGTGCGGGCCATCGAGATCGTTGGCGAAGCGGCCAGCAAGGTGTCGGATGACACGCGCAGCGCCCATGCAGGCATACCGTGGAAAGCCATCGTCGGCATGCGCAACCGCCTGGTGCATGCGTATTTCGAGATAAATGCAGACATTCTGTGGGTAGCGGCTACGGTGGAAATTCCTGCGCTGCTGGCGCAATTGCAGGCTCTGGCAGCGAAAGAATAACCAACATGGCCATCACCAACCACGAACGCGTCGGCAAGGCGCTGGAACAACTCAAAGCCGGTCTGGCGCCTTTTGTCGAGCGCGAGATCAAAAGTGCCATTGCCACCAACACCATCTCCATGCAGCGGGTGAAGAGTTTTGTCGAGGACCCGATTCTTGCCAACAAGAGCATTGGCGAATGGGATGCCGCCGCGCTGGTCAAGCTGATGTGGGAAACCTGGAACGATGTGTTCCGGCGCACGCTGGGTTTTTCTGAGCGCAGCCTGGTGTCTGAAATCCGCGACTGGCGCAACAAATGGGCGCACCAAGAACCCTTCACCAGTGACGACACCGACCGGGCGCTCGACTCGGTGGAGCGCCTGCTGACAGCAGTGTCGGCGCCCCAGGCCGACGAGGTGCGCCGCATGAAGATGGAGTTGCGCCGCGTGGTGTCAGACGAGCTGGCCCGCAGTGAGCGGCGCAGGAGCGTGGGCACGGCGATTGAAAGTGCTGCTACTGCCAACCTGATGCCTTGGCGTGAGGTCATCACCCCGCATAAGGATGTGGCCAGCGGCAACTACCAACAGGCCGAGTTTGCCGCCGACCTGTGGCAGGTGCATTTGAATGAGGGAACCGATGAATACCGTAACCCGGTCGAGTTCTTTCGCCGCACCTATCTGACCGAAAGCCTGAAGGCCATGCTGATTGGTGGCCTGCGCCGCATCGCAGGCACCGGCGGCGACCCGGTGGTGCAACTGCAAACCAATTTTGGTGGCGGCAAGACGCACTCGATGCTGGCGCTGTACCACCTGTTTTCGGGTGTCAATCCGAGCGAGCTGCTGGGCATTGAAGAGGTGATGCAGGCGGCCGGTGCCAAGGGCGCGCAGAAGGCCAGGCGCGTGGTGCTGGTAGGTAACAAAATATCGCCCGGCAACCCTTCCATCAAGCCCGATGGCACGGTAGTTCGCACACTGTGGGGTGAGTTGGCCTGGCAGTTGGGCGGCAAACCAGCCTTTTCCCGCATCCAGAAGGACGATGAGCTGGCGACCAACCCGGGCGACATGCTGCGCGAGCTGTTTGTGGAATATGGCCCGTGTTTGATTTTGATTGACGAGTGGGTGGCTTACGCGCGCCAACTGCACGACCAGAGCGATTTACCAGCCGGTGGGTTTGAGACCCAGTTCAGTTTTGCCCAGGCGCTGACCGAATCGGCCAAGCTGGCTAAAAATTGCCTGCTGATCATCAGCTTGCCATCTTCGGACACTGCGACCTCGCCGCATGCCCAAGCGGCCGATGAAGAGGTAGGTGGCGAGCGTGGTCGGGCGGCGTTGAGCCGTTTGCGCAACGTGGTCGGTAGGCTGGAGTCATCGTGGACCCCTGCCACGGCGGAGGAAGGCTTCGAGATTGTGCGCCGCCGTCTGTTTGAGCCCATGACCAGCGCGGAACACTTCAAACAGCGGGATGTGGTGGCGCGGGCCTTTGCTGAGATGTACCGCACCCAGCAGCAGGAGTTTCCGTCGGAGTGCTGGGAAGCAGATTACGAGAAGCGCATTCGTGCTGCCTATCCGATTCACCCGGAAATTTTTGACCGGCTCTATACCGACTGGTCCACGCTGGTGAAGTTTCAGCGCACGCGGGGGGTGTTGCGCCTCATGGCGGCGGTGATTCACAGCTTGTGGGAGCGCGGTGACCGCAACCCGCTTATTTTGCCGGCCAACATACCGATTGACGAGCCGCGGGTGCGTGACGAGTTGACGCGCTACCTGCCCGACCAATGGAAACCGATCATCGAAAAAGATGTAGACGGGCCGCAATCGCTGCCCAGCACGATCGATGGCGAGGTGCCCAATTTGGGTAAGTTTTCCGCCTGCCGACGGGTGGCGCGCACCATTTACATGGGTTCAGCACCGCTTGGCAGCGCCGCCAACCGGGGCCTAGAAGACCGCCGCGTGAAGCTGGGCTGCGTGATGCCGGGCGAGTCGCCAGCGGTATTTGGCGACGCACTGCGCCGACTGGCCGGCACCGCCACCTACCTGTATCAGGACGGTCCTCGCTACTGGTATTCGACCCAACCAACGGTGACCAAGCTGGCCGACGACCGCGCCGAGCAGTACAAACGCGACCCCGACAAGGTGGTGCATGAACTGGAAAAGCGGCTGCGCAAGAATCTGGAGCTGAAGGGCGAATTCGGCCGCATCCATCCGATGCCGCAGTCCGGCCAGGACGTGCCGGACGACCTAGATGCGCGGCTGGTGGTGCTGGGCATTGACCATGCTTACAGCAAGGAGGGCAATAGTGCCGCCGAGGTAGCTGCCAAGGCAATTTTGGAGACGCGCGGCAACACGCCGCGCCTGTACCGCAACACGCTGGTCTTTCTGGCGCCCGACAAGACTCGCATGCAAGACCTGGACGAGGCGGCGCGCAAGTTTCTGGCGTGGGAGTCGATTCTGTTGGAGAAGGATCAGCTCAACCTGATCCCCTATCAGGTCAAGCAGGCCGAGACACAAAAAACCGCAGCAGACAACACGGTGACGGCACGAGTGCCAGAAACCTACCAATGGTTGCTCGTGCCCGTGCAGGCCACACCTCAGTCGCCGGTTGCGTGGGAAGTGTTGCGCCTGACCGGCACCGATGCACTAGCGGTGCGTGCCAGCAAGAAACTGCGCAGCGATGAGCTGCTGCTGCCCAGCTTTGCCGCAACGCGCCTGAAGATGGAACTCGATAAAGTGCCTTTGTGGCGCGGCGACCATGTGGCTGTCAAACAATTAGGGGAAGACTTTGCGCGCTACATCTACCTGCCACGGCTCAAGGATTCATCGGTATTGCTCAACGCCATCAGCGACGGTGTTTCTTTGCTGACCTGGGAGCAGGACGCCTTTGCGTTTGCCGAAGGCTTTGACGATGGCGCAAGTCGTTATCAGGGGCTGCGCGGTGGCCAGCGTGTGACGCTGCATGATGCCAGTTCACCGGGGTTGTTGGTCAAACCAGACGCGGCCAAGAAACAATTGGCGGCGGAGATACCGCCACCGGCGGTTGCCGGCGCTGGCGATGGAGCGACGGCCACAGGAACGGCTGGCGACGGTTCCGCTGGTACGGGTCAAGGTTCAGGTGTCGGTCCTGGGGCATCCGGCAACGGTGCGCCAGCGCCACCGGTCCAGACGCAGCCAAGGCGATTTCACGGATCGGTAACGCTGGACGCCACGCGCGTGGGTCGTGATGCTGGCAAGATTGCCGAAGAGGTCATCGCACACCTTGCCGGGTTAGTGGGTGCCGATGTAACGGTGACGCTTGAAATTCAGGCCAACATGCCATCAGGCACGCCCGATAACGTGGTGCGTACCGTTACTGAAAACTGCCGAACGTTGAAGTTTTCCGAAGGCGCGGGTTTTGAGAAGGAATAGCAAAGCACTTGGACGACACCATGTACGAAATCGAAAATCAAGAAGCATCGCCGGAATTCGAGAAATGCTGGAAGGCGGCAGGATCGCACATACAGCATCAGGCGCAGGATGGTTTGCATTCCTGGCTTCGTGCGCATTTGTCGCCGCCGTTTCTTGAGCACTTGTCTTTTCGTCTGGGAAACCAGCTTTTCTTCATTCGCATCGAGGACGTTGACGATCATCTCCAGGTGCCGGGCAGTGTGCATGGATTGCTCGCCATAGCGGACGGGTGTAAGGGGCACGCCTGTCTCATGCCAATGGAGAAGAATTTTCTTGGCGATGGCTGGGTTCCGAATAGTCAGGGCTGGGGATTACTCGATGCACGTACCAACATGCCAATCAATCCATTAACACTGGTTACTGCCGAGAAAATCGAAATGACAGCATGGGAGCTGCACGATTTCGCTGTTCAGGTCGTCAAGGGACAGTTGGAAAAGGAAGGGTATGAGTTGATGTCATCGCAGGGTAATCCGGGGGTCGATCCGGCCATCTGGTTTGTCGGTGACAGCAAGGGGCCTGAATGGGTGGTGGTACGGGCGGTACGCTATCCGGCGCGCGACGCGACGCGCCCCGACAACTGGAGCAGCATTGCCCAAAGCTGCGCAAAGCTCAGCAACATTGGACACTTTGCATCGGTTGCCTTTGCGAGCGTCGATCAGACTTTCGACACCGCGAGTGATGACCCTGTACCGTTGTGGCGCGGGCATGGGGTTCATGTTAATTACTGCGGTTTGGTTTCTTGATTCTGGATTCGCTGGACGGCCAGTCATGATCTCCATAGGCGACGAACTCGACAGCAAATATCTGGTGATCGGCAGGCTGGGTTCTGGCGGCTTTGGTGAGGTGTTTCTGGCGGAGGACAAGTTGATTCCGGGGCGTAAGGTGGCGCTCAAGGTGTTGTCCAAACGGTCCGCTGGTGACCATGCCGATCTGATTTGGGAGATGCAGACGCTGTCTCAATTCAATCACCCAGGCGTCGTCGGTTTTCATCATCACTTCACACATGGTGGTCAGTTGGTCTTGGCGATGGAGTATTGCGCGGGGGGTAACTTAGACCAACGCATATCCAACCGGCGCATCAACCAGAGCGAGGCATTTCGATGGGCTGCCGTACTGTGCGAAGCCCTGGATTTTGTACATGGCAAGGGTATTGTTCACCACGACATCAAGCCAGCCAATATTCTTTTCGCCACGGACGGTGCCATCAAGTTGGGGGACTTTGGCGTTGCCAACCGCAACACGGGCACGCGGAGGTATTTGCCGCCGGAGATGTTGCTGGGGGAATCCGTGTCAAAAACGGATCCTCGGGTGGATGTCTATGCGCTGGGTTTGACCATCCTTGAAGTGCTCTTGGGGACGCACCCCTTTGAATCGTTGAGTGAAGCAGAGGCCTTAAAGGCGCGTATTGCGCATACCTTTGTACCGGACACTTTGCCGCGCTGGGTGCAGGAAATCCTTTTGCGTGCCACACACCCAACGCCGGAGCTTCGCTTTCAGCGTATGGTCGAATTGAGCGAAGCAATCAACAGCAAACACGTCCCCTATGTTTTTGACGGCAATCGAATCAAGGCCCATGCGCTCACCGAAAAAGCCGAAACACTCCTGACCCGCAAAAAATGGAAGTCGGCGGAAAAACTGGCGACACAGGCGTTGCACCTTAGTCCGGATTGTGTGACGGCCCTGGTTGCCGCCGGTCGATGCCAATTGATGATTCGCCAAATCGACAAGGCCAAGGATTTTTTCTCCCGTGCGCTCAGTTTGAATCCACGCCTTCACATTCAAAAGGAGCTGGGCTGGCTCAATCTGGAAGAAGGACATTTGCCGATTGCAATATCCCTGCTGAGCGACCATCTTGATCGCAATGCCTCAGACTTTGAGGCGTACAACCTGATGCTGAAGTGCTTCTTTCTCTCCGGTCGTTATGAGGCCGGAATGAAGCTGGGGCTTCTCATGATGAAAGAAAAGGTGCCGAACGATTGCTTCCGTAGCAACCGATTTCTCTGCTACCTGCTTGACGGCTATACGCCCGAGAAGCTGGATGAAATCGCCGCCGATGCGGCAGTCAATCCCTTCATGGCCCATAACATTACTGTGGCTCGGGAGTCGCCGCGAAGTTGGACGCCGGGGGGCACACCTACACTGCGCTCCAAGATGATTTTTCAGGAATACCGCTTTGGCGCCGCCTTGAGTGCAAAAAAATCCAACCAGATTTCGATTCGGCTGCCAGATGGCTCTAGCCATTCGAGTTCTGAACCGCTTGTTTCAATTGGTTTACTCGCCGGCAATGACATCGTGCTGAAAGATACCAGTGTGAGCCGTCGCCACGCTGTGATCGTGAATCTGCCAGAGGATGTGTGGCTCTGTGATCTGGGCAGCACCTGCACCACGCGGGTCGGCGATCTAACCGTGACCGGCAGAACCTTTTTGGATGGCGTTCATAGCGTTCGCATTGGCAGCACCACCATCATCGAAGTGGCGTCACGTTCCGACCTTCTTGTTTAGAAATTGCTCTTGCTTGCTGATGTATCGGGCCATGTCGCAACAACCGCTATGCCTTCGCCGCTTCGATCAAGATTCTTTGATAGGCCGTCGTCTTCAACTGATCACCGGCACCAAACATGGCGTTTGCGAACCGATCCCCATCAATGTCACTGATGTGGTCAACCCATGCCGTGATCGAGTTCAAGGCACCCCACCAGGTCTTATCGGCGGGCGCAATTTTTAGTGCCGGCACGCATGCGACCGTATGACCGTTTTTGTGAACATTCATGATCTGGTCACGCTTTATCTGAATGTTGGCGATGCGCGTATCGTGGGCCTTCGCCACAGTCGGGTTGGCTCCAGCGGTTACGGGCCGGGCGGGAATTGGCAGAAGTTTTTCCAAGAACGCGGCAAACGCATCATCACTGCACTGCGCTGCAACCAGTTTATTCATGGAATCAGTGGTTTCACCGTGTTGGAGCAATACAGCCTGGAAGAAGGCTTCTGCTTCGGCCTTCAACACTTCAAAATTACCGCTGTGTCCCCGGCGAAATACGTGGGCGTGATCCTTTTTTTGCAGAGCGATCGACAAGGTGTTATTGCAGACGACACGCACCGTGGTGAGTCGGATGTCAATCGGTAGCGAGCCGTCGTGGCTGTTGCTGAATAGCAGGTAAGTGTCGAGTGTGTCGTTGTCCGACAGGAGAATGCTGTTGGGCAGCTTGGCCATCAGCCAGACCACCTCACCTTTTTTCAGATAACCGCCGGTGTGATAAACCCGCTTGCCTTTTCCGAACAAGGAGTCAAACAGTTGCGCGCCTTCGCGGTTTTGCAGCAGCTTGAAGTTGAGGTGGACGACGCCCAACACTCGACCATCGTGGCCCGGTGCAACGTCGTCCCGCACAACGCCCACTCTTTGATGCACGTCGGATTCGTGCTCATCAGCCAGGGTCAGCGGCTTCATGCTGACGGTCCAGTCAAGCCCGCCGGCGGCTAAAGCTTCTTCCATAGTGGCAGGTTGTTTGAGCTCGGTGCCAAGTTCGTGCCACGGTATCTCACCGAAGTAAAACATTTGTCCGATGTTGTGTGCCATTTCAATCTCCTTTTTGAAAATTAATTGTCCTCGAATTCAGCCGTTGCATTGAAAAACACCTCATTCCATGCCCTGGCATCCGGGGTCAAAAGATGGATTGCAATTTCAGTCTGTAGCGACTGGTCTATTTGCAGAATCCCGCTTCGCAGGTATTTGAGCACCCGCTGTTGCAGGGGCATCAATTGTGCGAGCGTCATCAGACCTTTGACGACGCCGTTAGAAAAAGCGGAAAACTTCTGTTCAATCACCGCCGCCAGAAAGCCAGCGACGACCTCAGTTTCGCTATGGTCCTGCCCAACAACCAATTCGAGCCAGTCGATGATCGGCACGCCCACTCCCATCTTGCGCAGTGCGGCATAGGTGCTTGGCCAGTCACCCGGATTCTTACCATCCAGACACTGCAATATGCCCATCGGACTCAGGCCGCTGTATTGAGGCGTGTTGATGGTGTCCAGTTTCTTGTCCACTTGAGTCCGATCTGAACTAGAACTGCGGCTTGTCCGCCATACCGATGGAGTCGCGGCACTGACATCCACTGCATCAAAGTCTTGGCGGCAAAACATGGGCGCGTCGTATGCGGTAGAGGGCTCTCTTACGCTTGTTCCAGAACGGAAACGGGGAGCCCATGTAGAAGATTCAACTGATCCCATGCCCGAGTGCCCCGCAGCCATCATCTGTGCGACCTTGTTCAATCGCGGCATATCCGTTGCGCGCTCGCTCTCAGCACGTTCCAGCGTCAATATGAAGTTTGTCTGGTCGGTCAACAATTGGTACGCAACTGCGAGGGCGATTGTCCGCTCAAGGCCAATCGATCTGGCACCTTCAATACGACCCAGCGCATCGATATGTGCGTATGCGGCCATCCGCGAAATGGTGCCGCCGTCGGATTCCAAAGCGCCCAACTGGGCTGAACCAATGGCAATAGGCTCAGCGCCCACCATGGGTGTGCACAGCAGACTTACGTCGCCAACAATGGCTTGATCAAACTGTGCATAGACGGTGACAGTATCACCATCAAACGCCGTCGCATTCACTGGTGTAGCCCAAGTTGGTTTCTGTGACACTGGCCATTGCAATGCAAGTTGCTGCATGCGGCTTGAGCGCAGTCGGTTGAACATCCGCAAAATGGCTGGCTCTACCGCTTCGCCGGGCGCGACAAAATCACAGGCACCACCCGTTTCAGAAGCGAGCCTTCGCAAGTGGACTTCTGCCGGGCTGCTGCCAATACCCACCACAAAGACACGGTGTGAAGACGTTTTTGCCGTTTCGATAGTGGCATCGATGGCAGAAATTTCACCATCAGTGATCAGTAACACGTCGCACGCTCCGCTGTGCGCCAGATTGAAGGTGGATTGCAAGGCACCCTCCATCTCTGTGCCACCCATATCTGCGTCAAGTTCATCAATCCAGCGCCGGCCCGCGGCTTTAGTGGCGTCGGTTACTTTCCACAGGGCGCGTCCGCGATGTGCGACATCATTGCCAAACTTTGAAACTGAGAACCGGTCCCCGGCGTCAAACTGGTTGATGATGGCGTGCAGAGAGCGTTTGGCAGCCTCAATGCTGTCACCTGCCATAGAGCCAGAGCAGTCCACCAAAATCTTCACCGCCACCTTCTGGTTGGCACCTTCTGGGAGCTTGACCCTGAAACTGGCAAGCACGGCCACCGCATCAGCTTTGACAAAATCCGGCGCCATGATCGCCATGCTGTCATGTTCGAGTTGGTCAAGGACCAGAATGAAATCACGATCAAGTTGCGCTTTCTTGCCCAAGGTCACCGTGGTCAGCACTTCGGTCGCCAATACAGTGACTGGATGGCTTGGCGAACCTATCCGCGCGCGTGCCAGCAAGCCATGAAGGTGTAGGGTGATGCCAAAGTCATATTCAGCCAGCAGATCATGGGTTGTGGTCTGGTGCGGTTGCAGGCCACCGTCTTTGACCATATCGCCGTACCGCGGCGCGATGGTTGTGGGAATCAGCAGGCGCAAATTGCCTTGTTCAAAAGCTAGCGTCTGTGCGTACCGGATGGTGACAACACAGCGTTCCTGTGCCGCCAGATTGCCCAGGTTTAGCGTGTAGCTCTGATCCGCATTGCGTTCCAGCATGATGGCGGTATTACCGTCGGCGATGGTGTCCTCGTAGATTCGAGCGGCTTTGGCCTTTTCTGTTACCACTCCGGTGAGATGCTTGTCCCCTAGCACTACATCGACGCCCATGAGCATGGCACGCCAGGGCAGGGGAAAGGTGTAGACCACTTCTACGTTGTCGGCACCAGGATTACGAAAATGTTGCTCAACCGACATGTTGAGGCAAAGACCTCGAACATCGCCTTTGGCAATAACACCTTCAAACAGGAGCTCTCTTCCATCGGTTGTGCACAATTTTGGGGCAATTGCATTCATGTTTTTCTTCCGGTTTTATTGGCTGATTGATCGGTTGAGTCGATGACTTGTTGGTAGGTGGTCATCACGCCTTTCAGAAAGGCACGCACCTGTTCAGGTGATAGTCCGGCACGTCCGGGTTCGATCACCAGTTCGATGCCATCCGCCACATTGATGTGGCTGCGAATCTCAATAGAGCCTGGCGCTCGGGGCCTGGGCGCAATGGGCGCATCGCCACCGGCAAGCATTTCCCGGATGCGCTCCAGCGAAACGCCAGCGCTGGTCCATTTCTTGATGAGCAGCAGTTGCTCAAGATGCTTGTTGCTGTAGCGCGCAGCCCGCGTTTCGCCATCGGGGCGGTCTACCAGTCCAACTTGAACGTAGTAGCGAACGGTGCGCACCGAAAGGTCGGAAAGCACACAAAGCTCAGCCAATGAGTGGCTTGGGTTGCTTGTATTGATATTTGACATGTACACATATTAACAGCATAACTGTAAATAATAAGTGTATTTAAATAAGCGAATAATTTTTGACTGCGGTTGTGCCCCATGCCATAGTGCTCATTCAGGGAAAAGGAAAATATGCCAGTTCAACACGTCATCACCACGCAGCGCGTAATGTAGGAAATTCGCGGCTGCAGGGTTTGGGGGGCGACCAGTCGGCCAACGTTGGTGGCTAAGCGCTTGATGAGGGGAAGGTCCAGACGCCCCCACACATCAAGCATAGACCACTGGTGTTAACGACCCCTCTGCATGGGCACGACATTGGTAACGCTGCCGTCAGCCATGCCTTGCAGTAGCGCCAAACGGGTCCCCAGCAGTCGCCATGCGTCGCGCATCGGGCCTTCGTACTGCGCACGTTGGTAGATGCGCTTGACCTTGCCGACTTCAGTGTGGTTCAGGCACTTTTCAACAACATCGGGGAGGGCGCCAAGTTCTGCCATCGTGGTTGCCGCAGTCCGGCGCAGATCATGTGGCGTCCACTTTCCGCCAGGCAATACCAGCGCATCCACGTCTTTTGATCGGCCGCTCATGGGTGCACCGCCGGGGCGTTGCCGGTCGCCCACTTGCTTGGTGACGGTTTTGACGTAGACATGGTCGGCAAAGTCAGGTTGATTTTTTTTGGCTTGCGTGGCCGGGAATAGCCAAGCCGTCAGGCCGGTGCTTTCGTGCAGCCGCTGTAGCTGGTGCAACGCAAAGTCACTGAGCCAGATTTCATGGCGCTTACCGTTTTTGGTCTCGGGCAGAGCCAATGTCCGCCGCTCAAAGTCCACTTGCTCCCAGCGCGCAGCCAGCACTTCGCCGATGCGGGCGGCTGTCGCCAATTGGATTAGCAGCGCCATTTGATTGGTGCCTGCCAAGCCCGCCTGGGGTAGCTTCTGAAACAGTAATATCAATTCGGCTTCGCTCAACACGCGGTCGCGCTCCACGTCGGCACCGATACGGGCCTTTTTCACGCGGGCAGTGGGGTCGGCATCCACATAGTCGCGATCCAGCGCGAAACCAAACATTTGGCGCATGTCGGCCAGCGTTTTTTTAGCGGTGCGCACCATGTTCTGTGTCGGCGTGGCGCGTGATTTGATGGTGTCCACAATCTCCTGGATGTGCGCCTTGGTCACGTCCGCCGCCGCCACAGTGCCGATGAGCGGGAAAACATCGCGCTGAAAAGAGCGTTGCGCCTCGCTGCCTTTGTCGGCGCGCTGTACCAACTCCAGCCGTTGCCACTGTTCAAACAAACTGCGTACCGTGATGCGCGCCGTCTTTTCGGCCAATGCTTGCAGTCGTAGTTGTTGCTGATGTACAGCCTCTTGCCGGTCAGCTTCGATTCTGAGGAGTTCGGCCTCACGCGTGGCCACCAGGCGCAGGTGTTCGGCTTCGCGGTCGGATTGCACTTGTTCGCGTGCGAGTTGGCTTTGTGCCACCGGGTCGATGCCGTTTTGAATCTTCACCCGCAATGCGTCACGGTCTTTGCGGATGGTGGTGATGTCAGCTTTGGGCCATGTGCCAACCAACACCTCACGCGACTTGCCGCCAAATTTGTAGGCGAACCGGAATTGAACCGATACGGCACCGTCACGCGCCACATAGACCTTGCCCTTGAGCGAGCCACCGTCAGTCAATCGGCGGCCATTGTCCGCAGCAGTCAGAGCTTTGAGCTCCAAAATCGTCAGTGCCATAGCAAACCCCAGTAGTCTGCGCCATCTCCGTTGTCCCAACCATTGTCCCAACTTAAACGCAGGCTTTGAGTGTATCTTATTGGACGTTGTTGGATTACCTATGTCATGAACTTTATTAAAAAGTCTTTTAAATTCAATGAGTTAGATGTATTTTGAGCTTTTGGTGAATTTCTTTGAATTCACTAATACTTGCATGGGGTGCAAGGGGTCGAAGGTTCGAATCCTTTCACACCGACCATTATTGATGGGGGTTAGCCGGTAAGTACCTGCTAACCCCTTTGTCTTTTCTGACGCTGAATCACAAAAAACCACAACAAAACCACAACAAAAATTGATGGCTGTTGTTTCGCCAGTTCATCACATCAACCAGCAA
>Ga0209702_10007446_pt1 | contig 13390 bp, 2 predicted proteins | sample FRY01_FD_187210 | JGI IMG/M metagenome (GOLD analysis project Ga0209702, IMG submission 187210) | Freshwater microbial communities from Lake Fryxell liftoff mats and glacier meltwater in Antarctica - FRY-01 (SPAdes) (version 2) | ecosystem: Environmental > Aquatic > Freshwater > Ice > Glacier... | reverse complement strand
GTATTGCCCCAGGCACCAGGCACCTCGGTAACAAATGCCCCCATAGTCTGAAGTCGGTCCACGAACACCTTGCGAAACCGTTGCTCTAAGTGTGATTCGATATTCGTGTCGTCAGGTGCCTGATCTAGGAGAGTCCAAGTTACTCCCTCTGTATTCAATGCTTCTGGCGACAACCCTAAGAGTGTTCGCAAGTGCCGTTCGGCGGCTGCGCGTGAGATCAGCCTGACCGGTTCACCAGCAGCAAATGGCAGTAGGCACCGGTGACATGCTTGCCTTTCTTCAAAGCGACATTCGCAGTCTCGAACTTTGACCCAGGCAATTTCGAGAAGTTCTCTCAACTTCTCTGGTTGGGCGAAGTCAGCGAGATAACCGGTTCCGCCTGGGACAGTGTCATGCAGCAGCAGAGCCTGGTGGTTGCTACTTCCATCAGAGAATGTGGGGTCCACCACGACTTCGACCGAAATATGGTCAGGGTGGCCACCCAATTGTTCCCGTAAGCCAAGAAGTAACGCTGAGGAAAGACTTGGAATGGAGTATTCGTCCCCCACGGTGACCGCAAAGGGAAGGCGTATGAGCAAGGCTTGGGTGCGCAAGGTGCGCATTAGTGCAATATCTCGATTGTCCTCAGCAATCGCATCACGGTGTACACACCACGGGCGGTGCTCATACTTGGAATTGCGTCCCGCATCGACATCAAGCTTGCCGCAACCTGAGCAAACTCTGAACAAGCCAGCCATTTTTTCGTTTCCAGCAATTTCCTTCCTGCTACCTCGACCAGGATTGCCAGCATTTAGCCATCGAATATCAATGGATCGAAGATATGTGCATCCCATGTTTGTCTCCTGCACGAACCATCGTGAGTCGATATTGGCGGGATCGATATCGGCTGAAACAAACATTTGGAAAGGCGTGTTGTCGCGTTGGTCACGTCGATCAGAGATTGTGACCTCGTCGCGACGCACTTCTGCGGTGGCGCGGCGAAATTCGATTACTTGTAATTGTTGACCCATGTCGCTGATGGCAGAGGATCCGCAACGAGGGCAAGTGGATATTGTTTGGACAGCTCCATCAAGGGCCATATCCTTGGCAAATCCGCACTGTGGGCAGAAAGCCCAGGGGCGGATCGCTTCACCATCCATGCCTAAATCAACGGCATCGACTTTTACCTCCCAACCCCGGGCATAGAAAGTCGCCCCCGGAGCAAACTCCCGAATTGCTTGCGCTGATCCGCGTGAAAACTGGGCGTGTTCGCTCTGGAACGCGCCCGACTCTGGATCCATCCAGTTCAATCCAATATCGAGTATCACAGAGTCTTCGACCAAGGTGTAGTTGGGAAGTACTCCGTATTCTTCTAAGACGCCAATCCAAAATTCGCCCTTGAGTTCCGCCAGTTGGCCTGAAGTGAGTTTTCGAGTTGTCTTGGCGGATCGTTCTGCTCGTTTGTCGTCGTCGGTTGCCGCAGGTGAGGCGGCAACACGTTCAAGTTCCGGCAACAATGCATCAATCGCAGTGAGACGGTGCCCTAATAGTTCTACATTGGCTCGCCAAAGTGCGGAAGCTGAATGTAAATGGGCCGCAAATGGACTTGTTCCCGGTCCAAGGGGTCCCACAACCCAAGGTAGTAAGCAAGCGACCGCAGCTTCTGAGGATTCTTGAAGAGTGAGAGCGAATCTTGCTACGTGCCCTGTCGGATCCGAATCGCACAATTCGATCAGGTCCCCAAGGAATGTTCCGGAATCGGATGAATTGAACACTGTCGTAGCCCGACGGGGATGAGCACGGCCTGAATCTCGAGCCATAACATCCATTAAGTGAGCAGTGAATTGCCGCTGTAAAATTTCCTCGGCTTGCAAATATGTCGCAGGAGGTCTGACTTCTCCGTTGATCATGGACAGCGGATCCCCGAGGGTGGGTAGGTGCTGGCCTCGGCCACTGACATACGCCAAACTGAGTGAGTTACCGGTCAAACGTCCCGCGCGTCCCACCCGTTGTAAATACGACGCGACGGTTTTAGGCAGCGAAGACAAAAATACGGCTGATAAATCTCCGATATCAATACCTAATTCAAGTGTTGGTGTAGCTACAAGAACATTTGGAGCTTGCGGATCCCCGCTAGAGTTCTTAAATCCATTTTCGTACTCCAAGCGCATCTTGTCATCCAACAAACTGGTGTGTTCGCGCGCGACAATTCGACGCATGTCACTCGATGAATACAAGCGTCGGTAAAAGCCATCAAACTGTGCCTCAGGGGATAACGAACCAGAACAGCGCACGGAGAAACACGGTGCACCTGTGAGCTGAGCGACGACGGTTGGGCTGCCGGGGGTGAGAGCACGGCAGACGCTGCAAGTCAACGTGCTAAACCCATTGTTGAGTGAGGCTTCAGTAACAGGTTCAACTACAACGGAAGAAAGCGGTATTGCGAAAATCTCCGCACCAGTGGCGGATTGCATGCTCCCCAGTACTCGATCTTTCACCAGTCTTTCGAGTAATTTTCTTGCCAAGCTAGCTCCGTCGGACTCTGAAACCCCAAGAACTCGCCCCGTCCACTTCGCGTACCAGGACTTTGACGAGGTAACCGAATCCAAACTGGAATTTTTCTTAGCTGGCCCACTTCCACCCACTCGAGGGTACCCAGGTGCAGGTCGGCCAGTCGGAAATGCTGGCATTCCTGCATCTCGCGGACGCCCACCCCAAATCGAATACCTGTTGCCATCTTCATATCTGTATTTTTCAAACCACGGGTGATCTATAGCTCCTTGAGTGCGCATATGTTCTAGCACTCCGCGTGCCCAACGAAGCACGACAGCGTTATCCAGAGGCGTGTTTGATCCGTCGGTTTCGAGCTGGAAAGAAAATCCTTCTAACACTGAATTACCAGCTCGGATTAGGCGCTCCGCCGGCGCACTAACTTCCACGGCAACTGAACCGGTCAACTCCAGAGTCCGGCCCAATCGAGAGTTAAGTCCCAATTCCATTAGTGCATCGAATGTCAAGCGGCGTTTAACTCGACTGCGCACGGTGGCAGGTACCTCGCGTAGAGTCGGCGCCTCCCAAAATGGTGTGAAGGATTCACGATCGGCGCAATCTGGAGCGATCAATCGATATCGTGCAAACGGATCGTCTCCAGCTTGGGCAATGACTTCGTCGACCAAGTCGTCCAAAGGCAAAGCACCGTCCCCAACGGCTTGTCTCAGAACAGAACGCAATGTCAGAGTGTGTGATCGAGCCTGGATAAACCCAGCTCGATGCGCCGCATCTTGCACGGAGTCGGTAAAAACAAGCGCCTTTTTTTCAACCGGATCAAGCTCGGCGTCACCAAAAATTGTCGAGAGTGAAACCGACAGTAGCGTCGCAATCGCAGATCCTAAAAATCGAATTCCATCTTCTTGAGCACATGATGGACAAACATCATTTGCTGAATCTTCCTCGACGTCGGCTCCAGAAAGCATCAGTACGGGCAAGACCCAACCATCAAGCACGTCCTGGTTCAGTTCATCGGGGACAGAAGTTAACAACGCCCGCTCGCGAATGGAAAACCATGCTAAACCGTCTACAACTTCACCTGAATCTTGTGAAACAAATGCTTCGGTAGGTGCGTAAATCAATGCCCTGAAGCGACCTTCGCGTGAGGCATGATTTCGCCGAATCGAATCGTCGTCAGCCGAAAGATCCAGACCCACCGGTGCAAGACCAACTCCCCAACCAGAACGACCACAGTGACGGCAATAAATGGCAGGAAAGGCGGGCCGGATTTCCTCAGCATCCACGTTAGCAAGTACAGGGCCATCATCTGACCAACGAAAGCGAGTTGATGCGGCAGCATCACGATTGATTCGGGTGAGTTCGCGAACCCACATGTGGACGTCAACAGATAGGGCAGATCGACCCGAAAGCGCACGAACATGACCGAGTAGTCCAAAAACCGAAAGCAAAAATTCAGACCAATAATTGGTAAGTACCGGGGTCGCGCGGGGGGAGAGGCCCACATGAGTGAGCAACTCAATGGAGAGATCGTTAATTGCGGTGGCTTCACCAGCGATGTCTGCCAGAAGCACAATGAGCGGGTGTGCTTTGGCTAGATCAGACCACAGATCAGGTGACTGTTCAAGTAATTGAACGAGAAGCTCGCCGACATTTGAATCCACCGATTGATCAGTATGGGTGTATAACTCCGTGAGAACGGTCAATGCAATGTCGTGAGCTGTTGGCTGAGTTCCCAAATTATTGAGCAATGTCAGAGCACGCTCCACGTTTACATCTGCGATTGCGATAGGTGTCAGCCCTAAATCAGCAACACGACCGGCGGCACCGGCGGACCACTCAGAGATCGAAAGTCGATCCTCCGTTATCACTGAGGTTGAATCGAAATCCTCACCAAACACTGTGTGGGCAAAATCCACCATGACAGTTGGGTCACCCTTGTCACCCAACGTTGCCGAGGTCGCTACTGGAGTGATGTGGCCCAGGGGAAGGCTCCAGTCACGCTCAGAATATTGAGGGTCGTCAGCATCCCAGTAACTTTTAAGGGTGAGGCCTAGGCGACGAAGCAACATTGCCACGTCAGTGCCTTGTGCGCCGTCGTAAGTGTGAAATTCATCGAGAACCAAGTACTGCAGGCTTGAAGCGCTTTGCTTCCAGATCCTTTGGTCATCAGCGCGCAAGAGAAGCTGGTCGAGCATCTTGTAATTCGTCAACAAGATATCGGGTGCTTTGTCGCGAATAATGCTTCGTTCCGTGATGAGCCCGTCTGCAGAAACAATCGTTCTCTGTGGTCCGTCTTGTCCAATGTATAACGCGGCGGTGATATGCGACAGCTCTGGATGCGAAGTAATCATGCTGGCTAAACGTTGAGCCTGATCGTTAGCCAGAGCATTCATCGGATACAACAACAAAGCCTTCATCCCTGTCACGCCATTACGGCGGGCACGCAAGACATGATCAAGAATGGGATATAAGAAGGATTCCGTTTTACCAGATCCGGTGCCCGTGGTTACCAGAGTCGGCAACGGGCGGCGACTATGCCCGTTCTCAATCGAAGTCAGGCGTGAGAATGCAGCCCCCTGATGACCGTAGGGAACGAAACCTTCGTACCACTCCAGTGAATCACGCCACCCAACTTCAGCAGGGCGAAAGGGCAATCGAAGGCGACCATATGGCCCTTTAAACATCCCTGACTCGGGGTCCGACAGAAAATCATCGAGTGCGTCTCGAGCATCGGCATCCGTTAATGCAAACGTCGTGACCAAGTAGTCCAAAAGCCCTGCCCGCACATTACGTGCCTGGAGAGTGGGTAGCAGTTCACTCATGATCGTTCCTTAAGCAACCGTGTGAAATGAGCGTGAGCTACTCGCATATCGGCTTCACGATCCAATGTGAGAAAAGGTAACTCGTATGTGTACGTCGTACCCGACGGTTTCGTGGCCGTGCGTTCCTCAACAGTTATGCGATCACCCTTAGCACGCCACTCCTTGAGAACTTCTTTGGGAACCAGGCGACCATGAGCGTCGTAGTAATAAGAATTGCGGTCGTAGCCGAAAAGAACTGGGAACTGTGTTCGATAGATGGAACACAACTCGTCGGCGCCCACACCCAGAGAAACAGCCACGATCGCATCAATCTCCAGTAACGCTTGCCGCCGATCAATATCTCGCCGAAGTGGTGATTTCCAGGACCAGGAGGCACTCACGTCCCCCAGCAGGATTCCAGCAGGACTGACGTAACCGGGAACCCAACTTGAATTACTTAAATCATCAGTGAATGTTTGTTCCCATAGTTGTGCGTACACATTCGTGACAGCATTGAGACGTAGAGCTCTGATAGCAATTTCCGAATCTAGGTCACTTTCTACAGCGATGAGTCGCTCGATTGTGTTCGCTGTGATGGTACTTTTCGGCACGGACCGAACTAGGAAGTCATTTAATATTGAAGACAGAAATGCCTCAAGGCGCAACAGTCCAGCCGTATCGCCGGCCGCTGAACCCATTGAAGTAACACCATTGATGTGTGCTGTTCCGGGTGGGATCAGGGCTGGAATAAGCGTGCGCTCGCCAACGTTATCAGCCATGTTTCGCGAGGCGATGCGGTAGAAATCACGGGCAGATACCGGGCCATTGGTGGTTTGCCAATGGGTGTACTGCGAGTCATAAACATTGCGATCACCGATCGGCGAGTACGCCGTTGCTGGTATGAAATTGGCTTGGAGTGATTCCAAGTCAACAGGCGACCAATCCTGATTGTGCAACAACGTTGCGTTGGGTGTTTTGTACATTGGTCGGGAAACAAACAGGTGTGGGCCCTGTAAAATCACGTCAGCCCAAGAAGTGGGGGTGCCCCAACGCGATTCAAAGCGTCCTTTCTTCCTGTCGATACTCTCGTCCCAGCCGCGAGAAAATTCCATTGCAAGTTCGCTGATGCGTGGAGCGGCCGCGAGCTTGTTTAGCACCGCAGACACTGAACGATTCACGGCATACACCATGCGGGACTGCGCTGTCGGAGTGCTTGAATCCTCTAGCAACGCATGCCAAGCGACCAGCGTCTCTCGGTTCACGTCAACGATACGACTCGCGTGTGGACGCAAATCCCAATTACCGTCCGGATCTTTCAGGCCCGGTTCAGGACCAGAACCGTCATGTTTCACCGAACGTTCAAGCGTGTCGGGGTGGTATAGAGAACTGGCAGTAAGGAAGTTCGGTTCTGATTGGTGATCACCATAAATCTGAATTCCAAATGTTCTTGAATCACTAATTTCAAATAGCAGTAGTTTATTGTTGAATTGCCAGTGGCGACGCAGGCGGTGGTATGTAGCTGATCGGAGCGGTCCAGCTTTTTCATCGGTGAAGTGCGTCTCTGGATGAATCAATCCAATTACGCCCGAGTTAGATGCGTGCAACCAGGTTTGCTCCATGAAACAGCGGTACAGATCTGGTTGCAGGCCAGCCAGGTGCGGGAAGTACTGGGGTGATCCAACGAAAGTCGCTAAAACCGCAATTTCAGCTGTTCCGTCGATCACGAGATCCCGGACACCCTCAAGCTCAAGAGTCTTTGCACGTTTTTCATTTCTTTCGGGTTCGCTAGGTTTCAACGCAAGTTGCCACCACGGGTCGCCTTCAGCGAGAAGGGCATCAACATCGGAGCGCGGCCGCACCCATGGGGGGTTACCCAGCTGGAGATCAAAACCACCACGGGCAAAGACCATGGCGAAATCAAGTTCCCAATGGAAAAATCCTTGCTGAGCGGCAATGCGTTCACAGGTTATGAGCCAAGGGTGCTTGGCGAGAATTGAATCAGTAGACATTGCGCCGGCAAATGCGAGATCGTTGCTTTCCGCGTCGCCCAATGAACCCCAGTTGACGTCAAAGTCGAACATTGCAGTGCCGCCCGTGCCGCGCACTTTACCGGCGTGACGGCCAAGTAGCAGTTGGAGAGCATCAATCCACTGAGTCAGTGTTGGGGTAGTCGCGTGTGACTTCGATCCATCAGGAAGTTCAATGTTTGTTAGGGAATCAGTTAGCGGCCAAAACCAGAGTGCGCACCATGCATCCATGATGCGGTGAAGTCTTTGATAGGCGCCATTGGGATCAGCGAGCGAACGCTCAATCTCTTCACGTTGGACTGTGCCGCCAGACGCAGTTTCCGTGCCCCACACCGCAATAGCGCGGCGTACTTCATCCTCAGCGATTTCTAGTCGTCGCGTCGCCAACTGCCACAGTGATTCCACACGCATTGCTAAATCAGCGAGCGCATCAACCTGTTGTTTGGTTGGTTTTGACTGGATGGATGAGCGCCACGATTTAAGTCGTTTGAGTTCATCAGCAGCGAGGGTTTTGGCTTCTTTGGCGTCAGTTGCCGATCCCCAGCCTGGTGAGGGTAGAAGAAAGTGATGAATTGAACCGTCAATGTCGGTGGCAAGGGATCCGTCATTAATGTCGGCCTGGAGCTTTGTCATGGGTACTTCGCGTGGGACAGCCTTCAAAAACGATTTATCGGTTACTTGGGCCTTGGAAAAGACTGATCGACGCGCACCGATCAGAGAATTTCCACGGCGTAGATGCAGACCGAACCACGGAGCATCCAGACCTTCCACCATGGTGTCAAGCCATAACGAGATTTCCGCAAGTTCGATTGCTGTGGCGTTCAAGTCCACGCCGTACACATTGTGCAAAGCAATGTATGCCTTGGTTTCTTGGAGTTTGCGAGGGAACTCGTCTGGATCAATTCGTTCGTCGAGTTCACGTTGGCGGCGATGCAAGTACTCGCTAGCGAGTTGGCGCGCTGCTTCGATGGCGAAGGCGCCCGAACCTAATGCGGGCTCGCAGACCTTGAATGACAATAATTCGATGGCAGGGGTCACCGTGCCGTTTTGATCCAAAAGCTCTTCCAGGGCTTGGCTCACCGTGAAGCGGGTGAGTACCTCGGGGGTGTAATAGGAGGCGGATTGTTGGCGTTCGCGCCCTGCGAGGCGAAAAACGAATGAGCCACGTTCATGAAGTACTGGCTTTAATTCGCCGGTAATTGAATCGGCTAGTCGAACAAAATCTTTTGAATCGATGCCCTCAGCACGGGAAACGGGAACAACCCACGAACCGTCAGTAGCATCGCCCTTGCGTGCAACTTCGAGGAGATCTGTTTCAGCGAAGAAGCCGGTGTAGCTCATTAAGCCCTCGTACACGGCGCCTAATTGGTTGATGCCCAATTCGGCGTAGGAAATGAAACCACGGTCACGACCTCGAGATTCTTTGCTCAGCAGCAGGTGAGACAGCACTTGCTGGAGTGCGCTGTTGCCCAGTCCCACTTCGTCAATCAACGCTGTGGCAGCAGGATGAAACAGGTCAGCTCGAAGGGGGTTGAAGACCAAGCCCTCGATCGCAATCGAGCCATCAGCATCACCTTGTTCGGCTTCAGCTGAAGTACTTGGTTTGCGCAGGGCGTGCCCACGATCGACCAGTTCAAAAAGTACCGATAAGGAATCGAATATGTGCCTGCCCGAGATTGCCTGCGGTGTTGCCAATTCAACCTGAACCAATTCACGCAGCCGATCAAGGCTGTAGCCCTGCGCATACTCCGGCGCGCCAACAGGAAGAACACCTAATTCAGGTGACGCTTCGGCGAACAGGAGGAACAGGATTCGGTACAGAAAGCGCAGGGATTGCTTCGCAAGAGGCTGTGCTTGAGATGCTTCAAGCGCAGGCAACCCTGCCGCAAGCCTGCGACGTACGACCTCGTTGGCAAGAATTTCAATGGAAAGGCGCACGCCATCGCGCAAGTCTTGAGAAACCCCAACCGTGTGCTTGATTGATTCCTCAAGAACTGAATGCCAAGCGATAGTTCCATCAGCATCTGGTGCCAATGATTCCGAAGCCACGCAGGTCAGGAACCGGTCGATCTCACCGCCACGTTTGGAATCATTGCGCTCACAGACGAGTAGAACGTCTAATGCCAGATAGCGACCCTCAGCCCAACGTTCACGTTCTGCCACCAGCAGCCAGCGGCCTGCGAAGACTAAAGCAAACTCTGGTGCGTGATCTTGCACAAAGAAGTGCGATAACAAGCGAGCCACGGAGTCAATCGATTTTCCATCCTCGCGGATAAACGGCTCAGACAGATTTGCAGCATCTCGGGCGAGAAGATCTTCGACGGAATCAGCTGGGCGAGCGCTGACCAAGATAAGTGGTGTTTGATCTCCGACCGTCGAATCGGTGAGGGACTGAACCGGACCAGAGCGAGCCAACGTGAAACCATGCCGATTAAAACCAAGGATTGAAATTAGCTGTTCAGTGATTAAGGAGCAGGCGCTGATTGATGCGACGGGATCGTCAGCAATTTCAGCCAAACTGGCAATTTCAACCTCTATTCGACCGCGAGCTTCAGAAAAACGCGACCGCGTAGTCGAAAGCCCTGGTTCGCCTCCGGCATCTTGAGATTTGCGAAAAGCATTTACCCTCGATTGAAACGATTGGCTCGCGGCATCCGTGGTGAAGTAATGCTCAGAAATCCAACCTTCCCCAATAACAATGGCATCTGTACTGGTCATTGCTTCGCCAATCCAAAGTCCACAGGAGTGACAATGAGAAGTGGACGAACCAACTGCTGATCCGGTGCCATCAATTCGACCAATTCCTGCTCCTGACTTATCGTCATCCTCCGCTGGCGCACGTCCTGGCGTTGGATTAAGGCGTCGGCTTCGGCTGACCATGCCTCAAGACGTGAATTCCACTCCTCAACTCGCCGTGACACATCAGCTTCCGCGGCAGCAAAGACAGTACGCATGACTGCTCCAGCCTCGCGTACTGCTGGTGATATGAGAGTTTGGAGTTGATCAACGTTATTGACTGCACCAGGGTTTGCGCGCTCTTCGACCCAACCCAATGAAGTCAGGGCATCAATGGGTGTCTCGTGATACTCCACCAAGCAAAAGTTGGGGTTCGAAGTGTCGGGGAACAATGCAGTCAGCCATGAGGAGGCGACAACTTGACCCCGACGATTAGTTAACGTGCCCAGCAAAACCACGGTAGGCCCGGGGACTTCACCTCGGACAGCGAATACTTCATTTCGGCCAAGGGATGCGAGGGCACGGTCAGCTGCCCAATCCAATATTGGGTGCAATGGCGTTAAATAGTGTGCATCCGGCCATGAAGTCTTCGTGTCCTCGGCAAGTGCGGCGGCGACACGCTTGCGGCCTTGTTCACGTGTCGTCGCCAGATGAAATTTTGATAGAACGGAACGATCCTGCAAGTAACTCTGCGGAAGCACTTCGAGGCGCTGAATGAGATCGCGAGGGGGAACTACTTCGGCCGTGCCAAAGTCCTTATGCCATTTCCACTCGACCCCGCCCCGAGCATGAACTTCAGTTGGGTTGAGGTAAGCCGCTGATAGAGCATCTTCTAAGTACGCCACTTCACTCGAGTACAGGCTGGTACGTGTTGTCGGTGCGGGGATTTCTCCAATGGGCTGTGTTGTTTCCTCAGGATCGTCAAATATTCGGAAGAGGATTCCGGCGAGATCATCGCTTGTAGATAAAGAAGACGTTGAAGCGATGACATCATCGAGGTCCTGCTCACCAATGAGAACGCGACGGATCAAGTCCTCTTCTCCCTTCACGTCGTACTTACCCATAAGTGAAGCGACGTCGCCAAGGACTGTATGTGCCTCGAACTCTTTATCGATCAGTTTTGCGAGAACGCGAATATCTCCAGCAAAACCTTCGCTCGATGGGTCGAGGATCAAAGTCGTTATCCGCGGGCTCGACCGTTGGCCATATCTGTCAATTCGGCCATTGCGCTGCTCAATGCGTATAAGCGACCACGGAATGTCGTAATGAACCAACTCGTGACACTGCGAATGCAAGTTCACACCCTCGGAGGCAACATCACCGGTCAAGAGGATACGAACAGGTGTATGAGCCAACTTGAATTCCTCAACAATTCGCTGTTGTTCATCGTCTGCCAAGCCACCGTGCATTACCTCAATCGCGTCGGGACTAATTCCCAGAGCTTTGGGCAGATTGGCTTTTAACCAGTGCAGCGTTGCAATGCGTTCAGAAAAAATCACAACACGTTCAGGGGAAGCCTTTGCGACCCCGATAGATTCCAGATGCTGCACGAGCCTTTCAAACTTTGCCGAAGGCTGCTCCAGAGCCACCACAGCCAAGGACTCCAACTGAGTCAGGGCTCGAATTTCCACTCCGTCAGGATCAGCGCCAGCTAACGTGAGGCGCTTCTTGCGTTCGCGTACTGTGTCGAGGAGCGCGGCCGAAGAGGAGAGGAAGGCTTTCGCCAGGGTCCATGGAAACAAGCGGGAATTCTGACCCGATGTCGGGGAATTCCCTGAACGTGGGTGTAACCACACGTCATCGAGTTCATGTGCGATGGCATCTTCGGCAGCCGACGGCACAACGAGAAGGTTCAATGGGGCCGTCCGCTCCGCCCAATCTGCTCCAACGACCGCAGCGACCTGTGGGCTGTGGCGGTGGCGGCGAATGACGAGTCGCTTAACTTCAGCCTCATCTAGTTCTCCTGCAGGAGACACCGCGGACGGATCAAGAAGACGAATCAACTCTGCGAATGATTCTTTCTTTCCATTATGGGGAGTCGCCGAAGCCAATATCAACGCATCGCAATTACGCGCTAAAACTCGAGCAAGGCGATTATTCAGCGTGGCGTCATTTGACAAGTTGTGAGCTTCATCAATGACAACAGCATCCCAGCGCTGTTTCGAAAGGTGAGAAATGTACCGATCGGACTTCAAGGTATCAATCGAGATAATGACGCGCCGAAAAAAGGTGAAGGGATTACGGGTAGCCGGTAATTTCTGGCGAACCCTCTGAATACCCGCCGAATCAAGGCGAACGAAAGGTAACGAGAACCGGACCCACATTTCGTGCTGCATTTGCTCCAACACGTGTCGAGGAGTCACAATCAAAATTCGATCCCCTCGCCCGCGCCGAACAAGCTCCGAGAGAGTCATTCCGATTTCAATTGTTTTACCCAGACCGACCGCGTCAGCGAGCAAAATTCGTGGTCTCAAGTTGGCGGGGTCGAGGGCCTGTCGGACGGCAGACTCCTGGTAGCTCAATACGTCGACGAGTGCTCCTGCTGAAACAGAAAGATCCGGGTCGGCAAGGGGACGTGCTGTTTTGCGGATCATCGATTCCATCCACAGTCGGGCGGTTCGATAGTGGGGGCTTGCGTCGGCGCGCACTACCGCCTGGGACGGATCCATCGGCACGATCTCATCCAAGGATTCATAAAATGTCGCCTCGGTGTCGCGGACAAGTTCACTTAGCCCCTGGACACGCACCATGGGGCCATCAGCGGTGACCTCCACTGCTTGAACAACCCATTCTTCGTCTCTAATAACAACTACGGAACCAGGCGAAACGCTCAGAGGAGCGGAAGAGTCTGAATCCGGCAGCAAAGAAAGGCTCACCAGTCCACCCCCGATCTGTACCCGCAGTTACATATATTAGGTGACGCAAGAAACTTATTCTGCAGTCTTGGCCACGCTCAGGAACGAGGATATAGGGTCGCGGTTTCTCATAACGTAGATACGTGCGATCTGGTTATTCCGGGGAAATCCGACGTAGTGAACTTAACCAGAGAGTCCACGTTGGACTACGAATCGGCCCTGCTCTGTAGCCTGAGCTGGGCTGAATGACAGCACTTGGCTGAGTTTTGCCCATCACCTGAGATGCGCCAACGACTGAATAAACTTAGTCCCACAAAACGGGGTGAACTTCAATGATCAACGAAGCGATAGCCTTCCCACATAGAGTACAACCCAAAGCTAGGATCGAAGTCCGGGGGAGTTCAGGTGTCAACTCAGCAATACTCGATCAATCCGCAGCCCATCCAGACAATTCTGTCCTGGGTAACAGCTGATCAAATAGCTA
>Ga0209702_10007443_pt1 | contig 13391 bp, 17 predicted proteins | sample FRY01_FD_187210 | JGI IMG/M metagenome (GOLD analysis project Ga0209702, IMG submission 187210) | Freshwater microbial communities from Lake Fryxell liftoff mats and glacier meltwater in Antarctica - FRY-01 (SPAdes) (version 2) | ecosystem: Environmental > Aquatic > Freshwater > Ice > Glacier... | reverse complement strand
TTTTGACATATTGAATGAATAAGTTTCTGATGTACAAAAACTTTCATTTACACGAATTTTCAAAATACTACACTTTTTGAATGATTCAACCATTTCTTCATTTATTAAATCACCTGTGAAAAAAATGACATTGTTATTATCACTTTTTACACCTTCTATGCTATATCTAACATTTTCTCCGTTGACTACAAAAACTAAATCAATAGAAGGGTTATCATCGCAATAGTAATCGCCTTTAATATAGAAGAAAATAGCACCATCGACATTTTCTAATTTTAAAATAGCACTATTATTTTGACTAGTGTAAGCTATTCTGTAAGGGTCATCAAAACCATTTTTAACAGTTTCATAACTCCATTGAGAATAAGCAGGACTAATAGAAAATAATAAGACTATTAACAGGATTAAATTTTTCATAATTTTTTATTTATTTTTGATTTTTGATTTGACAAACACCTTGTTTGTCTTGTTATTAAATTTACCAAGAAGTAGTATTTGTGATACAATAATGACTTCCGACATAAGCGTTCATCCAATCCAATTCGGATAGTGTCCAAGTTTTAACATTTCCCGAACAGTCATTTTCAATATCGACTGAATAATTAGAAACGTTATCAGAAATAATTGTTCCACAATTACAAGGTTTAGTTTCTTTCTTACAAGAACTAAAAAGAGCAGTAAACACCGCTAAAGAAAAGATTACTTTTTTCATTTTGTTTTATTTTATTTGTTTTTATTACTTAATTAATATAAAAGATAGCCTAATTCAATCACAGAAAAAGCCATATCATAATTGCCAAAAATTATCAGTTATTCCTATTTCTTAATAATACACCGATTCTATTTCTAACTTCCGATATAATTAATTCTTTGTGTTCAGAGAAATCTAAATTGACCAATGATTCAGATTCTTTTAAAATCATTTCTGTCTTTTCATTAATTGAACAAATAATCTTGTGAATAATACTAGAAGAAATAAAACTCAACATTTCAATAACATCATCATCAGATGCTTTTTCTAACTGAATTTTTTTCGGAGGATTTGAATTAATTTCCTTTTCAACAGGAAAAGTTATTTCTTCAAAAATACCCTCGTTAGTTTTCATTAAAACTTCTTCTTGTTCTTTTGCTTCATCTTGAATTACAACCTTTTTAATTGGTTCTAAGGGCATTTCTTTTAATTCATTAATGAAATCGTCTGTTATGGGCGTAGAATTAATTTTAGGTGCTTGAATAGGCTCTAATTCTTCATCCTTCATTAATCGTGAAGCCATAGAACAAGTCATTTTCAATTGATTCAAAATGAAACCTGCTTCGTTTGATTTTTTACCGAAATCAGAAATTACAATGCTATCAAGATAAATTTCAATTTCTTTTAATTCGGCTTTAGTTTTAGCTAAATTAATTTTCTCAAGTTGTGAATTAAGATTCTTTAAACGATTATCTAATCGAATTTCTTCCTGTTCATTTTCTTCTTCTTGAATTTTTTTATCTTGCTTTACTAATTCAAGTCTAGCTTCGTAACTCTCCATTTTTTTCTTGACAATTTTTTCCGCTTGTACCAATGGATTATAAATTTCTTCTACCCATCTATCCAAACGCTTTCCATAGTCAATTAATGGTTGCTTTAATTCTTTTCTTTTTTTCTCAATTGCAACGTGGGTAGCTTTTACTACACGTTTTAATTCAACTGCTATTTCATAACTCTCCTTATCATCTTCTGATACTTCAATTATATTACAATCATTAATCAATTTCTGCATATTATCGTGAACGGCTAAAATATCGGATTTATGGCTTTGTTCAATAATAGAAATTTCACTATTTAATTGGTCTACTTTTTTTAATTCATTGCTCATTTTAAAATATTTTTAAATTATTTAATGGATTTTCTTGATTTTTCAATTTCATATTTATTCGGGTTTAATTGTAATTACTGATGGAACTGTTTTTTTAAAAGTACACCAACCTGCATATTGACATTTTATACAATTTTCATATTTAGGTTTTGGTTCAAATCCAATTTCTAATTGATGTTCAAAATATTTTTTTGCTTTTTCTAAAAATACTTCGTGTTGTTGTAATTCCCAATCGTCAATATCAACATTAATTATTTTTACTTTCCCAACTTCTTTTGCATCAAAAACGAAAAATAAAAATGGGGGATTAAATCCGTATTTTTTCCAAAATAAAAATTTGTAATGTTTGGCTTGTAACATAGTTCCTTGTTTTTTGGCAAGAGTATCGGTATGCCAACCAAATTCACTCCATTTATCATCAAGTAAACCGCTATATTTCAAATCAATAATCACTAACTTTTTAGGGTTATCCTCACCAAATTCAAAATCAATATAATTGGAAATAGATTCCCATTCCGCTAATATATCAAGTGTGCCAATCCATTTATCATCAGCTATTACTTTATCGCCTGCTGAAACTAATTTGATTCCAAATTTTGTATTTAATTCGTTGAAGAAAACAGACTGCTTTTTTGCTAATTCAAAATCAGATGCTAATTCACCGTTTTTATTATAATCGGTTTTAGGTGCTTCACTTTCTCCTTTTGCTAAAGCACCTGTGCATAAATACTCAAAATAATGACCTAAATTATTTGATTTAGTACCACTACCATATTGATTTAAAATCCATTTGTTATAAAAAACCAAACCACATAAATCGTCCTTTTGATATTTGACTAAATCTTTGACTAAACTTTGATTGATATAAATTTTACTCATTGTCATTTATTTGATTAATTGAATATTCTTCTGCCCACTTAATAAAATCATCATAATCCCAATCTACCAAGTACATTTCTTTTTTAAACCATTCTAACATATAGATACTGTTTTCCTTATCTTCTTTTTCATTGACATATATTTCCATCCTGCCAATTATGTTATTGAATTTCATCAAATTAATAACACGATTTCGGTCTATAAAAATTATATTTCTAGTAGTATCAATGTCCGAATATTTTAAAAGAACATAGTCATTGATTAAATGAAATAACCGAAGCATTTTTTTTAAATTCATTTTAAGTGAATTGAAAGACACCCCTTTGTTAAGGGATGCCTTAAAGTGAATAAATAAATTAATTCATATTGATAATTGAAGGAACAACACGATTAATATCAGCTTTATCAAATTCTTCTATTGAATCCAATATCAAAACAGATTCTAATTCTAATTCGTATCGTTCTTCGGGAGAAGCATTGTGTTGAGCATAATATGTTAATGCCTGTGTTACTCCAAACGCATTTGTATCACCCGACTTGATAAAATAATTAAGAATGGATGATTCTTTTTCCTCGCTAATCGAAAGGTGTTTAGATACATTTTTAATCGTTTCAATGGGATGATTTAATTCCTTATTTCCTTTCTCCGTTAATTCGTGAATTTTTGCACCTAAAAATTCCTCTGATGCGTAGAATTTAATTGCATCTTTTACTTGAGAACAAACTAGTTCATAATTTTTTTGTCTAGTTTCTTCCGACCAATCAATGCTTGTAAATTCTTCCATTTTAGAACCCAAGTGTGTTTTCTGAAAAGCATCGTTTTTGAAAATCATTCCATTACGACAAGCTAACACAATGGCTCTAGGTGAAATAGAAAATTTACCATTTCCTGTTTCTGAATTGGAAATCACAAATCCCGAAATAATTCCGTTACCACCTTTTGAACCATCGGGCAATCTGTAATTCTTTAAAATTTCGGGTGCTTCCATCTCAATATCGGGACAAATAAATCGCATATAAAATTTAGTGTCAGTAATATCTCCACTTTCAATTTGTACATTAATACCACTTTCACGAATTGCTTCAAGTGTAGCGAGCATTACATCGTAATTATCTAGTACATTATATCTGTCAGATAAAATGGCTCTAGCAATACCCGTTTTCTGTTCTTTGTCGATGAATGTTCGCAAGAAAAAATTGTTCTGATTTTTTTCAGAAAACCAATTCGTTACATTGTAATCTAGAATGTGATGATACCTATTATTACACAACATTTTGTCGTAGTATTTTTTAGGAATATCCAATCTAGTTCCAATTTGATAATGACAACAATCTAGAACCGCTAATTCGATTTTTTCTAAATCATTTTCATTAACTGCAATACCTGTATCGAGTAATAATTTTGATAAACTATCAAGTTTACTTTCGTTAAGAACTATCAAGTTTGCATCGTTCATTTTCAAGTATTTACTTGGAACAACAAAATCTTGCTTTAATAAATTTTGATTCTGTAATTGTTGAACGATTTCTTGCAATGATAAATTTTTCAAATCTTCTGTTTTCATTTTTCTATCTTCTTAAATAACGTGCGTTTTGGATGCGCACCCCCCATTATTGATTAATTCAAATTGAATTGAGAGTTCAAATATAAAAATAATTATTCAATCAAAAAAATAAATAAAATATTTTTTATTGTATTTATTATTCCTCAAATAATTCTTCTTCTTCTACTTCTTCAAAATATTCAGAAATAATTCCGCATAAATGCACCAATTTATTTCTGTATAATTGTTCTGTTTCTGATAACTCATCAAAATCAGTTTCACTCATATCTTTGAAACAATCGAGTAAATCTTTGTATGTGTTTTCAAATCGGCAATAAGACATATTTCCGATAATTCTAACTATTTTAATTTATTTGTTACAAATCTGAATAATTAATTCCTGCGTATTTCTCTGCTTCTGATGGATAAAAACTTAAATAAAGTGGAATCCAATAAGCGGAATAAAAAGAGTGTCCGCATGAAGTCATAAATACAAGATTATTGAAATCATCTAGTCCTTCAATTACACCCAATCCAACCGATAAGCATTTTACAATTTCTTCTTCCGAATTATAAAATGAATCACGAAATTCAAAACAAGTATTCCAAACGGGATAATTTTCTTTTTCAGAAACATATTCATAAATATCATCTTCATATTTTATCAAACACCATTCTTTAAATTCCTCAAAAAATTCTTCACCTAAAACTGAAATAAATGATTCCTTAATTGTAACATCGGCTTGCTCATATAGTGTTTGAAAATCACCAAAATCATCATAACCTTTTTCAGAGAAAAATTCTGCGATTTTTTCCATTTCATCATAATCGCTCAACCAATCTTCAAAAACCTCACTAGGACTTTGATGGTATATATATTCGTGAAGTGTGCTATCACAATATTTTTCCAATACTTGTACTTTAATATAATTAAATGTTCGCTCTACCCATAAACCAACACTAGATTCTAATTCTCTTTTTAATTCTTCTTTAGAAATTGAAATTTGATTTTCCATTTTATTTAATTGATTAAAAATTATTTAATTGTTTCTTTTTTATTTGAGTTGTTAAAAACTCAATGATTTCTTTTGCTTCATCAATAGAAAACAAATAACCCGATTAACCATCTTCTATTTCGATTAGATTCTCATCATTAATTTTGTGAAATGTAACGTCATTTATTTTTAAATAATCCATATTATTCTGATTTAATTTTATAATTCTGTTATTTTCCAATAAATACTTCTTAAAACAATTTTATCTTCTTCCGATGCTAATGACAGACCTAATGCAGTAACATCATCAAGAACATCTTTTATTTTTTCTTTTCTTGTGGCTTTTTTTTCTAAAGGAATTGGCATTTTATCTATACAACACCATTTCATTACACTACGTTTAGAGAACTGACATTCAACCGTACCTAATTCAGCTAATACGCCCATTTGAACTAATTCAGTAATACGATTTCTGATAGTTTCTGAATGTTGCGATGTTGGATTATTGTTGCGATAAATTTCGCTTACTTCTGCGCCTGTTAATCCTTGTGGGTTTTGATAAAATATATCAAATACCTTCAACCGCTTTTCGGAAATTAATCCCGAATTTTTAATTGCGTGATATGTTTCAATGCTCGTTTTTTGTATCATATTCTGATTTATTAAAATTTAACATACATTTCTTAAAAATAATATCTGCTTCTTGAAAATTGTTTGGTAATTCACAAGTAACTATGTGTTTGTGTTTTACGCCAATTTTATTATTTAAAGCAATCATTAATCCATTATTTAATACGGATAAAGATTTATTTCCTTTTTTCCATATTCGGTTATTTATTTTCCAACCCTCATCGATTAAATAATTATCGATGCAAAAATTTAAATTATTGCTCATTTGAAAAAATTAAAATGGGGCAAGTAATTTACTCCCCCCTATTGTTACCAATTTAAAGAGTATTTATCTACAATATTTTTGGGATATAAATAAGAGTTATTGTTATATCCAACAACATCTTCCCACCATCTTATTCCTGCTTCTAAGCGTGCTAATGCGAATTTCGGAACATCTTCATCGTGAACATAAAAAAACACATCATTTCTACCGCCTGTATCGGGAATAGGATTTCTTAAATTATCTAAATCGGGTAAAGTTTTAACTTCATTTACAAACTTAATTCTTGCTTCAAATCTTTCTAGCATCCAATTTTCAAATTCTTGAATTGTAAATCCATCTAATACGACACCTTGCCATACGCATAACTGATTGAAATTATTATTTTCCATTTTAAATATTATTTATTATTTAAATATAAAATGGGTGCAACACCCTGCACCCTTGGGTTATCTACTAATGTTAGAAATTACATTCGTTTTAATTCCTCTAAATTCTTTGTGCGCTTTTATTGTCGCATTAAATTCTACAATTGAACCTTCTTCAACTTCTGCGTGATTACTAATTAAAAAGCGTTGAGGAATTTCACCGAATTTTGAAAATAAATTACCATTATCATCAATCATTTCAAATAGCGTTGTATCTCCCCAAGCACTATTCATTTCTTTCATTAAAACGATTTTTAATTTGGCTTTATATTTTTGTCCAATAATACCGACAAATCCGCCCTCTTTAATTACGATGTCATTCTCTTTACTTTCGTGGTCTGAAAAAGCATCAAAATCTGTAACAAATCCAAGAACTGATTTTGCTCTAGTGTAAGCAACATACATTAGGTTCTTTTCTTGTAATTTTTCCCAATCTTTTTTAGCGTGTTTAGAAGGCATCAATTCGGAATGAATAATAAACACTCTGTCTGCTTCTAAACCTTTGCTCTTATGAATTGTCGATAAACAAATACCATCTGAATCATCGGAGAAAATAATTTTTAATTTTGCAATTAAATCATCACCCGTTAAGCAACCATTTGAAAGTGCTTCTAGGGTAGAAATTTTATCCTTGAAAGAAATCAATAAACTATTTTCTTCTGCTTCTTGCTCCGTGCATTTTTCTTTATTCATAATATTTTTCACTACTTTGTTTTTCTCTTTGTAGATTCTCGCAAATATATTTTCACAAGAAAATTCTTCTGTCTTTCTTCTGCAAGATTCAACCATTGTTATTAGTGATTTTGAAATATCTGTACCCATAACAAACGCCTTAGTGCCTTGACTTAAATACTTCATACATAAAGATACTAAAGGCATCGTGTTACGACAAACGACCATATCTCCTTTGCGAATATCTTCGTAAGAAAAATCAAAATCAACTAATCCTTTTTTTGCATTTGGACTTGCTTCGATATTCGGCATTATTTTTTTAGCAAAATCAATAATATCTGTACCACATCTGTAACATACAGAAAGAGGTAAAGTAATCGTATTTGGTATTTCAATTAATTTCTTAAAACTATCAGAATCCGAACCTGCAAATCCGTAAATCGCTTGTGAAGAATCACCTACGGCAATAAACCTACCTGTATTTGGTTTAATTGCTTTCTTCATCAATTCTCTCTGACAAGCATTAAGGTCTTGACATTCATCAATGAACACAATATCATACTGTACTGTCTGCAAGTTCAAATGATTAGGTAAAAACACCACATCTGTAAAGTCTGCCGTAGCTAAACAAAATGAACCGATATTTATTAATAACCAAGCACGATAACATTCGCCATTGATAGTTTCTACATTGTGTTTAATCGCTAACTCATTCAGTCTATTAACACCATTGTCTTGATTTTTCAAGTCAATTAGATTCATTCTGCCTAAATCAACTAATTTCATAACACGATTGAAATATGCAACCGTATCTTCAATCGTTTCTTTTTCAGATTCATCGAAAATAAAACTCTCAATTTGTTTTATTTGGATTGGTCTGAAATTGTGTTTTTTCAAAAAGTCCATATCAAAACTTACTGAATAATTCAAAATATCCTTTAACAATTTTCTGTACTTGTTATTATCAATTTCTGATTTGTGTGATTTGGTTAAAGAAAAATAACCGTAGGCGTGTAATGTACGCACTTCTATATTTGTAGCACCTTTCGGCACTCTTTCAGACAACTCTTGTGCGATACTTTTATTGAAAGCAAGGAATAGCACACTCAATTCCGATGGAATTAAATTAAGGGCATTTATTAAGGTAGTTGTTTTACCACTTCCTGCTACCGCAGAAACTACTGCATTGCCATTGCCTGTCGTAATAAAATCATAAATACCTTGTTGGTAAATACTAGGTTTAAATTTGCTCATAATAATTTAATTTAAAGTAAAAGGTAAAACCTACCTTATTTGGTAATTTAATTTTTTAGCCAATAACCTTAATTAAGTCATTGTACCGATTAATTTTTTCTTGGAGAACCCTAACATAAAGTTCATAATTAAAGTTTCCATTTCTTTCCCACCATTCAATAGCATATTCTTTATTTACCCATTCAAGGTCATAAAAAAGTTCGCTAACTAAATTTTGTTTTAAAACCATATTCTGATTTACAGGAATAGCTGAATAATTAAGAATACTTGTGATAGCCATTTTGAGTATATTAATTTTAATAAAAAATTAGACAATTCACCCTGTCTATTTAGGTTGCTATATGTAAGGAATCGAACCTTAATTAACCATTCATATATTTTTAAAAAAAAGGGGGCAATAAATTACCCCCTAAATCTCTTTTTATTTCTCAATTTTTTGCAATCGGAAAACGACCACTATTTGTATTTATTAAAATAGTTACCGATTGCTTTTAATCGTTCTGCTATCCTGCAACAGAATAAGTCAAGGTTTGGCGTGATTTTTAGTCCTACACCTCTCCACAAGGATAATTGCTACACGCATCGTTCTTAATAATGTTTTTATTATCTTTCATTAACTTATCTGTTTCACAACATTCAATATCTGAAATCAATTTACTCACCATTCTATACAACCTGCGATATGTCAAAGACCGTTTAAGCATTTCTGCCGAGCGTATAAGATTAGCATTTGAATTTTCTGTTACCCCCTTTCGACTTTCAAATCGTTAGGCATAATAGGTGTGCGTTACTCTCGTAGGTTATACTACCCTCACGCTATCCGTGTAATTACTCTGTTCATCTGCCAATTAGGGCAAGTGTACGCACTTGTTTCTCCCTACATCAGTTCATTCAAAGAACGCTTTCGTTATTGAACTGATAAGACAAATGTAAGGGGATATTTGTAACCACCAAAATTATCTTTGAGAATAATGTTGAAATAATTGTTAATAACTATGCTAAACCCAATGTTTGCAAAGGATGTATATGTTGATAACTTATATAAAATATTTTGATTTTGCTAATCTTCCATACCTCGCTTGCGTAAGGTATCAGCATCGGAATAGGTTCGTATCTTGAAAGATTCTTGTGGCTTCAAACTAGCCAATTTGCCCTTAGATAAGTTCCTAACTTCATCTATGAAAGTACGCAAAATAGATGTTGATTTAAGTTGTTTCATTAACGGCAATGTGATTAAATAATCGTTTAATTTTGCGCTATCTAATGCTTGAATTAGAAGGTTCATTTGTACCTTATTCAAGGTGCTATTTTCTGCACTCAAATTATCACGTAATAACGCTAAATTATTTTTCAAATTAAGTGAAATAGCAGTTTTGTTTTCATAGTTAGAAATGGCAAAAAGTAGAAAGTTTATTTTGTTTTCTGCATCATCTTTTAACAATAAATTAATCGGAAAACTATCTTCTGAAATACCTGCTTCCGAAATTAATTTTGCCATTTCTATTTTATCATCTTCAATTTTATTCAATTCTTCTTGCCTGTCATTGTCTTGTATTTCTACTTGATTTAGTCTAAATTCAACAAGTAAATCAACATTATTTAAAATTTGCTCACGTTGTCTTACAGGAACATATTTAGTTTGTATGAATTTTGAATAATTTACTAAAACTCCATCAAGTATTCTTACAAAATCGTGTTTGTGAATATCCGTTTTCCCGTATTTCTGAACTTTATTTCTTCCGTAATCTAGTAAATGAGAAAATTCGTGTAATACCAATTCTGCTGAATAAACATTTTTATATCCAAATCGCCAATCACCTAATCTTGGTAAAACAATTTCTTTAGACATTGATTTTGCGTGTCCTCGAATATTGGTAGAAAAAACTAAATTAACTTTTTCTACTTGATTTGCCTTTAATTCTTTTTTGTATTTCAATGTTAAATCATCGATTAAATTAGCCACTTCCTGTTTGGTTAAAGGAATCGACATTGCTTTATTCATTAATACAGGTTGTGATGTAATTTGCTGAACTAAAGAGTATTCTCCCCATACTCGTTGAGATTCTTTACCTGCCAAAATACATAGTAATCCAATCTTTTTCAAATATAAGACTTCATCAACCGAACCATTTAATTCTTGATTCTCAATATCCAATACTTCTGACAACAAAATATCCATAGACATAATAAAAATGTTTTTTGTAAAATTTTTAGCTAAATTATTGATTAAAAACAATATATTTGCTTTTCAAATAAGATAAAAAATAAACTTAATATAATTATTATGAATAAAAATGTTAAAATTATACTCGGTATTGGAATCGGTGTAGGTTTAATCTATTTAGGTTATACATACTTTTTTAAACAGGAAAAAGGTGCTACTGATTCATCAAAAGAACCAATTGTTTACGACAAAAAAAGTCGTGAAGTTGTTTTAGTAGAAACTAATTAAAAAATAAAAAAAAATGGCACAAGTACAACTTAAATACCCTGCCGAGGGATTGACTTCTCCAACTTCTTGGGGTTCACCAGAAAGTATCAAAAATATGATGGCTAAAATCTATAAAAATTATGGTAGTTTCATCAGTTTTGTTGCTCAAGAATCAAATTTGCCCGAAAAAATGATTGCATCTTTTATTGCGGTTGAATCGGGTGGTAATGAAAAAGCAGGTGCAAGTGGACACATTACTCAAGGTCTTATGCAATGGAATCGAACATACGCAAAAGCTATGTTGGAAAAAGAAAAAAAGGAAGGTAGAATGACAAAAGCCGAGCAAGATAAATTAGCTTCTTACGGAATTAAATTCGATGCGAATGGTAAAACACGAGCAATTACAAATGCAGACCAATTAAAACCCGAATTAAATATCCTTATTGGTACGATGACTTTAGGTCAATTAGTAGATACTGATTGGGGTACAGAAGATGGTGAAATTAAATTAGACCGAGTTATTTCAGTATATAACGCAGGTGCTTATGGTGATACAGGTAAAAAAGCAAGGTCAAAGCAATACAAAACACCAAAAGCCTTGGCACAAGTAGTAAATCCTATAAGTAGGTCATATATTAGTAAAATTTTAGGACTTAATGGAGCATTAGATTTGAATCGTCAAATTAAAACCGCCTAAATTCATTTGTTTCACAATTCATCCATTGGCGATGCTTTGTTTTAAAACATTTGACAATTGTAAATTGCAATTTATTTCTAGATAGTGTTGCTTTAACTTTTGCAACATCATCTGATAAAACCATAATGCCATCGGTGTAATATCCGATGGTATTTTTTTGCCCTATTTTTTCAAAACACAACGAACCGAATAAATTCCACGCTTTATATCTGATATTCTCATAAATGGTGTGGTAAATACCTGTATCTTCTTCTATTACATTCAATAATTTGCCATTTTCGTAGTATTCCACCGATTTGGGTGCAATAATGCAGGAGAGAGCCATATTTCGATATATTTTTAAATCGGGATTAAGTAAAATCTTTTTATAATAGTTTTCACTAATATATCCATTCAAATAAGCAATTCTCCAATAACAATGTTTCACATCCAAATAATAAAAAGAAGTACCATTTGGAAGGGAATCAAATAATAATCTATTCGTAAAACTACTATCGTATTTTTTTTCAGTTTTATCTATTTCAAAACCCTTTAAAACTAAATGCTTATTGATTGATTTTTTAACATTCGCAAATAAACTTAATATTAGTCTAGTTTCATCTTTTTTGGTATGGGATAGTGTATTTTTTGATTCGGCTTTAGCAATTTTTTTTCCATTAATAATAAAAATTACTTCGTTCCTTTTTCTTTCAATAGTGAATGGAACTTTTCGTATAAGCAAGTTTTTTTTAAATTGCTTTAAATTTTCAAAATTTAATTCTAACATTTTAAATTGGAAGTTGTATTTTATTTAAAAGATTCACAGAAACGTGCGTATATATTTCAGTTGTTTTTGAACTACTATGTCCTGCTATTTTTTGTATAATTCGTAAATCTGTTCCATTTTCAAGAAGCGATGTAAAACAAGAATGTCTAAGACAATGAATCGAAGATGAGGAATCAATATATTTTTTATAAATTTTCTGACAACTTCCAATAGAGTAAAAATTGTTATTTTGACCATTAAAAAGATATTCTATTGGTTTGTATTTTTTGAAATATTCACGAAGAACAATTAAAACTTTTAATGATAATGGTACAACTCTATCTTTTTTGCCTTTACCATTTTTTATGTTAATTATCATTCTTTTTGAATCAATATCTTCAATCTTTAAATTAACTATTTCAGAAACTCTTAATCCAACTGAATAAGTCAAAGTTAATATAGCTTTATGTTTTAAATTACATATTATAGATAGTTGGCTCAAAATATATTCATTATCAATTACTTTTGGTAATTTCTTTTCGGAACGAGGTCTTTTAAAACTAACCTTATCGTATTTTTTTTCTAATCCATATTTATAAAGAAACCTAATTGCATTTATCACTTGATTTTGTTGGCTAATAGAAGTAAACTTATAATTATCCAAATAATTTTGAAAATCTTTAGAAGAAAGGTGAATAACTTGTCTATCTCCAATACTTTCTAAAAATCTTTTAATATGAACTAAGTAGTTTTCAGATGTTCTCGGTGAGTATTTTAAGTATATAAACTTTTGTTCGCAAATCTTTATAATTTTATAATTCATAGTTTTGATTTTTAATTAGTTAGATGGTACTTGCTTATATATAATAGTTACCTACAAGTGCTAAAATCGTTCTTCGATTAAACATTTATGGGAGAAAATTTAAAAAGTTTTTCAACCGCTTTCAAACTTTGTCCATTTTTGATAGAGTTATTTGCACTTGCTGAAATTTCTT
>Ga0209702_10007442_pt1 | contig 13394 bp, 10 predicted proteins | sample FRY01_FD_187210 | JGI IMG/M metagenome (GOLD analysis project Ga0209702, IMG submission 187210) | Freshwater microbial communities from Lake Fryxell liftoff mats and glacier meltwater in Antarctica - FRY-01 (SPAdes) (version 2) | ecosystem: Environmental > Aquatic > Freshwater > Ice > Glacier... | reverse complement strand
ATGTTTCACATCCCTGAAAAATTAAAGCGGATTAATCAGGGTTACTGCTTTTTCATCTGCATTTAGCTTGTAATAGATAAATGATATTAATCTTCTGATTTCTCTGGACGCATTTGAGGGAAAAATAATACATCCTGAATAGACTTACTGTTGGTCATAATCATTGCCAAACGATCAATCCCAATGCCTAAACCTGCTGTAGGCGGCATTCCATATTCAATGGCGCGAATAAAATCCTCATCGAGCATCATCGCTTCTTCATCTCCGCGCTTACCCAGTTCTAATTGTTCTTCAAATCTAGCACGCTGATCTATCGGATCATTCAATTCAGAAAATGCGTTGCAGATTTCCTTCCCATTACAAATCCCTTCGAAACGCTCTACTAAACCTGGCTTAGTGCGATGTTTCTTGGCCAATGGAGACATTTCAACTGGATAATCAGTAATAAATGTAGGCTGGATAAGTTTCGCTTCGCAAGTTTCACCAAAAATTTCATCAATCAATTTGCCTCGTCCCATCGTTCCGTCAACTGGCACTTTCAATGAACGAGCAGTTTCGAACATGGTCTTTTCATCCATCTCTGAAATATCAATTCCTGTGAAATGTTCAATCGCCTCGTACATTGTGAAACGCTTCCAAGGACGTTGAAAATTAATCAGGTTCTCTCCAACTTGGACTTCAGTTGTTCCATTAATGTCGATAGCTGCCTTTTCGACCATTTCTTCCACCAAATCCATCATCCAATTATAGTCCTTGTAAGCAACATATAGCTCGACTTGGGTGAACTCGGGATTGTGGAAACGACTCATTCCCTCGTTACGGAAATCTTTGGCAAACTCATAAACTCCATCAAATCCTCCAACTATAAGTCGTTTTAAGTACAATTCATTGGCAATACGCAGATATAGTGTCATATCCAATGTATTGTGATGCGTTTTAAAAGGACGAGCAGCTGCACCGCCATACAAAGGTTGGAGTATAGGTGTTTCGACTTCTAAATAGCCTCGTGTGTTTAGATACTCACGAATTGAATTTGTTAGTTTCGTCCGCTTGATAAACGCTTCCTTCACATGCGGATTCACAATCAAATCGACATAACGCTGACGATAACGCAACTCTGGATCGGAGAATGCGTCGAACATTTCACCATCCTTTTCTTTCACAATAGGTAAAGGTCTTAATGACTTCGCTAGTACTTTTAAGGATGTAACATGTAAAGTTGATTCACCAGTTTGCGTAGTGAACATATAACCAGTAACACCAATAATATCGCCGATATCAAGGTGCTTTTTGAACACTACGTTATAAAGAGACTTGTCTTCGTCTGGACAAATATCGTCACGACGAATATAAATTTGCAGTCGATCAGAAGAATCCTGAATAACTGCAAATGAAGCATTCCCCATAATGCGCCGCGTCATGATACGGCCTGCAATGGAGATGTCTTTATAGTTGAGTTTATCCTTTTCGTAATTCTGGTTAATGTCTTTTGCAAACGCATTTATATGAAATAAATCGGCAGGATAAGGATTGATTCCAAGCTTGATTATTTCATCAAGACTTTGACGACGCTGAATTTCTAATTCGGACAGATGTTCGCTCATTCGTATTACTAAATAGGGCCGCAAAGGTAATTGTTTGTTACTTAAATCAAGTTCTTTTTTGGAGTATTGCTACTTATTAACATTCATATTATGCAAAAGATTCTCTAATCATTTTGAAAAATGCATTTGGAATAGTGAAAATTCTTATCTTTGCCGCCCTATAAAAACACTTTACACAAATTAAAAATGCCTGTAAAAATCAGATTACAACGTCACGGTAAGAAAAGCTATGCTTTCTATCATATCGTGATTGCCGACGGTCGTGCACCTCGAGATGGAAAATTCATTGAAAAATTAGGCACGTACAACCCAAATACAAATCCAGCTACAATTGAGTTGGATAATGATAGCGCACTTAATTGGCTAAAGAATGGAGCTCAACCAACAGAGACAGCTCGTGCAATTCTTAGCTACAGAGGTATTATGATGAAATTACACCTTGATAAAGGAGTAATTAAAGGAGCGATGACTCAAGAACAAGCTGATGCTAAGTTCGAGAAATGGCTTTCAGATAAGTCTACTAAAATCGACTCTAAGGTTAATAAATTAGCCGAAGGACGTACAGATTACTTTAAGAAACGCATGGAAGATGAGGTTACTAAAAACAAGGCTCGTGAAGCTGCTCTTTTAGTTAAGAACTCTCCAGTTGCTGAAGAAGTAGTAGCTGAAACTGAAGTTGAAGCTCCAGCTGTTGAAGTTGAAACTCCGGTTGCTGCAGCTGCTGAAGTTGAAGCTCCAGTTGCTGAAGTTGAAGTTCCAGCTGCTGAAGTTGAAGTTCCAGCTGCTGAAGTTGAGGCTCCGGCTGTAGAAGTTGAGGCTCCGGCTGCTGAAGTTGAGGCTCCAGTTGCTGAAGTTGAAGCCCCAGCTGTTGAAGTTGAGGCTCCAGTTGCTGCTGCTGTTGAAGTTGAGGCTCCGGCTGCGGAGGACAAAGCTCCAGTTGCTGAAGTTGAAGCTCCGGCTGCGGAAGTTGAAGAACCATCGGTTGAAGTTGAAGAACCTTCACCTTTAGTTGAAGTACCGGCTATAGAGGAGACTCCATCTACAGTTGAGACTCCGGTTGCAGAAGCACCAGTAGTTGAGGAAACTCCAGTTGCGGAAGCACCTGAGGCTTCTGAATCAGAAGAAAAAGCAGGAGAATAATTATTCAGGATGAAGCACGAATTGTGTTTTCAGCTTGGCGTAATCACAAAAAAAATCGGCCATGATGGAAGAGTTAATCTTTCCTTAGAAACCGATACTCCTAATGCATACATTAAGACGGAATCAGTTTTCCTTGAAATTCATGGAAAATTGGTTCCGTTTTTCGTTACCTCATTTCGTCTGCAGCCATCTTCTCAAGCACATATTAAGCTCGAAGACATAGAAACAGTTGAAGACGCCGAAAGTCTTGTTGGAACTCAGGTTTTCTTGCCATTAACAATGCTTCCTCCACTTAATGGCAATAAATTTTATTATCACGAAGTCATTGGTTATAGCATCCTCGATAAAACAAGCGGTTCTCTAGCAGGCATCGTCACAGAGGTTACAGAAAATGGTCCAAACGATTTATTTGTATTGGATGCCGAAGGTGAAGAAGTTTTGATCCCAGTTGCTGGAGATTGGATTTTGAAGGTTGATCGTGAAGCACGTCAGATTCAAATGAATCTTCCCGAAGGACTTATCGAAGTGAATAAAAAGGGAAACAAGTCGCAAGCTGATGATGGCGACGATGTTGCTGACGTTTAAAACGAATGCCCAACGATTGGTTCGAATTTAAACAGTTCCGCATTGAGCAAGACAGATGCGCCATGAAAGTTGGTACCGATAGCGTTATTCTTGGAGCTTGGACTCCTTGCCAAGATGTAAAAACTATCGTTGATTTAGGAAGTGGCACAGGACTACTTTCGTTGATGCTTGCCCAACGCTGCAAAGCAAGAATCGCTGCGATTGAATTAGACATGGATGCCGCATTACAATCGGCCAATAACTTCGCAAAATCACCTTGGCCGCATCTCATAGAAAGCATTTGTGGAAACGTTTCCGATTTAAAATTCGATTTAAAAGGTCATTTCGATTTAGCAATCTGCAATCCTCCTTATTTTGGTGGACATCTCCGTCCTGCAAATACACAAAGAAACAAAGCTCGTCACTTAACTGGGTCTGATTTAAACAGTAAAAGACTCTGGTTAGAATCGGCCTTTCAAATGACTAATGCTGAAGGATTTGCATCGTTTATCATTCCAATAGAAGATGATAATTTCTGGTTAGACACTGCAAATACCTTAGGTTGGATATGTGCTAAAAAGCTAATCATCAGCGGAAATCCTTATACAAAACCCAAGCGCTGTATTCTTTATCTTTCGAAGCAAAGCGCAGAAATTGAAATTTCTGAAATAGTAATTGAAACTTCTGAAAGAGGCAGATACTCTGAAGACTTTAAAGAATTGGCGGCTTCCTTTTATTTGAATTTATAGTTTAAAGAATCCGGTCATTCTTAACAATTGATAGATGATTGCCCGTCAGTTCTTACGTCTTACATCTTAATACTAATAATCAGTTCTGCTCAAAACCCAAAAAAGCAGGCTTTATATATCGCTATTTTGCCGTATTTTTGCCGCCGTATTGGAACAAACCAATTCATATTTTTTTGATGCACATGAATTACGATCTAATTGTTATTGGTAGTGGCCCAGGTGGTTATGTAGCTGCAATTCGCGCTTCCCAGCTAGGAATGAAAGTAGCCGTTGTTGAACGTGAAGAATTGGGTGGAATTTGCTTGAATTGGGGTTGTATCCCAACCAAAGCTCTATTAAAAAGCGCTCAAGTATTCCAATATCTGCAACATGCAGCTGATTATGGCATTAAAGTTTCTGGTGCCGAAGTTGATTTCAGTGGCATGGTTCAAAGAAGCCGAGGCGTTGCTGACGGAATGAGTAAAGGAATTCAGTTTCTATTTAAGAAAAATAAAATTGATACACTTCTTGGTTTTGGGAAACTTACTAAAGACAAGAAAGTTGTAGTTACTGCCGACGACGGAAAGACTACAACTTACGATGCCAAAAGCATTATCCTAGCAACTGGAACGAGAAGTCGCGAATTGCCAAATATGAAACAAGATGGGAAACGCATCATAGGATACCGCGAAGCAATGACTTTAAAAGAGCAACCTAAAACAATGATTGTCGTTGGCTCAGGGGCAATTGGTGTCGAATTCGCCTATTTTTACAATGCTATTGGTACTAAAGTGACGGTTGTTGAATATCTGCCTAACATTGTTCCAGTTGAGGATGAAGAAATAAGTAAGCAATTAGAGCGCTCATTCAAGAAAAGCGGCATCACTATTATGACAGACGCATCAGTTGAATCTGTTGACACATCAGGCAAAACATTGAAAGTTAAAGTTAAAACCAAAAAGGGTGAAGAAATTCTTGAAGCTGATGTGGTTTTATCTGCCGCGGGCGTAGTTTCTAACTTAGAAAATATTGGTTTAGAAGAGGCTGGCGTAAAGACTGACAAGGGTAAAGTTGTGGTAGATAAATTCTATCAAACTAACGTAGCTGGAGTTTATGCAATTGGCGATATCGTTCCGGGACCAGCATTGGCGCATGTTGCTTCTGCAGAAGGAATTATCTGTGTTGAAAAGATTGCAGGTCATAATCCTGAACCTTTGAACTACAATAACATTCCAGGATGTACATATTCCAGCCCAGAGATAGCATCGGTTGGTTACACTGAAAAAGCTGCTAAAGAGGCCGGTTACGAGATTAAAGTTGGAAAATTCCCATTCTCAGCTTCTGGTAAAGCATCTGCAGCAGGTGCTAAAGATGGCTTTGTAAAAGTTATTTTCGATGCCAAATATGGCGAGTGGCTAGGTTGTCACATGATTGGAGCTAATGTTACCGAAATGATTGCAGAAGCTGTCGTTGCGCGTAAATTAGAAACAACTGGGCATGAAATTATCAAGTCTGTTCACCCTCACCCAACGATGTCTGAGGCAGTTATGGAAGCTGCTGCGGCTGCATACGGAGAAGTAATTCACTTATAATAATTGAGCCCGCAACTAGCGGGTTCTTTTTTTTAGTTATGTGCGGTATTACAGGTTTTTTGGCGCTTACCGAAGCTGGTAAGAAGCAACTATCTCATATTAATGAGGCTGTTAAGGCTATGCAATTGCGTGGTCCCGATGGGAATGGCATCTTTAAGGATGAAAATATTGCTCTTGGGCATGCTAGACTATCGATTATAGACGTCACTAATGCTGCTGCCCAACCTTTCTTCGACCCAAGCCGACGATTCGTGATGGTGTTTAATGGTGAGATTTTCAACTTCCCTGAACATCGAATGGATCTTGAAAAAGATGGAATAGAGTTTACTTCAACCAGTGATACGGAGGTTCTCTTGCACTTATATATCCGCGAACGCGAAAAATGCCTGAATAAACTTAATGGATTCTTTGCATTTGCAGTTTACGATACACTTGAAAATGAGCTTTTTATAGCACGCGACCGTTATGGTGAAAAACCACTACTAATTTGTCATTATGAGGATGGGATTGCCTTTGCCTCTGAAATGAAATCCTTGCTGGCCTTCGATATTCCCAAAGAAATTGATGATACATCTGCAAGAATTTATTCACATCTAAATTACATTCCGGGTCCCTACTCTATTTTTAAAAATGTAGAGAAATTACAACCAGGAACTTGGCTTAGAAATAATAAAAATGGCATAACTAAAGGAGAATATTACTCAATCTCGAACAAGGCCAAGGCACAGAATAAGCAGATTAGCTATGTTGATGCTCAAAAGGAACTCGTCCGACTAATGGACAAAGCAGTTGAGCGACGCATGATTTCCGATGTTCCTTTAGGTGCGTTTTTGAGCGGTGGAATAGACTCTTCCGTGGTTGTTGCTTTGGCATCGAAATACACAGAAGGTCTTCATACTTATTCGATTGGATACGCTGATGAACCTTTGTTTGATGAAACTAGTTATGCCAAACTAGTTGCTGATCAGTACAACACCAAGCATACCGTTTTTTCGCTTCGAAACGAGGATTTGTTTTCTCACTTACATGAAGTGTTAGCTAGTATTGATGAGCCTTTTGCAGATTCTTCAGCATTGGCGGTTTACATTCTGTGCAAAGAAACTCGCAAGCATGTTACAGTTGCCCTTTCGGGCGATGGGGCCGATGAATTATTTGGTGGATATCGTAAGCATCAAGCCGAATGGAGAATGCGCCAAGGAGGCACTGCAGCGTCAATGGTGAAAGCCTTTGGACCATTGTGGAAATCACTTCCCGCCTCGCGGAACAGTAAATTGGGTGATCTTGTAAGAAAGCTTAGAAAGTTTAGTGAAGGTGCCTCTATGTCTGAAAGCGACCGCTATTGGAATTGGTGCGGTTATGCCGATGAAGAATACATGAGTTCATTATGGTCAAAAAAACCTGATGTTAACGAATGGAAAAAGCGTAAGTCGCAATTAATCTCGTCGATTGGTCATTCAAATACCATGAACGACATGATGCTCAACGATATGCAATTGGTTTTGCCGGGCGATATGCTTATGAAAGTCGATTTAATGTCAATGGCCAATAGCCTCGAGGTGCGTCCCCCTTTTTTAGATGTAGATGTTGTCGATTTTGCATTGTCGCTTCCGTCTGATTATAAAGTAAATGGTCAAGGAAGGAAACGAATAGTTCAAGATGCCTTCAGACATTTATTGCCTGACGAGCTTTACAATAGGCCAAAGCATGGATTTGAAGTTCCTTTACTTTCGTGGTTTAGAACTGATTTGAATTCTTGGATTTTTGATGATTTACTTTCTGCTACTTATTTAAAAGAACAGGGAATCTTCGAATATGAAGCAATCAAGCAATTGAAAACTCAGCTACAATCAAATTCACCTGGTGATGCAACCGCCAGAATTTGGGCGCTTATCGTTTTTCAATCATGGTGGAGAAAGTGGTTGAAATAGGTACATTTGTAATAAGGAGGAATAGAAGAACAGGATGCCAAGAATATTAAGAATTATCAACAGGTTCAATTTAGGTGGACCAACTTACAACGCAGCTTATCTTTCCAGGTACATGCCACCTGAGTTTGAGACGTTGCTTGTTGGTGGAGAGAAGGATGATTCGGAAGACAGTTCGGAGTTTATTGTAAAAAGCCTAGGCTTGGATCCAATCATTATTCCCGAGATGAAACGCGAGATTGATCTTAAGAGCGATTACGAGGCATATCGCAAGATGATTAACATTATAAAGGAGTTTAAGCCAGATATCGTTCACACGCATGCATCTAAAGCAGGGACTATAGGAAGATTAGCTGCAGCACAAATGCAGGTCCCCGCGGTTATACATACATTTCACGGCCACGTTTTTCATTCCTATTTTGGGAAGATTAAAACTGTGATGTACAAAAACATCGAGCGTAATTTGGCTCGTAAAAGTTCCACAATTATTGCAATTAGTGAAAAGCAGAAAACAGAGTTATGTCTAGTTCACAGAATCTGCAAACCTGAAAAAATCAAGGTAATTCCTCTCGGTTTTGACTTATCACGTTTTAACGAAAACATGGATCAAAAACGCGAGCAGTTTAGAAAGCGATATAATATTAAGGATGATGAAATTGCTATTGGTATCATTGGACGAATTGTTCCAGTGAAAAATCATCGGCTTTTCCTTGAAGCAGCAAAGATTGTGTTGGCGAAAACACAATTCAAACTTCGCTTTTTTATTATTGGCGATGGTGAAGATCGCCTGAGAGTCGAGGGATTCGCCCAGAAATTCGCGATTCCATTTGTTGATGCAACCATAACTGACGAAACACAGCCACTTACCTTTACCTCTTGGATTAAGGAGATTGATGTTGCCTGCGCAGGATTGGATATTATTGCGTTGACCTCACTCAATGAAGGAACACCTGTAAGTTTAATTGAAGCCCAAGCGGCAAATAAGCCAATAGTGACGACAAATGTGGGCGGAATTGAGAATGTAGTGATTGAAGGAGTTACTGCATTTTTATGTCATTCGAAGCATGATGCTCAACAATTTGCAGATCGAATGTTAGAGTTAACGGAGTCGGCTGAAAGACGAGCTGAAATGTCGCGCGTGGGATGGGATCATGTGCGCAACAAATTCCATTACACACGATTAGTTCGAGATATGACAGAGCTGTATTATGAATTGTTAGACCCTGCTACAAATCCTATTTTAGCGGGCATCTAATGCTCATAAAAATTAATAGATTTGCAGAGTATGCACAAACCATTATTTAAGGGCTTCACATTACTGTTTTTCATCGTCCTAATATTTTCCTTTAGCGCGTGTAATAACCGAGCAATAATGTTCAAAACAGGATCAAATTATGATTTTGATGACCTTTCTCAAATGGCTGTTTCTGAGCAATATAAAATTGGAATTAATGATGAATTGGTGTTAGAGATTTCTCCAAATAAAGGCGCATCTCTAATGGAAGGCGGATCAGAAATGGCCGGTAATATTTCAGGGGGCATAACAACTACTGTTGAATTTGACGGTTCTATAAAAGTACCAGTTTTAGGACCAGTTATTTTAGCAGGGCTTACTAAGCGCGAGGCGGAACTTTTGTTAGAAGAACGCTATAGATTCTATTTTATAGATCCATTTATAAGAGTTAAAATTAATAATAAACGAGTAATACTGTTTCCTGGAGAAAGCGGTGCAGCGCGAGTTTTACTATTGAAAAACGAAAATACTACGCTACTTGAAGCCATTGCCAGTTCTGGAGGTGTAAAGGGTAATGCTAAGGCAGATAGAATTAAGCTAATAAGGAAGGATGAATCAGGCGTTTCGAAAATATATCTAATCGATTTATCGAAAATAAGCGGTTTGAATTCAGGCAATATTGTGCTTCAAGGCAATGATATAGTTTACATTGAACCACGAAACGACTACGCCTTGAATTTCGCAAATAGGGCTGCGGGATACTTTTTTGTGATTAATATATTACTATTGTTAAATGGTATTATAAAATAACCATGGTTGAAAGGAAAATTTCCAATCTTAATGACGAGTTTGATTTTAAGCTTTTTTTAAGCGTAATACGCAAAAATATTGCATGGATTGTAGTGTTTTTCGTGATTTCATTTTTGATGGCATTCCTCTATCTGAGATATACATATCCAATTTATGAGGCTAAATCTATCATTCAAATAGGAATAGCAGACCAAAGTTCAAGGGTTTTACTCAATAGTGTTAATCCAATAAAAAGTGATTTGCCAGGTAAAATAGAGCTTCTTAGATCACCTACTTTTCTAACAAGAGTATTGGATAAATTACCTCTAGACATTAGTTATTACCAAATTGGGAATGTGCTTAATTATGAGATGTATCGCACTTCTCCTTTCGAAATAGAGTATAAAAACCCAATTAACGAACTCTACAACTTACCAGTATATATCTCATTTACAGACGAAAACAACGTTACAATATCTTTAAATCTAAATAACAAGGAAACCGTTTACCGCCTCAAAACAGATAAGTGGGAACGAATTCCAATTATTGACTCAATTAAAGTCAATCTGAGAAATTACGATAAAATCCGGTCTGATATGCTTGGATTGAACGAGAATCCATATTATGTAATATTTAATAAGAGAGAAAACTTAGTTCGCTCTTATTCATCAAATATTGATATTTCAGCAGAAAACGATGCGGCGGGTACTATCAAAGTGCTTTTTTATGAGCGAAATCCTGAGAAAGCTTCAGATATATGCAATACGATTGCTGACGAATTCAAAATTTATGATATAGAAAAACAAGCTGAAAGTGCCAACAATACTATCAGATTTATTGAAAGCCAACTAAGTTCTGTATATGATAAACTCTACGATAGTGAAATTGAACTTCAAGAGTTTAAAACGAGGAATCGTTTGGATGATGAAACTCCTCTTCCTGATTTTGCATCTAGAATAAACGATTTAGAGGCAAAATATAATCAGTTGGAACTTGAAGAATCAGTATTGCAATCAATTCAAGAAGTAGTAAGTACGAATAAAGATATTGATGTATATAAATTAGTTTCCTTGCTAGCAGGAACAAGATCAGACGGTATTCTCAGCGAAATGCTTGGTGATTTGAGGGGACTAATGTCAAAAAGAGAAACTGCCTTGTATTCCAAAACAGAAAACAGTAGTCAAGTGGCACAAATTGACTATCAAATAGGCATTCAAAGAAAAATGCTAATTGAAGCGATTCTGGCAATTAAAAAGAGTTTAAACGACCAAAAAGAAGAAGTTGACAATCGCATAAGAAATTATGAGGATGAAGTTCGAATTAGTGCTTTAAACTTCGATAAAATAGAATTTGTTCGATTAACGAAACTTAACGAAATCGGACAAAATTACTATAATAGATTAGTTACCATTAAGTCTGAACTTACTATTTCGAACGCAGGTATTACAACCGAAAACACCGTTTTAGAAGCCTCCTCTACTCCTGCTGCACCTTTTTTCCCTAGCAGACGTTTGGTGGCTTTAAGTGCTTTTTTAGGATGGATTATTATCAGTCTAGCCCTCATTGTTATCCGATATTTATTTCACAATGAGATTACTTCACTTAACGAAATAATGAAGTATCTGGAAGTACCAATGTTAGGTATCGTTCCGAACTATAAAGACGTAATTCCAATTTCTCAATTGTTGGTTGATAAGAAACCCAAATCCATTATTGCAGAATCATTGCGTTCTATAAGGTCTAATCTAGAGTTCCTTTCTACCTCAGATGGCCCTAAGGTTTTGGCAATCACTTCAACAATTTCGGGAGAAGGAAAAACATTCGTTGCTCTAAATTTAGCCGGAATCATTGCATTTTCTGAGAAGAAAGTAATCATTATTGACCTTGACATGCGTAAACCAAAAATCCATGTTGGATTTGGTGTTCCAAACGACAAGGGAATGAGTACAATCCTTATTAACAGAAATACTATCGACGAATGTGTATTTAAATCGAGCCTCAATAATTTAGATTTTATTACTGCAGGACCTGTTCCACCTAATCCTTCTGAACTCATTATTAGTGCAAGAATGTTAGAAGTATTAGATGAACTAAAGCTTCGTTATGATGTGATTGTGATAGATAACCCTCCTGTTGGCTTGGTGACAGATGGTATTCGTGTAATTAAACTGGCTGATTATCCAATTTATGTTTTCCGTGAAAATTTCTCAAAACGAAACTTTGTTCAAAATGTGAAGAAACTTATGCGGGACAATAACATCAAAAATATGTCTGTTATTCTAAATTCAGTTGATATCAAAAAATCTGGTTACGGATATAGTGGAGTTTATGATTATGATTACGGATATGGATACGGATATGGTTTTGGATATTACGACGAAGATATTCGCAGGGAAAAGTTTAGCATTAAAGAGTTCTTTAGAAAATTGATTAGCAAATAAGAATGCGTATAGAAGAAACTTTTATCTCAGGTATCAAAGTTATTTATCCTCGTGTTTTTGAGGATTCGAGAGGATACTTTTACGAATCATACAATAAGCAGTCTTTTGTGGAGGCTGGTATCATAGAAGAATTTGTTCAAAGTAACCAAAGTCTCTCGCAAAAAGATGTTCTGCGTGGTTTGCATTTCCAGCTTCCGCCACATGCCCAGTCTAAACTTGTTAGAGTTATTCAAGGAGCTGTTTTAGACGTTGCATTAGATATTCGCGAAGGTTCGCCTACCTATGGAAAACACTTTGCAATTGAACTAAATGAAGATAATAAGACAATGCTTTATATTCCAGAGGGCTTTGCACACGGATTTTTAACCCTTAAGAATGATACTTTATTTTCATATAAATGTGGTAATTTCTACAACAAGTCCGCCGAATCAGGAATACTGTGGAATGATCCTGAAATTGGAATTGATTGGAATGTTAAAAATCCAATTTTATCTGAAAAGGATACTCAAAATATACTTCTATCCGAATTTATTTCTCCTTTTAGTTTTTTCACATAACTTATGCTATGATTGATTTGGGAAACTTTTCATTACCTGTAATCTTTTTAGTTTTTTTCTTTGGAATGCTGATTATTTCTTTAGCAATTACAGGTCTATTGCTTAAATTCTCAACCAACTTGGGATCGAAAAATGAAGGCGATCAAGTACGCTGGGCTGCAACAACGAAACCAGCCTTTGGAGGTGTTTCTTTCTTTATTATTTTCCTCGCATCGATCGTATTTTATTCAATATTCTTCGGAAATAGCCAAATACTTTTAAACGCAAAGTTTTTAGGTTTACTCATTGGCACCTCTATGGGTTTTATGATGGGTTTAGCCGATGATGCATATAACACCAAGCCTTTTCTGAAATTTGTCGTGCAATTTCTAGTTGCAATTATTTTTATAGCCACAGGAAATGTAATTTCTACATTTCAATATGAGTGGCTAAACATCACTCTTACAATCCTTTGGGTGGTTGGAATGATGAATTCTGTGAATATGTTAGACAACATGGATGGTATTACCGCAAGTGTTTCCATCATTATTTGCGCAGCGGCTGGAATGGTGCTCGTTTTTGGTGAACGTTACACCGATATCGATTTAATTCTTATCGTAGGTGTAATCAGCGGAATTGGAGGCTTCCTCTATTATAACTGGAATCCTTCAAGAATGTATATGGGAGATAGTGGGAGTCAATTTCTTGGAGCCTTTCTAGCAGGAATTGGAATGACGTATTTTTGGAATGCTCCTGATTACTATGGACAGCTCATTCCAGAAAAGCAGTTAATCATTGTTGCCCTTATATTCATCATCCCGCTTGCCGACACAACTACAGT
>Ga0209702_10007441_pt1 | contig 13396 bp, 16 predicted proteins | sample FRY01_FD_187210 | JGI IMG/M metagenome (GOLD analysis project Ga0209702, IMG submission 187210) | Freshwater microbial communities from Lake Fryxell liftoff mats and glacier meltwater in Antarctica - FRY-01 (SPAdes) (version 2) | ecosystem: Environmental > Aquatic > Freshwater > Ice > Glacier... | reverse complement strand
ACGCCCCTTCGCGTCGTAAGTCATTTGGGTTCCCCCTATTGTTTCCCATCCCGAACTGAAAGAGCCGGTAGGCCTGTAAACATCAATCTCGTGGGATTGGGTTCTTCCGGTATTGGTTGAGTGAAGCGCCGAAACCATAGGTCTTCTTGGTGACCAGTCCGTGACGTTTGGGGTGGTATTCCCACTCGGTCACACTCATCGCCCCTTGTTCTCTGGTGGTGGTGAGGGATTTCAATTCTCCCGTCAGATTATTCGATGGAATCAAAGCGCTGAAGTTGGATCGCTGCTAAATCCAAAACCGCGCCCGAGCTTGAGACATTTCGCGATCGTCTTCACCCCTCTCGAAGGAGAAGAATCACTCAGACACGCTGCCGCCACGCAAGCCGCCGCTTCGAGCGATTTCTCGGGCGTGAACCCTTCGTGCACCCCGTGCAAATACCCTGCCGCAAATCCATCCCCGGCACCATTCGCACCTTGAATCAATTTGGACGGCACCTTCACCGAGCCTTGAAAAAACACCCCGCCGTGGACATCCACTCTGACCGCTCCAAACTCAGTATGAAGCACCACCGCTTGACGGACTCCCATCTCTAAGAGCTCACGAGCCGCCTTCTCGATCGCGGGAACATCCTGCGGATCAACGTCCCGCCCCAGAGTCCTCCCCGCCTCCACTTCATTGATCAAAAGGTGATCGGCATAAGGCAAGGCACTCATCACGATTTCCCGGAAAACAGGATTCTCGGTGCTCACGATATCGATACTTGTCACCAGCCCTGCCGTAGAAGCCTTCTCTAAGAGATGAGATGCCTGGGTCCGGCCATCAGGCGCAAAAACATCCAGTCCATCGAGCAAGAGCAAGTAGGCCAGATGAAAGATCCGGGCGGGGCACTGCTCGAAGTCGATTCGCTTTCCCTCGAAGGCGGCATTCGCACCCCGACGATGAAAAAAGGTCCTCCGCCCCGTCTCCGCCACTGTCATGACATCGGTGTAGGATGTCGATTGCACAGGATCCTTCAGCAGCAGCGCCGGATCGATCCCATGTTGTTGGCAGTCATCTACGATCCACTCCCCATCGGCATCATCGCCAATCCGCCCCGCGGCCATGAGCGGATATCCCACACCCATCGCCGAGAGATCCTTCAGGACATTGTAGGGACCTCCACCATTCGATCGCGATTCCGACTCAATGTTCGCCAACATATTTTCCGCGGGATAAGCGTCGATCCGCTTGATGCGATCCACGATGAAATTCCCGGCCGCAAGAATGCCCTGACGATCCTGATTCATAGCGTGACGACGCTTTGTTTCGCGTGTGACTCAAGTGCCGCCGCAAAAATTTCATGGGTCGCGAGCGCCTCCTCAGGCGTTGCGCACCCAAAGCGAGCGCCCAGGCTGCCCTCGCGCTCAAGAAGGTATGCCGCCCACATTTGCTGGATGACATCGGGAAATCCCGGTTCAAAAATCCCACCCGTCACCGTCTTAAAGGCCGTGCTAAAGCCCAACTCGGTGCGCTTCCAAAACTGCTCTTTCCCGCGTTCGAAGATCTGGATCCCCTTGTAGTCGGAAGTCGAATAGCGCACCCCTCCGTCCGTCCCGAGAATCTCGATCGCCCAAGTATTGGTGGCACCGGGCTGCAATCGTTTCATCTCCAATCGGATCGGAACCTCCTCCCCATCAATCTCCGACCAACCATGAATGAGGGCATTGTCCCAGGTATCGCAGACCGTCGAACCACCCTTGCCATCCGGTCGGGTTGGATAACCTTTCTGAAGCTGCGCAAAGAGCCGCTTCGGCTTCCACCCCAGACGGAGCGGAATGTGGCACGAGTGCATGCCGAGATCATTCAAGACCCCACCTTCGCCGCAAGTCGCGTTGATCCGTTTCCAATTCGCGGGCTTATCCGGATCGAGATCGCTGGAATGGTGAAAGGCCGAAAACACCTCGAGCACCCGCCCGATCTCCCCGGACTTCGCCACTTCCATGGCCCGTTGACCGCCGGGTAAAAATGGCAATTCCGAAGAGCATCGTACAAAACGCCCGGTTTCCTGAATCACCTTGAGAATATTTTGCGCGGCGGTGAGATCAATCCCGAAGGGCTTCTCCGCAAGCAGATCCTTCCCGGCACGCAACACGTCGATGTAGATCTTCTCATGCAGATGGTGCGGGACCGCCACGTAAACAACATCGATCTCCGGATTTGCGAGAATTTCGTGATAGTCGGCCACCTTCTGGGTCACACTCGGGATCCGGTCGAACCAGGAAAGCACCTCGGGATTCAGATCGGCCACCGCTTTCAAGACCGGCGTCACCGGCATCTCAGCCAGGGTGCACCAGCGGGCAAAGGCACTCGTAATTTCGCGACCCATCAGGCCGCCTCCAATGATGGCGATGTTTACATTCATGATCGATAAGCTTGGGCGAGAAGGGAAATAGGATGCATCACCTTCAACTCCGGAAGAGCGTTGGCAATTTGCAAATGGCAACCGGGGTTGGCGGTCAAAAGAATGGATGCTCCCGTCGCGCGAATATGGCCAACCTTTCGATCTAACAGAAGTCCGGACTGCTCCGGTTGCGTGATCGAATAGACCCCGGCCGAACCACAACACCAATCGGACTCGGGCAGATCAACCCGCTCAATCCCGGGGATAAGGTCGATGATCGCGCGCGGTTGAAGAGTGACCTTTTGACCATGCGCGAGGTGACAAGAGTCATGATAGGTCACTTTGATGTTTGCAACTGGTCCAGGTTGGCGGAGATCGATTCCGGCAAGAAACTCGTGCACGTCCTTGAGCTTTTCATCCCAGACCTTGGCGCGGGGGTCATCAGGGAGCAGCCTAGAGTAGTGGCGGAGATGCGACCCGCAGCCACCCGCATTTGAAATGATCGCATCGACCGAATCTGGATCAATGAGATCGAGCAAGCGCCTCGCATTTTTGCGTGCCAATTCGGGCTCTCCGTTATGCCCGTGGAGCGATCCACAACACGGTTGCACCGGCGGGGTGATGACCTCACAGCCGTTTGCCAAGAGAACATCGGCGGTGTCGCGATTGATTTGCGCAAAAGCCAAATCCTGCACGCATCCCGTGAGGAGAGCGACGCGGTATTTTTTCTCTCCCGGAGGACTCTCGATCTCATCGATCAGCTCGTCGGAAAATTGGGGACTCATCCTGGGCGTCTGTGGTTCCAAGCGCCGAAGATTCTTTGGCAACAGTCTCATCAAACCCACTCGACGTACGAGCGATTCCACCCCGCTGTTCTGATAAAAACGCAGTGCCTTTCCCGCTACCCGCAGCAATCGCGGATTCATAAAGAGTTGCTCCAAGGTGAGCCACCTCCAAAAGCGACGACTCAGGCCTGGATTCAGCCCGGCCGCTTCAACTTCCGCCCGTGAGGTCTCAAAGAGTTCGGCGTAGTCCACGCCCGCCGGGCAGGCGCTTTGGCACGCGAGGCATCCCAGGCAGTAACTGATTTCATCCGCAAAGGCCTGATTCACGGGCAACACGTCTTCCGCAACGGCCCGCATCAAGGCGATCCGCCCCCGGGGACTGTGTCGCTCTTTCAAGGTCGCGTCATAAGTCGGGCACGTCGGCAGACACATCCCGCAATGCATACATTGCTGTAACACCGAGAAGTCGAGTAATTTGAGGGAGTTTGCCATCTGATTTAATCAAAGATTTTTCCAGGATTGAGGCGCCCGTCGGGATCAAGGGCCTTCTTCACGAGCTTCATCAAGTCATAGCTGGCGTCACCGAGTTGTTGCCGCAGCCAGGGCTTCTTCGCGAGTCCCACGCCATGCTCGCCGGTAATGGTTCCTCCAAGCTCGAGGGTCTTCTCCACGATGGCATCGAGCGCCCAATGCACCCGCTTCATTTCATCCTCATCGCGTTCATCGGTGAGAAATGTTGGGTGTAAATTGCCATCTCCCATGTGACCAAAAGTTCCCACCGTGAGCTCGTATTTCTTAGCAACTTCTGCCACGAAAGAAACCATCTCCGCCAGATGCGAACGCGGCACCGTGATATCTTCCAGAATGGTCGTCGGCCGAATACGGGCCAAGGCCGAAAAAGCACTTCGTCGCGCACTCGCAAGTCGCAGGGACTCCGCTTCATCGCGAGCCGTGGTGACCTCACGGGCGTGGTGCTCGCGAGCAATCGCGGCCATCTTCGCCGCTTCATCCTCCACCGCCGCCGGATGCCCGTCGGTCTCCATGAGGAGAAGCGCGGCACAATCGGTGGGCAACCCGATCTTGGCAAAATCCTCGACACACCGAATCGTCATTTGATCGAGAAACTCCAAGGTGCAGGGAATGATCTTCGCCGCAATGATCGCCGAGACCGTCTCAGCGGCATCTTCCATACGATCGTAAACGGCGAGTAGGGTGCGACGCGCTTCCGGGCGCGGCAGAAGCTTCAAAAGAACTTCGGTGATGATTCCCAGCGTTCCTTCCGAGCCGATAAAGAGATCCTTCATCGAGTATCCGGCCACATCCTTCACGCATTGATTGCCCAATGTCGCTAGGGTTCCATCAGGAAGAATGACCTCCATCCCCATGACATAATCCCGGGTCACCCCGTATTTTAATCCACGCAGGCCTCCGGAATTTTCTGCGACGTTTCCGCCAATCGTGCTGATCTTCATCGACCCCGGATCCGGCGGATAAAACAAGCCCTCCCGGGCCGCCGCTTCATCGATTTTCTGGGTGATCACTCCGCATTCCGCGCGGATGGTGAGATTCTTGGCATCAACCTCGATGATGCGATTCATCCGCACCAAACACAGCACCATCCCTCCGGGTTCGGGAACACTCCCGCCACTCAAGCCGGTCCCGGAACCCCGTGTCGTAATCGCGATTCCATTCCTCGCGGCCCACTGGACACACGCGGCAACCTCTGGGGTCGAAGCCGGTAAAATGACAACTCCCGGAATCTCCCGCAGCACCGCCGTGCCATCAAAGCCATACGGAATAACATCTTCCGGTGCCGTCAAAACGTTCCCAGCACCGACAATCTCGGCCAGTTCTTTTTCAAATCCGGAGGGTAAAGACATCGGCTTGGATTAAATCATCGCCAGGGCGCTTTCGACATCGGCATCGTCATGAACCATGGCCATGAGCGCTTGCACAATCCCCCTCGGATTCTCGTGCTGAATGACATTGCGACCGTAGACAATCCCCGAGGCTCCCTGCCCCAGCAGACCTTGCGTTCGCTCAAGGATCTCGCGGTCCCCAACCTTCCCGCCACCCCGCACCAGCACCGGAATTCCGGAAGCGACCTCGATGACTTTGTGATATTGGGCCACGTCGTCAGTCGGGTCGGCCTTGATAATATTCGCCCCCAACTCGACCGCTTGACGCACCAAGTGGATGATGGAGGTGACATCACCATTCACCATATAACCGCCCGCGATTTCATTGGGCTGAAACACCAATGGCTCGATCATCATGGGCATTCCATAAAAGTCAGCCTGGGGCTTGAGCTTGAGAATATTCTTCACACAGGCCTCATGCACCTCGGGCGAGCCCGGGATTTGAAAAAGATTCACACAGACACAGGCCGCATCGAGGCGAACCGCTTGCAGCATCGTCTCCTCGATCATCAAGCTAAAGGCGGTCGCGGGAAGCTCCTTGCCGTAGATATTGGCAACATCCGTTCGCAATACGAGACTGGGCTTCTCGCGCCCCCGAATCGACTGCAAGTGCTTCGCCTGCCCCACCGTCAGCTGAATGGCATCAGGTCCGGCATCGACCAGCGTCGCAATCACCGCAGGCATATTCTCAATTCCCTGCAGGAATCCGGGTTGGTTAAAGAATCCGTGATCCACCGCCACATCAAAGCAGCGGTTGGATTTGGCGTGAAAGAGTCTCTGGAGTCGGTAGTCAATCATGAGGAGATTCATGACGTTAGAGCATTACCCCTGAAATGACCCGACGAAAATCAGGAACTTTTGCGCCGGACATTTTATGGTAGATCCTGAAAGGTCCCCCGGTAGAACAATTGATGATGAAGCTCAATCTCGCTCTCCTTTTTTTCGCGTCTCTTTGGCCAGCCCTCGCCGCTGAACCCAAGGAAATCACCGGACTCACCGAGCCGTTCTCCGTCGTCTTTGACCAAGACGGCACTCTTTACGGAGTCGAGTATGAGAATGGCAACCGCGTCTTTCAACTGAAGAATGACAAACTGGAATTCATCGCCGGATCAAAAAGCCCAGCGAGCAAGAACCTCGGCGACGTCGCTGAAGGAGACGGTGGACCCGCTCTCAAAGGACGCTTCAACGGCATGCACGACCTGGCCCTCCACCCCGATGGACGTCTCTTCATCGCCGATACCTTCAACCGCCGCATCCGTGTCATCGACCTCAAAACAAAAACGCTCACGACGTTGGGCGATGGCAAGCTCACCTTCAAAGAACCTTACACCGTCTCGCTTCACCCCGATCACAACAAGCTCCTCGTCGCAGATCTGGGACAACTCAAAATCCTCGAGATCGATCTCACCTCTTATACGATGAAAACCGTCGCCGGAACCGGGAAACGCGGCGTTCCACAGGATGGCAAGAAAGCGACCCTCTCTCCTCTCGTCGGCCCCCGGGCTGCCATTTACGGAGCCGATGGCACCCTCTTCATCGCCTCGCGGGAAGGACACGCTCTCCGCCATGTCGATGCACAGGGTCTCCTTCACACTCTCGTCAACACCTCCGGCAAAAAAGGCGACTCCGGAGACGGTGGCCCTGGCCCCGCTGCCCAACTCAACGGCCCCAAGCATCTCGCCCTCGATCCCAATGGTGATATCGTCATCAGCGACGACAACAACCACGCTCTTCGACTCTACAAGGTGAAGGAAAAAACCATCCACCTCCTCGCCGGCACCCCTCCCAAGTCTGGCAAGACACTTGGCGAAACACCCACCACCACCACTATCAACCGCCCCCACGGGGCTCGCTATGATTCCCAAGGAGGACTTTGGATTGTCGATTCCTTCAACGACCGCCTCCTTCATTTCGCCAAGTAAAGATCATCGCCCGACCCCAGGCCAAACTCCGTCATGAAACTCTCCGTCATCTCCAGTTGCTTAGCCCTGCTCACCAGCGGAATCACTTCCGCCACGGCCGAACCTTTCCAACTCAAAAAGGATTCCCGCATCGTCCTCCTCGGCAACGGTCTCGGCTCCCGCATGATGCAATTCGGCACCTTTGAAACCCGCCTTCACCTCCAACACCCCGAAAAGAACCTCGTCATCCGCAACATGTGCGATGAAGGAAACACCCCCGGCTTCCGCCCCCACTCCGGCCGACCTTCACCCTGGGCCTTCCCCGGTGCCGAAAAATTCCACCCACCTCTCTCAAAAGCCACAGACCGCTGGGGCTCCGGCCACACCGGAAACGGCTCCATGCCCTCGCCCGACGAATGGCTCACCCAACTCAAGCCCGACATCATCATCGCCTTCTTCGGTTTCAACGAGTCCTTCAACGGCCAAGCCGGACTCGAAAACTTCAAAGGCGAACTCCGCGCCTGGATTCAGCACACCAAGTCCCAAAAATACAACGGTGTAACGTCGCCCCAAATCGCTCTCGTTTCACCGACTGCATTCGAAGACCCCTCCAACGATCGTGAACGCACCGTCGATGCCAACCTCGCCCTTTACACGGCTACGATGGAGCAAGTCGCTCAGGTAGAAAATGTCTCTTTTTCAAACTGCTATAAACTCTCAAAAAATTGGTTCAAATCGACCAAGGAAGAACGCACTCGCGATGGCGTCCTTCTCAACGAAACCGGATACCGGGATCTAGCCTCCGATCTCATTCCCTCTATCTTCGGGGAAATCTCTCCAAAAACACCCTGGATTGAAACCGTCGATGCAATCCGCGAAAAAAACTGGCTCTGGGAGAAATACTACAAAATCCCCAACGGCGTCCACGTCTACGGCCGCCGCCACAACCCCTTCGGGCCCGTCAATTACCCGCCCGAGCTTAAAAAACTTGAGGAAATGTGCGCGAACCGTGACCAGGCGATCTGGGCCGCCGCCCAAGGGAAACCCTTCGACCTCGCCGCCGCCGATGCCAAAACCACGCCCCTCCCCGAAATCGAAACCAACTACCGCCCGAGCAAAAAGAACGGCACCACCGAATACCTCTACGGCGACAAAGCCCTCGCCTCCTTCACCACCGCACCCGGCTACCAGATCGACCTCTTCGCTTCCGAAAAGGAATTCCCCAATCTCGCCAATCCCGTCCAACTCGCCTTCGATAACAAAGGCCGCCTCTGGATCGCCACCATGCCCACCTACCCCCATTGGAAACCCGGCAACCCCAAACCAAACGACATGCTCCTCATCTACGAGGACACCGACAACGATGGCAAAGCCGACAAAGAAACGATCTTCGCCGACGGCCTCCACCTCCCCACCGGATTTGAAATTTCCCACGACGGCGTCTACGTCGCCCAAGGCAACCACCTCATCCTCCTCAAAGACACCGACGGCGACGACAAAGCCGACGTTCGCGAAATCGTTCTCAGCGGCTTCGACGACCACGACACCCACCACGTCATCAGCGCCTTCTGCGCCGACCCTTCCGGCGCCATCTACATGGGCGAAGGGACCTTCCTCCACAGCAACGTCGAAACCGCCTACGGGCCCGTCCGCAGCTCCAATGGCGGATTCTTCCGATACAGCCCGCAACGCAACCACCTCGAACGCACCGCCCGCCTCTCCATCCCCAACCCCTGGGGCACCGCCTTCGATGACTTCGGCCAACCCTTTTTCCTCGAAACTTCCGACCCCGACCTCCACTGGATGACTCCCGGCTCTGTCAATCTCGACTACGGTCAATTCACGCCCAAGCCGCCGAGCATCCTCGAAAACAGCCAACGGGTCCGCCCCACCTCCGGACTCGAATTTGTCTCGATCCGACACTTCCCCGATGAGGTCCAAGGCGACGTCCTCCTCAATAACACGATCGGCTTCCTCGGCACCAAACAACATCAGATGATGGCATCCGAAGCCGGCTTCACGAGCAAGCACCGCCACGATCTCCTCACCTCAACCGATGGCAACTTCCGCCCCATCGATCTCGAATTCGCGCCCGATGGCTCCCTCTACCTCGTCGACTGGCACAACGTCCTCGTCGGCCACATGCAACACAGCGCCCGCGATCCCCTCCGCGACCACAAACACGGCCGCATCTACCGCATCACCTACCCCGACCGCCTCCTCGTCGAACCCGCCAAAATCCACCAATCCCCCCTCGCCACCCTCTTCGAAAACCTCACCCTCCCCGAATACCGCACCCGCTACCGCACCCGCCGCGAACTCCGCGCCCGCAACGCTTCCGAAGTCCTCCCCGCCCTCCAAAAATGGACCGCCTCTCTCGATTCAAAATCACCCCGCTACGAACACCTCCTCCTCGAAGCCCTCTGGGTCAGCTGGGGCTTTGATCAAGTCGATCAAGTCCTCCTCAGACGCCTCATCACCGCCAAGGACCACCGCGTCCGCACTGCCGCCGTCGATGTCCTCCGCTACAACGGCCATCAGATCGAAAACCAAGCCAATCTCCTCGAACAAACCGCCACCGACGAATCCGTGCGCGTCCGACTCCACACCGCCGTCGCCGCCTCCTGGCTCACTCCCGAAAAAGGACTCCCCATCCTCGCAGAAGTCGCAAAGCACCCCGTCGACAAGTGGATCAAGCCCGTTCTCGAAACGGCCGAAGCCCACCTCAACGGCCAGGCCGTCACCGATGACGCCGCCGAAAAACTCCGCAAACCCACCAGCCCGCTTAAAGGCGAAGCCCTCACCCTCTTCAACAAAGGAGCCGAGGTTTACAGCCGCGAAGGCCACTGCATCACCTGCCACCAACCCGATGGCGAAGGCCTCCCCGCCGCCATGTTCCCGCCTCTTTCACAAACAAAATGGGTCCAAGGCAGCGAAGAACGCCTCGTTAAACTCACCCTTCACGGACTCCTCGGACCCATCGAAATCAAGGGCAAAAAATACCCCGGCCAAGTCCCCATGACCGCCTTCAAGCAACTCCCCGACGAAGAACTCGCCGCCGTCCTCACCTACGTTCGCAACACCTTCGGCAACAAGGCCTCCGTGATCACTCCCGCCAAGGTCAAGGAAGTCCGCGAAACCACCAAAAATCAAGCCAGCTTCTACGCCCCCGCCGACCTCCTCAAAGAACACCCGCACAACTAAGGAACGATCCAGTGACAGGGAGGTGGCCAAGCAGAGATCCTATTGGGGAAAGAGGTGGCGTGCCAGATGTTCCATAGCGAAAGATGTGGAAGCTTTGTAAGCAAGGCATCCCACTCGTAGTGGTCATCTTTAGCAAAGCTCCCTCCCATCAGCCTGAATCACAATTCCTGATGCTCGCCTACTGCCTACTGCCCCGATTCAACTGGTTCAACGATCGCAGGTTCGGATTCGGGTTCGGGCAAGGTATTCTCCCACTGATGAAGAAAATACCCTTCTCCCAATCCGCCCACTTCCTTGAGCAACTTTTCACATTCACTGCGCCAATCCTCGTAGTTCGGGGCCTTCCATTCCCCCGAACTCCTCGGGAACACCAGATAAGTCACGCTCACTTCGGACACCGGACGACTGTAGGAAGAGGCCTTAGGATTGACCTCTTTCGCAAATCGCAGGCTCCCCTCGCCCACCTTAAAGGTCGGCCCGCCGTCCCCGACAATCGCCGGGAAAGTTCTGTCCCCGTAAATCACGACGACATAGTCCCCGACATTGGGTCCGTAGGGACTGTCCCGATCGGCAATCATATCGACTGGAATCACGATAAAGGGATCATAATCTGCGATCAAAAAGCTCCGCCTCTTCATATCCTCGATCCCGCGCTCAAGTCGTTGAATCTCGGAGGTTGACGGAGTCTCCTTCGCCTTCTCGTCAACCACTTGCTTCCGCCATCCCGCGATCATGGGATTCTCAACGTTGCCCGTCTTCCGCCACCCGTAACTTGTATACGGCTGGTAGTAGCTCGAGTTCACGATCTTCTCCGGCATCGTCGCGAGTCGGTCACCATCCGAGCCATCGGACACGACATCCATGTCGGCTTGAAAAAGGAAGACCTTCCGCTTTGAAGTGGGGTGCTCCATCTCCAGCATCGTCTGACAATCGTAGTAGTTGTGCTTGGTCAGCAAATCGTCCAGTTGATACGCCTCGGACTTCAAGCGAGCCGCTTTGTTGGCGTATAGCTTTTCAAAAAATGGCGACACCTTGGACGTCTTCAACAGATCAGGAAGCCCCGGAAGGATCTTCTCAAGCTGAGGATTGACCTCCTGCAATTCCTCCAGCGTCTTGGCCGCCTGGGGACGATTCACCGTCACCGTGATCGTCGCCTCATAACTTCCTTCGGCCTTCCGCTCAGCCGAAGCTAACTTTCCGGGCAGTTCTTTAAAAGTGGCCCGGAAGTCATAGCCTTTCGAAGTCTTAGCAATCTGCGATCCCGACTTTGCCTGATAATAGGGCGGCGGCACCTTGACCGTTTTCTCAACAATCTTCTCCTCGAAGACGACCTCGGGCTTCGGTGGGGTCGAAACGGGCTGCTCCTTGGAAAGCCCTGCTTTCCGGCGAATCTTCTCGGGATAAGGCGAAAAAATGAGTGCTCCCAGCCCCAGCGCCGACAATGCAAAAAAGATTGTCCACCAGGGAAACCCAGGTTTTTCGCGATTCTTCACCCCTTCAAGTGAATATGGATCCGGTTTCTCAGCCATCGTGCGCGGAAGATAACACCCACTTTCCTCCCTTGAAAACCGGGAAAGAGTTTTAAAATCCTCCCGATGGACTAACATCCCCCCATATGAGTCGCGAAGATATCAAACGCCTGACGGAAATGGCCTCCTGCGGAGGATGAGCCTCGAAGCTCGGCCAAGCCGAACTCACGCAAGTCTTGCGTGGCATCACCAGTATTCAGGACCCCAATCTCCTCATCGGATCTGCCAGTTCCGATGACGCCGCCGTTTACCGTATTTCAGCGGATCTGGCTCTGGTCCAGACCCTCGATTTCTTCACCCCTATCGTCGACGACCCCTACCTCTTCGGGCAGATCGCGGCCGCCAACTCCCTTTCCGACGTCTACGCCATGGGAGGCAAGCCCATCACCGCGATGAATATCGTCGCGATGCCTACCGATCTCCTCTCGCTCGAGACCATCAACGAGATTCTCAAAGGCGGTGCCGACAAGGTCGCGGAAGCGGGTTGTGCTCTCGCCGGAGGACACACCGTGCAAAACCCCGAGCCCCTCTACGGACTTTCCGTGACCGGACTCATCAACCCGCACCGCGTCATTTCCAATGCCGGGGCCAAGGCAGGCGACCACCTCCTCCTCACCAAACCTCTCGGCACTGGCATCATCTCCACCGCGATCAAGAAAGGCCTCGCTTCTCCCGCCCTCGAAGCCAAAGCTGCCCAGGAAATGGCCGCGCTGAATACCGCTGGAGCCGCCCTCGCTTCCACCGGACTCACTCGCGCAGGCACTGACGTCACCGGCTTTGGTCTCCTCGGACACCTCAGCCACATCTGTCGTGAATCCGGAGTGACCGCGCGCATCGATGCCCACGCCGTTCCGGCGATCGATCCGGCCGTCCTCGAGTTCATCAAGCAAGGCTGCGTTCCAGGGGGCTCCCGCAAGAACCTTGAACTCGCCAAGGCCTTTACGAGCTTCGGTAAGGACGTTCCCGAGGAGCTTCAAATCCTTCTCGCCGATGCCCAGACCTCCGGCGGACTGCTCCTCGCGGTCCACCCCGATCACCTGCGCGAAGCCCAGGATATCCTCCTCGCCAACGGGGCCCACATCGTTGCCGACATCGGAATCCTCACTCATCAGGAAGAGACCGCCATCATCGTCTCATAGCCTGGCCCAAATCCTCAAAATCTCTCTCGCCATCGCCGTTCCCTACGGCGATGGCGCTTTGATTTACGGCGCCCGCTCTCCTTTGTCTTTGGAATTTTGGAAACGGATTCGAGAGCGCTTTCGGTTGAACGGATCCCCAAAAACCCGAAGGAACCACGCCCCCAATCCCTGCCGGATTCAGGATTTTCGCTTCGGTAGACTTTTCACTCGACTCGCCCTTCCCTTGAGGCACCGTCTTTTTTAGAAATCGCTGAACCTGGGCGGATTTCCTGAAAGCTCCACACACAAACCGAGACGTGCTTTCTTCGCGAACGAACATTCACTCCTAATCAATGACACCTGAATCTCAAGACCTTCTCACCATCGGATGGCGAGAGTGGGTTGCACTTCCGGAACTAGGAATCACCGCGATCAAAGTAAAGATCGACAGCGGCGCACGCACCTCCTGCCTTCATACTGAAAAATACGAGGTCTTCCAAAAAGACAGCATCGACTGGGTTCGCTTCACCGTCCACCCCATCAAGAGGCACAATGAAGT
>Ga0209702_10007438_pt1 | contig 13403 bp, 23 predicted proteins | sample FRY01_FD_187210 | JGI IMG/M metagenome (GOLD analysis project Ga0209702, IMG submission 187210) | Freshwater microbial communities from Lake Fryxell liftoff mats and glacier meltwater in Antarctica - FRY-01 (SPAdes) (version 2) | ecosystem: Environmental > Aquatic > Freshwater > Ice > Glacier... | reverse complement strand
CTGTGGCTGATGGTCGGTTGCCGCGACCATCAGGCTTGCCTCATTAAACGACCCGGAAGAAGGGAACCCCCTGACAGCCGACCATGCCCCTTCCTGATATTTTGTAGAATCAGCGGTAGAGGTCAGTTGATTGACCACCGTGGCAACGGCGTTGGTCGTGTTAGTGACGGTAGTTATTTTAACGTAACCCCACGCCTCTGAAATATAAAGACGCAATAAGGCCCCTACGTGACCAGCCAAGAAGAAAGCATCACTGGCTACAAGGTCAATGGACCCTGTAATGGCCGATGGGGTGAAGACTATATCGTCTTTTTCATTAAGCCAAGGTCCGTTAGTGAAATCCACCTCCGTTAAGGTCCAGACGGTATGGGCAGTTCTGCCGAGTTTTCTCCAGCCATGATCCGGATGGAAGATATACATAGTATCGTAAGACTGGAAGTATTTAAGCAATGGCAGGTCGGATTCGAGATAAGGGGTCACAATTTCATACGGAACGATGTCCACCCCTATTTCTTCAGGCAATGGAAATTCTTGTGTTGGAGGAGCGAAAGCACTGGTTGATCTGGCAACCTTGGAAACCCTGAACTCAGCCATCCACCCATTGAGATATGAACCCTCAACGGGGTTCCCTGCGATATACAGAAGCCCGGTATAAGCTAAAGTGCTTTGTGTTATAACTTCCCAATCCAGCAAGGCACCACCTACGAACAGATAGTAATTCGTACCATCCCCGACTACCCTGATATGATTCCACGAATCAGCGGTAAAGGCCCCTGTAGATGTTGTAAGAATTTGATAGCTACCGGCATTGACAACCTGGAACGTTACGTGGCCATCAGCCCAAAGATACACCCCCATTTGGTTGTTAATGTCTGTGCGCTTAGACCATATACAAACATCCGCCAAGACCCCGGGAATATATATTTCCTGTTCAAAGGTGAAGATATTCGTTGCGCTAAAATCAAAGTTTGCATGGTCCGCCACCGACAAAAAAGCATGGTCAGCCGAGAGAAACAAACCGGCGGACCCACCATATTTCCAATATCCAGTGTCTATTTGTGCTGTATTGCCAGCCGTCACAAGATGCGCTGTATTACTCGAATCCAGGAATGTTTGGCTGGCATCAATCCCGTGCATGTGGAGTAATAAGACGGTATCCCCCAGGCCATCGTCAAGGATCAACCCGTGGTTCATGAAGAACCTCATGTACTTATGCCCGGCTTCGATAGCGTAGGCTTGTTCTGTACTGAATATGAACGGGATCATCCTGGCCTTACGGGTTTCATCGCTTTGAGATGTTACATGATGGAAACCGTCACGCCGTGCCACTCCGCCGTATGGAAGGATTACGAAGTTTTCGAGTGTTTCAAGGGACGCCCAATACTTGGCGAGGTCGGATCTGCCGAATAGTCGCGGGGAAACTTCTCCGTTTGTGAAATTCATCTGAATTGGGCGAGTTCGCATAATCCCTTCCTAACCGAACATTCTTAGTTGGTCCCCTACCCCAGTGTTATTCTTGAACATATTACATTGATGGCATAGGCATTGAGTGTTGATCTTCGTATGTGCGCCGCCCTTGCTTAATGGCACAATATGATCCAGGTTTGGATATAATGGATGATTTGGATTCTTGAAGTCCGGCCGCGTTTTACGGCCACAATTCTGGCAAATATAGCCATCACGCTCAAATACCGCAGAAGTATTAAAGATCTGGCATACAACCCCGGCTTTCGTGGCTCGTCTTTTGTGGTTACCTTTTCTTGATGCTGCTTTACCTTTTTCTGTTTGGTAGTATTCCTTTCGGTGTGCAACTAATTCTTCACGATGAGCCTCTTTGTATCCTTTATTGTAAGCAGCTACTTCATCACGATGATTCTCAGAATATTTCTTCTTACGTTCAGTTATTTCTTCTTTATGTGCTCCATAGTATTTCTTGCCATATTTAACTATTTCTTCTTTGTGAGCTTCCCGGTATTTCTTGCTATCTTCACGATGAGCTTCACGATATTTCTTATTATATACCGCTTTTTTTTCTTTCGATTGCATTTCATCTGCCTCTTAGGAGTGTATCATTGTAAATCTCTTTTGGCGTTGATTCCAAGCCGTCCATAGTCCGGGCTTCGTTGATCTTCATCTCGTAAACCTTGGCGGCGAGCTCTATGAGTGTCTTTTGTTTCGTAAGGGCCATTGCGAAAGCCATAGCGAGCCTGGCGGCCAAGGCGTCAGTGAACAAGGCGTCGAAAAGCCCCGAGTCTGTGACTTGAGCGACGTAGAGGATGGATATGGAAGAATCATTGCAAAGCAGTTTGCGGGCCTCAACTGAATACGGGATTTGCCCAGGGTAGTCCTCTTCAACCTCCAGGACCCTCAGGCATTTAGGGGACGTGGGCAAGGTGAAGTGATAGCTATACTTATTGGAATTAGGAGTTCCCGCCGCCATCGCAAGCGCAACCCTGGTCTTTGCAAACCCCCATGGGTGAGCCCTCAACACCGCGTCCCTGGTCGGCTCATAGAAGGTCGAAGCTACCGTGGCCCTGTCGTTACTGTCCGTTAGGGCTGTTATGGTCTGATCCCCTATCAGGACCAAGCCCATATTGCATATTTCGACTATGCTTGACATTATAAACCCCCTATCTCTCGGCAAGCCGATCCAACTTCAACATAATGGTCGTAAGGTCTGCCCTGATTAAAGCAGTGTCGCACTGATACCTTTCAAGGCGGACAAACTCGCGTGGTAACTGCGCTATTTTTTCATTTGTATGGTCAACACGGGTGTCAACCTTTTCTATGGCATTCGTGTTCCATCCAGTAAAAAGGGTTAGGGCTACAAGCAAAAAACCCACAAGCCACGTTAAGAATTTTATCGTATTTTCGCTCAGGTCTTTTCTTGGCATAGTGCCCCTTCTTTACTGGCTTAATCGGGCCAAGATAGTCCCTGTACCATATCCGCCAGTCTTGACGCCTATGCGATGAAGGACTCCCCTCTCAGGCTCTTCCAACACGACCTCATCGTCGGAGGTATAGGATTCTCGGTCTTTCCATAAGGTTCCATTGTCGAAAGACCGTTGCACCACAACAGTATCCCCTACGATTCCGGAGATGGACACGTTGAATTTGCCGATAAGCTCAATGGAGTCTGAGAATATGTTCTGGGCTCCTATTGTTTTTGAAACTGATCCTACCATGTTATCCTCTCCTGCCCTGGAGCTGTTTCACGAGCCCCAGGACGTTAAGGTTATGTTTTTCGTTAAAGGTTTACGGTGTTATCCTCAAGAAGATCGCGTTGTATTCCGTGGCCGTTCCAGCCGTAAGAGCGTACCCGACGACGTTCTCGGTAATCGTCTCAGCGGTCACTGTAATCAATGGGCCGACCGACCCGTCTGTGGTGTGAGGAGAAACAAGAGAGCCTGCCACCAGGGTGGCGCCGGCCAAGACAGCAGCCGGTCCCCAGGTCTGGACCCAGAAGTAATAGCCGATTGCGACTACTACGGGCGGGACACCGATGATAATGTCAGTGATTGCAGCGGAAAGATCCAGGTCATAATACGGTGAGCTATAAAGCTCCACCTGTGAACTGGCCGCGACGAGTGCAACCGCCAACGGGTCCGCCAGGGTAACATCAGTTGAGGTAGCCAGCGCTGCATTGGCCTTCGACTTAACAATCCCGTAGGAATTACCCTCACCTTCATTGTCATTCACGATCATCATTCCGCCATCAAGGTTGATCTCGGCGGCAGTTGTCGTGATGTTGGGAACTTCCGTGGCCCCAATGGCGGCAGTAGTGGCGACTGTTACATTCGCCTCTGCGGGCATATCGGTCCCGGCGACCAGCTTCCCAGCGGCCAAAGCCACCCCACCACCATAAGCATAATGGAAGGTGCGAGGACCGTACTTGAACCGCGCTCCCAGCGGATACCTCTGTGTAGCTTCCGGTATAAACAGGTTATTGGGCTTGCCAACAACACCAATCATGTGCTGTTGAAACGCTTGAAATTTAGTCAACATTTTATATACCTCCAAGTCCTACATTATAGGATTAATCGTTAAGCATCCACCGCACCCTTGTAGACAAGGATGAACAGGTTGTACCCATTGGAGTCTTTCCCGATCTTCATCCAGTAAGGGGTTGCACCCGTGGGTTGCGTGGCAAGAGTGCCATACTGGCCAACGGTCAATGCCCCGGTTGCGCCATTGGCTGCGAGGGTGATAGGCCCATCTCCAACATTGTGCCCATCATTCTCTATGAGGGCAATATTACCCTCTCTTCCGCCTTCAGGTACAGGTAAGTTTAAATTAGACATTCAGCACCTCCTTATGCTTCAGCGCAGGCAATCTCGATGACCTGCTCTTCTTCGATCCGGGTTGCTCCAATGTCCATCTTGCCCCACACCTGCCAGGAGTAATTCTTGTCCGAACGCTGGTCGATCTTAGACTCAATATCGGACAGCTTACCAAAGCCGATGGCCCCTTTCGTGTAGGCGTAACAGTATCTTACGTCGGAGGCAAGGGTCAAAAGCTGTGTCCGGATGAACTTGAAACCCATGAAGGTGTCAATCTTACCCTCCACGAGGGCTTTCACCGTGTTGTAATCGGAGCTTTTGACTTCCGTGGTTTCAAGCAGATTGGAAATTTGACGCGCGGCACAGACAAGGTAGCTCTCCATGTCCTCATCAACTTCGGCGGCGTCATTCATTTCCTTGGCCGTCAATAGTTTGGCCAATGTCAGGCCTGTGCCACCTACCGCGATCTTCTGGGCAGCAGGGAGGATAACGGCAGTCGTTCCGGTCTGTCCGGAATAAGCTGTCCCACCCAATGCCGCGATGATAACGGAGTCTTTGGCCCTGTTAAAGGCCATTCTGGCGATCTGGTTATAGTAGTTTTTGGGATCGACAAGCATCCGCACCTGGTCAACGGTATCCAGAAGGGTAGCCCAAACCCTCGGCGTAGCGGTCTGTTTCCTTCGGGAATGATCGACTTCGATGTTGGGAGTGTCGTCGTGGCGGGTTACAAGCTCAACCGCTTCAGTGGAGCCCATTCTTTCCCAATACAGGGCATTTCCTACCATCTGTATCGGGGGAATGGTTGTTCCTTCAAGGCGGCTGTTCTTTTGCTGAGACAATATCCGGATGGTGTTCTGGTATTGCTCGACAAAATAAGTTTCAATTGACTCGGCCATTTGATATCTCCTAAAATAAATGATTAACGTAATGCGTTAATAAAAATCTTAGAGGATTGCCGAATCAGTTTCGATCCTCCAGGCTTAAAGCCTCCAGTCTGCTTCAATCCTGGATCTCTTTCGAGATTGTCCAGACTTATTTCTTACTTCAATATTCGAGGTTATCGGTGTTCACAAGCCCATCGCGGTATAAGTTTCTCCTTAGATTAAGGTAGTCACCCTCCGACATCCACCCGCTAAGATCCTTGCCGGTGTTCATCTTAAGAGTGACCCGGAATCCCACGAACCGGACTCCTTCTGCGTTCTTCTTGACATCCCTTCTTCCTGATACCGCTAAAGATATCTCACTGATATCTATTTTGTCAAGAGATAAAATATCATCTTCCTTTGGAGGAGCAGGCGCCGGCATAACGGCAGGCTCCGACACTTTGGAGGACTTGCCTGCGTCCCATAGCTTGAAATCCTCTTCAGGAACGGCGGTCTTCATCGTTCTTGGTACAACCATGGTTATTTCTCCTTCCCTGCCTTAGACTTCTTGGCCTTCGGGGTCACTTTCTCCTGGGGCTCATCGTAGTCATATTTCGGGTGTGTTTTTTTCACCTCAAGGTTTTTCTTTATATCTTTTCGAGTTGTCATTGTGCTACCTCATTCCATCGGTTTAGGCTTGGGATCTTCCACTTCCTTGGGTGGCAGGATGGCGTTCTTCTCGAAGATCTGGTTAAGATGAAGCATGAAGCCATCCATGACATCAATCGTAATCTTGTTCCCCTCGTTACGCTGGTAGAAGGCCCCGATTTCCTTTTGGATGTCCATCCTCAGCTCAGAGGAGAATGTAATGTCATCCATTACCTTCTGGGGTGTTGGGGGTCTTACAGCCGCCATGGACGTGCTGGATAGGAACATCAAGATAACAACCCCAATCATTGCAGCACTGCATACTTTTCTCATTGTTCTCCTTTCATTCAAATTCAAGTTTTTGGAATAGGCGTTCCGGCTTCCATTATGATAAAGCGTAGAGCGTCCATTTCCTGCATAGAGTGCCGATACGCTTGTTTTAATTTAGCTACAAGTCTCTCGTCAATAAACATTAGTTGAGAGCTTACTTCTGACTTACCTTTGAAATCACCAAGTTCGTGTATTTTATCCTCTAAACTTATTCTTTGACGTAAGTAAAATTCATAGCCTTCTCTATCTATCATTTTGTGCCCCTTTCATGACTCTATTCAGAAGGTGGATAAGCAACCCTGAAGAGTTTGGCCATATCCTCCACAGCCTCCTTGTGGCCGGGAGCATTCTCGTTCCAGTGGGCATGGGCCTTGTCGGCATTGATGGACGCAATCTTGGCCTTTGCCGATTCAGACCCGTGGACCCCGCCCTTGCCGTCTCCTATAATATAACCGTCTTCCTTCAGCATGTTCCCGACCTTATGGGCAAACTTAAGCATCAGGGGATGGTTGCCGATACCCGTTGCATCCATGAGGCTCTTGAACTCCTTGGCCTCATCGGCCGGGAGAAGGCGCTCTATCCCCCTTACACCAAGTTCAACATTACCATCGAACTTACTACCCCATGAATCCCGGAGCCCGTCCAGGGCGGTCTTCATCTCCTTCTGGCCTGCGTGGGCCTTGCTGAATTGCTGTTCGTTGTAGGACTGCATCAATGCCGTGGCTTGGCCCTTACTGAGCCCGGCAGCGTGAGCCGACTTCCCAAACCAGTCAACCATGGCTTGATCCCATGAAGCGCCTTCCGGCAGGGTATCAGGCTTTGCAAGGCCATACCCTTCGGCCTTTTCCGGCCTTCCCAACTTGGTATAGAACGCGTCACGCTCCTCCGGAGGAGCGTCCTCTTTAGGGATTTTAACCATTCCTCCGATCATCTTTTGACCGGATACAAGTGTTTTAAAAGCAGTTGGAAGATTCGGTATAGATTCAAGGCACTTTTCGGCCCGATATTCTTCCGGTATCCAGTCACGCTCACCCGGAGGTGCCGGAGGATCTTCCACTGGAGGGTCGGTTATTGGACCTACTATTGGAGCTGTAATTGGTTCTTCCATCTTTTTTATCCTTTCGTGTTAAATTTCAAACCCATCGTCTTCCGGCATCCTGAACAGGTCTTCTATGGCCTTAGGATTTTTAGCCGACACGAGGACGGCCTCAATATCTTTTACCACTTGCCGCTTGCCAAGATCAAACCCAAGAACTGAAGCGTCCTTTGCCGGGTCGAACTGGCCACAATACGACAGCCTCATGTCCTTCAGCACCCTTTTCCCGGTATCCGAAGTGAACGTTTCGAGGTAGTCCCTCAGCCTGTTCTTGAACGCCTGCTCCTGGTCTTTACGCTCGTCTGTTTCCGTGTGAAGGGTCATGGTCGCTTACCCCTACCCTCGGCAAGCGGAGCCAGCCGAACATAGTGGAGGCTGGACTTCTTGTGGCCGTGACTGGCCCATAGATCCCCGCCTGTAAGCTCATAGCCCCGAGCATAAGCATGATTAATCAGGCGAGATAGTAAGCGTATGAACTTGGACTGTTGTTCTCTTAGGCTCCCATCTTCTTCCTTCATGTGATCATTCAGGATCTCATTCGCTCGCTTTTCATCCATGTCACCCTTCCATCGCACCTTCAGGCATATCCTTCATAGCCCCGGCTCCATCCTTTGCAGCCTTGGCCATTAAGGCCATCTGTTGAGCCGCTTCAGCCTTCTGCTGTTGCTCCATCCTGCCTTTCCTTATGACCTCCACCTCCTCCTTGTCGTTAATGAGCTTTGACGGGTAGCCTTTGGCCTTGGCAACGTACACAACGGTTTCATCCAACTTGAAATTATCCATGATATCAGGCTTGACCTCTGACAAGCCGATGGCCTGCTCAATGGTCCCAACGATGGAATCCAGCTCCTGGACCTTCTGAGCCCGAGCAAGCGGAGACTCATACTCGACGTTGACCTTACCACCCGACTTACCCATCATCTCCTGCATACTGCCCGGAGGGGCCGGGAAAGCCCCGGCTTCGAGCATCATGTTGAACGTGGTTTCAACAATGGGATCAAATCCATGGTCAACTATGTTCCCGAAAGTAGGACCAAGTAATATTTGCGCCAACTGGTAACGCCTCTCCACTTCATGCGCTGTCATCTGGCCGGTCTGCTCTCTTGGAGGGATAAACTTTACCTTATCACCATGGAAGATCTCCCGGATAATATTCCTTTGGTCTGCCTGCCTATCCTTATTATCAACATACCTTGCGCCTGTCTGGATGGGCTTAACGTCTCCATCCTTCTTAATGATGGTTATGCCCGATGGGGTCCATCTTACAGATCCCACAACGCCATTATCTGTCACGGCAAGAGGGGGAAAGATGGCTAAGGCCCATTCCTTTAGGAATAATTCCCTTGCCTTGTGTGCCGTCTTAACCTCCGGGATGGCTGTCCATCCAGGGCCACGGCCGTAATCCTCCCCGCTTTCACGCAACCACGGAATGACAAAGAACGGGAACCGGTCATATCCTCCCTCGCTCATTATGGTCTTGCTCTTCATGTCGATGTAGTAAGACACAAAGGTCTTCGTCTTAATGCGATGCTTTCCGCCAAACCATTCTTTAGGGAAAGCTGCATGGAGGAAATCGTGGATCTTGGAAGGATCCTTTTCGGCACTCTTCTTGATGTCATCGCTAACCTTGTCGCCGAACCGGTCTATGGCCTCATGGGCTTGTAAGTGAAGCTCCCTGAACATACCGCTTAGCCTTCTATTGCGTCCAAGCATAATGCAATAAGTACCGGGAGGCATGGAGATAAAATTAAGGCCGTTGAACCCTGGAAGTTTAACCTCGTTCTCCTCAGTAAATATGGCCCCGGTATTGAACTGAACCAGGTCAAGAAGGACCTCGTTCCATTCACTTTGCCAGTTACTGTCCCTGAAAGCCTCGTGTTGGATGTTCCGGCACTCTTCAAGCCATTCTTGATATTCCTTAAGCTCCTTGAGGGCACCACCCATCTTCAGCCTGAACCATTCCCCGGATGTTAGGTTACCTGAGATCCAGGCAGCCAAGTCCTGAGCCGCCAAGGTGGCTGTAGAATCATACATCTTCTGAGTCTTCTTACCGCCTGGAGTGGCTTGGCTTATAATGCTGGTCTTCCTGAGCACGATGTTGTCGGCTATATCTGACCATGTGACATCCCACTGAGACCGGGCTTCCTTGAGGTTATCGTTGATTCGGAGTAATTCTTTACCGTTCATGTTTTATTGCCCCAATTTAGTCTTGTTCCCGGTTAGTTGAGCATAGTCAACGTTAGGCGAGCCGCTCAACCCAAGGCCGCTGGTCAGTATCGTAGAGCTGCGCCCCTTGCGCTTGATGGCCATCTCCCTCTCCTTCTTAGCCGCTGATTCCTTCTCCGCCTTAACCATCGGGTCATCTTCGGTAGGAACGGCCGGCGGAGGAGTAGGAGCGTAACCCCCACCTCCACCGAATAGCACCAGCCCTAATCCAATTAAGTTCATCATATCACCTCGAAGTCTGATTTTGCAACTGCTTCCTGGTCAAGGTTGCGAGAAGCCTCCCCGACCAGCTTGACAAGCACATACTGAAGAGCATCATGGACGTGGGAAAACCTGTTCTTTATGGGCTTGTCACCGTGAATGCCTGTCTTCCCTATCTCGGGGTAGGAATAACCGGCTATAAAGCCATTGATAAGCCTTATACAGCTCGGGTCAATCAATATCCCGTCTATCCTACCAAGCTGTCTTTCAACGCTCTCCCTTCTCGCGGACCAATTTTGTTCAGATGGCCTTACGTCTATCCCGCATTCTTCCCTCATCAATTTCGCATTGGAAGTAAACCCCCCATCTCGCTTTGAATATTGGTTCTCCCCGGCAGGGTCCTCCCAATCAATATACTTGGCGTCAGGGAAGAGCATGTTGCACGAAACCTTCACGGCCTCTGTGAAATCCACTATACCCATTTTATCCGTGTGGAATTCCCTTATGACTTGGATATGGTTTGGCGTAGGCATCTGGATTACGACACATGCCGGGCAATTCCCGGAGTTATCCCACCCTCTCCACAAGTCACCCTTTGACCATGTAAGGTCCCCGTGCGCGACGTGCAAAGCCCTTCTGAAATTATGGTAGACAAGTTTCCCGACAACCAAAGCACCGGGCTTGCCGTCAACGTACATGTCAGCCCAATCCGGCTGATCAGAGTAGTCGTTCATAAGATCATCATAATATCCAGGGCGCAGGTTTGCCTCGTTTTCTCTTGGCGGTTGCCAGAATCCGATATGGTTCTTCTTTGGCTCACCTTTTGGGACCGGCCCAGGGGGGGGAGTAGTCCAGTTGAATTCAGAATAAGTTGGATGCTCAATATCAGGAGGGTTTGTGGTTTCAATACCCATTCGGGTAATGAACGTTTCGGGATGGTCAGCAACATGGGCTTGTAACGCCTCTTCGGTTAGGTTTGTCAGCTCAGGGTATTTTTCCCTCAATATCTTGTCCCACACCGCCCACCGTGGCTGACGGCCTATCCTGGTCTTCAGCATGCTCTTAACCGCTGTGGGGACTTCTATGGACTCATCAATCCAGTATCCATAAAGGGCTAAGCTCTTAAACTTCTTAACGTCGCTCGTTCTATCACAAGCCCGGAACAGTATCTCAACCTCTATCCCGTTGTCGTAACGAATAACGTAGATGTTGTCACTCGCATGGAATTCCCCATCCGGGAACCACCCCTCTTCCGGGTCCTTGACGGTCTTAACTGTGGTGTCCATTAATTCCCGGTATGTCCCTCTTAGGACGCACCAGGTCGTTTTCTTTATACCGTAAGTGTTGAACAGATAATGGGGGGCATAATAACACACTTCCATAGCCCCTCCGGAGCTTTTGGCACTTCCTACCGGGCCAACGATACACCTAATCTGACCCATGGAAGCATGGAACTGTTTTATGGTGGGGATGGGGTTGTAAGGCTTGATGGTGTCTACGTTAGGTTTCATGCCTTCTTCTCTATTGCCTCCGGGGCCAGCAGGGTAACTCCTCCAGAATGCTCAATGTCCTGCTTGTCCTTCCACCTGTTGGATCTTCTATTGGTCAGCCATAACCGAATGGCTGGAGTGTCTGGGGGAAGAAACTTTCCGACCACCTTAGTAACGACAAGCTTCGCCTCTTCTTTCCCGAAGAGCCCGGACTTTCCCTCTCTTAGCTCCCTTGTAGTTTCATTGTACTTGAAGCCACTGGCGCGCCTTCTAAGGCTTTTTTCTACGCCTTCAGAGTCGTATTCGTCCTTTCCCGCGCGTAAGGCGTCTTTTAATTCAGGATGCTCATTCTTCCACCTGGCTAACGTAGACACATCAATATCTAAGACCCTCGCTAATATTTCATCAGTAAAACCGAACTCTTGACATAACTCGTAAGCCTTAGCGGGATGCTTATCTGGATCGTAATCTGTTGGTCTTCCTACCTTAGCCATTAATCAACAGCCTCCATCCAAGATATTCCCCCTATTACATCAATAACGATCATGGCCCCCGCAGCGCTTAGAACAACTTCTTCGTAGCGATACGGCTGGGGGCTAACAGCCTTCTGGTTGTAATCGTCGATATAGAACTGATTTTGTGCTGGGAATTGAGTCTGGAAGTTGACCTGGTAGTTTTCGTCTGCAAACAGCAGGTCTGCGGTACAACACGCGAGCAGCCCTGTTAGGATACATAAGATTAAGGTTTTCATCGTCTCGGCTCCAATACGGGGAGTTAAGAAGGTTCCGGGCGGTCCGTACACCAACCCGGAACCTGTGAGGAAAGGAACTAAGCATGAGCTTGCATTATACCTCCATCCAAGATATCTTGTCAAGTTATTTCTTTAGGTGGTGGTTCGATATAACCACCGTGGGCTGGATATAGCCAATGGTTACGCTTGCTTACTTAGCTTAATTATGTTGGTTATCTTGATAGCTTTGACTATCAATATGGCATGGGGATTGCAGAGGAAATCAATGAAATCAGATCTATTTTACAAAAAGGAGATTGAAAATGAAAGTTATCACCGAAGATTACCTGCGTAAGCTGGCCTGGAAGGGTATCCTTGCCATCAACGAAAAAACCCGGACGGAAAAAGAAGTAACCGTCCGCTGGGTGTACGGAGAGGTTGAACACCTCCTCATCTCCCAAAACAACTAACCAAACCAGGGGCTTCGTCCCCGAAAGAAACGAAATGATTAAGCTAACCTTGAAAGATCCCGCAAAAGAAACACCGGAAGTCCGAGAGTGGATAGATAATGTCGAGCGTATCATGTCTAACGAGATGGATAGAATGTACCAGGATTTGGTGTGCTTAGGGTGTGCTGTCATGCCGAAAGGAGAAAAGCAATGGACAAATTAACTGGCAAGATTATCCGTTATGAAAACCACGTAGGGTATTGGGATGAAGACCCGAATTACCCGGAAGAGAGGAGCAACTTTTAACGTGTGGAGGAAATGAGATGAAAAAAGAACACCCTGGGTACGAAGCCCGGAATCTGGATGTTGCCAGAATGTATGGAATAAACGTCGATCTGTGTAGCATACATGAACGAATGAGAAGCAGAAAAGATTATCCGTTGTGGTTAATGAAAAAGCTGCTTGATTTGATTGATAAATCAAACAGCCTTATCCGGCCTTTAGTTGATCACAGAGACGAATTACCACTGTTTGTAGAGGACGGATTGGAAGAGGAGAGAGGAGATTATACCGCTCATTTCTCCAAACTTATCCGTACCGTATCCAAGCAGTAGCCAATTATCGCGCCATTCGCTGTAATCAGTGGCAAACTAATGCTGGTCGTCAAAGGAGAAAGAAAATGGCTACAATATTCGGTAAAGCGTTTGCGACACGAAAAGAGGCAAACGCGCACCTGAAGGCAATGCAGGCAAAAGGCGAAAGTGGCATGGATGTTAGAAAGATGTCTAAGAAAGACCATCCCCGCAGGAAAAAACTCTTCCATGTAGGAACTTTCATCAATTTTCTTAATTTTGCGTAAGGAGAAAGACGTGCTTGTTTATACCGGATGCAATGAGGTATGGCCCCACATTGAAACGCAGGCATTGGACTTTGGGGATGAAGACGCCGGGCAGAACCCCGCAAAATTATAGGGGAAAGGGAGGAAAGAAAGGAAAGAAAATGGCAAGTATCCAAACATGGGAAAACGACTTGGTGGGACCAAATACCCTAACATTTTTACCAGGCTGGAGTTAGCAATTGAGGAAATCAA
>Ga0209702_10007432_pt1 | contig 13406 bp, 11 predicted proteins | sample FRY01_FD_187210 | JGI IMG/M metagenome (GOLD analysis project Ga0209702, IMG submission 187210) | Freshwater microbial communities from Lake Fryxell liftoff mats and glacier meltwater in Antarctica - FRY-01 (SPAdes) (version 2) | ecosystem: Environmental > Aquatic > Freshwater > Ice > Glacier... | reverse complement strand
GCTTGCCCAGCTGCGATTTGTCGGCCAGCCGCAAGCCCCATGGCGAATACGGCGTAGCCACGGTTTTCAGCCCGGCTTTTTGCAGCTCTTTTTGAATATCGGCGCGCTTGTCTTTGAGCGTGTTGACGCGCATATCCAGGCCAGCAGGAGCATTGAGGCTTTCGACCAATGGCCAAAAGTCGTCACCCAGTTGCCCCTTCAAAGGCTCAACCAGCCACTGCGGCAGGTTGTGGCGGTGCAGCTCCATCAAGTCGGCGGGTTTGACCTGATCGCAGCGGTTCAGCCAATCGATTTCCTGATCGGTCAAAGCCGCCATCAAGAAATCGCGCGGTGCAGTAAAACCCAAAATCGCCAGGCGGCGCTCAGGCGGGCCGCTGCCGTGCTGTGCCAGATAGGTGAAGAGATTTTTTTTGCGCAGCACGCCGTAAATGGTTTCAGCCACCGTAGCACGCTCACGCGGGCCGAGACGAAACTCACGGAAATAGCGCGACAGAACCATGTCTGCCGGGTGGTCAAATTTAAGAACCTGCTTGAGAAGCTCGGAACAACTGTCTAGTAAGGCTTTAGGATGCATAGCCTCCTATTGTCCCACTGCCCCCAAAACGAGCCGCACATGACTGAAGAAACACTGCCGCCCCTCATTGAAACCCCTCCTGGCCGTTACCGCCACTACAAGGGCATGCTGTATGACGTGGTCGGCACCGTTCGCCATAGCGAGAGCCTGGAGCCCATGACCCTGTACCGCGCGCTGTACGGTGAGCACGGCCTGTGGGTGCGGCCAGCCGCGATGTTCAATGAAAAGGTGGTGATTGAAGGCGTGCACCAGCCACGCTTTACCAGAGTTGCCGACGACACGTCCATCGAATAACCCGTGTCACCGATAATCGTGGGTTATGTCCACAGTCATCCAAGCCCCTTCCGCCACACCCGCCCCCACTGAAATCGCCAAACAAGTCAAACGCCGCCGCACGTTTGCCATCATCTCCCACCCCGATGCGGGTAAAACCACGCTGACTGAAAAGCTGCTGCTGTTCTCGGGTGCGATTCAAATCGCCGGCAGCGTCAAGGCGCGCAAGGCCGCACGCCATGCCACCAGCGACTGGATGGAAATTGAAAAGCAGCGTGGCATATCGGTCGCCTCATCGGTCATGCAGATGGAATACCGTGACTGCGTGATTAACCTGCTCGACACCCCCGGCCACCAGGATTTTTCTGAAGACACCTACCGCGTTCTGACCGCCGTCGATGCCGCGCTGATGGTGATCGACGCGGCCAATGGCGTTGAGCCGCAAACGCGCCGCCTGCTACAGGTTTGCCGCGCCCGCAACACGCCCATCCTGACCTTTGTCAACAAAATGGACCGCGAGGTGCAGGACCCGATGAGCGTGATGGACGAGATCGAGCGCGAGCTCGGCATGACCGTCGTGCCCTTCACTTGGCCGGTCGGCATGGGCAAGCTGTTCCACGGCGTTTATGACCGGCGTGAAAAACGCATGCGCGTGTTCAGCCCCGGCGAAGACAAGGCCGGCGGCGACGATGAAATCCTGGCCGGCCTGGACAACGCCGAAGCGGCCCGGCGCTTTGGTGCCGAATTCACGCAGGCCCAGGGCGAGCTGGAACTGCTCAACGGCGCTTCACCGGAATTTGACCGCAAAGCCTTCCTCCAGGGCAAACAGACGCCGATGTTTTTCGGTTCGGCGATCAACAACTTCGGCGTGCAGGAAGTGCTGGACGCGCTGGTGGACCTGGCGCCGGCGCCTGCACCACGCGCGGCCCTGCAGCGCGTGGTGCAGCCCGAGGAAAATAAATTTTCCGGCGTGGTGTTCAAGATCCAGGCCAACATGGACCCGGCGCACCGCGACCGCATCGCGTTTTTGCGCGTCGCCAGCGGCGAGTTCACACGTGGCATGAAGCTGAAGGTGGTGCGCAGCGGCAAAGAGCTGCGGCCCAACACCGTGGTGAGCTTCATGAGCCAGCGCCGCGAACTGCTGGACACCGCCTTTGCCGGCGACATCATCGGCATCCCGAACCACGGCGTGCTGCAACTGGGCGACACGCTGACTGAAGGCGAAGCGCTGCAGTTCACTGGCTTGCCATTTTTTGCGCCAGAAATGTTTCGCGCGGTTGAAGTCGCCGATCCGCTGCGCACCAAGCAGTTGCGTGCCGGCCTGACGCAGCTTGGCGAAGAAGGTGCGATTCAGGTGTTTCGGCCTATCGCTGGTTCGTTATTGCTGCTCGGCGCAGTCGGGCAGTTGCAGTTTGAAGTCGTTGCCCACAGGCTGGAGCATGAGTACGGCGTGAAGGCGCGCATCATGGCCAGCAACTTCAACCTAGCGCGCTGGGTCACCTCTGAAGATCCGAACGAGTTGAAGAAATTCATCGATGCCAACGCGCATCGCGTGGCGTTAGATGCAGTGGATGCACCTACCCTGCTGGTCGATCACAGCGCCACCCTGCGTGCAGTCGAGCAGCAGTGGCCGAAAATCAAGTTCCATGCGCTGCGCGAGCACGCCGGGCTTGTGTTTCAGTCCAAAATGTGATTTTGGCGGATTTTTTACCGTTTTTACAACATGCATGTTCAACCGAACCACCCACAACAGCTACAAAACAGGTAGCGGCAGTGCGGTCTTGTAGCGCACCTGCTTGAGCGCAAAGCTGGAGCGAATTTTTTCGATGCCCGGAATCGGCGTGAGCTGCTCCAGGATGAATTTTTCCAGCGCAGCAATATCGGCGATGGCAACGCGAATCAGGTAGTCGCTGTCGCCCGTCATCAAATAACACTCCATTACCTCGTCATGCTCGGCAATGCGCCGCTCAAACTCCGCCAGCGACTCTTTGTTTTGTGAGCGCAGGCTAATAGAGATGAACACACTCAAGCCCAGGCCCAGCGCCGCCGCATTGGCAATGGCGACGTAGCGGTCAATGACTTTGGCAGCCTCCAGCGCCTTGACCCGCACCAGACACGGCGAGGGGCTTAAATGCACACGCCGGGCCAGCTCGACGTTGGACAGCGCGCCATCATGCTGAAGTTCGGCAAGAATCTTTAAATCAAGGTTATCAAGCTGCATAATCCGTAAAATCTATTGTTTTCAGAATTTTATGCTGAATTTAAAACCAATAGCCACATATTAAAGCAGCACCTTTTGAGCTGGTTTGCGTAAAGTCGTAGGCATCATGAACGATTCCAGCGCCCACCACCACCTCGCCCATACAGCACTTTCATTCGACAATTTTGCTGATCCTGACCCGCAAGAAACCGCCGAATGGCGCGAAGCGTTTGAAGCGTTGGTCGCAGCCCAAGGCCCGTTACGCGCCCGGCACATGCTGAACGAGCTGGCCCGCCTGGCGCGTACGCAGCACATAGGCTGGCAACCCGAGCTTTCAACGCCCTACTTGAACACGATTGCGGTCGATCAGCAGCCGGTGTTCCCCGGCGATCTGGCGCTGGAAGAACGCCTGGCCTCGCTGATGCGCTGGAACGCACTGGCCATGGTGGTGCGTGCCAACCAGGTCGAGATGGGCGGCTCGGCCGAGCTGGGAGGCCACATCGCCAGCTATGCGAGTGCGGCAGACTTGTTTGAGACTGGTTTTAACCATTTCTTTCATGCACGCGAAGGCACAGCTGAAGGCCAGCACCGAGGCGACCTGGTGTTCTTCCAGCCGCACAGTTCCCCCGGCGTGTATGCGCGTGCTTATCTAGAAGGTCGGTTGCAAGAAAAAGACTTGGCCTGCTACCGCCAGGAACTCACCGCCAAAGATGGCGCGCAAGGCTTGTGCAGCTACCCGCATCCGTATTTAATGCCCGACTTCTGGCAGTTCCCCACCGGCTCTATGGGCATTGGCCCCATCAGCTCGATTTACCACGCACGCTTCATGCGCTACCTCACGCATCGCAACTTGCTCGACTGCACGGGCCGCAAGGTGTGGGGCGTGTTCGGTGATGGGGAGATGGACGAGCCCGAATCCATGAGCGCCCTGACGCTGGCCGCGCGTGAAGGCCTGGACAACATGGTCTGGGTCGTCAACTGCAACCTGCAGCGGCTCGACGGCCCGGTACGCGGCAATGGCCGCATCATCGACGAGCTTGAAAAACTATTCGCAGGCGCAGGCTGGAACGTCATCAAATTGGTCTGGGGCAGCGACTGGGACGGCCTGTTTGCCCGCGACGTGAGTGGTGCATTGGCTAGAGCATTTGCCAACACGGTCGACGGCCAGATGCAGACCTTTGCCGCCAAGGATGGGCGCTTTAACCGCGACAACTTCTTCGGCCAAACCCCCGAGCTGGCGCGTCTGGCGCAAGGCATGACCGACGAGCAAATTGACCGCCTCAAACGCGGTGGCCATGACTTGGTAAAAATCCACGCCGCCTACGCCGCAGCAGCAGCGCACAAAGGCCAGCCAACGGTGATACTGGCGCATACCAAAAAAGGCTACGGCATGGGCAGTGCGGGCCAAGGCAAGATGACGACGCACTCGCAAAAAAAGTTTGATGAGACTGATCTGATCGAATTCAGAAACCGCTTTAACCTGCCTTTGACAGACGAGCAGGCCAAGCAAATCGCCTTCTACAAGCCAGCGCCCGAGAGCCCCGAGATGCAATACCTGCACGCCAAACGCAAGGCCTTGGGCGGCTACCTGCCCAAGCGCGAAACTCTTGCTGAAGTCATCACCATACCGGCGTTGCCCACGTACGCCGGTTTTGCATTGAAGGCCAATGGCAAAGAGATGAGCACCACCATGGCCTTCGTGCGTATGCTGGGCGGGCTTTTGAAAGATGGCGCACTCGGCCCCAAAATCGTACCCATCGTGGCCGATGAAGCGCGCACCTTCGGCATGGCCAATTTGTTCAAACAGGTAGGCATTTATTCCAGCGTTGGCCAGCGTTATGCACCCGAAGACATCGGTTCGGTGCTGAGCTACCGCGAGGCCATGGACGGGCAGATTCTGGAAGAGGGCATCAGCGAAGCCGGTGCCCTGGCCAGCTGGACGGCCGCTGCCACCAGCTACAGCGTGCACGGCCTGGCGATGCTGCCCTTCTACATTTATTACTCGATGTTCGGCTTTCAGCGCGTGGGCGACCAGATCTGGGCCGCCGCTGACCAGCGTGCGCGTGGCTTTTTACTCGGTGCCACATCGGGCCGCACCACGCTGGGTGGCGAAGGCCTGCAGCACCAGGACGGCACCAGCCATCTGATAGCCGCCACCATTCCCAACTGCAAGGCCTACGACCCAGCGTTTGCGTGCGAGCTGGTCGTCATCATCGACCACGGTATGCGCGAGATGATGGTGGAGCAAAAAGACGTTTTTTACTACGTCACGATGATGAACGAGAACTACGCGCAGCCCGATTTGCAGACCGGAAGCGAGTTTGAGATTATTCGAGGTTGCTATAAATTCAGTAGCTGGTTACGCCCGTATTCATTGGATAACAGCCCAAAGAACCCTAAAACGGCAGCAAAAACGGCTCAAAAAGTGACTTTAATGGGCTCTGGAGCGATTTTGACGGAAATCATCAAGGCTGCAGTGCAACTTGGCGAGCTGGGCATTGAAGCGAGCGTGTACAGCGTGACCAGTTGGAGCGAACTCGCACGCGATGGCGCGGCGTGCCAGCAGCGTGCATTGAACGGCGAAGTAAGGAGCGACTCGTTCGTTCAAATGCAATTGAGCAGCAGCGAAGGTCCCATCATCGCGGCCACCGACTATGTGCGCGCCGTGCCAGAAAGCATTCGCGCCTTTTTGCCGCCAAGCCGCAGCTACCTGACGCTGGGTACCGACGGCTTCGGCCGCAGCGACACACGCGCCGCGCTGCGTGAGTTCTTCGGCGTCAACGCGCAGAGCATCGTCAACGCGGCGCTACAGCAGCTCAAGGCGAGCTGAAGAAAACCACGCAAAACCAATTCAAGGCTGGCTTTGCAGCCAGACGCGCACGGCCTGGGGATAAAGGATGTGCTCCTGCGCCAGCACCCGCTCGGCCAGCACTTCGGCCGTGTCACCCGGCAGCACCGGCACGACCGCTTTCGCTAGGATGGGGCCATGGTCCAACTCGGCCGTGACCTGGTGCACCGTGGCACCCGCCTGCTGGCAGCCCGCATCGATCGCGCGCTGGTGGGTGTTCAGGCCGGAGAAGGCTGGCAGCATGGAGGGGTGGATGTTGATCAGGCGACCCGCGTAGTGGTGAACAAACCCCGGCGTGAGGATGCGCATGAAACCGGCGAGCACCACCAGCGCAGGCTGGTAGCCGTCGATCAGCTGCATCAGTGCCGCATCAAAGGCTTCGCGCGAATCAAAGGCCTGATGGCTCAGCACCTGCGTGGGCACGCCCAGCGACTGCGCCAGTTGCAGACCCGCGGCATCGGGCCGGTTGCTGATCACCGCGGCCATGCCGGCGCCGAACTGCTGCTGCCAGCCCTGCTGCTGCGCAGCCCGGACGATGGCCGCCATGTTGGAGCCGCTGCCCGAGATCAGGATCACGATGTTTTTTGGCTTGCTTGGCATAAATGCTGTGGGACAACTGCTGTCGATTATCGCGATCACGCCCGCAACTGCGGCGGCCTGGCCAGGGCAAACAGCACCAAGGCCACGACGGCCATGCCCACCAGCAGCCACAGCAGCCCGGTGTAGCCGCCCAGCCCAAGCAAAGCCCAGGCCGTCAGGAAAGGTGCAGCCGCACGGGTGCACAGCACAATGCCAGACATCGCGCCGCTGATGCGGCCCACATGTTCACGACCGTAAAAGTCGGGCACGATGTTGCTGCGCACGATGGTGATCAGACCGTTGGCCACGCCAAATAGCACGGCAAACACCACCAGCACCAGCGGCTGGCGACCCAGCGCAAACACCATCAGGGCCAGTGGAAACAGCGCCAGCACCATGAGCCCCAGGCTGCGATGGCTTAGCGGCCGGCCCAGCCACAAAAATGCAAAACGACCGACCACCTGCGCCGGACCGAACCAGACCATCACGGCGACTGCCTGCGTCTGCGTCAGCCCCCGGGACTCGAACGCAGGCATCAGGTGCGCCCACACGGTGGACAGCGCAAAGGCGTACAGTGTGAAAGTCGCGGTCAGCAGCCAGAAAGGCCGACCCTGCATGGCCTGATGCAGGGTCGCGTGGGCCTGCAGCGCTTCGGCCGGTGCAGCGCCCGGCGCCTTGGGCAGTTTCCACTGGCCGCGCAGCGCCCAGGCGTGCAGCGGCGCCACCAGCAGCAGCACCCCGGCCATCACCAGCAGCGCCGGCCTCCAGCCCAGCGTGAGCAGCAACCACGCTGCCGCGGGAAAAGACAAGGTGCTGGCAAAACCACCGACCAGCGTGATGGTGGTGATGCCCTGCCGGTAACGGTCGGGAAAACGTTTGGTGATCTCGCTGAAGGCGGGTTCATACAGCGTCATCGCCATGGCCAGCCCCAGCACCGCCCAAGCGGCGTAGAGCAGCGGCAGGCTGTGCGCCTGGGACCAGAGCGCGCACCCCGCCGCACCGAGCAGGGCGCCGCCGGTCAGCACGGCACGCCCGCGCCCGCGGTCGATGGCCGCGCCGACCGCATAGGTCGCCAGACCCCAGACCATCAGGCCCAGCGTGAACGCACCCATGACATCCGGCTGACTCCAGCCCATGTCGCGCTGCATCGGCAGCACAAAGGAGGAAAAGCCGTAAAACATGACCGCCCAGACAAGAATCTGGCCGACACTGAGGGCGCTGATGATGGTGCGGTAAGACGACAAGATGCGCTGATTATCCCGGGCCGGACTGCCCGCCCATTCACACCAGGTTCTGCAAGGCGGAATCGCTCGCTATTTGTTCCAATTTGTCCCCACTGGGACATAAAATTCCGAACGACCGTGCTAAAAATGCCGGAGTTACAGCACTGATGGAGCCACGCATTATATGGATCTAGCGTTTACCCCCGAAGAACAGACCTTTCGTGAAGATATTCGCGCCTGGGTTAAAAGCAGTTTGCCCAAAGACATCGCGCACAAGGTACACAACGCCTTGCGTCTGTCGCGTGACGATCATCAGCGCTGGGCCAAAATCCTCGGAAAAAAAGGCTGGCTGGGTCATGGTTGGCCGAAAGAGTTTGGCGGCCCGGGCTGGAACGCGATTCAAAAACATTTGTTTGAAGAAGAGTGTGCATTGGCCGGTGCGCCGCGCGTGATTCCGTTTGGCCCGGTGATGGTCGCGCCCGTCATCATGGCGTTTGGCAACGCAGAGCAACAGCAGCGCTTTTTACCCGGTATTGCCAGCGGTGAAGTGTGGTGGAGCCAAGGCTACAGCGAACCTGGCTCGGGATCTGATCTTGCATCGGTCAAGTGCAAAGCTGAAAAGCAGGACGGCAAATACATCGTCAATGGTCAGAAAACCTGGACCACGCTGGGCCAGTACGGTGAATGGATTTTTTGCCTGGTACGCACCAGCAATGAAGGCAAGCCACAAACCGGTATTTCGTTTTTGTTGATTGATATGAAATCACGCGGCGTAACCGTACGCCCTATCAAGCTGCTCGATGGCGAAAACGAAGTCAATGAAGTCTGGTTTGACAACGTCGAAGTGCCGCTTGAGAACCTGATTGGTGAAGAAAACAAGGGCTGGACTTATGCCAAGCACCTGCTCAGTCACGAGCGCACCAACATCGCCGATGTGAACCGCGCCAAGCGCGAGCTGGAGCGGCTCAAGCGCATCGCCAAAACCGAAGGCGTGTACGACGACCCTCGATTTAAAGACGAGATCGCCAAGCTTGAGGTGGATGTGGTGGCGCTTGAAATGCTGGTGCTGCGCGTGTTATCAAATGAGAAGTCAGGCAAAAACTCTCTCGACATTGCAGGGCTCTTGAAGATTCGCGGCAGTGAAATCCAGCAACGCTACAGCGAGCTGATGATGCTGGCCGCTGGCCCTTTCAGCCTGCCATTGATTGAAGAGGCGATGGAGGCCGGCTGGCAAGGCAACTTCCCCGGCGGTGAACTGAGTGATGCGCCGCTGGCGGGTACCTACTTCAACATGCGCAAAACCACGATTTATGGCGGTTCGAACGAAGTGCAACGCAATATCGTTTCGCAGTTTGTACTTGGATAAAAAAAACAACAACAAAGGATTCGCATCATGGATTTTGATTTCACCGACGACCAAGAACAACTGCGCGACGCAGTCCGCAAATGGGTTGACAAAGGCTACACCTTTGAGCGCCGCAAGGACATCACCAAAGACGGTGGATTTTCACGCGCGGCTTATGCCGAACTGGCGGATCTGGGCTTGGCCGGGCTGTACATTCCAGAGGCCGATGGCGGTCTCGGCATGGGGCCAGTCGAAGGCATGGTGGTGATGGAAGAACTCGGGCGCGGCATGGTGCTAGAGCCAATGGCCCACACGCTGATGGCAGGCGCGGTGCTGGCGGGTTATGCGCCCGATGCGGTCAAGGCAGCCTGGCTGCCCAAAATTGCCAGCGGCGAGCGCTTGGTCGTGCTGGCGCATCTTGAGCGTGGCGCGCGCTATGGCCTCACGCACTGCAACGCCACGGCAAGTACCGATACGGCTGTAGCACCCGATTCATGGGCGCTATCAGCTACTAAAAGCATAGTAGTTGCGGGTGATAGGGCCGATGCGTTTATCGTCCCCGCTATGGCGGACGGCACGCTTGCGCTGTTTTTAGTTGAACGTCAAGCAGCAGGCGTTGCCACTACGGGCTACGGCACGCAAGACGGCGGTCGCGCGGCTGAGGTCACGTTCGACAACACGCCTGCAACGCTGATTACAAAAGACGGCAGCATCGCGCTGGCCCACGCCATCGACATCGGCATTGCAGCCACCTGTGCTGAGGGAATTGGCGTGATGGACAAAACCATGGCGGTGACGGTGGAGTACATGAACACCCGCAAACAATTTGGCGTGGCGATCTCCAGCTTTCAAGCCCTGCGGCATCGCGTGGCGGACATGAAGATGCAGCTAGAACTGGCGCGGTCTATGAGCTACTACGCTGCACTCAAACTCAACGCACCGGCGCAGGAACGCAGCGCCGCTATAGCCCGGTCCAAATATCAGCTTGGTGTTTCCATGCGCTTTATCGGCCAGCAAGCGGTGCAGTTGCATGGCGGCATCGGCGTGACCGACGAATACATCGTCAGTCACTACTTCAAAAAGCTCACGCAGTTGGAAATGACATTTGGTGACACGCTGCATCAGCTCGGCGAGGTCTCAAGCCGCATGCAGGAGACGGCTGGGGTGTTTGCTTGAGGTGTACCGGATACGCGGCGTGGTTCAAAATCGGGTAACACTTTTTCGGGTGGCCACCGGTTGAGTCATGGGCAAACCATTCAAAATTTACATTGCCCGTGTTACCCAAAAACGTTACTTTTTGAACCACGCCCCCTGCGCTACCAACCGTCTCATCGACCCGCTTTCACGCTTGCACGCGAAAGCTGATCATCATTCCGGCATCTTCGTGTTCGAGGTTGTGACAATGGAACACATAGATCTGGTCGCCAGGGAAGTCGTGGGCGAAGTCGATCGCCACCCGCACCGTTTCGCCGGGCCAGACCAGCACCGTGTCCTTCCAGCCAAGGTCGCTGACGGTGCGGCCCTTGCCGAAACGCGCCATGCCTGACAGCTGGGGCAGGCTGTTCAGCCGTTCGAGTACCTGGAACGAAAAGCCGTGGATGTGCATCGGGTGCGGCATGCCCAGCGCCGGGTTGCTGATGCTCCATATTTCGACCGCGCCGCGTTTCACGTCGAACGCGATCTCGTCCATGCGGAAGGTACGCCCGTTGATCAGAAAGCGCATTTGTCCCATCGACAGTTCGATCTTGCGCTGCGCGGCGCCTTCGGTGCGGATCGGACTGACTTGAGACAGCGTGGCCGGCAGCTTGGCGACGACGCGTTCGCCGGCCGTGACCGACAGCTTCAACACGTTGAAAGCATGGCCCAGCGGCAGCCGTGACGAGCTCATGTTGGCCATCATCTGCCCCATGCCCATGCGGCCCATCATCCCCGAGAGGACTCCGGGGGAGTCTTCATTTTCCATGGCATCGAAAGCCAGACTCCTGAGGAAAACATCCTCGCCGGGCTGTGCCTGGCCCGCGTCGAACAGCACATCGAGGCGTTCCCCCGGCGCGAGAAAAGCTTCCGTCACCGTTTCCGGCCGCTCAATCAGGCCACCATCGGTACCGATCACGATGAAATTGAGCGCCGTCTCACCCTTGACGAAGGCGAGCCGGTAGATGCGTGCATTGGAGCCATTGAGCAGCCGCAGGCGGTAGGTACGCGGCGTGACGGTCTGGACCGCATTGGGCGTCAGGTTGGCAAGCACGATGTCGCCCAGCCAGCCCATCATGGCTTCATGCACGCTCGGCCGGTACAGCAGCTTGCCCTGCGCGTCGAACTGCTTGTCCTGGATGACCAAGGGCAGGTCGGTGACGCCGAGCTGCAGATCAAGTGCCTTGCTGACTCGGCGCTGGTCGTCGTCGTCCACCAGGAAGAAGCTCGCCAGACCGTGGTAGGCCTGCTCGGCGGTCAGCTCATGCGCATGCGTGTGGTACCAGTAGGTGCCGCCGCGGTTGCTCACCTTGAAGTCATAGGCATAGCGCCCGCCCGGGGCGATGGTGCTGGCCGGGTGGCCATCCATAGCGGCGGGCGTGTGCAGTCCGTGCCAGTGAATGATGGTCGGCTCCGGCAGCGCGTTTTCCAGGCTGGCCGTGAAGCGCGCACCGCTCTCGATACGCAAAATCGGGTTCTGGTAAGCCTTGCCCGCCTGTTCCGTCTGGTACAGCAGGAACGGCGATTCGCGGCCGGGCAGAAGCGGGAAGCTGGCCGCGGTAGCCCTGATTTTCAGCGGCCCGGCAACATCGAGCACGCCGAACGGCCCGCTGCCCACGGGAATGAACAGCTTTTGCTGGAAGTTTCCTGCAGCCACCGGATCGAAAGGATAGTGGCGAAACGGCCCACCACCGAGCGCGGTGGAACGAGACGATCCGTAATACGTCCAGGCGGCCCCGCTAGCGGCGGCCACGGCCGCCACGCCAACAAACTGAAACAGTTGTCTTCTTTTCAACATGTAAATCTCCGGTCAGGCGACGAGGCCCGACAGCAACTAAAGTGAATGGTGAATGATTAACCTGCAATGACCCATGTAAAGATCAACAGGCGGCGAATGATTATTTCGCCTCGTCAACCATCTGGATGGTCTTTTCCTCGACCTCTTTGGCCACTTGAAGCAACGTTGCATCCTGAGATAGCGCCGCAAGCATCTGCACTGGCTTGATCAGGCCAATCTTGGTTTTGCCTTTCTCGGTAAAGACCGAGATGCGGCACGGCAAGGCCATGTTCAGCCGCATATCGGTCGCCAGAACTTTCGCAGCCTGCGCTGGATTGCAGACTTCAAAAATCTTGCATTCCTCATCAAAAGCAATGCCCTTGCTGCGAAGTGTGCTGCCCAGGTCGTGAACATGCAGGACCCCGAAGCCCAGGCCTTTCACCGCGGAGTCAAGGTCTGTCGACGCCTGGTCGAATGATTTGTCAGTTTCAACGATGTAATACATGAGATACCTCTATCTGTAGGACGAATGAGTCATGCCGTGACCCGGCAAAATCATTGTGCGGCCGGTGGAATCCGGGCGGTGTAGTCCAACCCCTTCAGGCACCGTCAGCCGATATCTCCGCAGTAGCGCGCACAGTTCACGCCAGCAGGCGTGAGGTCTTGGGCACATGCGACATCAAAAACTCCATCTGGTCCGCCAGGATGCGGCGGTTGCGCAGTATGAAGTCTTCCCACAGGCTGGGGATGTAAGGTGTGTAGAGCAGTGGCATTTTGGCCTGCTCTGGCGTGCGACTGCTTTTGCGGTGGTTGCAGGCGCGGCAGGCCGTGACGACGTTCATCCAGGTGTCAATGCCGTTTTGCGCAAACGGCACGATGTGTTCACGGGTCAGTTCTTCTTCGTCGAAATGCTCGCCGCAGTAGGCGCACACATTGCGGTCACGGGCGAACAGCTTACTGTTGGTCAGACCCGGCTTTAAATCGAAGGGGTTGATATTGGGCACACCCTTGGTGCCAATGATGCTATTGACTGTGATGACCGACTGGTCGCCAGTGATGGCGTTGTGCCCACCGTGAAAGGTAGCAACATGCGCGCCCATTTCCCAGCGCACCTCGTCCGCCGCGTAGTGCAGCACGGCTTCTTCAAGGCTGATCCACGATTGCGGCAACCCCTGGGCTGAGAGCTTCAAGACCTTCAAAACGAACCTCCATCATGGTACAAAAAACACATGGAAACAAATCGCTGGACTGAATATGTATCAATATATGGGGTATCCCTTTAGCTCCATAGGTGTCAGCTTTCTGACTTTTTTGGCATTTTAACAATTCTCGCGTAAGTCATCGGCTTCGTGATGACCGCTTGCTGAAGCAACCGATAAAACAGCAAGCCCCT
>Ga0209702_10007431_pt1 | contig 13412 bp, 11 predicted proteins | sample FRY01_FD_187210 | JGI IMG/M metagenome (GOLD analysis project Ga0209702, IMG submission 187210) | Freshwater microbial communities from Lake Fryxell liftoff mats and glacier meltwater in Antarctica - FRY-01 (SPAdes) (version 2) | ecosystem: Environmental > Aquatic > Freshwater > Ice > Glacier... | reverse complement strand
TTTGTGTAATTCCGATTCCCAGTCTGATTTTATTAAGGGTTGCCTGAATTTTACTCCAAATACAATATGGATGTAAATTTTCGAAAAAGTATCTGACATTATTTAGGTGTTTTAATTGGTTATTACCTAAAGATAATTCTTTTTATGGTATTTTATGTAGTTTATTTTTTTTTATTCAACCCTTCCAGGGTTAGTTTTAGTAAGAGATATAACCTCGCTGAGGTTAATTGTTAGAGATTTCAATTTTATGAAGTCTTATTCAAACTTAATTAGTTATTATCATTATCTCAGAAGGGTTGGTCCCAGCTAGAACAAATTAAAAGATCTCGCTGAGGTGTTAATTAAATATTACGAAACGTTATATTATCCCATAGGGATAATATCACAATAGAACAGAGTAATCATATCGTCACGATGCCGGAGGTATCGAATATGCTCTACAAAAACAATTTCAGGAATATAAATATAGAATATCAAATAGAATTTTTAACCCAAAAATTCTTTACCTTTGCAAGCTATGAACGCTTTTAAAAGGACCATATTCGATTTGATAAAACTTTTACTCTTTTGGGTATTAGTCTTTGACTTCGAGCGAATTCTTTTTTCGCTCCACAATTGGGATAAATTAGAAGGTGTTTCTTTTGGTGAATGGATGCTAGCTTTTGCGCACTCTTTTAGATTGGATTTGGCTACTGCAGCAGCTCTAAGTACTTTGCCATTTTTGATTCTTTCACTTCGTTTTGTGGTAACAGGAAAATGGATAAATAGAACATTTTTTGTACTTCTTGCTATTGAGGTGTTAGCGAATGCCTTTATTCATAGTGGAGAAATTAATGCTTATACGGAATGGAATCATAAATTGACTCCTCGCGTTTTTATGCATTTAGCCAATCCTGATGAGGTGTTTAGAACAGCTGACTACGGTATGACTGTTTGGTTTTTCATTTTTTCATTGATAGAAGTGCTTTTTGCGTGGAGGTTATATAAATATCTTTTCAAACCTGAATTTAAATTGGCAAATGTTGCTTGGTATAAACGTTTGCCTTCTGCCATCGGAATTTTTGCGTTTTTTGGTGGGTGTTTGTTTTTATTATTAAGAGGAGGGACACAGCAAATTCCTTTAAATATCGATTCTGCTTATTATTCTAATAACCATGTAGCGAATGATATTTCAGTGAATTCGTTGTATTATTTCGGGAAAAGTTTTCTGCTCTATAATAGAAGTGAAATTGATAAATTTATTCCTGAAATGGACTCTACTTTGGCGAAAAAGAAAGTTGAAGCATTGTACTCTTATTCTAAAGACTCATCCGTTCAATTATTTAAAGGTACCAAACCAAATTTTGTATTTATTATATTAGAAGGATGGTCAGCTGATGCCGTAAGTTGTATGAGTGACACGAAAGGTAGTACTCCTTATTTTGATGAATTAGCAAGTGAGGGATTATTATTCACACAATTATATGCTTGTGGTGGAACATCTGAAATAGGTAATTCAAGTATTTTTAGCGGCTACCCTGCTTTGCCAGAAATTTCAATTTCAATGCAACCTGAGAAACATCGAAAAATCAACACGTTTAACCAAGATTTTCAGATGAAAGGTTATAATTCTAATTATCTTTTTAGTGGCGATTTAAAATATGGAAATATTGGTGGGTATTTTATGGATCATGGTTTTGATAGGGTGGAAGATGAAAAAGTGTTTTCTTCAGATTTAACAAAGGGAAAGCTAAATTATTACGATGAAGATTTATATAAATTGTTATTGAAGCGTATTAACAAAACGAAAAATCCATTTTTGTATGCTGCATTCACCGGAAGTACGCATTCGCCTTATGATTATCCGAAAGCTAAAAATCCGTTATTCTCTGGTCCTGAATCTGATTACATGAATTCAATTGTTTATGCTGATGCTTGCATCTCAGACTTTATAAAGGAGGCGAAACAGCAACCTTGGTATTCAAATACTGTTTTTGTTTTTATAGCTGATCATGGCCATTCTACTCCAATGAATCAAAATCCTAGTTCGTCAGCCTATTTTAGAATTCCATTTTTAATCTATGGTGAACCTTTAAAAAAAGAGTTTAGAGGTGTTCGAAATAATAAAATTGGCTCTCAAGCAGATTTAGCAGCTACATTTGTGAAGCAAATAGGGGGAGATAACGAACGTTTTCCGTGGAGTAAAGATTTGATGAATCCAAACTGTCCAGAATTTGCTTTGCATACAGTGAATAGGGGTTATGGTTGGGTTTCTAATAAAGGGAATTTAGTTTATCATTTCGATATGAAACAATATTTAGAAAATACGTTTAATAAAGATGGAAGGGAAGAGCAAAATTGCAATGCTTTTTTAAATCGTTTTTATTCAGACTATAAAAAATTATAACATGAGTATTTCAAAGAAGCTAGCTTTTATCGATTTTAATTCGCTCAAAACTATTTTGTTTTTTGGTTTAATCGTTCGCTTAATCGCTGCTGTTTTTTCGCAAGGCTACGGAATGCATGATGATCATTTTTTAATTATAGAAGCTTCAAGTTCTTGGACTGACGGGTATGATTATAATAATTGGTTGCCCTGGACAGATGGAAGTAGGGGAGTTCCAGAAGGACATAGTTTTACGTATGTGGGATTAAATTATATTTATTTTGAATGCATGCAGTTTTTCGGTTTTTCTGACCCTAAAACATTGATGTTGATTAATAGGGTTTTACATGGTGTGTTTTCATTGTTGATTATCTATTTTGGATATAAAATAACTGAAAAAATAGCTACAAAAAAGAATGCTGTTACAGTTGGATGGTTACTAGCTTTAGTTTCTGTTTTTCCTTTTCTTTCTGTGCGAAATTTAGTTGAAATAACTTCAATCCCTTTTTTGATGTGGGGAGTTTGGCTGATTATTGATAAAGGGACTACAAAATCATTGTTTTATGCTGGTTTATTAGTTGGTTTAGCGGTTTCTTTTCGTTATCAAATTGCGGTTTTTACCCTTGGAATAGGACTCTATTTTTTAATTAAAAAAGAGTTGAAGTCATTGTTTGTTTTTGGACTCGGATCATTCGTTATGTTTGCTTTAACGCAAGGTGTTGTCGATTATTTTATTTGGGGTTATCCTTTTGCAGAGTTTATTGGATATGCTACATATAATGCAACAGAGGGGACCAAATATTTGCCTAATTCGAATTATTTCATGTACTTCTGGGTATTAATGGGGGTGCTTTTATTTCCACTAGGACTTTTAGCAATGGTTGGGTTTTTTAAGTCGGCTAAAAGGCATCTATTTTTATTTATTCCAACATTAGCATTTATTTTATTCCACACTTTTTTCCCTAATCGTCAAGAGCGTTTTGTTTTCACAGTATTACCTTTCTTTATAATTCTTGGAGTTGTTGGCTATGAAAAATTAAAAGGAAAGCAGTTTTTTGCTAAATTGTGGAAGGGTTCGATGGTCGCTTTTTGGGTGTTGAATATTCCATTACTTTTCTTTCTTTCTATTCATTATTCAAAAGAGTCAAGAGTTGAAGCAATGTATGCGTTATATGAAAACGGACTTGAAAATGAGAGGATTCTATTAGAAGGAACAAGGAGTACAAAGCCTTCTATGATGCCTAAGTTTTATGCCGATAGTTGGTATTGTTCATTTATTGAGCGAACCGAACCAACTCAGTCTTTAACTGTTCTTGATAATCAACAGTATGATTATATTTTCTTTTTTGGAAAGGAAGATTTAGAGTCGAGAATTAAGTCGTATTTGAGTTTATACCCTCAATTAACACTAGTGAAGAAATGTGAGCCTAGTTTTTTGGATGAAGTAGCTAGAAAAATTAATCCAAGAAATTCTAACCAATACATTGAGGTTTGGAAAACTAATTTTAAAAGCAGATAAATGAAAATTTTAATTGTTCGCTTTAGTTCTATTGGTGATGTAGTTTTGACTACTCCTGTTGTTCGATGCTTGAAAGAACAATTGAAAGCAGAAGTTCATTTCATAACAAAAGAAGGATTTAAACCTGTTTTGAAGGATAATCCATATATAGATAAATTAATTACAATTAAATCTTCTATTAAAGAAGTTGAAGCTTCACTAAAAAAAGAACAATACGATTGGGTAATTGATTTACATAAAAATATTCGTACGCTATCTCTTAAAAATAAATTAAAAGCTCCTTCTCGTTCTTTTCCAAAGTTGAATAAGGAAAAGTGGTTATTGGTGAAGTTTAAAATTAATAATATGCCTAAGGTTCACATTGTTGATCGGTATTTTGAGGCAGTAAAGCATTTAGGAGTAGTAAATGATGGTTTACCATGTGATTTCTTTATTGCTACTGAATCTGAGGTCAATATTTCAACTTCTTTTGGATTTAATGAACCATTTGTAGCAATTGCAATAGGAGCTCAATTTGCAACAAAACGTTTACCATTTGAGAAGTTGGTAGAGGTTATTGAACTACTGAATCAGCCAATTGTATTAGTAGGAGGACCAACTGATAAAGAATTAGCAGATCAGCTTATTCATCATTTCGCTTCTAAAAAAGTATACAATGCTTGCGGTAAATTTAATCTTCAGCAGTCAGCAAGTATTGTGCAACAAGCAGTAGTACTTATGACGAATGATACTGGGTTAATGCACATCGCTTCATCTTTTAAAACACCAATCGTAAGTGTTTGGGGAAACACCGTTCCCGATTTAGGGATGTATCCATATTTCCCAAGTCAACCAGAATTATATTCAATTCACCAAGTTGAAGGTTTGTCTTGCAGGCCTTGTTCAAAAATAGGATTTAAGAAATGTCCTAAAGGACACTTTAGATGTATGAATTTACAAGATGCAGATGCTATTTCGAAGGATATTACCCTTTACTCTTCCTCAACCATTTCGGTAAAATAATCGCTCCTATAAATAGATAAGGGAAATAGCTAATAAGGCGCCATAAAATAGCCAATGAAGCAATAAGTATAGCGGAGGAAGAAAAAGTACTTAATAGTTCTCCAAAAGCATATTCAGCAACACCACTAGCCCCTGGAGTTGGACTGATTAGCATAAATAACCATAAAACGAGCTGTTTCCCTAAAAGTAGAATATTATCTAGAAAACTAAGTTGAATAAAAGCATTTAAGATAAAATTAATAACCAAATAGCGACAAACCCAACTGCCGAGTGTTGCCATAAATGTTTTGACCCAAAATAAGCTGTTTTCTTTTTTTAATTCTCGTGATGCAATTTCAAGATCTTCTCCTGTTTGAACAGCTTTCGTTTTCCATTTTTTTAGAAATCGTATAGAGAATAACAAGGTTAAAAATTTTGACGCTAATTTCGGTAAGTAGAATAAGGTTAAAAACAAGAACAAACAAACAACGAATATTACTGAAAATCCACTCCAAAAAATAAACTGAACACTTTGTGAATTTTCAATATGTGAAGGAAAAAGACTTGTTTGGTCAATAAAAATAAGCACAAATGGAATCATTATAATGTAAAATAAATTATCCATAAAGGCTGTTATAATTACAATTGCAGTTGACCTGCCTAAAGGAATTTTTTCTTTATTTAAAATAAACATTGCAACTGCAGCTCCTCCAACAACACCAGGAGATAAGGCAGAAGCAAATTCCCATAAAAGAATTACGAGGGTACTTCTAGACCAGTTTAGTTGTTTTCTGGTTAAAATCCTGATTCTTAGTATGTAAAAAAAATCACGTCCAACCATTCCTAAAACAGCTGCAAATAGCCATAAAAACGAGCTGGTTGTCCAATCAATTTTTTTTAAGGTACTACCAATGGTGTCGATTTCAAAATTTCCGTTTTGTTGCTGTTTGAAGAGTTGTTTATTCGAAAAATCAGGCGTGTTTGATGTTCCAATATAAATGTAAGATCCTTGCCCTTCTTTTACTTGAATATAGCGTGTTTTATTTAAACTTCTATACATCATAAAAGTTGCGATTGACAAACCTATGACAACTGAAAGCGTAATTTTCCACCAGCTAAATGCACTCTCAAAACGATTGTCTAGTTTTTGAGCTTCCGACATATGCTTTAGAAGTTACGAAACAATTTCATATCAACATCCCAATTAGCTCTCACTTTGGTGCTTTCAGAGAATGTGTGAATAATTTCAGGAGTAATTTTTTCTTCATAGTTTCCAGTGTCCCACTTCCCATTTTTGTTTTCATCTAAAATAATTCGGAACATGTATTCACCTGGATTTAAAGCGTTCAAAATTAGTTCTTTCTGTTCTTCAAGTGGAAGAGATTTAATAACTTTCCCTCCTAATAGTAACTCTAATACAATCGCTTCTTGATAATCTGACAAGTCAATTTTTAAAAGTCCAATTTCTTTTGCTTGCTGTATTTTAAATTCTTTTTCAATTGTTTTATCTAAAGTTGTTTCTAAAAAAATCACTGCATTTACATCCATTGTTATTCGAGCTTTTACCAGACTATCTCTATTAAAAATTAAGCTTAATTGATTTTTTGAAATACTGAATTGATAATTGATTTTTGAAGAATCTTTAAAATTCAACAATTTAATTTTAGAAGTATCAACTTGCGTAATTTCATCAGAAAACGAGTAGGACAATGTGTCAAAAAGCGGAAGAACATCATCTGCTAAATTCGTCCAAAAAGTAACTGGTTTTGCTTTCTCATTTTTTGAGATTCTTAATGAAATGGTATCATTATAATCTGGAGATTGAACTACAAATTCTATGATTGAACTATCACCAATTGATTGTATAAAGGATAATGAATCAGTAGAATAAAAATTCACTTTTTCAGTAATATTCACTCCGTTTAAAAAATATTTTTTTCCACTTATAGGAAAAGTTGCTCCAATTTTAATTAAGCTTGGTGCAGTGTAAGTTATCGTTCTCAATTTTGCTTTTGGAGCCCTTTCAAATAATCGTAAAGGAATTGAATCGAAATAAATACTATTCGTATCTACTTTTTCAAGTGTTAATTCAACTTTTTCATAAGAAAAAGCTACCTTTTCATTGGGTTGCAGAAACATATCTTTGTTCTTATCGTCAAATGCTAAAACGGTATAATTTCCTTCTTTCAAATAAGAAAATGTTGCAATTCCTGAAACATTTGTTTTCACAAAATAGGTAGGTACAATTGAGTCTGTCTTGTCACTGTACAATCCAACGAAACAATTCGTAATAGGTTTGTTTGTAAAAGCATCATAAATTTTAACGGAATAAGCCAATGAATCTAGCATTGGACCTGTAGAAAAAACAAAAGTCATAAGTGAATCATTTGCCTCTGTAATATCTTGAACCGTACCATTTAGATAAATAGAATAGGTCGTATTGTCTTGTAAAGTATCTTTCCAGTTAAGTGTAACTGTTTTTTTCTTTAGAGTTACAATTGGTTTAGCGTGAGGCGGAATCATTACGATTGTTTCGAGAGGATTATTCAGTTTCACATATTCGCTAAACGGAAGAGTGATTGTATTTCCAATAAAATTAACCGATTTATTTTCTGGTTTCACTTTGTGTTCTATTGGAACAGGTGCTTTTACATCTCTTTCTCCCCCTGTTAAGGAAGAAACCTGCGCACAAGAAGAAAGGAATAAGATGAGTGCTAGATATATTCTGAAAGCCATTGGCATAATTCGTTTAAATATTTTTCATCAATTGCGTCAAAATCATTAAGCTTCCCACTGTCAACATCAAGAATTGATAAAACTTGGTTATTCTTCATAATTGGAACAACAATTTCACTTTTTGAAAGCGAACTGCAAGCGATATGTCCATCGAATAATTCAACATCGGGAACAATAATTGTTTTTTGTTCAGCCCAAGACTTTCCGCAAACGCCTTTTCCGAATGGAATACGAGTACAAGCAATAGGACCTTGGAAAGGAGCTAATACTAATGTTTCTTTGTCAACTATGTAAAAGCCAACCCATAAAAAATTGAAAGTAGCTTTTAAAGCAGCTGTTACATTAGCCATGTTCGCCACGGCATTTGTTTCTCCGCTTACAAGTGCTTTTATTTGAGGAAGTAATTCTTTGTATTGTTCCTCTTTGATAGTGCTATTTATAGTTAATGTTTCTGCCATAATACGTTTACCAAATTGGACAATCATCACAACCGTTTTTTGGTCGTTTATACAATAAAAATCCTATTCCTGAATCTACTTGAGCATAACCAAAAAAATGGCGTGCATAAGAAAAATCATCTTCTCTTCTTGTGCTTGCCCTCACTTGATGCAATAATCCAAAACTTACGTTGGAATAAAAATAAAATTGTCTAAAAAACTCAATACGAAACCCGCCTAATATAGAAGCACCATATCCAGAAAGCGATCGTGCTTTTTCATTCAATTGACCATCATATAGATAGCTCACACTGGACATGATTAAACCTAAACCAACACCTGGATAAGCATTGATTACTAAAGGACGTTTTGTATTGTAGTTATAGATTTCAAAAGTTTTAGCAAATTCTAGATGTAGAAAATCCATTCCAGCGTTCATATTATAATCAAAATAATCTTTATCTAAAATGATAGGAACAGATAGCCAGCTTCCATGATAGAAAGATTTGGTTTTGTTAAAATAGACATCGTTGTCAGCCGTAAATGTTACTTGTCCATCTAATCGTACACCATCTCTCTCTTTAATTTGATATTTCATGTGATCTAGAGCGAAAGTAATAGACCATTTATTTTTATAATAATATCCTGCTTTTATGTTGTATTGCGTTTTTGTCCAATCAAGAGGATTGTAAAAGTTACCAGTATATTTACTCGACTGATTGTCTCGAGCACTTACCTGAGATAAATCAAAATCATGTCCTAATCCTTCAAAATGGATTTTACTATCTGTGTACCAACTTCTATTGAATCCCCAAGAAAAGAATAGCGCACCTTTTTCACTTGAATTTTTGTGCCTACTCGATCTATGTTTAGTCAAATAAGAAGAAATGCGATATTGACTGTAAGAATTGCTTACTAGAAATAAAAGTAAAAAAGTAAAAAACAATCTCATCGCAATTCCTAATTATGACATTTTTAAAAAGGCTACTTCTTTTTCAGTTAAATGACGGTAATGACCTCTCGGTAAATCTTTTTTTGTAAGTCCTGCAAATTGAACACGATCAAGTTTTACAACTTCGTAACCCATTGATTCAAACATTCTACGAACAATTCTGTTTTTACCTGAGTGTAATTCTACACCAATTTCTCTTGAACTTTCTTTTACATATTCTGCTTTATCAAAAAATGTTTTACCATCTTCTAATTCAATTCCATCAAGTAAACGTCGAATATCTTCTCTGATTACAGATTTGTTTAGTTCAACATGATAAATTTTGGCAGATTTATGGCGAGGATGGGTTAATTTTTTAGCCATATCTCCATCGTTTGTAAACAACAATAATCCTGTAGTTTCTCTATCCAATCTTCCAACTGGATATACTCTTTCTCTACATGCTTTTGCTACCAAACTCATTACTGTCTTTCTACCCCAAGGATCATCCATCGTAGTAATGAAATCTTTCGGTTTATTTAAAAGTACGTAGCGTTTTTTCTCAGCGTTAATCGTTTCTCCATCATACATTACTTTATCTCCAGGTTGCACTTTGTAACCCATTTCTAAAATAATCTCACCGTTTACCGAAACTACTCCAGTTTCAATTAATACATCTGCTTCCCTACGAGAACAAATACCAGCGTTTGATAAATATTTATTTAAACGAATATCATCCCTATTCATAATAGGCATTGGATCTCCTTTTTTTGGCTTGTTTTTATCGAAGAATTTAGTAGTTGGTTTTGCACCTTCTTTCGTCGGTACGCCTTCACCTTTTTTCGGTTTGAATTTAAATCCAGCAACGGCATTCGATTTTTTTACTGTTGCTTTTTTCTTGGAATCTGTTGAAGATTTCCCTTTTGAATCTGTTGTTCTAGAACTTCTTGAAGAGCGTCCTTTTTCATTTGTGTTTTTCTTTGTGTTCATCTCGAGCATAAATTAATGATACAAAGGTAAATGAAAAAAAGAATATAGCGTAATTAATAATTTCAGGGAATTATTTGGCAGGTTCAACAAGCAAATGCGACTTTACCAGATACTAAGTTATAAAACATTTCTTTAGAAGATTCAAAACATAACTTCTCTCTTGGTCTGTTATTTATTTTATGCTGTATTTCAGTAAGTTGAGCCTGTGTGTAATCGTTTAAATTAGAATCTTTTTTACATATTGTCTGATTAATTTGTTTGCATGTTCAATCGAACCTTTTTCCCATGAACAATACGGGTGGGCAAAATAGACTATTGCGTTAATCGATTTGGTCATTTGGAGATGATCAGCAAATTCTGGACCGTTATCAGTTGTGATTGTGTGAACATGATTTTTGTAAGGTTCTAAAGGATCAATTACTTTACACCTAAGTGCTTTTGAGTTTTTGCCAAACTCAAGTTTTTTGATGAATATGAAGTTAGTTTTTCTTTCGGTTAATGTTAGAATAGCTCCCTGTTGATGAGCACCAATAATCGTATCCATTTCCCAATCTCCAAATCTATTTTTTAAACTAACATCTTCTGGACGTTCGTCAATCGAAGTCCTATTGGCTATTGGATAGTGCTTACCAACAGGTCTTTCCTGTTTTTTAACTCATAGCGACAATGATGAAATAGTGTTCCTCCATTTTTCTTAACAATTGACAAAGTCAAGCTTAATTAATTATACCGAACTCAACCTTAATTACTTAATGTTAAAAAATTCTCTTGTAAAAGAAGATACTCTTAAAAGCTAGTTCTTGGCTGCTTTAGATCAAAAGGTGTAAAAATTAAGATTTTACTATTACATCAAAATTGAATTCGGAAATACTGGGATCTACCTTTGATTCATTCAATATCTATCACAATAGTTGTAATAATTAGTGTCTGGACGGAAATTCATCTAAATTAAATAAAATTCTTGTCGTAATCTTTTCAATTATTTATATTCGATTGATGCTCAGGCATCAACTCATATAAAGAAATTAAAAATCTCCTCGACAATTTATTTCATTATAAAAATAGTCAATTTCCGACCAGGCACTAATTAAAATTCTTGTAGCGCATCAATATAAAATCAAACCAATTTCAGTTCGATTTCGTAGCGAACTCCATCTTTAATCGCAATTTTCAATCTAATTTTAGTGTATTATTACTTTTTTTTCTATTTTTACTCAAAAAAAAGATGATACCTCGTATTCAGTACAAGCAATTAAAACAGCAAATTTCAGAAAATAAATTATTATTAGTTACAGGTCCACGTTCAGTTGGAAAGCAAACGATAATCAATGAAATAGTTGAAGCTACAGGTCATTCTTTTTTGGAATTAAATGCGAAGGAGAAATCAATTAAGAAAATGTTTGAAGTTGTTACTTCTACTAGTTTAATTGATATTTTTCAAAACAACCGCTATCTTATCATCCATGAATCTCAATATTTAGAGCAGCTTCAAACAATTATTGAAGAAGTACTTTCAAATAATTGGGATGTAACCTTAATTTTAACGTGTTCCTACGAACCGTTGATGGATGAAGTTTTAAGAGAAGTGCTGCAATTACAAGGATTAGAATTCCAATTATTACCTCCAACTTTTTATGAATTGGCGCAATATAATGGCTTGCCAAATGAAGAGAAACTTTTAGAACAGCGATTAATTTTCGGAAATTATCCTGCGGTTGTTTCCAACTTAGACGAGGCAATTCCGACCTTGAAAAAATTAGTAGAAGAAGTTATTTTCACAAATTTAGGTGTTACTGATCGTATCAATAAAGGAGAAAAATTAATTCACATGCTTCAGTTATTAGCTTTTGAAGTTGGGAATGCTATTTCTTACAATGACATTGGTGATCGTTGTGGGTTAGATAATGAAACGGTTGAGCGTTATGTTGATTTATTAGAAAAATCATTTGTCTTAATTAAGTTGCCTTCGTTTTATAACGAAAACCGTTACGAGCTCAAAAAAGGGAATGTCATTTATTTTGTAGATAATGGTATTAGAAATGTCCTTATTAATAATTTCAATCCAATGATGATTAGAAATGATTGGAATCAATTATGGAAAAATTGGTTGGTTTCTGAGCGTGTTAAATGGAACAAATTGAATCAGAAAGAGGTCGAATATTTCTTTTGGAAAACGCATACCAAACAAGTTATGGATTTCCTTGAAATTGAAAACGGAGTTGTAAGTGCTTACAAAACATCATGGGATAAAAAGAAAAAAATGAAATTTCCAGCAAGTTTTGTAGAAGCTTATCCCACTGCGAAAACCTTTACTTTGAATAGATCAACTTATTGGGGCTTTTTAACGAAGAAGTGAGGATTTAATTTATTGAAAAATTATGTTATAAAGTAACCAAAATCAATACTGAGGTTATTAAACAAAAAAACTTTAAATGAATAAATCAATACTAATTTTAATTTGCCTACTAAGTCTTCATCTTCGAGCTCAAGATTCAAATGATGTACAATTATATTTGAAGGATTCTTTTCTGTTTATCCCTATGAATACAGTTTAAACAATCACTATTATAACTTATCTAATAATGATTATCTAAGTCACTCAAAATATATTCAAGATGAAAAAGGTAACGTTGTACGAAATGAAAAATTTGCACAAATAGATTCGGCTAATATCAAATGGTTTTTAACTTTAGAAGATAGAATGTTCGACTTTCGAAGGACTAATTTTGAAACAGAGAATATTCCACTGGCTCTTGATTCATTACCTGATGGAAAATATGTACGTTATTATAATAAACTAACCTATTTAGATGGAGATACGCTGAAATTTATTCAAAACAAAATTGCATCTATTCACTACTTGAAAAATAATATTCCAGAAGGACCTGCATCTTGGTTTACTTTAGATAATCAGATCGGTTATAAAAAAGGAAATTATACAAATGGAAAAAGAGAAGGGGTTTGGTATTATAAAAAAGAAGAGCCGACTTTTTTTATGAATATAAAGGTAGAAAAAAAAGGGAAGAAGCTAATAATTATTATTTAGAGAATCAAAGGCAGAAGAAAAGAACGACCAAAATAAAAAATAGGATTTAACAAACAAGAAATGAGAAAAAAAGAACGATAAAGTTCAAATTGAAAATACCACTCAATCAAATATAGGGCAATACGAGCTGGGAATGCAGTTCCTCGCAAGGCAAAGATATTGACTTATTTAGTACCTTTGTCATATGAAAAAAATAAAGTCCGATTAATAGCGGGCTAGACCACTGAACATTACTGGAACAATCATGTAATAATAAAATAAGATGGAAGAAAATGATTTTCAAAAAATAAGTACTCAAGTTTACAGCTTGGTTGATACTAAATATGAATTGATAAAACTCACTACTCTAAAAAGAATAATCGAACTATTATCAAATTCATTTCACAAGAGCATTATGGGCTTGTTCT
>Ga0209702_10007429_pt1 | contig 13417 bp, 10 predicted proteins | sample FRY01_FD_187210 | JGI IMG/M metagenome (GOLD analysis project Ga0209702, IMG submission 187210) | Freshwater microbial communities from Lake Fryxell liftoff mats and glacier meltwater in Antarctica - FRY-01 (SPAdes) (version 2) | ecosystem: Environmental > Aquatic > Freshwater > Ice > Glacier... | reverse complement strand
TCGCCTTGCCCGAAAGCATCGCGCGGGGCGGCTTACGACCGCTCAAAAACAATACTTCCGAATGGGAGTTATGAAAAGAAAATTCAAACCTTATGACGGGATACCGTTCCGCTCAGCCCTACATCCCTACCCCAGCGCCACGTAGTCCCGGTCATACTTGAAATACCGCGGCCCGACCAACGCGATTCCCTCGGGCGTTCGCCACATCGGGTTGGACGGCCAAGCCAGCGCGATCAGCCTCTGTCCGTATTTCAGCGAATCTGTTGTTACAGGTGCGCCGCTGTCGGCTTCGACAACGGCGATCAGGTCGGGGGTGGTGGCGAGCACCTCGCCGTCCCGCTCGGCCATCAGGAATTCGTTCTGAAAGTCGAGGCGCAGGGTCTGGCCCTTGCAGGTGTCCACCCCGGTGAACGTGGCCTTGCCCCGGGCGAAGCCGCCTTCGGTGCGCCGTTCTATGTCCATGACGCGACCGTGGAACAGGGTTGTCGCCCCCAGAAGGTCGGTCAATGCGGCCACAGGATCGCTATGTTCGGCCCGCGCTGCGCGGAGTATTTCGCCGATTTTGGCGCACAGAGTGAGTGTCCCCGCGACGATCGCCTTTTTCGCCACCGCGCCGCTCATCGGATAGAAGGCCAGCAAAGCCGATCCCCCCATCTCGATCGTCGCCGCCCGCGCAAGGCGCTCAGTCCAGGCGTTAGATACCGTATTGAGCACCAGCGAATTGCCCTTGTCGTCACAAAGGACCATCGGCGTGGCCGAGACGCCGTGCAACGTGAATGTCACCATCTGCAATTCCGGATAGGCGCGGCCCATGCCGTCGCCGTCGATCAGGGGCAGGCCAGAGGATGCGGCCACCACAAAGGGCGTGGTAGAGTTCACGCCCCCTGCCTCGCCACACAGGACCGCGTCGATCTTGCGGCCCATGACCCTTTCCAAGGCGACGAAAGCATTCATCAACTCGTCGCCCTGCGGCAGCTTTTCGGTCATAACGGTCGGCGCGCCCATCATGCAGACGGGCACGACCAGCGCGTCGTCGGCCAGTTCCATCACGTCGATCAGCCTGACCGGGCCATGCTTGCGGATCGCCTGCTGGGCCATGAGTTTGCCCACATACGGATCGCCGCCGCCGCCGGTGCCAAGCACCGCTCCGCCGATGGCGATGTCTTCCATGTCGTCCACGTCAACCATGCGGATGATCTTCATATCATTGTCCTTTCAGGGGGCTCACGCGTTCACGCATTGATTGGACCAAAGGCCAGCGGTGCAAAGGTCAGATCGGGATAGCCAAAGGCTTGCGGGCCGACGACGGCCATCGCTTCGGGCGTTTTCATCAAGTCGTGGACGGGCAGGCCGATAACTGCGACCCGTTGGCCATAGCGCAAGACCTCGGTCGTGATCGGCTCGCCGGTTTCCAGATCAAGATTGATGATCAGGTCGGGGACCATGATGACAGGATCGCCGTCAACCCACAGAACGAGGTTTTCGTTCTGGATGGCAATGCGGCCTTCGCAGCCTTGCCAGTCACCCATGCCGGCGATTTTCGCCTCGCCCCGAGCAAAGCCGCCTTTGAGTTCGCGGCGAATGTCCGTTACCTTGCCTGTGAAGAAGAGCGTGGCACCTGTAGCTGCGACGATCCGCTCAACCACATTCTGCCGCTTGGCCCGCGCGTCCAGCACTGCCCGCCCGATGGTCAGCGCCTGCGTCATCGTGTTCGGGACTGCCGTGCGCCGGACGAAATCCATCCGCATGGGCGCGATGGCAAAGCCTGCCGCCGCCCCCATGGCGACAGAGGTGTCGCGTGCAAACCGTTCGAGCCAATACATATCGATCACATCCCGAAAGACGACGACATTGCCCTTGTCATCGGCAATCGCAGCGGGGGATGGTTTGGCCCCGTAAATGAAGAATGTGGTCATCTGGACCTCGGGAAAGGCGCGCCCCATACCATCGCCGTCGATCACCGGCAGCCCGGCTTGCGCCGCCGTGATGACAGGCTCCATGGCGTTTGCGCCGCCAATTTCGGCACAGATGAGGGCTGACATCCTGATCCCGAGCGTGTCCTCGACGGCGCGCATGGCGCGGTAGCATTCGCCACCCTCCTCGATCTTTTCGACGCCCACGACGGGCGCGCCGATGCCGCCGACTTCGCCGATCAGTGCATCATCGGGCAGGGCGTCCAGCGGCAGGACGCGCACCGTCGCACCTTTACGAAGAAGTTCGCGTGAGCGCAGCATCCCCACATAAGGGTTGCCGCCACCGCCAGTGCCAAGAAAGGCAGCCCCGATCGACAGGGGCAACAGGTCTGCCTCGACCAGCGGCCAGCTTCCGTCATCAGACATGAAGTTCACCCACGGCCTTGACCCGCACGCGGGTTGCATTACCGGGAAGATAGGCCAAGGGGACATCCTCCACATCAACGATTTCGATGGTTTCAAGGCGGGCACCGGCAGCAACTGCGGCGTCTGTGGCCTGCCTTTTTGCGTCGTTCAGCGCATCGTCACGGGTCATTTTGGCGAGCGAATAAACCCGGTCCACTTCGCCGCTGACTTGGGCGATGGCCGCACCCACTGCGTTGGCGACGGCAAAATGGTTGGGCAGGATCAGTTCCAGCCCGGCAATTGGGCCTTCGATCAGGATCGAGCCGCCGCCAACCACGATCACCGGCAGGGGTTCGGCAGAGATGCGGGCGCGTTCGACGCAATCTTCCAGCATGAAGGCGATCCGGTCGCGCGTGCGGCGGATCAGATCTTTGTCGAGATGGGCGACCTTGGACTTGTCGCCCAGATCTGCGCCGTCGTCAGCGATGATGATGTCGGATGTCGTCAGGGTCGAACCGCCGAACAGCAGCGCCTCGGTCACAATCTTGTATCCGACCGAGCGCGGGCCAACGGTCACGCCATCTGGCCCGTCCACAACCAGCGACCCGCCGCCGAGCCCGATGGAGAACACGTCGGGCATCCGGAAATTGGTGCGAACGCCGCCGACTTCGACGGCGACGGTCGCTTGCCGGGGAAATCCTTTCTGCAATGACCCGACGTCTGTGGTGGTCCCGCCGATATCGACCACTATCGCATCCGCCACGCCGGACAGGAAAGCCGCACCCCGCATCGAGTTGGTCGGGCCAGAGGCGAACGTCAGCACAGGAAAACGTTCCGCATAGGCCGCATCCATCAAGGTGCCATCGTTCTGGGTCAGGTAGAACCGCCCGGTGAACCCCACATCGGCCAGCGCATCCCGGAACGCCTCGACCACCTGACGCGACAAGTCACGCAGACAGGCATTCATGATCGCCGCGTTTTCACGCTCTAAAAGCCCAATGCGGCCGATATCGGCGGACAGGGTGATGTGGGCGCCGGGCAGAGCCTTGGCCATGATCTCGCCCGCCTGTATCTCGAACTCGGACGACACGGGCGAGAACACCGAGGTGATGGCGACCGACATGATCCCCTTGGCGCGGATGCTGTCAGCGATGCCCAAAAGCTCTGCCTCGTCGATCTTGGAAATCACCCGTCCGTCGAACTCGTTGCCGCCATGGGCCAGATACCAGTGGTTGCCGATCACCTCGCGCAAGTCGGCCGGCCAGTCCACCATCGGCGGCAGGCTGGCGGTTGCTGGCAGGCACAACCGCACGGCGGCAACGGGCGCGAGGTCGCGGCGCTGGACGACTGCGTTGGTGAAATGGGTCGTGCCGATCATCACCACGTCCACCTTGTCGGCCGTGGTCTTGGCCGCTGCCAACACATCGCGCAGCGCTTGCACGACGCCGGTCATCACATCGGCGCTGGTCGGCGCCTTGACGCCTGCGATCACAGTCTTACCGTCCATCAGAACGGCATCCGTATTGGTGCCGCCGACATCGATTCCGATACGGATCATCTTGGGTTTTCCTTCGCGTTCAGCCCTTTGCGCAGGGCCATCAGGTCTTCGGCGGTGGGAAGTTCGCCGTTTATCAGGGGAATCACGGGACGCATCGCCGCTTCTTCGGCCGAAATCACCGGGACCGAGGCAAGCAGCAGGCGGGTATAGTCATGTTGGGGGCGTTCAAAAACACCCGCGACGGGGCCGGTCTCGACGATCTTGCCAAGGTAAAGGATGCCCACCGTTGCGGCAAAGTTCCGCATGAGGCTCAGGTCATGGCTGATGAACAGATAGGTCAGGCCCAACTGCTGCCCGAGGTTTTCAAGCAGGTCGATCACGCGCGCCTGCACCGACACGTCCAGGGCCGAGGTCGGCTCGTCCAGCACCAGCAGGCGCGGGCTGACTGCCAAAGCGCGGGCAATCGCGACCCGTTGCTTCTGCCCGCCTGAAAGTTCATGCGGATAACGATCCGCGAAATGCCGGGGCAGTTGCACCATGTCAAGTAGGTCGCCGATTCGCGCCTTGCGGTCGCCCTGAAACCGATGCGCGACCAGTGGCACCATGACCGACTGGCCAACCGTCCGCCGCGGGTTCAACGATGCGCCGGGGTTCTGGAACACCATCTGCACCCTGCCGCGTTCTGCCTTGGTCAGAATGCTGACCCCGTCGATCAGGATATCGCCGCTGTCCGGCGTGGTCAGCCCCATGATCATCCGGGCAATGGTCGATTTGCCCGATCCGCTTTCCCCCGCCAACCCATAGACACCGCCGGGCGGGATCGTGAACGAGACGTCGTCCACCGCCTTGACCGCACCCGATACTCGGCCAATCGCGTTGCGGATGGCGAATGTCTTGATGATGTTGCGAATTTCCAGTGCCGGGGTCATGTTGTCACCCGTCCGGTAAGGCGTGGCACGGCGGCGATCAGGTCGCGCGTATATTGCTGCTGGGGGGCGGCAAAAATCCGGTCCGTGGGACCGCTTTCCACGATCTCGCCCTTGTTCATCACATAGACGGTGTTCGACGTTTCACGCACGACGCCCAGATTGTGGGTAATCATCAACAGCGCCAGACCCTGCGCCTCGACCAGATCGCGCAGCAGCTTCAAAATCTGCGCCTGCGTCGTCACATCTAGGGCGGTGCCCGGCTCGTCCGCGATCAACAGACGCGGTTCCGACAGCAACGCCATCGCTATCAGCACCCGCTGACGCATGCCGCCGGACAATATGATCGGATAACTTGCCGCCACCCTTTCCGGTTCGCGCATCCTGACCTGAGTCAGCACGTCCAGGACCCGCGCCCGCCGCCCCTTGCGGTCGCGGTCGCGGCCCAGACGGCGGTCGGCGTATTTCAGGATCGTGGAAAGCTGGTCCTGAATGGTCCAGACCGGGTTCAAGGACGACATCGGGTCCTGAAACACCATGCTCATCGCCGTGCCGCGCAGGGCCACCCGCTCACGTTCTGGCAAGGTCAGCAAATCGCGGCCGTCGAACATGATCTTGCCTGCATGAATACGGGCGGGCGGCTGCGGCAACAGGCCCATGATTGCCTTCATCGTCACCGACTTGCCTGACCCGCTTTCACCGACCAAGGCCACCTGCGCCCCTTGCGGCACGTCCAGAGACACGGCTTTGAGCACCTCTGCCGTGCGCCCATAGGTGGTGAAACTGACCGACAGATTCTGCACCGAGAGAAGTGCCGTCATCGCACATCCTCCACATCGAACAGATCGCGCAAGCCGTCGCCCAGAAGGTTGAAGCCCAACGCCACGAACAGGATCGCCGTCCCCGGCAGCAGCGATTCCCACCAGTAATCCGGCAGGAACGACGCACCGGTCGCCACCATCGTGCCAAGGTCAGGCGTCGGCGGCTGGATGCCAAGGCCAAGGAAGGACAGCGACGCCCCGATCAGGATGACAAATCCCGCATCCAGCGATGTCTTGACCGCAATCGCCGACGCGCAGTTCGGCAGGATTTCCCTCAACAGGATATGGACCTTGGAGGCACCCAAAGTCTCGGCCGCCTCGATATATTCCTGCGCGCGGATTTGCCGGACAATGGAATAGATCAGCCGCGTGTGCCAGGTCCACCACAGCGACGCGATGGCCAGCATCGCGTTCATCAAGGACGGCTCCAGCACCGCGGCCACCGCCAACGCCATGATCAGCGGCGGCAGCGCCAGTGCTACATCGGTCAGGCGCATGATGATGATCTCGGTCCAGCCACCGAAATAGCCCGCAAGCAGGCCCATCAACGTCCCGAGCGGAACCGCGATGATCAGCACGACAAAGGCGAGCGACAACGACACCCGAAAGCCGAAAATCACCCGCGTGAAAATATCCCGGCCGACATTGTCGGTGCCGAACCAGTGGGCGGCCGAGGGGGGCTGGTGGCGGTTGCGAAAATCGACGACCGCGCCGACATGATCAGGATAGGGGGTGATATGCGGCGCAAAGATCGCGGCCAGAACACACAGAACCACGATCACCAGACCAATCACGGCGGTCGGGTTCCGGCTGAAGCGATACCAGTTCTGATAGCTGTTCGAAAGCGCTTGAACCTCGCTCATGCCCGCCGCCCCCGGATCCGGATGCGCGGGTCCACGATGCCGACCAGCAGGTCGATGATGAGGTTCACCAGCACAAAGAACACACCCGAGATCATGACCACGCCCATGATCGCGTTAAGGTCTTTCTGCGTGATGGCGCGGATGCCGTAGGCGGCCATGCCGGGACAACTGAAGATCAGCTCGACCACAAAGGCCCCGCCGATCAGGGACGCAAACTCAAGACCAAGGATTGTCAGTGGCGGCACGAAGGCCGGGCGCAACTGGTATTTGAACAGGCGCACCCAGGTGGGGATGCCAAAGGCGCGGGCGGCCTCGATATAGTCCTGCCGGGACACGTCGATCATCGAGGCCCGGGTGATCCGTGCGATCTGGCCCATTGTGGCAAGGGCCAAAGCGGTCGCAGGCAACAGCAGATGCCGCGCCGCCTCGAACACCACATCGAACCGGCCCTTCAGCGTGCCGTCGATCAGCAGCAGGCCGGTGATGTTGGCGTTGAATGCGGTCCCGGACGGCAGGCGACCGGTGGTCGGCAGAATTTGCAGGACATACCCTGCGAGCACCTGCAGCAACAGCGCGATGAAAAAGGTCGGCATGACCGCTGCGACGATGGCAATGGCGCGGACAAGGTTATCGGGCCATTTGTCCTTCCAGCGCGCTGCCGCCACGCCAAGGGGAACGCCGAACAGAAACGCGATGAAAATCGTCGTCAGCACCAGTTCCAAAGTCGCCGGAAACGTCTCGCGGATATCGTCGTTGACCGATTGTTCGGTCAACAAGGACCGGCCCAGATCGCCCCGCGCCAGCCCGCCGATGAACAGCACATACTGTTGCGTCAGGGGCTTGTTCAGACCGAGCGAACTTTGCAGATCTGCCACCTGTTCGACGCTCGCGCGGGGGCCCAACGCCATGCGCGCCGGATCCCCCGGCACGACCCGCGCAATGGTAAAGATGACCACCGACAGGCCGAACAGGACCAGCAGCGACCATAACAGCCGCCTGACAAGAAATGCCAGAAACTCCATCCGATTTTCAGTCCCTTGAAAAAGGTCTGCCCCTGAACGGGACCGACTTTCCCGCTTGCAGCGTCATCTTGGCAAAAATACCTCGTGGCGTGGCGTGGCGTGGCGTGTCAGGGTCGGGGGGCAGCGCCCCCCTCGCCAATCGTCAGCTTACGGACAGGTCCAGTTATAGCGGACCATGTCATAGTCAAAGCTCTGCATCGGCACGGCGGTAAAGCCTTGCAGGCACTTGTCCATCGCATGCTGCACCGTCTGCGCCAGGAGCGGAACCGCGACCATCTTGTCGGCCAACATCGCCTGAACTTCCTTGTAAAGCCGCGCCTGTTCGGCCACGTCGCCCGTTGCGCGGGCAGCATCGATCAAACGGTCGATCTCGGCGTCCTGCAGCCATTCCATGCTTGCCCATGTCCCGGCGGCTGCCGAATGGAACTGGGTAAAGAACATGGAATCCGGCGATGGATAGGTCGGGCCAAAGAATATCTGGTTCAAGTTCGGGGTCGTCGCGACATCGCCCGCGATTTCGGTCACACGATTCCAAGGCTCTGGTTGCTGCGACACGACAAAGCCGAGAGATTCCAGATTGGACTGCATCAGAAGGCTGATCTCTTCTTCGAACAGCGTTCCCGCGACATAGGACAGGGTGATCGGAATCTTCTGCCCCGCATAGGCGGACTGGTCGATTTCCGCCTTTGCGAGCGCCATGTCATAAACCGGGGCCAACACATCGGCATTGAAGAAATCGGCAAAGCCTGCGGGCAGGACTGTGGACATCGGCTCGCCCGGGAAAATCACCTCGCGGATCGTTGCATAGTCCGTCGCATAGGCGATGGCACGGCGGATATGGATGTCATCCGTCGGGGCCGCTTTCGAGTTCAGCTTGAAATAGAATGCCGTCGTCGTCGGCTGACTTTCCAGCCGGAACCGACCCATATCAACCAGCGCCTTGTAGGTATCGGGTGACTGGAACTGCGACGACATGGTCAACTCGCCCGACGCGGCCAGCGCCTTGACCGTCGCCTCATCGTTCGTGATGATCCAGCGCACCTCGTCAATCGGGTTGTCGAGGAAACCACCGTAATAGTCGGTATAGCGCTTGATGATCATTCTTGATCCGCGATCCCAGCTATCAAGAACATAGGCCCCAGACCCGGCCACATTGTCGGCGAGCCATGCCTGCCCGTCATCGCTGCCGATATTGGCCTCGACCAGAACGGCGTTGACGATCATCAGCGCGGGCACGGTCGCCATGAACGGCGCAAAGGTTTTTGACAACTTGAAGCTGACGGTGCGGTCGTCCACGGCGACCACTGCACCGGGCTCCACGACGCCATCAAACAGGTTCGCCGGCCCTTGGTTGATGCGCAGCAGACGTTCGAATGAATAGACCACGTCGCTGGCAAGAATGGGCGTACCGTCGGTAAAGGTCGCATCGGCGCGCAGGGTGAAGGTCACCTCGGTCGCATCGGGCGACACGACCCAACTTTCGGCGATTTGGGGCACCAGATTGCCTGAGCCGTCCACCGTCACCAGCGAATCATACAGGTTCACCGCCGCCATATAGTCGGTGTATTCGCTGATCTTGGCCGGGTCGATCGTGCCGAAAATCTGCACCGTGTTCATCGTCACGATATTCTGCGCCGACACCGCGCCGGTCGTCAGCCCCGCAGCGATGGCCAAGGCGGCCGTGGTTGTCAGGAAGCGTGTAGTCATCGTCATCCCCCATCTGGACAAGCAAAGACAGTCGGGGGGTCTACCCTCTTGTCTGCCCACAGCATGGGACGCGAAGGAAGCTTGATCAATGGGCAGGTCGGCTAGGTTTCAGCGCAATTCGGCTAGGTATTGTCGGCACTTTGATGGTCGACTGGCATGGGGTCCCGATCATTACGACACCAACCGCAACGCGTTCGCCGCCCGCACGGCGTCCCGGCGCGAGGTGCATCCTAGTTTGCGGTAAAGGTTGGCCAAATGGAACTTCACCGTAGCCTCGGACAGCCCCAGCAAGTTCGCAATCGCTTTGTTCGCCGCCCCTTCGGACAGGGCGTGCAATATGCGCGTTTCTTGCCGTGTCAGCCCCACCGCCTGCCCGCGCGTCAGTCGGCCCGGCCTGGTATCCTGCACCTGCCGCAAGACCCCTGCGACCGGTTCCGAGCGGTCGAGGGCATCGCGCGAACGTCGGGTGGCGGTCAGGTCCAGCAGGAAAACCCGCTCATCACCCAGAATGGCGACGATTCCGGTATGCGCGGCATGGGACAGCGTCCGCGACAACTGGCTCTGCGCCTCGGCGCCCTGCCGCTGGCGGCGCAGCACATGGGCGCGCCATATCTCGGCCCCGATGCGCTGCCGCGCGGTCAGATGGGGGTTGTCTAGGATCTGTCCGATCAACGGATCAAGGCCGGGCCGCGTCGGGTTGACCTGTGCCATGTGCCGCAACCAGACGAGCGCCAGCGCCACATCGTCTCTATCCGACAACGCGTGCAGCCTGCCGTTCTGTACAAAGGCGAGCGTAACGCGCGACGGCAGGCTTGCTGCCTTCTGCGCCGCCTCGGCCCAGCGACCGCCGTTCTGCAACACGGTGACTTCGCGAATGTCGATCAGCATCCGAAACTGCGAAGTTCGCTCTTGCGTGACCCGCCAGCGGTCCAGAAAGGACCTGGCGGCCATGGTCGAAAAATGTTCGCCCAGTGCCTGAGACCCATAGATCAGCGCCAGTTCGACCAGCGAGGGCCAGATTTCGCCCTGCGCAAACGCGTCAAAGTCGAGCGATAGGAACTGTGTCAACCGTTCGGCATGGCCAGTTTCATAGTCGATACAGGCGTCGAGCAGCGCCAGAAGCCGGGTATCGCCGGGGCTGTCATATCTGGCGGCGGCCAGATGGGCGTGGGCAGCTGCACCATGCCTCCGCGCCCCCGCCGGATCGCCCAGAAACAGCCGGATCACTGCCCGGTGCAGGTCGATATAAAAGGAAAGGATCGGGATTTGCGCCTTGGCATAATGGCTGGCCGCACAGCTCGCCGCATGATCGGCTTCGGCAAAGCGGCGGGCGCGGATATAGAATTCGAGAACCGCATTGTAGAACGAGCCGCGCTCCAGTTCTTGATCCGCAGACAGCTCGGTCAGCAGCTTGTAGGCTTCTTCAAGCTGCAAATCGTCCGTATCAAAATCTTCCCATGTGCATAGAAGGAAGCGAAAATGCCGGAATTGCAAGGAATGACGAACCTTGTCGGCCATGACGGCGCGGGCGTCAGCGGCGACAGGGCCAAAGCGGTCGATCAGGATGCGCCGGGTCAGCGGAACCTCGCCCCGCTTAATTGCCTGAATAGCGCGGCAAAGGACCAGAGTCTCGTCCGTCTGTGCCATAGCGGTCGGAAATCCGGCAAGCATGAGGTCAAAGGCTTGGTTACCGAAGCGGTGGATGAAAAACGTGCCATCGGCGGCCGCCAGAGTCTGCAGCGCCGATTGCCAGGCGCCAATGCTTTGAAACGTCGCGATGGCTTCGGGGTATTGACCGAGCGCAGCCTGCGCCACGGCAATAGCCCGCGCTTCTTGCGGCTGCGCCATGCGGTCGGACAGCAGGGCCTTGATCGCGCGCAGTATAGGCTGCCGCACGGCGGCAAGCGCGGGGTGGAGCGGGCCTTCGGCGACAAAGGCCAGGCCGTCGAGCAACCCCGTATCCTGTGTTTTGTTTGGGTCGGTGAGATGGGACGCGAAGGCGACCAACCTTGCCGAGGCCAACCCGTTCAAAAGATCGTCGCGCAGGAACGACGTCAGCGCATCTGGCCCAGGCTTGCCGGACAGTGCAGCGGGAAGGAGGCAGGGCCAGCCCCCCGTCCGCGCCATAAGGATGATCGGTTCGGAAAGGGCCGAGAGATCGGCCTCGGTGAACAACAGGTCTGCGGTGCCATAGCGGCTTACCCGGCCATACACCTCGGCCCGGGCAAGTTCGGGGATCGCGGTGTATGGTCGCTTGGTCAGGATCAGACGTGCGCTGTCAGGTAAACCGCCAGTCAGGGACACGTTCGGCACATCCCAAAATGCTGTGCCATCTGGAGCGGTTAAATCGCGGATCGTCGTTGTGTCTTGTGCCAGATCGGCCAAAAGCCAGGTTTTGCCCATCCCCGCTGGGGCTTCGATCACGATGACCGGGGCGGGGTCGGACTGAATACGCGCGATCAGCGCGGCGCGCGTCAGACGGGGGTGACCTTCCCCGCCTGCTATGGGCTGCGAATGGGTGGCAGGCCCGCTGTCACTCACATCGCGGCCACGAACAGGGCGAGGGTGTTTGCTTGATCATGGCAGCGCCGTAGCCATGACCAGACTCCTGTCAAACTCACCGGCGGTGCAGCAACAGGCGGAGGGTTTGGTCAGTTTCGCCTCGCCCGCCGGGCGGTTGAGTTGCAGACAGGTGGCCATGACAACCGTGTTGGTCGTGTGCGATGAGAGGGGCCATTTGCGCGGTCGCGGATGCTTTGACTGTAACAATCGTAGGTTTCTACCTGAGAGCCAAATGGCCATTTCACGACATCTCTCTATCGTATGCTGCGTGCCGCCCGCCCGAAAGAAGGGGGTAGTTCACAAAGGGGGTATGTGGCGCAACCCAGACGATTGCGGGGCATTTTTACGACGAGGTGCGGGGAATTTATTCCAGTCCTTCATGCCCTGCATTCGCGTTAGGCTCTCCAAGGCTGACTGCGGCAGTTGCGTGTTATCCAAGTCCACATAACGCATCAGGGTTCGCTTCAAGTCAAGAGTTCTGTCAAAGCGGTTGGTTCGCAGCACGTCGCTGATTTGTCCGTTAAAACGCTTGACCATACCATTGGTCTGGGGGTGCTGCTGAGGGGACAGACGATTGTCGATGTGAATAGCCCCTAGATTTGCAGACGCCTTGCTTGGTAATTTTGGAAGCAAGGAGAACGATATGTCCGGAGCTAAATTCACAGACGAGTTCAAGCGCGATGCGGTCGCGCAGGTTGAGGATCGGGGCTACCCGGTGCGCGAGGTGGCTGAGCGATTGGGTGTCAGCACCAAGTCGATCTACACTTGGCAAAAGCTGTTTTCGCGGCCCGCGAAGGTGATCAAAGAGGTCGATGCCCAAGCTGATGAGATCCGCCGCCTGAAGCGTGATCTGGCGCGTGTGACGGAGGAGCGGGATATCCTGAAAAAGGCGACCGCATACTTCGCCAGGGAATCCCGGTGAAGTATGCCTTCATTGCTGAGCATCGACTGGTCTTTGCCGTTCGTGCCATGTGCCGAATGCTTGTTGTGCATCCGAGCGGCTTGTATGCGTGGCTGCGTGAGCCATTTTGTCAGCGTGCGCTGGAGGATCAGCGCCAAACCGTGCTGCTGAAGCAGGCTTGGGATGATAGTGGTGAGGTCTATGGCTACCGTAAGCTACATGATGATCTGTGCGATCTTGGCGAATACATCAGCCCCAACAGGGCTTGGCGTTTAGCGCGTCTGGCAGGGATAAGGGCCCGGATTGGTTACAAAAAGAAGCCGGGCTCTTATGGTGGCAGCCCTGCTGTCGTAGCCGACAATGCTCTGAACCGGGAGTTCGATGTCGATGCGCCAGACCAGTTCTGGGTCACCGACATCACCTGCATCCGCACCCACGAGGGCTTCCTTTATCTCGCAGTCATCATCGATCTGTTTTCTCGGCGCGTTGTTGGGTGGTCCATGCAAGGCCACACATATACCGATCTGCCGCTGCAAGCCCTGCTGATGGCCGTCTGGCGGCGCAAACCAAAGACCAAGGTTCAGGATATATTCCCCTTTTCAGGAAGGGGTCTGGGTGTGGCGAGGAAAGATCACGCTCGTTATCCAAATACGCCCAAAAAAACTTCTTCGCGCATATCCGAAGAAGTCGTTTTTCAATCACAGCAAGCGTTTCGGGTCGGAGGTCTGGCAGGGGAAACAACAGAAGATGGGTCGCCCACTGGCGCAGATGGAGCTGTTCGCTGGCGCGGGGGCCCAGG
>Ga0209702_10007421_pt1 | contig 13425 bp, 8 predicted proteins | sample FRY01_FD_187210 | JGI IMG/M metagenome (GOLD analysis project Ga0209702, IMG submission 187210) | Freshwater microbial communities from Lake Fryxell liftoff mats and glacier meltwater in Antarctica - FRY-01 (SPAdes) (version 2) | ecosystem: Environmental > Aquatic > Freshwater > Ice > Glacier... | reverse complement strand
TATTACTGTTGTAACTGATGAGGCAGATAATCAAGGTGTACCTGTTGTGGCTTGGGTAAGTGATGTATCTAACTTGGCTACTTGTCCTGAAATTATTACACGTACTTATTCGGTAACGGATGTTTGTGCCAGTGTGATTTTTGTCACTCAAACTATCACTATTCAAGATATTACTGCTCCAGTCTTCGCTGCTACTCCGGTTAATGTTACCGTTGCTTGTGCTGTGAATGTACCTGCAATGATTAACCTTGGATATACTGACAATTGCGATCCTGCAGGTTCAGTATCAGGAACAGATGTGTCGAATGGTGGATCTTGTCCTGAAATCATTACCAGAACTTGGACGTTCACTGATCTTTGTGGTAACAATGTAACAACTACTCAAACAATTACTGTTCACGATTTAGTTGCTCCAGTTTTCGCTGCTGCACCAGTGGCTTTGACCGTTGCTTGTGCTGCTGATGTACCTGCAATGACAAACCTCGGATACACAGACAATTGTGATGCTGCAGGTTCTGTTGCTGGTACGGATGTTTCTGATGGTGCTTCTTGTCCTGAAACAATTACACGAACTTGGACATTTACTGATCTTTGTGGCAACAATGCTACTACTTTGCAAACAATCACTGTGCATGATTTAGTGGCTCCAGTTTTCGCTGCTGCGCCAGCTGCTGTGACTATTGAGTGTTTAGCTGATGTACCTGCAATGACAAATCTTGGATACACAGACAATTGTGATCCTGCTGGATCAGTTGCTGGTACAGATGGTGCGCTTGTTGGTGGCGCTTGTGGTGGAACAATCACACGTACTTGGACATTCACTGATCTTTGTGGTAACACTTCGACAACTACTCAAACTATTACTGTTAATGACAACACACTTCCAACTGCTTTTAACCCAGCGACGACGACTGTTCCTGGTGGACCAGCTCCTGCTGTTGATCCGTTGGTAGTTATTGACGAGGCGGATAACTGTTCCGTTCCTATCGTAGCATTCGTAAGTGAATCAACCGATGGTGCAGCTTGTCCTCAGACAATTACGAGAATTTATTCTGTAACAGATGCTTGTGGAAACACAATCAACGTTACGCATATCATACTTATTACAGATCCGATTATGCCAACGGCTTCAAATCCAGCTCCAGTGCTTGTTGAATGTATTGGTGATGTTCCAGCAACTGATATTACTGTTGTAACTGATGAGGCAGATAATCAAGGTGTACCTGTTGTGGCTTGGGTAAGTGATGTATCTAACTTGGCTACTTGTCCTGAAATTATTACACGTACTTATTCGGTAACGGATGTTTGTAATAATCAAATCTTAGTTACTCAAACAATTACTGTCAATGATATCACTGCACCAACTGCTTCAAATCCAGTCACTGTGAATGTAGAATGCATATTCGATGTTCCTGCAACAAATATTACTGTTGTAACAGATGAAGTTGATAATTGCACAGTTGTTCCGATTGTTGCTTGGGTTAGTGATGTATCTGATAATGGATCTTGTCCTGAAACAATTACACGTACATACTCAATAACGGATGACTGCGGGAATCAGACATTGGTGACTCAATCAATCATTGTTAATGATATTACAAATCCTACTGCTTCAAATCCTATAGCGGTGAATGTTGAATGTATTTTTGATGTTCCTGCAACAGATATTACAGTAGTAACGAATGAGGCGGATAACTGCACAGCAGCGCCTCTTGTTGCTTGGGTGAGTGATGTATCAGATAATGGAACTTGTCCAGAAACGATTACGCGTACTTATTCAGTAACTGATGATTGTGGAAACCAGACCTTGGTAACACAAACAATTATAGTTAATGACGTAACAAATCCTACTGCTTCTAATCCAATTGGAGTAACAGTTGAGCTTTTCAGTCAAGTTCCAGCTACAGATATTACTGTTGTGACGGATGAAGCTGATAATTGCACAGCTGCCCCTATTGTTGCTTGGGTAAACGATGTGTCAAATGGTGGTACTTGTCCTGAGATTATAACCCGAACTTATAGCGTAACTGACAATTGTGGTAATACTATTACAGTTACTCAAACCATTACAATAATGGACATTACCAATCCTACTGCATCAAATCCAGCAACTGTAAATGTTGAATGTATCTTCGATGTCCCAGTGAGTGATATAACTGCTGTGCTAGATGAAGCTGATAATAGCGGTATTACTACTGTTGCATTTGTAAATGATATTTCAGATGGAAATACATGTCCAGAAACAATAACGCGTACCTATTCAATTACGGATGATTGTGGAAATCAAATCACAGTAAGTCAAACAATAATTGTAAATGATATTACAGCTCCAAGCGGAACAGCACCTGCTACTGTCAATGTTGAATGTATCAATGACGTACCTCCAGTTCCATTAACTGTTTCTTTTGTAATTACGGACGCTATGGATAATTGTACTGCGGTACCTACTTTGGATTGGGTAAGTGATGTTTCGGATGGCAATACTTGTCCTGAAACAATTACACGCACTTACTCAATAACGGATGACTGCGGGAATCAGACATTGGTGACTCAATCAATCATTGTTAATGATGTTACAAATCCAACTGCTTCAAATCCTATAGCGGTGAATGTTGAATGTATTTTTGATGTTCCTGCAACAGATATTACAGTAGTAACGGATGAAGCGGATAACTGCACAGCAGCGCCTCTTGTTGCTTGGGTGAGTGATGTATCAGATAATGGAACTTGTCCAGAAACGATTACACGTACTTATTCAGTAACTGATGATTGTGGAAACCAGACCTTGGTAACTCAAACAATCATAGTAAATGACGTAACAAATCCAACAGCTTCTAATCCTGCGGCTATAATTGTTGTTAGTGCAGCGACCGTTCCTGCACCAGACCCTCTAGTTGTAATTGATGAAGCTGACAATTGCACGGCTGCACCTGTTGTAACATGGGTAAGTGATGTGTCTGATGGAAATGTTTGTAACAATGAGCAAATCACTCGAACATACTCAATAACTGATGACTGTGGAAACACGATTACTGTAACACAATTAATCACTATAACTGCTATCTACCCTACTATATCTGCTGGAGTCGATCAAACTGTTTGTGAAACTGAATCAGTTACTTTAACTGGAACTTTCAGTCCCGCAACAACTATTATTTCTTGGACAGCACCAGTTGTAGATGGTGTAAGTTTTGTTCCTCCAGTTGGCACAAACGTTTATACAGTTACTGCAAACAACTATAATTGTATTACAACTGATGATGTAACAATTTTAGTAAATCCATTGCCTTCTGTGAGTTTCACTCCAGACGTGAATATGGGATGTGAACCAGTGAGCGTTGAGTTCACAAACACATCTTCATCTGCAGTTGCTCTTACCAATTGTGTTTGGACAATGGGAGATGGAAGCATTTTAAACGGTTGTGGGAACATGAATTACACTTTCAATAATCCTGGATTCTATACTGTTGGTTTAACAACCACAGATGCAAATGGATGCACGAATACGGTTTCATATACGAACCTAATTTACGTTGAAGGGTATCCTGTTGCTGGTTTTACAGCCTCTGAATACACTTTAACTAATTTACTTCTTGAAACAGAAGTTGATTTTACCAATCAATCATCAGGCGCAGTAACTTATTTGTGGGAGTTTGGCGATGGTGGAATGTCAATCGATTCTGATCCTAGTCATTTCTTCGAAACTGAATTGGAAGGAAGTTATACTGTGATGTTGGTCGCTTATTCTGCTTTAGGATGTGCTGATACAAGCTACCAGACTTTCACCGTTACTGAAGAGTTGATTTTTTATGTTCCAAATACATTCACACCAGACGGGAATATTTTTAACAATACTTTCCAACCAGTATTTACATCTGGATTTGATCCGTTTAACTTTACCATGATGATTTATAATCGTTGGGGAGAAGTAGTTTTTGAAACACATGATGCTTCAATTGGTTGGGATGGAACATACAATGGTGAGTATGCACAAGATGGAACGTATACTTGGAAAATAGATTTTAAATCGAGAATAAATGATAAGAAATATGTCAAAGTTGGACATGTTAATATGCTTAGATAGGTAACTTAAAACAAAAAAAGCGATCAGAAATGGTCGCTTTTTTTATTTTAAGCAGTAAATTTATTCAAACTGTCTCTAAAAGAAACTTAAATTGCGGCAAATTCAACTACCAAGTTGATTTACAGGAACTTAATTCAGGTGTGTACAGTGTTATAATTGCATCGAAAGATTACAATGAGTCAATCCGTATGAGTAAATTATAAACCTGACATCGCGACTAAATTTTATTTCCAAACAGTACTTTTTTGTCTTAAATAGAAATCAAGGATTACAATTGCCGCCATTGCCTCTACAATTGGAACAGCTCTAGGAACTACGCAAGGATCATGTCTCCCTTTTCCTGTTAACGCTATTTTTTCTCCTTTGGAGTTAATCGATTCTTGTGATTTTATAATTGTTGCGACTGGTTTAAACGCGATTCGAAATTCAATTGGCATTCCATTAGAAATTCCACCTTGAATACCACCGCTGTTGTTTGTTGATGTCGAACCATCAGAATTAAATAAATCATTATGATCAGATCCGCGCATTTCAGCAGATGAAAATCCACTACCGAACTCTACCCCTTTCACTGCATTAATCGAAAACATTGCTTTGCCCAATTCAGCATGTAATTTATCAAAAACTGGTTCTCCTAGGCCAACAGGGACATTTAGAATCATACATCTAACACATCCACCAACGGTGTCGCCATCTTTTCGTACATCACGAATTAGATGTTCCATTCTTTCAGCTGTTTGTAAATCAGGACATCTAACCAAATTCGATTCAATAGCATCCACTAGGAAAAAAGAAGGATCTTGTAAACGAATGTGACCTACTTGATCAACATAAGTTGAAAATTCTATACCAATGGAATCCAAAAACTGCTTGGCAATAGCACCTGCAACTACACGACAAGCGGTTTCACGTGCACTTGACCTTCCTCCTCCTCGATGATCACGAATACCATACTTTTTTTCGTAAGTGAAATCAGCATGAGAAGGTCTGTAAACATCTTTTACATGATCGTAGTCATTCGAATGTTGATCTTCGTTTGGTATGACGAAACCGATTGGCGTACCTGTCGTTTTACCTTCAAAAAAACCAGATAAAAACTGAACTGTATCTGATTCCTTTCGTTGAGTAACTATCGCCGATTGTCCTGGTCTTCTGCGGTCTAATTCAAATTGAATTTTATCGAAATCAATTGAAAAATTTGAAGGGACGCCATCAATGATGCCACCGATTGCTTTACCATGTGATTCGCCAAAAGTCGTTAATTTGAAAAGAGTACCAAAAGTTGAGTCTGCCATAATTCAAATATAATAGACAATTGACAATTAACAATACTTAATGACTTATCATTCTAGTAAATGTTTATCTTCGGAGGAAGAATGACTTGAGTTCGATTATTCAAATGGAAGAATCATGCAAATAAATGAAGATAAATTGGAGGTTTTTTGGCAATGGTTTGTGAAAAATTCCGCTGCCATTAAAAAGGTAATTGAAATTGATGATGCGAAAGAAGGCGAGCGCATTGTCGAAGAACTTAATAATTTTATTCTTGATTTTGGCATGTTTACATGGGATATCGGGCAGAATGAACACAATGTTTGGTTCTTTCTCATTTCTCCAAATGGTGACCCAGAACTTTTCCTTTTAAGTCAACGAATTATGTCAGATGCTCCTAATCATCTTGACTGGCTGTTTCTGTCAAGTCGACCAGCAAAGACATGGGATCGACAATTTAGTATTTATAATAATGAAATGGACTTGATACAAATAGATAGCTCATTTTGGTCCTATGTTGCGTTCGAAGATGACAATGGACAAATCGAATTGGTTTTTGAAGCACAAAACATTGCTGATCTAGATGAAGAAACGTCCGAATTTGCAGTTAATCAATTCTTGGTCAATGAAATCGGTGAAAAAGAACGAATTATCCGTATTTCAAGTGTGACTGTTGTTCCTATTCTTGATGAGGATGATATGGATGATAGATACCCAATCAATATATTGCGTTCTCATTTAGGAATTGACTAAAAATAAGAATCCCACAAATTTTCAGCGGGATTCTAGATCATTATCTTAATTATTTACAGATCGTTTCTTCCGTTGCTTTAAGAATAACACGAACTTCTTCTAAGGTTGGTGCTTCAGCATAAGTGCGCAAAACAGGCTCTGTACCAGACGGACGAATCATTACCCAACGATTTTCATCAAAGAAATACTTAAAACCATCCAATGTTTTCAAATCAGTAACATTGTAAGAACCAAATGATTTATAATTATCTGCTTTACAGTTTGCAATAATTCGTTGTTTCAAATCTTCTGTAATATGCAAATCACTGCGCTCAAACTTAAATTCACCAACAATCTCGTACACTTCAGCAATCAATTCATCCAATGTTTTACCTGATTTAGCCATGAATTCCCAGATGATTAAGCCCATCCAAATACCATCACGTTCAGGAATATGACCTTTTACAGCAATTCCTCCTGATTCTTCACCACCCAGTAACACGTCGTCTTCCACCATAATAGAAGCAATTTCTTTAAATCCAATTTTAGTTACTTGCAATTCTAAACCATAATGTTTACACATTTTTTCCACACGCGGAGTAACTGAAAACGCAATGACCACTTTACCAGTCATTTGCTTGTATTTCACCATGTAATGAATTAACAACAGAATGATGTGATGTGAATCGACAAACTCACCTTTGCCATTGTACAAGCCAATTCTATCCGCATCACCATCAGTTGCTAAGGCACAATGTATATTTCCTTTTGACTTAATATATACTTCTAATTCTTGTAAATTTTTAGCAATTGGTTCTGGAGCCTGACCATGAAAAGATGGATTGTAATCGCAATGTAAGAATTGAGTATTTGGCAAAATTCTTTTTAACACGTTTTGACCAGAACCATACATTGCATCATAAACTAGATTTAATCCAGAATTTGCGATTGCATCTAAATCAAAATTTGCCTTGACGTGATCTACATAGCGTGTTTCAATATCTACAATTTCTAATTGTCCAGCAGAAATTGCACCTTCCAATGACAGATCCTTATAATTAATTGGACAATTATCTGGAATAATATCTTCAACTTCTTGCACATGCCAAGGTGCTAAAGGTCCACCAAAAAATGCTTTTAATTTAAAACCGTTATAACTTGGTGGATTATGACTTGCCGTTAAAATAATTCCAATTTGACAATCAAATTGTTTTGCGGCTAAGGAAATCATTGGTGTAGAGACAAATCCTCTTGCCATTCTCACATGAATTCCTTGACTAAGTAATACTTTTGTCGCCGTTTCCATGAATAATTCACCAGCAAAACGACAATCATGACCAATCACAACCGTCGGGTTTTCATAATTTGCTTTTAACCACAAACCTGTTGCATAGGTAACTCGCGCTACATTTTCAACTGTGAAATCATCAGCGATTATTGCTCTCCAACCGTCTGTTCCGAATTTAATTTTTGTTGCCAATATCTATATAATTTGTTTGGACAAATATACTAAAATGTACATCAGTCATGTGATCACAGTGTTATAGAAATGTGATTATTTAGCGAATAATAACGTATATTTTAATCCTTTGGATGAGCTATCGACTTGAATATTCGCTTCAATTTGTTCCGATAAGATTGAAATAAGCGATAAACCCAAGGTATTATCAGCTAGTATTTCTGGCAATCCAGGACCATTATCTGAAACAACTAAACAATAGTTTTTTTCTTCATCCTTCAAACTAAAATGAAATATTCCTTTTGATAAATTTCCATGTTTAAAAGAATTGGATGCTATTTCATGTAAAATCAACCCTAATGGTATAGCGATATCCGGATTGAAATTATTTTCAGACAAATTGAATTCAGAAATCACCTCGATATTTTCATTCTTATTGCAATACAATTGCGCAATAGAAATCAATAACTTTCTAAAATATTCTTCAATATTAATTGAAGTAAGATTTTGATCACCATAAATTAATTCATGTATTTGAGCCATCGTGTTAACGCGATTTAAGCTTGTTAGAAATACTTCTTTCAGCTCCTCTTGCTCAATTGTATTTAACTGTAGTTTGAATAGACTTGATATAATTTGCAAGTTATTTTTTACGCGATGATGTACTTCTTTTAACAGTGTTTCTTTCTGCTGAAGAGAATTTTTTAGTTTGTCCTCAACTACTTTTCGCTGAAAAAAAACAGGAACTTTGTAAGTCTCTGCGTTGCGTATTAGTTCTGAATCTTCTAAATACTCATTTATTCTACTTGGTGGCGCCATAATAAAAGAGCAACAATTATCCCCTTTTGCTTCACACGTTATTTCAACAGCCGTTAAGGGGAAACCAAAACTTTCTTCACACCATCCGGAAGAATAGCCAGAATTCATGATGCAAACAGGGCCCTTGGAAATACGCTTAGCCTTTTTCCACGACTGCGCTTCAAATGAATTATTGTGATTATATTTTAAAAAGAAATTATCGTCTGGTGTTGGATTGCTTTCTGGATGAATTTCCACATTGGCCCATCCAGTATATGCAAAATGTACAGGTCCAGCAGAAAGTTTCTGAATTGGATCAGTTAAGTCCATTTTTTCATGAAATGCCTTAGCGTCTTTATTCCCTAATACATGGCCAATATCAAATAAGAAATTATTACCAATATTGATTGCTTCCTCCTCTCCATTATCGCTATACATTTCTTTAATAATATCAAGGAATTCGTAGGATAGCGCAGCACTTCGAATTAAAATATATCGTTCTCCATTGATACTGATTTCACCGTCTTCCGCTGAATTGTAAACATCAGAAAAGTATTTTCCTACATTTTCTTCCGCTTGATTAAAAATCTCACGAAAAGCATCAGGTACTTGAACAGTTTGTTTGACCTGATTAAAGTCAATTTGTTGATTCAGGCGATTAACTTCCTTTTTTAAGAGAGAAATTTCATCCTTTAATCGATTAAGTTCGTTTTGTGTGTCCATTCGTTTAGGTTGAAACTAATGTACGATTAATTTCATAATTGCATCAAATTGAAAACAATAGAGTAAAAAAAAAGGGAGAAATAATTTCCTCCCCTTCTCAGTATTCATCGAAAAAAATTACTTTTTAAACGCTAAAATTGTTTTTTTAATTATCGCAACACATTCCATTAATTGCTCTTCTGTCATAACCAATGGAGGTGCAAAACGAATAATATTACCATGTGTTGGTTTCGCTAATAATCCATTTTCTTTCAATTGAACACATAAGTTCCAAGCAGTTTGACTATCCGGAGAGTCGTTCACGATGATTGCATTTAGAAGGCCTTTACCTCTCACTTTAACGACTAAATCTGTTGAATCGATAATGAGTTGCATTTCACTTCTGAACAACTCACCTAATTTACGTGCGTTCAACGCCAGTTGTTCATCCATTACAACATCTAAAGCTGCAATAGCCACTTTAGCTGCAATTGGGTTTCCACCAAAAGTTGACCCGTGCTGACCTGGCTTGATTACCATCATCACCTCATTATTCGCTAATACTGCAGATACAGGATAAACTCCGCCTGATAAAGCTTTACCTAAAATTAAAATATCCGGTTGACTATAAGTTGCTTGTTTTTCACACTTTTTTTCACAAGTACAATCTCCGCAAACTGCCAATAAACTTCCCGTTCTTGCAATTCCTGTTTGAACTTCATCCGCAATAAATAAAGCATTGTATTTTGTACATAATTCTCGGGCTTTTGACAAGAAATCTACTTGAGGAACATACACTCCTGCTTCACCTTGAATAGGTTCAACTAAAAATCCTGCAACATTTGGTTGTTGTAAAGCTTTTTCCAAAGCTTCTGTATCATCATAAGGGATGCGGATAAATCCTGGCGTATATGGTCCAAAATTCTTATTAGCATCTGGATCGCTTGAAAAAGAAATTATCGTAGTTGTTCTGCCATGAAAATTACCTTCACACACAATTATCTGCGCATCATTTTCATGGACACCTTTCTTCTCATATGCCCATTTACGACACAATTTTATAGCTGTTTCAACTGCTTCAGCTCCTGTGTTCATAGGAAGAACTTTATCAAAACCAAAATACTCTGTGATGTATTTTTCATATACACCAAGAGTATCGTTGTAAAATGCTCGTGAAGTAAGTGTAAGTGTTTGTGCCTGTTCTATCATTGCTCCAATAATCGCTGGGTGACAATGACCTTGATTTACAGCAGAATAAGCAGATAAAAAGTCATAATAGCGATTTCCTTCTACATCCCAAACAAAGACACCTTCTCCCTTTTTTAAAACGACAGGAAGTGGGTGATAATTATGCGCACCGTATTTATCTTCCAATTGCATTAACTGCTCTGAACTCAATTTTTCCATTGTTGTAAACATAAAATAATCTATTGATCCCAATGCATCGGGATTGATTATCGCTCGTCTCGGAGAGCGTTTATCCTTTCCTCATTTGAATCCTTGGAGAGAAATCATCCTTTTGCAAATTTAATTTGAAAAAATCAAAACCACAAGCCTAAATAAGGCTTTTCATTGTCTACATGTTTTTTTAAAAAAAAACTTTTGACTAATTAATCGATTAATTCAATGTATAAGATTTGGAATCGGGTATAATTATCAGTACTATTTCATTTTGACATAACAGTACATCTAAAGATTGAATTCTAACTAATTCATTTTTTTTATGTGGTAATACTTCAAACTTGTAAGAAGCGTTGATTTCTGATTTTAAGTTTTCGCTAATAAAAGTTCCTACCTCTACTTTTTGATTTTTTTTGATTTTTACAATTTTATTATTTTCGGGATTTTTAACATCAATGATTAAGATCCTCTGTGAAAAAGCTGAAAGATTCAGTATCTGCACACTAAATGTATCAATTTTAACATCCTGTATTTTCGTTGGTTGATGAGTTGGAGTATACAGCGGTTCATGAATCAACATACGGTCCCACGAATTGTCTTCTTTACGGTTAAAAGTTCCATCTTCATTATAATATGTTGTCGCATCATAATGTTGAATACCTCCGTCTGGTTGAAAAGTGCTTCTAATTGAGCTGACGCATCCGTTTGAATAGTACTTAACATCCAATGAACCTCCACCATGTCGGTATCCATGTCCACCTTCGAATATTTTGTTTCCATTTACATCAAATGTAAAGAATTGCTTATAACGGTCATTTTCACGGTCATTAAATTCAATGGTTGAAATTGATCCTGATTGGTGAAAACAGATAGTTGAATCACCAAAAGTGGTTTTGATAGTTTTACACTTGAGTTGCGCTTGCACGCCAAGCTGAGTATAAAAAAATACAAAAGTTAAAAATGTGCCTAAATTCATTGCTTTACACTTTTGAAAAGAAACTTTTATAAATATAAACTATCTATCCGAATTTTTAAGTAAAGACTGATCTAAGCAAACGAAAAAATGAACCAGCCATTGATTCCTAAATAAACACATTTTTCCAAAAACGGGAAAAAAAAGAAGAACTAAATAATCTAAATATTTGAATTTTAATTACTTATCTATTTGGATTGATATTAGGATATTTTAAATTGAAAGTTATATTTCCTTTAACTAACTAATTATAGTGATAATGCAAATAAGGACAAGGATTAATTTATGATTAAATGGAACAAATGCTAACTTCTTCATCTCTTAATCAATTCGGTCAAAACAAAGATGCTACATTTCAGTTAAAAAAGTTAACAGAAGAATCATCTTTACCAAAAACTACTGAAGAACTTGACACCTTTTTTGACGATTTAAAGAGCGGGGTAATTATTGTCGATCCTGAATTCAAGTTAATTTACAAAAACAATACAATACAGGATATTTTTTATTCAAATGATCACGAATTACAAGTTGGTTCCGCAATTATTGATTTTCTAAAAAGCATTTTAACTGCTCCAGCAATTATTTTGTTTTATGAGGGTGTAATTGAACGCAAAGATGTGCTGATCAGTGAAGGGATTACAATTTCTCGTATTGGGAAAATAGTGTTAAAACCAATTCCAAATGAAGGTTTTGTCATCAAGATTCTTTTGGATGAAATATACTCAATTACCGCATCAAATCTTTTTAGATCTTTCCCAAACGTTGGAATAGCCTATTTTGGTTTTGACATCGGAATTGGTAAAAAAATGAATTTCCGTTTTATATCGGATAACTTTACGGTTCTATTTCCTGATTTAGATCAATCATGCGTAATTGATGACCAAAACTATTTCATATCTCGAATCTATATACACGATCTTCCAGATTTTCTTGTTAAAATGAATAATGCGAAAAGGGCGCAACAATCATGGAGTTCTGAATTTAGAATATCTGACAATGAAGGGAATTTAAAATGGTATCGGCTAATTGCAGGAACATTTAGCGAATATGTTGGTAAAAACTTTTGGCTAGGATATATCGAGGACATCAATCTTGGTAAATCGGCAATTATTGAAAAAGAAAAGCTAGTTTATGAAACCATCGATGATGAAAGAAACAGAATTTCTATGGAACTGCATGATGGCTTTGGTCAGCAATTAGTTGCCTTGAATATATACATTTCACAATTGGATTCTGCTAGTGCACAAGAGACGCAAATTAAGCAAATTTGCAAACAGATTGTTACAGATAGTATGCTTCAATTGAAGACACTTTGTTATAATTTATCTCCTCCAGAATTGGAATCAGGTTTATTGAAAGGTTTGGATACTTTTTTTGGAAAATTAAATGAGTTTTCCATGAATGTAAATTATGAATTTCGTGCAAAGGCAAGTGCTTCAAGAGAACTTGATAACGAAATATCATTTAATATTTTTCGGATCGTTCAGGAATTCGTAACAAATTCTCAAAAATATTCTAACTGTAAAAATGTGACATGTGAAATTTTCCTTCGTAACAACAAAATATCAATTCTCATTTGCGATGATGGTGATGGATATGACGTGAGTAAAATTGCCCACGGGTTTGGAATTAATAACATTCTCAAAAGAGCAAAAATTTTGGATGCTAGAATCAACCTTGAAAGTACTCCCGGTGAAGGAACTAAGATGCTTTTGGAAGTTTAAGATAAAAAATAAGATTACCTAATGAAAATTTTTTATCGTAGAAAATAATAAAATTTATGCTAAATGCACTGAGGTAAGCTCTGAATTTTTTGTCAAAAATAACAGTTTAAATGTTATCGTTTATGCTAACGGGATTTGATATGATTCTAACAAAAAAACATATCGCTTAGGAATTAAAAACATATTAAAAAGAGCTAAACTTGTGGATGCTCGAATTATTATAGAAGGCGAAATTGGTAAAGGATCGAATTTACTTTTAGAAATTAAAAACTCAATTATT